>Ga0247843_1000018_pt1 | contig 327569 bp, 296 predicted proteins | sample LaCruzMarch2017__FD_192420 | JGI IMG/M metagenome (GOLD analysis project Ga0247843, IMG submission 192420) | Freshwater microbial communities from meromictic Lake La Cruz, Castile-La Mancha, Spain - LaCruzMarch2017_8m | ecosystem: Environmental > Aquatic > Freshwater > Lake | place: Spain... | reverse complement strand
TCGTCCTACCAGTTCCCGGGCGACGACATTCCGATCACCATGGGCTCGGCCAAGGCCGCGACCGACGGCGTGAACCCGGAGATCGGCGAGAACCAGGTTCTGGCCCTGATGCAGACGGTCGATGACTATATCCCGCAGCCGGAGCGTCCGGTCGACCTGCCGTTCCTGATGCCGGTGGAAGACGTGTTCTCGATCTCGGGCCGCGGCACCGTGGTCACGGGTCGCGTCGAGCGCGGCATCGTCAAGGTCGGTGAGGAAGTCGAGATCGTCGGCATCCGTCCGGTCCAGAAGACGACCTGCACGGGCGTGGAAATGTTCCGCAAGCTGCTGGACCAGGGTCAGGCGGGCGACAACGTCGGCGTGCTGCTGCGCGGCACCAAGCGCGAGGACGTCGAGCGCGGTCAGGTCCTGTGCAAGCCGGGCTCGATCACCCCGCACACCAAATTCCTGGCCGAGGCCTATATCCTGACCAAGGAAGAGGGTGGCCGTCACACGCCGTTCTTCACCAACTACCGCCCGCAGTTCTACTTCCGCACGACCGATGTGACCGGCATCGTGCAGCTGAAGGAAGGCGTCGAGATGATCATGCCCGGCGACAATGCCGAGCTGAACGTCGAACTGATCACCCCGATCGCGATGGAAGAGAAGCTCCGCTTCGCCATCCGCGAAGGCGGCCGCACCGTCGGTGCCGGCGTCGTGGCCAAGATCATCGCCTGATCCGGTTGGTGGCGCTAACGCGAACGACGCGGTCGTTCGCTGCTTGAGCGCGGATTGAGTTGGAAGAGGCCTCCCGGTGCGAACCGGGGGGCTTTTTCTTCATGCCACGGTCGTAATCGTCTTTGGGGAGAGTTGCCGAGCGTCATTAAACCGTAATCGAAGCCGTTCACCGTGTCGGCAGCTGCATCCAATCGAGGACCCAGCCGATGGATTCCACTCCGCCCGCCATCTACGTCACTGCACCGGAGGTTGGTGTCGAGAGCCGAACGAAGGCTTCTCCACGACCGGTCGCGATGACCTCATCGCCTCCGCAGACGCGTTGGGCTCGGCTTCCCTCAAACGACGCCCTTCAAGCGGCCTATCCCGCGCAGGCGCTGAACAGAGGCGTCAGTGGCTTTGCATTTTTGCAATGCACGGTGGCACAGGGTGGCTATCTTGAGGGATGTCAGGTTCGTAGCGAGAACCCGCCGGGCTACGGGTTCGGTCGCGCCGCCTTGAGTCTCAGAAGCCAGTTTCGCGCCGATCCCACATATGTCGCCGCGGGAACTTCAATCCGTTTCCGCATAGATTTCTCGCTGCCATACTAGGGTCGAGACCCTTTTGGCCGAGAGGGTGATGGCGGCGAGGATGCACAGACCCACCAGATAGTTCGTAGCGGTCTTGTCGTATCGGATTGCGACGGCGCGAGCCCTGGTGATTGGCCACCGGCACGACGGGCTAGTTCGTTAGCGGAGGCTCCACTCTGTCCATTTTCAGGGGCTCCACCCTGTCCATCTTCAGGGGTGCCACTTTCTCCATCTCCGTCGCCGGCCGGTCGGCCGCCTTGAAAGAAGTCGAGTCGCTCTTCGCCGTCACTGGCGGGTCTGCCGCCTCGCTGATCGACGCCCGAGATTGCGGCAGCCGTGAGAATTCGCAAACCGGCGGGCGGCCGGCTTCTTCACAGAAGAACTTTGCGCTCGCCAGCGCGGCAGTGGCCTCCTCTGGAACGCCGTTTGCTCGAAGTTCCAAGGTAACGTCTTCCAGATTGGCGCAGGCCGATTCCACGCCACCGTTGCAGGCCTGGACGAACAGATTGTAGGCCCGGGCCAGGTCTTTCGAGCCGCCCGCGCCTTCCTCAAGCATCACCGCGAGATTGCCGCAGGCCTCCTGAAGCGACCGGACATCGCAGGCAAAGGTGTAGGACGTCCGCGCTGCTTCAGGATCATGGAGATCGCTCTGGTCGTCGTTCAGCAGAAGAGCGGCTTTGAAACACCCCAAGCCGCTGGCGGCGTCGCACGCCTGACGGAACAGCGCGAGGGCACCCGCCACGTCCCGCTCGCCGCCTGCGCCGTCAAGAAACGCGTCTCCACGGTTAATCATGTCGATCGTCGCCGACTTTTCGGCCGTTGGCTGACGTCTATAGTCCTGAGTCTGCTGGACGATGAATGGAGTGACGCCAGCTGCGGTCAGGGTCAGCAAGGCCAGTAGGGCGAGCGTGATGACCGGACGGCGTCCGAGCCCGATCCGGGGACGGACGAGCGGGTTCGCGATGAGGCCGGCCAGCACGGCGAGTCCGATCGGCACATAGATCAGGGTCAGCCACGGCTTGTTCACGAGGACCGTTGGGAGGGACAACAGAGCCAGGGCGAAGGCCGTAAGGCTCACCAGCCACCAGAATACAAGGCGCACTCGATGCATGACGCTTTCGCCCTCTTCACTCAGAATGCCGTTATGTGAATAGATATGAATGCGGTCAAGCGCGGGGCCCGTTCTGTGTCGCTTCACTGAATTGACATACCGAAGGAGGGCTCGTTTGGCCCTGAGCGTGGTTGCGACAACGTCGGCGTGCTGCTGCGCGGCACCAAGCGCGAGGACGTCGAGCGCGGTCAGGTCCTGTGCAAGCCGGGCTCGATCACCCCGCACACCAAATTCCTGGCCGAGGCCTATATCCTGACCAAGGAAGAGGGTGGCCGTCACACGCCGTTCTTCACCAACTACCGCCCGCAGTTCTACTTCCGCACGACCGATGTGACCGGCATCGTGCAGCTGAAGGAAGGCGTCGAGATGATCATGCCCGGCGACAATGCCGAGCTGAACGTCGAACTGATCACCCCGATCGCGATGGAAGAGAAGCTCCGCTTCGCCATCCGCGAAGGCGGCCGCACCGTCGGTGCCGGCGTCGTGGCCAAGATCATCGCCTGATCCGGTTGGTGGCGCTAACGCGAACGACGCGGTCGTTCGCTGCTTGAGCGCGGATTGAGTTGGAAGAGGCCTCCGGCGAACGCCGGGGGCCTTTTTCCTGTTATCGTCATTCCGGGCGAAGCGTAGCGGAGACCCGGAACCCGGCGGCGCGCGAGAGCGCGAACCTGTCAGGTCTGCCATGGGCTGAACCATCGCCTGCGCTTTGCTGCGGCGCCGCCGGGTTCCGGGTCTGCGGCTCGCTTCGCTCCCCTCCGCCCGGAATGACGAAAGACATGGATCGGTCTGCACGCGTCTTGTTTCGGCTTGCCCGTCGCCGGGTCGGTGGCTGTGTCGCCGGCGTTGCTGCGGCCCTCCGAGCCGTGCGGCCCGGTGGCGGGGCGGGGGGGGCTTGCTGTCGCCGGCCGGGGGCGAAGGTTTCGTTCACCACGCCGCTCAACCGTCCCGAAACGGCGCAACCGCTAGGGTTTGCGCTGGAACGGCGCTTGCGGCTGCGGGTGTCCAGGAGACGCGCATGGCCGGAACGCTACAGATCGAGATCGTCAGGACCGAGCAGCTGACGGTCGCCGACGTGGCCCTGTGGCGTCAGATGACCGACGCCAATCCCGACCTTGCCAGCCCCTATTTCCGCTGGGAGTTCACCGAGATCGCCTCGCGGATCAGCCCCGATGCGGCGGTGGCGATCCTGACCCGCGACGGACGGACCGTCGGCTATTTCCCGCACCAGCGGCGCGGATCGGCGATCCAGCCCCTGGGCGCGCCGATGAACGACTATCACGGCGTGATCGCCATGCCGGGCGAGGCCCCGACCCTCGCGGCGGTGGCCGAACTGCTGGGCGCGGCGCGCCTGAACGTCTCGGCCTGGGTGGGCCCGTCGGGGGTCGGGAGCCTGCGCGAAACCCTGATGACCGTCGTGCCCGAGGCGGGTGAGGCGTCCTACGACGGCTGGTACGCCGAGCGGCGCCAGACTTGGGGCAAGTATTTCAAGGACAAGGAGCGGGCCCGCCGCAGCCTGGAGACCGAGCTGGGTCCGATCCGGGTCGAGCACGGGCTGCGCGATCCCGCATTGCTGAACCAGCTGATCGGGTTGAAGCGGGACCAGTATGCGCGCACCGGGCGGCACGACATCTTCGCCTGCGGCTGGACGGTTGACCTGCTGCACGCCCTGATGGCGGAGACGCGGACCGATTTCGGGGCCTCGATGGCGGCGCTGTGGGCGGGAGACCGGCTGACGGCCATCGAATACTCGCTGCATGCGGGCGACCGGTATCATTTCTGGTTCCCGGCCTATGAGCCCGCCCTGGCGCGGTGTTCGCCGGGCATCCTGCTGACCATGGACACGATGCAGCTGGCCTGCGCGGGGGGCTTCCGGGTGTTCGATTTCGGGTTCGGGGGCGAGGGCTACAAGAAGTATTTCTGCAATGCGACGCAGAGCGTGCGCGAGGCCGTGGTGCTGAAGCCGGGCCTGGGGGCCAGTCTGTCGGATGTCGCGGTCGGACTGCTGGACAGCGCCTCGGGCGGGCACGGAGAGCGGCTGAGGACGAGCGTCCGGCGTCGCTGGGCGGCCATCGAGGCCTGCGAGACCACGCCCGCCAACCGCTTCATGGGGGCCGTGGCCGCCGCAGGCGTCGCGGTGCGCAAGGCGACCGGCCGACAGGCCGTGGCCAGGACGGGATGACCATGAGCCAGACACAGGTGACCAGCGCCGCCCGCCGCACCCGCTATCCCGGACCGATCGCCGAGGCCAGGAAACATCCGCACGCCCTGGTCGGGCAGGGGTTCGCCACGGACGAGGCACTGGCCGAGATCCTGCACCGCTATCCGGCGCATCTGTTCGACATCAACCTGTACGACTACGACGACGAAGGTCAGGCCAGCCTGCGCACCGGCACGCGGGGCCATCTGTCGGGCGACCAGATGCTGGCGGCGATCCAGGCCGGGCGGCTGTGGGTCAATCTGCGGCAGGCGCAAGCCGACTGTCCCGACCTGTGGCAGGCGGCGATGGGCGAGTTCGCGAAAATCCAGGCGACCTATCCCGGCATGAAGGCGGTGACCAACGCCGGTCAGCTGATCATCTCGTCGCCGGTCACCCGGGTGCCCTATCATTTCGACGCGTCGGGGGTGGTGCTGTTCCACCTGCGCGGTCGCAAGCGGCTGTTCATCTATCCGGGCGACGAGGCGCATCTGCCGGAGCAGGCGATGGAGCAGATCGTGGCCCGCCAGACGGCCGAGGACCTGCCCTATACCCTGGCCTTCGAGGCCGATGCCCAGGTGATGGACCTGGAGCCGGGTGAGGCCCTGACCTGGCCGCTCTATGCGCCGCACCGGGTCGAGAACCTGGACAGATTCTGCGTCAGCCTGTCGATGGACTTCCAGACCTGGCCGACGCGGTTCCGGAACGGAGCCATCTATACCAATGCCGTGATCCGCAGCCGGGGCGGGCGTCCGCGTTTCACCGACGCCATGTCGACGCCGGAACTGGCCGCGCGCTGGGCGGCCTCGCTGGTGCTGCGCCGCGTCGGCGGACTGAAGAGCCGGATCGAGCATTTCGAGCGGGACTTCACCCCGGACGCCGCCGCCGCCGACGGGGCGGGGGCCTTGCCCGCCTGATCCGAGGGCGGCTTCGGCGTCGACACGCCGGGGACTGACGAAATCGCGCGACGGGCCTTTATTTCGCCCGCGAAGCGCGTATATGTGCGCGCTTCGCAATCACTCCATGATTCCGCGCGAAAGCGCCGAGGCCCGGTCCGTCGCCCTCCGACCGAGCGAAGGCGTGGCTCCTTCCCCAGGGAGCTTACCAGATTTCAGGCCTCCTGACCGTGAAAGCGTGTCGAGGGTGGAGGCCGAAACCGATTGTCACGGCACGCGATCGCGCTGCCGGGGCTGCTGCATTTCACGCGTGTCTCCCCCGGGCGCGCGATATGGGAAAACAGAATGACTGACGTCCTGAACGGTCTCACCATCAACGGTCAGATCGCATCGGCCACGACCTTCACCGGCAAGAAGCGCATCCGCAAATCGTTCGGCCGCATCCCCGAGGCGGTGCAGATGCCGAACCTGATCGAGGTTCAGCGCGAATCCTACGAGCAGTTCCTGCAGCGCGAGGTCCGCCCCGGCGCGCGCAAGGAACAGGGCATCGAAGCCGTGTTCAAGTCGGTCTTCCCGATCAAGGACTTCAACGAACGCGCCGTGCTGGAATATGTGTCCTACGAGTTCGAGGACCCGAAGTACGACGTCGAGGAATGCATCCAGCGCGACATGACCTATGCCGCGCCGCTGAAGGTCAAGCTGCGCCTGATCGTGTTCGAGGCGGACGAGGAAACGGGCGCGCGCTCGGTCAAGGACATCAAGGAACAGGACGTCTATATGGGGGACATCCCCCTGATGACGGACAAGGGGACCTTCATCGTCAACGGTACCGAGCGGGTGATTGTCTCGCAGATGCACCGTTCGCCGGGCGTCTTCTTCGACCACGACAAGGGCAAGACCCACTCCTCGGGCAAGCTTCTGTTCGCTGCGCGGGTGATACCCTACCGCGGATCGTGGCTGGACTTCGAGTTCGACGCCAAGGACATCGTGTTCGTCCGCATCGACCGTCGCCGCAAGCTGCCCGCCACCACCTTCCTGATGGCGCTGGGCATGGACGGCGAGGAGATCCTGCGCACCTTCTATGAGACCGTGCCCTACGAGAAGCGCGGCGAAGGCTGGGTCACGCCCTACAAGGCCGAACGCTGGAGGGGCGTGAAGCCCGAGTTCGACCTGGTCGACGCCGACACCGGCGAGATCGTCGCCCAGGCCGGCCAGAAGATCAGCGCCCGCGCCGCCAAGAAGCTGGGGGACACGACCAAGTCGCTGTCGCTGGCCGCCGACGCCCTGGTGACCCGTTACCTGGCCGCCGACGCCGTCAACTACGAGACCGGCGAGATCTATGCCGAGGCCGGCGACGAGCTGGACGCCCCCACGATCGAACTGCTGGAAGGCAAGGGCTTCACCACCATCGACGTGCTGGACATCGACCACGTCACGGTCGGTGCCTATGTGCGAAACACCCTGCGGGTCGACAAGTCGACGGGCCGCGAGGACGCGCTGTTCGACATCTATCGCGTGATGCGCCCCGGCGAGCCCCCGACCCCGGAAGCCGCCGAGGCCATGTTCAACTCGCTGTTCTTCGACGGCGAACGCTACGACCTGTCGGCCGTGGGCCGGGTCAAGATGAACATGCGTCTGGAAACCCCGGAAGTGTCCGACGAAATCCGCGTCCTGCAGAAGGACGATGTGCTGAAGGTGCTGCAGATCCTGGTCGGGCTGAAGGACGGCCGCGGCGAGATCGACGACATCGACAACCTGGGCAACCGCCGGGTCCGGTCGGTCGGCGAACTGCTGGAAAACCAGTATCGCGTCGGCCTGCTGCGCATGGAGCGCGCGATCAAGGAGCGCATGTCGTCGGTCGATATCGACACGGTGATGCCGCACGACCTGATCAACGCCAAGCCGGCCGCCGCCTCGGTGCGTGAATTCTTCGGCTCGTCGCAGCTGTCGCAGTTCATGGACCAGACGAATCCGCTGTCGGAAATCACCCACAAGCGTCGCCTGTCGGCGCTGGGACCGGGCGGTCTGACGCGCGAGCGCGCGGGCTTCGAGGTCCGCGACGTGCACCCGACCCACTATGGCCGCATCTGCCCGATCGAAACGCCGGAAGGTCCGAACATCGGCCTGATCAACTCGCTGGCGACCCACGCCCGGGTCAACAAATACGGCTTCATCGAGAGCCCGTACCGGCGCGTGAAGGACGGCAAGGCCCTGGACGAGGTGGTCTACATCTCGGCCATGGAGGAGTCGAAATACACGATCGCCCAGGCGAACATCGCGCTGAAGGACGGCATGATCGTCGACGAACTGGTCCCCGGCCGGATCAACGGCGATTCCCAACTGCTGATCCGCGCCGACGTGGACATGATGGACGTGTCGCCGAAACAGGTCGTCTCGGTCGCAGCGGCCCTGATCCCCTTCCTGGAAAACGACGACGCCAACCGGGCCCTGATGGGCGCGAACATGCAGCGTCAGGCCGTGCCTCTGGTCCAGTCCGATGCGCCGCTGGTCGGCACGGGCATGGAAGCGGTCGTCGCCCGTGACTCGGGGGCCGTCGTGGTCGCCCGTCGTGACGGCGTGGTCGAACAGATCGACGGCACGCGGATCGTGGTCCGCGCCACCGGCGACCTGGATGCCGGCCGTTCGGGCGTCGACATCTATCGCCTGTCCAAGTTCCAGCGGTCCAACCAGTCGACCTGCATCAACCAGCGCCCGATCGTGCGCGTGGGCGATGAGGTGAAGACCGGCGACGTGATCGCCGACGGTCCCTCGACGGACCTGGGCGAACTGGCCCTGGGCCGCAACGCCCTGGTCGCCTTCATGCCGTGGAACGGCTACAATTTCGAGGACTCGATCCTGATCTCCGAGCGCATCGTGCGCGACGACGTCTTCACCTCGATCCACCTCGAGGAGTTCGAGGTCATGGCCCGCGATACGAAGCTGGGGCCTGAGGAAATTACCCGCGACATTCCCAACGTCGGCGAGGAGGCCCTGCGCAACCTCGACGAGGCGGGCATCGTGGCCATCGGCGCGGAAGTCCAGCCGGGCGATATCCTGTGCGGCAAGGTCACGCCCAAGGGCGAGAGCCCGATGACCCCGGAAGAGAAGCTGCTGCGCGCCATCTTCGGCGAGAAGGCCTCGGACGTCCGTGACACCTCGCTGCGCCTGCCGCCCGGCGTGGCCGGCACGATCGTCGACGTGCGCGTTTTCAACCGCCACGGCGTCGACAAGGACGAACGCGCCATGTCGATCGAGCGCGACGAGATCGAACGCCTGGGCAAGGACCGCGACGACGAACTGGCGATCCTGGAGCGCAACACCTATGGCCGTCTGAAGCCCCTTCTGCTCGGCAAGATCGCCGTCTCGGGTCCCAAGGGCCTGGGCCGCGGCGAGGTGACGGATGTCAAGCTGGGCGAGCTGTCGCGCGGCCTGTGGTGGCAGATCGCCCTCGACGACGAGAAGGCGATGGGCGAGCTGGAGGCGATGAAGAAGTCGTTCGAGGACGCCCGCAAGGCCCTCGACCGTCGCTTCGAGGACAAGGTCGAGAAGCTGCAGCGCGGCGACGAGCTGCCCCCCGGCGTGATGAAGATGGTCAAGGTGTTCGTGGCCGTGAAGCGCAAGCTTCAGCCCGGGGACAAGATGGCCGGTCGTCACGGCAACAAGGGCGTCATCTCCAAGATCCTGCCGATCGAGGACATGCCGCACCTGGAAGACGGGACCTCGGTCGACGTCGTTCTGAACCCGCTGGGCGTGCCGTCGCGCATGAACATCGGTCAGATCTTCGAAACCCACCTGGGCTGGGCCTCGGCCGGTCTGGGCAAGCAGATCCAGGGTCTGCTGGAAGCCTGGCAGGGCGGTGGCCAGAAGCAGGCGCTGATCGATCACCTGACCGGCATCTACGGCGAGGACACCCCCCTGCCGCAGGAAGAGCACGAGCTGGTCGAGCTGGCGCAGAACCTGTCCAAGGGCGTTCCGTTCGCCACCCCGGTGTTCGACGGTGCCCATATCTCGGACATCGAGGATCTGCTGGAGAAGGCCGGGCTTGAGCGTTCGGGTCAGTCGATCGTCTATGACGGCACGACCGGCGAGCAGTTCAAGCGTCCGGTCACGGTCGGCTACATCTATATGCTGAAGCTGCACCACCTGGTCGACGACAAGATCCACGCCCGTTCTATCGGACCGTACTCGCTCGTCACCCAGCAACCCCTCGGCGGCAAGGCGCAGTTCGGCGGTCAGCGCTTCGGGGAGATGGAGGTCTGGGCTCTGGAAGCCTATGGCGCCGCCTACACCCTGCAGGAGATGCTGACGGTGAAGTCCGACGACGTGGCCGGCCGGACGAAGGTCTATGAGGCCATCGTGCGCGGCGACGACAGCTTCGAGGCGGGCATTCCCGAGAGCTTCAACGTTCTCATCAAGGAAATGCGCTCGCTGGGTCTGAACGTGGAGCTGGAGAACTCATAGGCGACGGGGAGAAATCCTCCCCCGTCGGGGGAGGGGGACCGCGGAGCGGTGGAGGGGGGCAACCCCGGACACCGGGTTCGCAGCGGGCCCCCTCCGTCACGGCGCGAAGAAGCGCCGCGCCACCTCCCCCAATGGGGGAGGACTGGTGGGTCTCCAATCTGAATTTTTCGCGGCTCTGTCCGCAGCAAGGAATCCAAGATGAACCAGGAAGTCCTGAACATCTTCAACGCGGTCCCGGTCACCCCGACCTTCGACCAGATCAAGATCGCTCTCGCCTCGCCCGAAAAGATCCGCTCGTGGTCGTTCGGCGAGATCAAGAAGCCCGAGACCATCAACTACCGCACGTTCAAGCCCGAGCGTGACGGCCTGTTCTGCGCGCGCATCTTTGGCCCGACCAAGGATTACGAATGCCTGTGCGGCAAGTACAAGCGCATGAAATACAAGGGCATCATCTGCGAGAAATGCGGCGTGGAGGTCACCCTGGCCCGTGTCCGGCGCGAGCGGATGGGCCATATCGAACTGGCGTCCCCCGTCGCCCACATCTGGTTCCTGAAGTCCCTGCCGTCGCGCATCTCGCTGATGCTGGACATGGCGCTGAAGGACGTGGAGCGGGTGCTCTATTTCGAGAACTACATCGTCACCGAGCCGGGCCTGACCCCGCTGAAGCAGAACCAGCTGCTGACGGAAGACGAATTCTATCGCTACCAGGACGAGTTCGGCGATGACGGCTTCACCGCCGAGATCGGTGCCGAGGCGGTGCGCAACCTGCTGATGGGCATCGACCTGCACGCCGAGGCCGAGCGCCACCGTGGCGAACTGGCCGACAGCCCGTCGGAAGTGAAGGCCAAGAAGGCGTCCAAGCGCCTGAAGCTGATCGAGGCCTTCCTCGAGTCCGGCAACAAGCCGGAGTGGATGATCCTGACGGTCGTGCCGGTCATTCCGCCGGAACTGCGTCCGCTGGTGCCGCTGGACGGCGGTCGTTTCGCGACCTCCGACCTGAACGACCTGTACCGCCGCGTGATCAACCGCAACAACCGCCTGAAGCGGCTGATGGAACTGCGCGCGCCCGACATCATCATCCGCAACGAAAAGCGGATGCTGCAGGAGTCGGTCGACGCCCTGTTCGACAACGGCCGTCGCGGTCGCGTCATCACGGGGGCCAACAAGCGTCCGCTGAAGTCGCTGGCCGACATGCTGAAGGGCAAGCAGGGCCGTTTCCGCCAGAACCTTCTGGGCAAGCGCGTCGACTATTCAGGCCGTTCGGTCATCGTGGTCGGTCCCGATCTGAAGCTGCACGAGTGCGGCCTGCCCAAGAAGATGGCGCTCGAGCTGTTCAAGCCGTTCATCTATGCGCGCCTGGACGCCAAGGGCCTGTCGGGCACCGTCAAACAGTCCAAGCGCATGGTCGAGCGCGAACAGCCCCAGGTGTGGGACATCCTCGAAGAGGTGATCCGCGAGCACCCGGTCATGCTGAACCGCGCGCCGACGCTGCACCGTCTGGGCATCCAGGCGTTCGAGCCCAAGCTGATCGAGGGCAAGGCCATCCAGCTGCACCCGCTGGTCTGCGCCGCGTTCAACGCCGACTTCGACGGCGACCAGATGGCCGTGCACGTCCCGCTGAGCCTTGAGGCCCAGCTGGAAGCGCGCGTGCTGATGATGTCGACCAACAACATCCTGTCGCCCGCCAACGGCAAGCCGATCATTGTGCCGTCGCAGGACATCGTCCTGGGCCTGTACTATCTGTCGCTGGTCAAGGACGGGGAGCCGGGCGAGGGCAAGCTGTTCGCCAACATCGGCGAGATCGACGCGGCGCTGGACGCCGGTGTCGTGACCCTGCACACCCGCATCAAGGCGCGCTGGACCGAGGAAGACAAGGACGGCAACGCGATCACGCGCGTGATCGACACGACGCCGGGCCGGATGAAGCTGGGCGCGCTGCTGCCCAAGAACCCGAACGTCGGTTACCGCCTGCTCGAGAAGAACCTGACCAAGAAGGAAATCGGCAATCTGATCGACGTGGTCTATCGCCACTGCGGTCAGAAGGCGACGGTGATCTTCGCCGACCAGATGATGGGTCTGGGCTTCAAGGAAGCCGCTCGCGCCGGCATCTCGTTCGGCAAGGACGACATCGTGATCCCGGCCAAGAAGGTCGAGATCGTCGCCGCCACCCGCACCCTGGTCGAGGAATACGAGCAGCAGTACGCCGATGGCCTGATCACCAAGGGCGAGAAGTACAACAAGGTCGTCGACGCCTGGGCCAAGGCCACGGACCGGGTCGCCGACGAGATGATGGGTGAGATCGCGCAACCGCGCGTCCTGGCCTCGGGTCGTACGGCCGAGATCAACTCGGTCTATATGATGGCCAACTCCGGCGCCCGCGGCTCGCAGGCCCAGATGAAGCAGCTCGGCGGGATGCGCGGCCTGATGGCCAAGCCGTCCGGTGAGATCATCGAGACCCCGATCGTGTCGAACTTCAAGGAAGGCCTGACCGTCCTCGAATACTTCAACTCGACCCACGGCGCCCGCAAGGGACTGGCCGACACCGCGCTGAAGACCGCCAACTCGGGTTATCTGACCCGCCGTCTGGTGGATGTGGCGCAGGACTCGATCGTCACCGAGGAAGACTGCGGCTCCACGCGGGGCATCACCCTGCGCGCCGTGGTCGAGGGCGGCGACGTGCTGGTCTCGCTGGGGCAGCGCGTCCTGGGCCGCTACAACGCCGAGGACATCAAGGCCCCGGGCACCGACACCGTGCTGTTCCCGGCCGACACCTATCTGGTGGAGGACGTGGTCGAGGTCATCGATCGCGAGGGCGTCCAGTCGGTCAAGGTCCGTTCGGCCCTGACCTGCGAGGCCGAAGCCGGCATCTGCGGCATGTGCTACGGCCGTGACCTGGCGCGCGGCACCAACGTCAACATCGGCGAGGCGGTCGGCGTCATCGCGGCGCAGTCGATCGGCGAGCCGGGCACCCAGCTGACGATGCGGACCTTCCACATCGGCGGCACGGCCCAGGTGGCGGAAACCTCCTTCTATGAGGCGACCAATGCCGGGACGATCAAGATCGTCGGCCCGACCGTCACCGGCACCCAGGGCGACCTGGTGTCGATGAGCCGCAACGTCGTCGTCACCGTCATGGTCGATGGCAAGGATCGCGAAAGCTACAAGATCCCGTACGGCGGCCGTCTGCGCGTCAAGGAGGGCACCGAGGTCAAGAAGAACCAGCGTCTGGCCGAGTGGGACCCCTACACCACCCCGATCATCACCGAAGTGGGCGGCACCGTCCGCTTCGAGGATCTGACCGAGGGCCTGTCGTTCCGCGAGGAAACCGACGAAGCGACGGGCATCGCCCAGCGCGTCGTCATCGACTGGCGTGCCAGCCCTCGGGGCTCGGACCTGCGCCCGGCCATGGGCATCACGGCGGGCGACGCCTACACCAAGCTGGCCTCGGGCTCGGACGCCCGGTACCTGCTGCCGGTGGGGGCCATCCTGTCGGTCGCCAACGGCGACGAGGTCAAGCCCGGCGAAATCCTGGCCCGTATCCCGACCGAGGGCGCCAAGACGCGCGACATCACCGGCGGTCTGCCGCGGGTGGCCGAGCTGTTCGAAGCACGTCGTCCCAAGGACTGCGCGGTCATTGCCGAGATGGACGGCCGGGTCGAGTTCGGGCGCGACTACAAGAACAAGCGCCGGATCAAGATCACGCCGGAGCTGAACGCGGACGGCGAACAGCCCGAAGCGGTCGAGTTCCTGATCCCCAAGGGCAAGCACATCTCCGTCCACGACGGCGATCTGATCCAGAAGGGCGACTACATCATCGACGGCAATCCCGATCCGCACGATCTGCTGCGCATCCAGGGCGTCGAGGCGCTGGCCGAGTATCTGGTGAACGAGGTGCAGGAGGTCTATCGCCTGCAGGGCGTGCCGATCAACGACAAGCACATCGAGGTGATCGTTCGCCAGATGCTGCAGAAGGTCGAGATCATCGACTCGGGCGAAACCACCCTGATCCGTGGCGACACGGTCGAGGTGGCGGAAGCCGTGCTGGAGAACGAGAAGGTCGAGAAGCGTGGGGGCCGGATCGCCACCACCCAGCCCGTCCTGCTCGGCATCACCAAGGCCAGCCTGCAGACCCGCAGCTTCATTTCGGCGGCGTCCTTCCAGGAGACCACCCGCGTCCTCACCGACGCCTCGGTCAACGGCAAGAAGGACACGCTGGAAGGCCTGAAGGAGAACGTCATCGTCGGCCGCCTGATCCCGGCGGGCACCGGGGCCTATCTCCGGTCCTTGCAGAAGGTCGCCAATGCCCGCGACGCCGAGCTGACCTCGACCCGCGAAGCCGCGATCGAGCCCCTGCCGGCCGAACTGCAACTTGAGCTGGCCGAGAGCGAGTGATCGCTTTCCATCCCGGGTCGAGCCCGGGATGACAGGTCCAGAATGAAGGAGGGCGGTTCCGGCGACGGGGCCGCCCTTTTTCTTCGGCCTGCGACTGTCAGGGTTTGCACTTTTAGGTTGCAAGCGACCGTTGACGTCGTCGGGTACTGTCGGCATCCTTGCCCCATCAGGAGGCGAAGATGACCAGAGCCAAAGCAACACCCGGCAGCATCGATACGGTCCTCTGGATCTTCACCATCCTTGCCCTGTGTGTGATGATCTAACTTATGGCCGCGAGTGCGATGATCAAGCTGGGAGCCGCGGCCCACGACGCCTTCTGTCCGGAGCACGGCTGGGCGGTCTGAGGGCCGCAGGTCGGTCTACTCCATCTTGCGGTTGTTGCGCAGCCGCTCGTCGGTCATCTCGAACCCGGGGCGGAGGTGGGCGCCGGCGCAGCTGCCGCGCAGATTGCCGCCGGGACAGTCGGGACTGGCTCCGACGATGCCGACGCCACCCGACAGAGGCCGACGCCGCGCCTCGTACTGGGCCAGGGCGGCCGCCCCGTCGCGGGCGAATTGGGCCTCGCGGCGGGCTTCGGAAGCCGTCAGTGTGCGTGGCCCGAGCGGCCCGGCCCGACCGGCGGCCGCGTTGAAGCGCTCGTCGCAGAGCTGCTGTTCCGCCGGACTCAGCCGTCCGTCCATGGTGCGACAGCCCGCTGCGCCGAGACGCAGCGAGCGGGCGACAGCCGCCCGCATGGTCTCGGGCGTCACCTGCCAGGGGTCCACGGTTGCGGGGGCGTCGGCCGGGGCCTCCGCGGCGATCCGGGGCGAGAGGGGCGAGGGCCGTGCCTCGGACTGGCCGGGGGCGGCCGGTGCGGTCGATCGCTCGGCCGTGAGGTCGCCCAGGGTCAGTGCGGGCTCCGTTCGCGCCGACGCCGGGGCGGGAACACGGGCCACCTCACCCGGCAGGAGCGGGCGCGGTTCCATCTCGAGGAAGACCGGCATGTCGTCGGCGAGGTGGGGCCGAGCCAGGGGCGTCTCGAAGAGCCGCAGCGCCAGGGGCGTCAGGATCGCGATGTGGAACAGGACCGACGCCGCGAGCGCCCCTATTCGGCGGCGCATCACGGGCCCGAAGGTCGGTCGCCGTCGGGCGAAGCTTGGACTGGCGTCGACCACGCATCCTCCCTGCCGATCGGTCCGAGGCTGACGGGCGACCGTGGCGGGATCAGGGCAGGGTCAGCCGACGATCCGCCACGGCGTCAGCGGCCGCACGGTGGCGCAGGCGGGCGTGCCGTCCCTGGCGCGTCCGGGCAGGGTGGTTTCGATCACCGCGCCGGGTTTTAGCAGCTCGGCGGGAATATCGTGGACATCGATCTTGGCGCGGCGGCTGACGACGGGCAGGCCGGGCATGGCACCGCCGATGGCGATGTAGACGAAGCGGCGGTCCTTGCCTTCGCGCCGCACGAAGGTTCCGCCCGGCTTGCCGTCGGGGCGCAGATCGACCGGCATGTCGAAGGTCAGGGGGGCCTCGGTCGACAGGCGGATGTCGTGCGGCGCGTTCTTCGCATCCTGTCGCCAGTAATGCAGGCCGGGCACGGGGTCGGCGATGGTCAGGCGCAGGGTGACGGTGTCAGTCATGGCTCACCAGATGGGCGCCGCGCACCATGCGGACAAACGGCAGCGGCCGGTCAGGTTGTGACAGCCTTTCGGCCACCTCGGCCAGGACGAAGCGGGTGATGGCGGGCAGGTCGAGGGCGCGGGCTTCTTCCAGCGGGAGCCAGGCGATCTCGTCCAGTTCGCCCGATCCGGCCGTCGGTTCGGGAGCCAGCAGGGCCGAGGCCCCGGCCATGAAAAACCGGGCGTCGAACCGGCGCGTCCGGCCCGGCGGCGTAATGGCGCGGGCGACATAGGACAGGGCGGCGAGATCGGGCAGGGCGCCGGCCTGACGGAACTCGCGCCAGGGACCGGCGACGGAAGCGACCGGGGCGGCGTGGCCAAGGATCAGCCCGGTCTCCTCGAACGTCTCGCGCACGGCGGTCATGCACAGGGCGCGGGCGCGGTGCGGGGCCAGTTCGGTCTCCAGACGGGCGCGGGTGGTCGCGGATGGCTCTGTGGCCGATGCGGCGGCGAAGTCCGACCGGTCGATCCGGCCACCCGGGAACACCCACTTGGACGCCATGAAGACATGACCGGGTGCGCGCCGACCCATCAGGACCTGGGGACGCGTGCCGGAGCGGACCAGGATCAGGGTTGCGGCGTCCTTCGGCCGCTGTCGCGGACCGGCCGAGCGGGTCGCGTCGGCGAGGTCCTGACGGGCGTCAAAGGGGTTATTCGAGGGAGACACCGGACACGATTACCACCGACAGGTCCCGCGTGGGGATGAAGTTGGTCCGGCGCATCTCGAACTGCGTCTCGCTGATACGGCGCACGTTCTCGCCGCAGAAGCTGACGAGATTGCCCGCTTCGCCCTTGTCGACGACCAGGCGAAACTCCCCGATCGGCTCGGCCCAGTTGGCCCCCGTGGTCAGGACATAGTCGATCCAGGTCTCGGTCAGGTACTGGCCCTGGCGGCGCAGGCGTGCTGCGCCGGCCTGGAAGGCGGCGTCGGCGCAATACTGCGTTGCGTGCTCGGCGGCGTAGTCGCTGTCCGCCGCCTCGGGATCGCCGAAGAGGCTGAACGCCGATCCGCCGACGGCGGGGGCGTAGCGGTGGTCCACGTCGAGCGCTAGACCGGCCGGAAAGACCTGGGTCCTATAGTGGGTGGTCTTCAACGTCCATAGCGGCACGTAGTCCGCGACCCGGCTGGTGCCGTCGTCATAGCTCCGGTCCTCGATCATGCCCATCTGGACCAGCTGCTCGATCCGGGGTCTGGGCAGGGCGGCGATGGCGTCGCGGACGTCCCGGTCGTAGGGCGACAGGGGCAGGGACAGCTCTCGCAGCAGGCCGGTGCGATCGGCTTCGCCCAGCATGGCCTTCTGCTCGATCTCGGTGGCCACCCGCTGTCCCGCCACAGTGGTGGTGAAGGTCAGGGTGCCCGGGTCGGACAGGGCGATGGGGGCCTCACTGCCGCCGACGATGTCGGGCAGGGGAAAGGCGACGATTGTGGTGATGTCCTGGTCCGTGCGGTTGAAGAACCGGTATTTCACCCGGATCTCCCGGGACGAGACGAACAGATCCTCGGACTGCATGACGATGCCGTCGGTGCGTTGCAGGACGAGGCCGCCGGTCCCCATCGAGGCGACGCTGTCATTGGCGGCGGCCGGCCCGGCGAGACACAGGGCGACGAAGGTCGTCAGAGCAAGTTTGCGGATCATCCCGGTTCCTCCTGCGCAACCATGTTATCCGAGGTATCGAGGAGGCTCAACGCGACAGGGCGTCAGCGCCGATTATCCTTGCGGACACCGTTCAGGCCGCCACCGCGGCGTTGCTCAGCCGCCTTCCGCTTCGGTCTCGCCCTGGGCAATGGCGGCGATCTGGGCTTCGAGGGCCTGTCGGGCTTCGGGCGAGCAGTTGCTGGTGGCAGGGGTTGGGGTCCCGGCTGTGGCCGCGCCGGGCGCGACGATCAGATCCTCGACCAGACTTCCGGCGGCGGCGCGGAGGGGGGCCTCCTCGATCCCGGCCACGGCCGCCTGCGCCAGGCCCGCCGCATCGACGTCCTCCCAGCCGCAGGTCGCGGCCGCCAGCTTCAGCGTCCGGGCCGCCTGAACGCCCTGCACGATCTCGGGATGGCTCGCCTCCAGCGCGGCCATGGCGGCGTTGCGTCCGGCCTTTCCGACATCCACGTCGCCACAGGCCGAAAGGGTGAGGACCGAGACCGCAGATAGAGCCAGAACCAGACGAGGCATGCCGATCACTCCTTTGAAGACCTGGCGGGTCATAGCAGACCGGGCGGATCCTGAAAGGCGACCGATTGGTCGGGGGGCGGGGACCTACCGCCGCTTGCCCTTTCTCACCCCCTTCAGGCCGCCGGACGGGCGGCCTCCGCGCGGGGGTTTGGGACCGCCGGGACGACCCGCGCCCCGCTTGGGCGGGCCGTTGCCGCCTGTACCCGGACCCCGGCCGCGCAGGCCGAGACGGGGGGCGGGGGCGTTGGGGTCGCGGGGTTCGGGGTCACTGAGCATCTCGAACAGCAGGCCGCCGGTGATCGGGGTGGCCTCCTTCAGCCTGACCTCGACGGTGCGGCCGAGGGTGTAGCGCTGGCCCGAGCGTTCGCCGACCAGAGCATGGGCGCGGTCGTCGTGGGTGAAGTATTCATGGCCCAGCGAACCGACAGGCACTAGGCCGTCGGCACCCGTCTCGTCCAGACGAACGAACAGGCCGAAGCGGGTCACGCCGGTGATGCGGCCGGTGAAGGTCGCGCCGACGCGGTCCTCCAGAAAGGCGGCGATGTAGCGGTCCATGGCGTCGCGCTCGGCGGCCATGGAGCGGCGCTCGGTCAGGGTCACCTGATCGGCGATGGCAGGCAGTTCGGCGATCTCGCGATCGGTCAGGCCGTCGGGGCCGAGGTTCAGTGCGCGGATCAACCCCCGGTGCACGATCAGATCGGAATAGCGCCGGATCGGCGAGGTGAAGTGAGCGTAGCGATCCAGGTTCAGGCCGAAATGGCCGACGTTGTCCGGGCTGTAGATGGCCTGCATCTGGGAACGCAGGACGACCTCGTTGACCACCTCGGCTTGGGGGCCGTCGCGGGTCTCGTCCAGCAGCCTGTTGAAGCGTTTGGTGGTCGGGGCCTCGCCCTTGTTCCAGGGTTTGCCGAGGGTGGACAGGAAGTCGGCGAGGTTGAAGACCTTTTCCTGGCTGGGCGTGTCGTGGACGCGGAAGATCAGCGGCGTCTTCCTGCCTTCCAGCGTCTCGGCGGCGCAGACATTGGCCTGGACCATCATCTCCTCGATCAGGCGGTGAGCCTCGAGACTGACGCGCTTTTCGATCGAGGCGATGCCGCCGTCGGGTGCCATGCGGATGCGGCGTTCGGCACTGTCGATCTGCAGGGGCGCGCGCTTCAGCCGGCCCTTCAGCATGGTGTTATAGGCATTCCACAGCGGATACAGGATCGCGTCCATGATCGGGCCGGTCGTGTCGTCGGTGCCGCCGCCGTTCTCGACGCCGTCGATGGCCGCCTGGGCTTGCTCGTAGGAAAGTTTGGCGTGGCTGCGCATCAGGCCGCGATGGAATTTGTGGCCGAGTTTGCGGCCCTCCCTGTCGAAGACCATGCGCACGGCCAGGGTGGCGCGGTTCTCGCCTTCCTTGAGACTGCACAGGCCGTTCGACAGCCGCTCGGGCAGCATCGGCTCGACGCGGTCGGGGAAATAGGTCGAATTGCCCTTGGCGCGGGCCTCGCGGTCCAGGCTGGTGTTGGGCCGGACGTAGGCGGCGACGTCGGCGATGGCGACCCAGACGATCCAGCCGCCCTCGTTCTTCGGGTCCTCGTCGCGCTGCGCATAGACGGCGTCGTCGTGGTCGCGGGCGTCGGCCGGGTCGATGGTGATAAAGGGGATGTCGCGCAGGTCGTCGCGGCCCTTCAGCGTCGGCAGGTCCTGGTTTTCGGCCTCCTGCTCGACGGCCTCCGAGAAGCCCATCGGCACGCCGTGGGTATGGATGGCGATCAGGGAGGCGGCGCGGGGATCGTCCTCGCGGCCCACGGTCTCCAGGATCTTGCCGCGCTTGTGGCCATAGCGCTGATCCGATTTCTCGATGGCGGCCAGCACCAGGTCGCCGTCGCGCAGATCGGCGGCCTGAAGCGCCGACACGATCAGCACGTCCTTCGAGCGCCGGTCGACCGGCTCGACCCGGGTCTCCTTGTTGGACTTTCGGATGACGCCGAGGACGCGGTTGTTGTGGGTGTCGAGGGTCTTGATCAGCCGGGCTTCCCAGCCGTTGGGGCCATGCTCGAATTTGGCCAGCACGCGATCACCCAGGCCGGGGGCCGGGCCAGGTTTGCCTTTATCAGGGATGAGCAAGGCGCGCGGTGCATCGGCCGAGGCCTCGACCATGCGGACGTAGAGCTCTCCGTCATTGTCCTTCTCGACCACATCGGCGACGCCGACGGGGGGCAGGGCGCCGGCTTCGGAAAAGCCCTTGCGCCCCCGCTTGCCGAGCTTGCCGGAGGCTTCGAGCCCGCGGATCATTTCGCGCAAGGCGCGGCGATCCTCGCCCTTGAGGCCGAAATGGCGGGCGATATCGCCCTTTTCCGCCGATCCGGCCTCGCGCAGGAAGGCCAGCAGGGTGGCCTCGTCCGGCAATCCGGCGGCAGGTTTCTTGGGTGGTTTGGTCATTCAGTCTTTCGGTTCGCCGGGCGCCTCGGCCTCGGCGGGATTGATATAGGGAACGCCGAGCGCGGCGGCCGCACGGGCCATGCCTTTGTCGAGCGTGAGAAGGGTTGCGCCGAGCCGGTGGGCGGCGGCGATGTGGATCGCGTCCGGTGCGCGGAGGGCGATTCCCGGACGACGGATCAGAAGGTTTGCGTCGGCGATATCCGATGATGCGATCTCCACCGGTTCGGTCAACAAGGTTGCCCAGGCGTCCAGTTCCTCAAACATCGCTGCGACCTGGACGGCAGACCACGACTCTCCGCGGCCCAGCGCCGCCAAGGCTCCGGAACTTTCCGCCATCGCGAAGTCGCTGACCGTCATTAACTGCCCAGGATCGCGCACAAGCGGATCGACAAGCCCGCTGTTTCGTTGTCCGATGACCGCGGCGACGATGGCGCTCGCATCGATGTAGACCGTCACTCAGCGACGCCGTCTCTCATGGCCCGGACAAGATCGACAGCATCGATAGACGCCATGGGTCGCGCGTCCCGCCGCTTCACGAACGCGTCGTACCAGGCTTGACGCGCCTCCCCCGTGAGCTTCGGCGAAGACGTACGGGCAGCGCGCAACTCGGCGATCGGCTTGCCGTGCTTGGTGATGGTGATGCTTTCCCCCTCCTGCACGCGATCCAGGAGGTGGGTGAAGTTGTTCTTGGCTTCGGCGACGCCGTAGGTGGCCATGATCGCTCTCCGGGATTATGGCCATAAATATAGCCATAAATCGTGTGATCAGCAACGGGTTGTCCCCCCGCTGGCCCGCGCCTAGCTTCCGGCTCGAATCCGGAGCCCGATCATGTCCCTCGCCGAACACCCGACCCTGAGCGCGCCGACCGGCTCGCTGCTGGACCTGATCGGCAAGACGCCGATGGTGGAGGTGACGCGGATCGACACCGGGCCATGCAAACTGTTCCTGAAGCTTGAGGCGCAGAACCCGGGCGGGTCGATCAAGGACCGCATCGCCCTGTCGATGATCGCGGCGGCCGAGGCGGAAGGGTATCTGAAACCCGGCGGCACCATCGTCGAGGCGACGGCCGGAAACACGGGTCTGGCGCTGACGCTGGTGGGCCAGGCCAGGGGCTATAAGGTGTTGCTGGTCATCCCGGACAAGATGTCGAAGGAAAAAATCCAGCATCTGCGGGCGATGGGGGCCGATGTGCGGCTGACGCGGTCGGACGTCGCGCATGGGCATCCGGAATACTACACCGACATGGCCGAGCGGCTGGCGCAGCAGATTCCAGGCGGGTTCTTCGTCAACCAGTTCAACAACCATGCGAACTCCCTGGCCCATGTGAAGACCACGGGTCCGGAGATCTGGGAGCAGATGGGTCACGACATCGACGCCTATGTGGCCGGGATCGGCTCGGGCGGGACGATCACGGGCGTGGCCCGGTATCTGAAGAGCCAGGGATCGAAGGCCGCGATCGTCCTGGCCGACCCGGTGGGATCGGTTCTGGCGGGCATCGTCAACGACGGCATACCCGGACCGGAAGGCAGCTACACGGTCGAGGGCATCGGGCAGAATTTCGTGCCCGATACGGCGGACATGAGCCTGATCGACAAGGCCTATTCGATTCCGGATGCCGAGGCGGTGGCGACGGTGCGGGAACTGCTGCTGAAAGAGGGCATCCTGGCCGGATCGTCGTCGGGAACGCTGATCGCGGCGGCCCTGCGCTGGTGCCGCGAGCAGACGGAACCGAAGCGGTGCGTGACCTTCGTCTGCGACACGGGGGCCAAATATCTCTCCAAGGTCTATAACGATGCCTGGCTGGCCGATCAGGGTCTGGGCGAGCGGGTGATCCAGGGCGATCTTTCGGACCTGATCAGCCGCAAATACGAGAAGGGCGACGTCGTCACAGCCGGGCCGGACGACACCCTGGACACCGCCTTCAAGCGGATGCGCGGGGCCGATGTCTCGCAACTGCCGATCATCCAGGATGGCCGCTTGGTCGGTATCCTGGACGAGAGCGACATCGTCCACATCATGAACACCGACGAGATCACGCGACGCGAGCGCTTCGCCAAGCCGGTGTCCTCGGCCATGACGCGCGACCTGGACACGGTCCAGGTGACCGAGCCCCTGGACGCCCTGATCCCCCTGTTCGACCGCGACCGGGTGGCCATCGTGCTGGACGGCGAAACGTTCGTCGGTCTGATCGCGCGGGTCGACCTGATCAATCACCTCAGCCTGAACCGGTGATTGGAGCGGTGCACCAGATGCACTATGTTCAGGGATGGTGACGCTCCACAGAGCGCCATCGTGGAAGATCGCGATCTATGGTCGAGACCATGGGATCCCGCATTTTCATATCGAAGGGAAGGGCTGGAGGTGTTCCGTGTCGATCGCGACTCTTGAACCGATCATCGGCAATCCGCCGAAGGATGCTTTGGCGGCCGCGTCGGGCTGGGCTTCCCAGCGACAGGCCGAACTGATGCGAACCTGGCGAGAGCTGAACCCGTGAGCGACGAACAGTCCTACGTCATTCGGACCGTCCGCGCCGCCGAGGATTACACGCTGCTCCTCGTTTGGGAGCAGGGGGAGGAGGCGAAGATCGATCTGTCGACCACGATCAGGAGCCAACCCTTCAAGGCCCTCGCGGACCTGAATGCGTTCCGGCAGGTCGAGCTGGGAGACTGGGGGCACAGCGTGGTCTGGCCGGGCGAGATCGAGATGGGGGCGGACTCCCTCTGGCTGGACAGCCTCACGGCATGGGGGCGGGACGACACCCGTGCGTTTCTGGAATGGCGTCTGCGGAACGGTCTGTCGTTGAACGGCGCAGCCGAGGCCTTGGGGCTGTCCAGGCGCACGATCGCCTATTATTCCGGAGGGCGGCCGGTGCCGCGTTCCATCCTGCTGGCCTGCAAGGGCTGGGATGCTTTGAAGGCCGCATGACCTCGATCAAGAACAGCCAGGGGTTTTCGACCCGCGCGATCCATGCCGGTCAGCGACCCGACCCGACGACGGGCGCGGTGATGACGCCGATCTATGCGACCTCGACCTATGCCCAGGAAAGCCCGGGTGTGAACAAGGGCTATGAGTATGCCCGCGGCAAGAATCCGACGCGCGAGGCGTTCGAGGCCTGTATCGCCGATCTGGAAGGCGGGGTTCAGGGGTTCGGTTTCGCCAGCGGCATGGCGGCGACCTCCACCGCGCTGGAGCTGCTGGACGCCGGGTCGCACATCGTGACGGGCGATGACCTGTATGGCGGATCCTGGCGGCTGTTCGAGCGGGTGCGACGGCGCTCGATGGGGCTGGATTTCGCCTATGTCGACCTGAGCGATCTGGCGGCGGTCGAGGCGGCGATCACGCCCAAGACGAAGATGTTGTGGGTCGAGACGCCCACCAACCCCCTGATGAAGCTGGCCGACATCGCGGCCCTGTCGAAGGTGGCAAAGGCGCACGGCCTGCTGCTGGTGGTGGACAATACTTTCGCCACGCCCTGGAGCCAGCGGCCGCTGAGCCTGGGTGCCGATATCGTCATGCATTCGGCGACCAAATATCTGAACGGCCACTCCGACATCATCGGCGGCGTGCTGGTGGCCGGAAATGTCGAGATCGCGAAGGAGATCAAGTTCCTGCAGAACTCGGTCGGCGGGGTCATGGGGCCGTTCGACGCCTTTCTGGCCAACCGGGGGCTGAAGACCCTGGGCCTGCGCATGAAGGCGCACAACGAAAATGCCCTGGCGATCGCGCGCTGGCTGGAAGAGCGCAGGGGCATCGCCAGGGTGATCTATCCCGGCCTGATCAGCCATCCGCAGCATGCGCTGGCGACGCACCAGATGAACGGTCGCTATGGCGGCATGGTCACGGTGATCCTGGACGGCGACCTGTCACGGACGAAACAGGTGCTGGAGCGGGTTCAGGTCTTCACCCTGGCGGAGTCGCTGGGGGGCGTGGAGAGCCTGGTCAACCACCCGGCCATCATGACCCACGCCAGCGTGCCGAAAGAGGTGCGCGAGGCGGGCGGGGTGACGGACAACCTGATCCGGCTGTCGGTCGGGGTCGAGGATCTCGACGACCTGATCGCGGACCTGGATCAGGCCCTGGGCTGACACGACAAAGGGCGGCCCTTGCGAGCCGCCCTCCGATCGCGACGGGCCAGGAGCGATCAGCCCTTAGGCAGGAGCACCGTGTCGATGACGTGGATCACGCCATTGGTGCATGCGATGTCGGCCGAGGTGACCTTGGCACCATTGACGGTCACGCCATCGGTGCCGTCGACGTTCAGCGCCTCGCCGTTGACCGAGGCGGGGTGCAGGGTCTTGCCGGCGATGTCGGCCGCGTGGACCGCGCCGGACAGAACGTGCAGCGTCAGGATGGCGGTCAGCTTGTCCTTGTTCTCGGGCTTGACCAGATCATCGACCGTGCCGGCCGGAAGCTTGGCGAAGGCGTCGTCCGAGGGGGCGAAGACGGTGAAGGGGCCGGCGCCCTTGAGCGTGTCGACCAGGCCGGCGGCCGTGACGGCGGCGACCAGGGTGGTGAACGAACCGGCGGCGACGGCGGTGTCGACGATGTCGTGAGTTTCGGTAGCCATGATGTCGTTCCTGATTTCAGAGAGGTCAGGAGGTGGGATTTTATTTCGGTGTGGCAATAGACCTGCGGCCAAGTGCCTTTCTGCATAATAAAATGGAACCCGGATCAAGAAATGCGGAGGTGTTTCTACAACACCTCCGCATCCGGACATTTACTTCGGCAGCGAAACCGCATCGGTGACGTGGATCACGCCGTTCGACTGGAACACGTCGGCCTGGGTCACGGTGGCGACCCCGCCGTTCTCGTCGGTCAGGATGACCGAGCCGCCGCGCAGGGAGGCGGTCAGGATATCGCCCGAGACCGTGGTGATCGCGGCCGATCCGCCACCCTGTTCGATCAGGCCGATGACGTCGGCCGCGGCCACGCGACCGGCCACGACGTGATAGGTCAGGATCGTGGTCAGGGTCGCCTTGTTCTCAGGCTGAACGAGGCTCTCGACCGTGCCGGCGGGCAGGGCGGCGAAGGCGGCGTCGGTGGGCGCGAACACGGTAAAGGGGCCGGGCCCCGACAGGGTCCCGACCAGACCGGCGGCCGTGACGGCGGCGACCAGTGTCCTGTGGATCGGCGAGTTTACGGCGTTCTCCACGATGGTCTTGTTGGCATACATCGGCGCGCCGCCGACGGTGACCGTCTGGCCATGCATGCCACCGTGGTGGTCGGCGAAGGCAGCCGGGGCGGCAGCGAGCAATGCGGCGGCCGATACGGCACCGGCGAGGGTCGTGAGCTTCATGGGACGTCTCCTGTGGGGGTCGCATCAAGGCGACCGTGGCAGTAACGAGCCGGCCCGCGTTCCGGATGCTCCGCCAACGGCCGCGCGGCAAGCCGCCGCATGGGTCGCACCCCGGGCCGCGACCCGATCCGCGCCCCGGTCAGCCCCGTGTCAGGCCGCGACGCCGACCTTGCTGGCGAACTGGGCCGTGGCATCGGCATATTCCGACCGCAGGCGCGCGACCAGTTCCGCCGCCGGGACCACGTCATGCACCGCGCCCGCGCCCTGGCCGGCGGACCAGACGGTCTTCCAGGCCTTGGCCTCGTCGCCCATGTCCAGCTTGTGCTCGGGCAGGTGTTTCGGATCGATGCCGTTGGCTTCCAGCGACTTGATCATGAAGTTGGCCGGGATACCGGAGACGGCCGGGGTGTGGACGATGTCGGTCGCGCCCGACTCGATGATCATGTCCTTGTAGGCCTCGGGGGCCATGGCCTCGGTCGTGTTGATGAAGCGGGTGCCCATATAGGCGAAGTCGGCCCCCAGCATCAGGGCGGCGGCCACGTCCTGGCCCGTCGACAGGCAGCCCGACAGGATGATCGTGCCCTTGAAGAACTCGCGCACCTCATTGACCAGGGCGAAGGGGTTGATGATCCCGGCGTGTCCGCCCGCGCCGTTGGCGACCAGGATCAGACCGTCGACGCCGCTCTCGGCCGCCTTCCTGGCATGGCGGACATTGGCGATGTCGTGGAAAACCACGCCGCCATAGCCGTGGACCGCATCGACCACGTCGCGCACGGCCCCCAGCGAGGTGATGATCAGCGGCACCTTGTGCTCGACCGAGACCATCATGTCGGCCATCAGGCGCGGATTGGTCGGGTGGACGATGTGGTTGACGCCAAACGCCGCCGCATCGGGGTTCAGGCGCGATTTGATCTCGACCAGCCACTCGGCATAGCCCTCGGTGGTGCGGGCGTTCAGCGAGGGGAAGGTGCCGATGACGCCGCTGTTGCAGCATTCGACGACCAGGTCCGGTCCGGAGACCAGGAACATCGGCGCCTCGATGACCGGCAGTTTCAGACCCTTCTGCAGGGAGGCGGGGATGGCCATGGCGTTCGCTCCGTTTTGTTTGGCTACGCTTAACCGGGTGTCGTGGGGGAAGGCAAATGCGATCCTCCCCCATCGGGGGAGGGGGACCGCAGCGCCCTTGCGCTGGGGTGGAGGGGGCTTGGCTCAAACCCGGGCGTTTGCGGCTGGCCCCCTCCGTCTCTTCGCTGCGCGACGCGCCACCTCCCCCGATGGGGGAGGAATGTGTATGTCGTTGGCATGACCACAGACACCTCCGGCCTCTCCCAGCTCGGCCAGCACACCCTCCAGCCCATGACGCCCGATACGGCGGTGCTGGAGCGCGTGCCCAATCCCCATCCCGACACCCTGTATCTGGCCCGGTTCACCGCGCCGGAGTTCACCAGCCTGTGCCCCGTGACGGCCCAGCCCGACTTCGCTCATCTGGTGATCGACTATGCGCCGGGCGACTGGCTGGTCGAGTCCAAGTCGCTGAAGCTGTACCTGACCGCCTTCCGCAACCACGGCGCCTTCCACGAGGACTGCACCGTCGCCGTCGGCAAGCGGATCGCCGACCTCCTGACCCCCCGCTGGCTGCGGATCGGCGGTTACTGGTACCCGCGCGGCGGCATCCCGATCGACGTCTTCTGGCAGACGGGGACCCCGCCGGAGGGGCTGTGGCTGCCGGACCAGGGCGTGCCGACGTATCGCGGACGGGGGTAGGGGGCCCGGCCTGCGGGACGGCCCAGGCAACGCTCCGGAATACTGAAAAAGGACAGGCCCCCTGACTCCGCCTCCGCCTACTTGAAACGCGCTTCGCCAGCGAGCCAGGTGGAATGCACGCGGATCGACCTCAGGCTGTCCGGTGGGACGGTCAGGGGGTCGCGCTCCAGCACCACCAGGTCGGCGGCCTTGCCGACCTCAAGGCTGCCGCAGGTATCGTCGAGATGGCACTGCCAGGCGGCATCGATCGTGACTGCCCGCAGGGCCTGTAGCGGGGAGATACACTCATCCGCGTTCAGGATGCCGCCGCCCTCGTTCATGTCGCGAAGCACGGCGTTCTCGACGCAGCGCAGCGGATCGATCGGGGTCACATTATAGTCGGAGTGCAGCGAGATGCGCAGGCCGCCGGCAAGGGCGGAGCGGCAGGGGTCCAGCCTGTCAGCCCGTTCCGGTCCCAGCAGACGATCGCGGAAGGCCCGGCCCCAGTAGTGGACATGGCCGATCAGGAAGGACGGCGAGATGCCGAGCGCCTTCATCCGCGCAATCTGGTCGTCGTGCAGAATGCTGCAGTGCTCGATCCGGTGCCGGAGGGCGTGACCACCCTCTCCGCCGGTGCCCCGCTCATAGGCGTCGAGCACCACATCGATGGCGGCATCGCCATTGGCGTGGATACCGATGGGCCAGCCGTCGTTGTGCAGCGTGCGGACGAGGCTCTCGATCTCTTCGGGCGAATAGTTGAGCGCTCCGCGGTTCGTCGAGTTCAGATAAGGTTCGCGCTGGTAGCCCGTCAGGCCCTGATTGGAACCGTCAGACCAGGCCTTGATCCCGCTGAAGGAGAAATTGGGTGAGTGAAGCCCGGGCCGCAGCCCCATCTCCTTCCATTTTTCATAGTGGGTCGAGACCAGTAGCCCGGCGTAGCGGACGGGGGCATCACCCCGGAGCGCTGCCTCGATCAGGCCGATGTCAGCCTCGGCGAACAGGCCGCCGATGCCGCAGTCGTGCAGGGCCGTGCATCCCTTGGCCGCAGCATCATCAAGATCGGCCCGCAGAAACCCGACCAGTTCGGCCTCGCCGGGTGATGGCATCACGCGGATGAAAGGCTGGAAGGCCGGTGGCTCCTCCAGACGGCCCGTCAGTTCGCCGTCCGGGCTGCGGACGAACCGGCCCTGGGGCGGATCCTGGGTTTCCCTGCTCAATCCGGCCAGGTCGATGGCGCGGCTGTTGGCATAGGCATTGTGGCCGTTGGATTCGAGAATGAAGACCGGCGTTTCTGGAGACAGTTGGTCGAGGTCTGCCCGGGTCAGTTCGCGTCCCGGCATGATCGAAGGGTCCAGCATCTTGCCCTGGATCCACGCCCCGGGCCCTGCCCGTGCGGCTGCGTCGCGGATCTTCTGCCGCGCATCGTCCATGGTCGGGGTCGTGAAGGGTCCAATGTCCAGCCAGGGTCGCAGACCGGCGAAGTTGGAATGCATGTGCGGATCGACGAAACCGGGAAGTACTGTGTAGTCGCCAAAATCGACCACGCGGGTACGAGAGCCTTTCAGACCGAGGACGGCCTGACGACGACCCGAGGCCATGATGCGGCCGTCCCGCACGGCGACAGCCTCAACGACAGTGTTCCGCGCGTCCATTGTGTGGATGCGCCCGGCGAGGAAAATCGTGTCGGCAAAGCTCTGACCCGCCTCCCGCGCGCCAGCCGTACCGGGTCCGGCAACCGCGGCTGCGAAGAAGCCACCGCCGATCCCGCGCAGGACGTCACGGCGACCCTGCAAGCTTCGCATGACATGCATGAAACCTTCGTCGCAGGCATTGCACATTGATAGTTTCTCCCGGGCCGAAGCTCTGCTGAATCAGTAGCGAAATCGGCTGTGGAAGCTGGCATACAGCCGTCAACGCTGTCAAAACGAGGATTTTGAACATAGTCAGTCTAATAGTATTGGCAAAAAATCAGAGAAATTTGAAATTAAAGCTGTCACACTACGGATTCAAAAACAGTACGGCCATGTCTCGATGCACGCTCAGGAGGTCTGTCTGTTTATCTCCGAGCCAACGAAACCAGCGAGAGCGCACCAGCCCACATCCAGGCTTGCAGTACCTGCCACATCACCAATGACACGACCGTGGACCTGATTCAGACCAGACCGTCATGACGTCAATCGTGCGGCACGTGGCCGCGGTCCTGTTCTCCGTGAGCTGCTGGATAGCGCTCGCTGTGTTTGTCCTCTAACCATTGGTTCGAGGTGGACCGCGTTGTTGTCGCTTTCGCAAAAATTTCCACCGTTCTCTGCATAAAGACGGGATCAGAAACAGGTGAAGGCCCATGATGAATAAAGTATCCACCGATCGCGCATCCGTTTCCATCACGTTCGCGCTGGCATTTGCGCTTGGAATAAGCGGCCTGTTTGGCGGCCTCGCCAACAGTGCGAAAGCCCAGTCCCGCCCACCGGTCAGCAGTGGGGCCAGCGGGGGTGCCAACCCCGGCAATGCCAGCGGTGGAAGCGGCTACAATCCGGGTGGAAGCGGAAGCAGCGGCGGCGGCTATAATCCGGGCAACAACAGCGGTGGAAGCGGATACAACCCCGGCAACAACAGCGGTGGAAGCGGATACAACCCGGGCGGAGGCTACAACCCCGGTTCCGGCAACGGCAGCGGTTACAATCCTGGATATCATACCGATCACTCCTTGATTGCGTATCGAGATGCAGACTTCCGTGGTGCCTCCGTTCGATTTGAGGATGAAGTCCAGAATCTCCGCAGTTCAGGCTTCAATGACGAGATCAGTTCGATTCAGTTTAGGGGGGTCTGGATGGTTTGCAGCGATGCCTACTTCCGCGGTCGCTGCAGGACGTTCCGAAATGACGTTCGAAATCTCCGGAATCTGGGTCTCAATGATCAGATCTCTTCGATAAGGCCGGTTCGCTGATCGGCTAATCGTCTTGACTGAAGCGGATTAGCCCCGATTATCTGACGGGCTTCCATAGACTGGGTTCCAACATCAATCCGACTTCATGCGAGGCACCGAACAGGCGTGATGGTGTCGTAATTGCGTACTGATTGACGTTTCATCTGCTGCTGAAGGTGCTCCCGAGCATGGGTATTCTGGCTGAAATGTCGAAAGCCGAGGCGGCGGGGCTTTGGAGCGGCCTCCTGATAATATTGCTCGGTCTGCTTGCTTTCCGCGTGACATGGCTACGGCTCAAGACCAGTGCCGAGGCTGAAACCGGCACGGATTCGCAGTTCGATCTGGCCTCCCAGGTGCTGTCCAACGCGACGGAATACATTCCAGTCAGCGTCGGTGCCCTGATCCTTGTCTACCATCTTGAACTGCCCGTGATGGCGATTCACGGCCTGGGCGCAGCGTTGCTGGCTGGCCGTGTGGTTCAAGCGGCTGGACTGAGCAAACCCGGAACGCCTGCGATCATGTTCGCCGGCATGGCTCTTACGTTTCTGGCGATTTTTGCGGCCGGCGGTATGCTGGTCCTGAACGCACTGCTCCCGGTCGTTTTGTAGAAGAGGGATGGTCTGCACTCGCCCCGGCGTGAGGTCGCCAGAGTGACGGCCCGCCACCGCTACCTCTCGACGCAAGGCCTTCGGAATGGTCATCTGGCCGGGTCTTGCGCTCCTGACGCGGCGGAACCCCGGTCATGATCTCCCGCCTGCCGCTCGAAACCCGGGGCCGTCGCTGGCTCGACGGTCTGCAATCCCGCGCTGACCGAGCCGCATGGTCCCGGTTCGCCTTTGCCTTTCTGATGTTCGGGATCAAGCAGGCGTATGCGTGCCTGTTCGGCGGGGCGATGCTGGGGTTGATCCTGCTCACGTTTCTGTTCTGGCCGGACGACAGCCCGGTCTCGCGCTATGATTTCCTCGTCGTCGGGGCGGTCGTCATCCAGATCGCGATGCTGGTCCTGAAGCTGGAGAGCTGGGCCGAGGCGCGGGTGATCCTGCTGTTCCATATCGCGGGCACGATCATGGAGCTGTTCAAGACGGCGCACGGGTCATGGATCTATCCGGAGGATTCTGTGCTGCGGATCGGGGCGGTGCCGCTGTTCTCGGGGTTCATGTATGCGGCGGTGGGGTCCTATATCGCGCGGGTGCAGCGGATCTTTCACATCCGGGTGCGGGGCTATCCGCCGATATGGACGACCTGGGTTCTGGCGGGCGCGATCTATGTCAACTTCTTCGCCCACCACTGGCTGCCGGACATCCGGATCGCCCTGTTCGTGGCCACGGCCCTGCTGTTCGGGCGAGGATGGTTCTGGTTCACGGCCAACCGGACGCGGCTGAGGATGCCGCTGTTGCTCGGCTATTTCCTGGTCGCCCTGTTCATCTGGTTCGCGGAGAATCTGGGGACCTTCGGGCGGGCCTGGGCCTATCCGGGGCAGGAGGCGGGGTGGGAGATGGTGTCGGTGTCCAAGCTGGGGGCCTGGTTCCTGTTGATGATCATATCGGTGGTGATGGTGTCGCTGGTCCACCGGCCGGAGGAGGAACCGCGATGAGCGACGGGTGGCAGGACTCGGCCGACGCCTGGGTGGCGTCCCAGGGCGAAGAGGGCGACTTCGGGCGGCGCTGGGTCATGGATGCACCGATGCTGGAGCGGGTGCGGATGCGGCCTTACGCCCGCGCGCTGGACGTCGGGTGCGGCGAGGGGCGGTTCTGCCGGATGCTGAAGGCGGAAGGGGTGGCGGCTGTGGGAATCGACCCGACCACGGGCCTGATCGACCATGCGCGTCGGCTGGATCCGGAGGGCGACTACCGCGTCGAGGGGGCCGAGGCCCTGGGGTTCGAGGACGGGCGGTTCGATCTTGTGGTCAGTTATCTGTCGTTGATCGATATCCCGGACGTGCGCGCCGCCATCGCGGAGATGGCGCGGGTGCTGGCCCCCGGCGGACGGCTGCTGATCGCCAATCTGGCGGGGTATAATTCGGCGGCCGATGCGAACGATCTGGGGTGGGTGACCCTGCCGGACGGGCGGCGGGCCCATGCGATGGATCGGTATCTGGAGGAAAAGGCGGGCTGGATCGCCTGGAAGGGCATCCGCATCCGGAACTGGCACCGGCCGCTCGGCACCTACATGACGCTGCTGCTGGAGCAGGGGCTGGCCCTGACCCATTTCGCCGAGCCGCCCGCGCACGGCGGTGATCCGGTGCGCATGGCGCGCTACAACCGCGTGCCATGGTTCATGATGATGGAGTGGACGAAGCCGCCCGTCAGCTCTGGGTCAGGCTGAGCACATTGCCGTCCGGGTCAGCGAAGAAGGCGACCTTGGCGATGCCGTCGGGGGCCGTCCAGACGCCCGTCTCGTCCTGTCCCATGCCGGGGTAGAGGATCATGGAAACGCCCTTGCCCGTCAGGTCGGCGACAGCGGCGGCGATGTCGGCGACCTGCCAGCCGAGGACCGGATGCGGAGCGCCGGCATGATCGGGGACATGGGTGATCCGCAGGCTCGCGCCGTTCAGGTCGAACACGGCGGCGAACCCGTCGTCGGTCAAAAACCGAAGGCCGAGGGTGTCACGGTAGAAGGCGTCGGACGCGGCACGGTCGCGCGTCAGGACGAAGGTGATGGCGGTGGCGGATGAGGGCAGGCTCATGGACGGGGCTCCTGTTCCGGACGCCTCATCATAACACCGTTCAGGGAAGATGTTGCGTGATCGCGCTCAGGTCCGGCCGCTCGCGCTCCAGCGGAGGTTCGGCCGCGGTGCCGATGTGGATGAAGCCGGCGACCTTCTCGCCCGCGCGGACGCCGAACAGGGGCAGGGCGTCGGGGTCATAGCTGTACCAGTCGGTGATCCAGCTGGAGGAGAAGCCGAGCGCAGCGGCGGCGTGCTCCAGGTTCATGCAGACGGCGCCGGCGGACAGTTCCTGTTCCCACACGGGTTTGGAGGCCGGGGCGGCGGTGGAGACGACGAGGACGGTGGTCGGGGCGGCGGTCAGCTTGGCGAGGACGGCGACGGCCTTGCCGGGCAGGCCCTTCTCCACGGCCATCACCGCCAGTCGTTCGGCGATCGCGGCGCGGGTCTGGCGGCCCAGGACGACGAACCGCCATGGAAACAGCTTGCCATGGTCGGGCGTGCGGGCCGCGAGGGTCAGCAGGGTGTCGATGTCGGCGGACGCCGGGCCGGGGTCGCCGAGGGCCTGGGCCGGGGTGGACCGGCGGGTCGCCAGCCTTTCCAGCATCGCGGCCGAGCGGGTGGGCGGGGGCAGGGGGGCACCGAGGTCGACGGGTCTGGGCAGGGACATGGTCCCTAGCTAGGCGACGCCGGGGTTTCGCGCCATAGCTTGGGCCATGAGCGATCACGATCCCTTCGGCGAGGACCGCCCCGTTCCGGCCTGGGCCGAGGGCTTGCCCGCGCCCGTGCCCTGGCAGGACCTGGGTCACCGGGTCGTGCACGAGACGCCCTGGATGACGGTGACCCAGCATGACGCCGTGGCCCCGACCGGGCGGCAGGTGGCCTATGGCGTGCTGCGCTTCCGGACTGTGGCGACGGGGGTGCTGCCAGTCCATGCCGACGGCACGGTCACCCTGGTCGGTCAGTCGCGGTTCGCGCGGGCCAACTATTCCTGGGAGATGCCGGAGGGCGGCGCGCCGTTCGACGAGGATCCACTGGCGGGCGCGATGCGCGAGCTGGCGGAGGAGGCAGGGCTGAAGGCCGGATCGTGGAAGCGGGCGCTGGCGATCGAGGTGTCGAACTCCATCACCGACGAGATCGGCCTGACCTGGATCGCCTGGGACCTGAGCCCCGTGCCGGTCGCTCCCGATCCGACCGAAATGATCGCCGTGGTGCGGGTGCCGTTCACCCAACTGCTGAAGGAGATCGAGCGCGGGGCGGTGCTGGATTCCTTCACGGTGGCGACGGCCTACCGCGCCTACCATATGGCACGCGAGGGCCTGCTGCCGGGCTGGCTGGCGCACGCCATGCTGACACGCGTATGATGGACCCATGGAGCCGGTGATGCACAAGCTGGAAGTGGTCGCGTCCCAGGACGGCATCTGGAGCCAGTTGCGCGCCTCTGCCGACGAAGCGGCGCGGCGCGAACCCCATCTGGGGTCGCTGATGAATGCGACCATCCTGTCCCACACCGACCTGGCCAATGCGCTGAGTTTCCAGATCGCGCGCAAGATCGGTGACACCGAACTGGTGCCGATGAGCGTGCGCGAAGTCTGCGCCTTTGCCTTCTGGTCCGATCCGACGATCGTGGCGGCGGCCGAGGCGGATCTGCAGGCGGTGGCGGAGCGGGACCCGGCGATCAAGTCGTTGCTGCAGCCCTTCCTGTACTTCAAGGGATTCCAGGCACTTCAGGCCTGGCGCGTCGCGCACTGGCTGTGGGGGCAGGGGCGCGAGACCCTGGCCTTCCATTTCCAGAGCCGCATCTCGGAGCTGTTCCAGGTCGACATCCATCCGGCGGCCAGGGTGGGGTCCGGAATCTTTCTGGACCACGGAACCGGCATCGTCATCGGCGAGACGGCAGTGGTCGGCGACGAGGTGTCGATGCTGCATGGCGTCACCCTGGGCGGGACCGGGGCCGAGCGTGGCGACCGTCACCCCAAGATCGGCAAGGGCGTCCTGCTGGGCGCGGGGGCCAAGGTGCTGGGCAATATCGTGGTCGGCGACTACGCCAAGATCGCGTCCGGATCGGTGGTCCTGAAGCCCGTTCCGGCTGGCTGCACGGTGGCCGGGGTGCCTGCAAGGCTGGTCAACTGCCCGACCGATGCCGCGCCGGCGCGAACCATGGATCATACCCTGGCCGACGTCGTTTATGACTTCGTGATCTGAAGGCCGGGGTTTCCTTACGGGAGCCGCTTCTCTAGGGTCCGACGCTCATTTCCAGACCCCCGAGGCCCGCCATGAACGACGCTGACATGAAGCGTATCGAGACCCACCTGAAGCGCACCTTCAACACGGGCGGGATCATCGTGAAGGCCCGCGCCAAGGTGAACGACTCGGCCGAGGTCTATGTCGGGGACGAATTCATCGGCGTCGTCTTCGAGGACGAGGACGAGGACGGCAGCTTCATGTTCGAGATGGCGATCCTGGCCGAGGACCTGCCGGCCGACTGATCGGTCCGCCATTCGCCAGACATGAAAACGCCGGGCGGTCTGCACCGCCCGGCGTTTCGCATTTCGGTATGGATCAGCGCTTGCCGAAGATGATGTCGGCCAGCGTGTCGAGGAAGCCCTTCTTCGGTTCCGGAGCCTTGGGCGCGGGCGGCGTCACCGGCGCGGCGGCGGTCGGGGCCGGCGTCACGGCAGGCTTGTCTGCGGGGGCCGATACCGGTGCCACGGCAGGCCTGGCCGCGGCGGTCGCGGTCGTCGCCGCCGGCTTGGCGGCGGGCTTCGGCGCAGCGGCCTTCGGAGCCGACGTCTTCGGCGCGGCCTTGGCGGCGGGGGCCTTTGCGGCCGCCTTCGGTGCGGGCCTAGCGGCGGCCTTCGGGGCCGAGGCCTTGGGAGCCGGAGCCTTCGGAGTCTGGGCCTTCGGAGTCTGGGCCTTCGGAGTCGGGGCCGCAGTCTTCGCGGGCTTCGGCGCGGCGGCCTTGGCGGCGGGAGCCTTTGCAGCGGGAGCCTTGGCTGTCGCCCTGGGCGCCGGAGCCTTGGCGGCGGCGGTCTTCACCGCAGGGGCCTTGGCCGGCTTCGCGGCGGTCGTCTTGACCGGCGCGGTTGCCTTGGCGGTGGTAGCGGTTTTCGCGGCGCTCGACTTCGGTGCCGGTTTAGGCTTGGAAGCGGCGGACGCCCTGGGCGACGCAGTAGACGGTGACTTGGCCATGTATTCCCCGACCCCTCGGTTGGAACGAACGCGACCTGTGCGGAAGAGCACGGCCGCGAACTCATTAGTATCGATTCGCAATGATACCGGTGTTTGAATAAATGTCCCATAACCCCGTCCAGATTATCGCCCGGGGCGCTCGCGCCGCCGCCGAGGCCGCGGCCGCGGACATCGATTCCGACGTCCTGCTGGAAGGCGCGACCTATTCCATTCTGGAGGAGGACGAGGACCGGGACGTCTGGCGCATCGACGCCTTTCCGACGTCTGATGAGGAAGTCGAGGCCCTGACCGCGCGCCTGGCCGGGCATCCGGGCGTGACGGTCAAGGTGGAGCCGTTGGCCGATGCGGACTGGCTGGCCATGTCCCTGTCGGGCCTGCCGCCGGTGCGGGCGGGGCGGTTCTTCGTCTATGGCGCGCACGATCAAGGCCGGGTGCCGCCCAATGCCGTGAACCTGAAGATCGACGCGGGCGCGGCCTTCGGCACCGGGCACCACGGGACGACCGTCGGGTGTCTGGTCGCCTATGACGCACTGCTGAAGCGCGAGCGGTTCGAGAAGGTGCTGGACGTCGGGTGCGGCACGGGCGTGCTGGCGATCGCGGCGGCGCGGACGGGGGCGGCCCTGGCGGTCGGCACCGACATCGACGCGCCCTCCGTGAGGATCGCCAACGAGAACGCGAAGCTGAACCAGGCACACGCCCGGTTCGTCCACGCCTCCGGTCTGAACGACATCAGGGTTCGGGCGGGCGCACCCTATGATCTGGTGTTCGCCAACATCCTGGCCCCGCCGCTGGTCGCCCTGTCGCAGGACATCAGGATGAGCCTGCGCATCGGCGGGGTGGCGATCCTGTCGGGCCTGTTGCGGACGCAGGAGCGGCGCGTGTCGGCGGCCTATCTGTCGCGCGGCTTCCGGCTGGAGCGGCGGATCCATCGCGACGCCTGGAGCGCCCTGGTGTTGAGGCGGATGGGCTGACGGCGTATCGACACGTCATGCGCCAGACCTTCGACGAAACCACCGATCCGTCCTTCGGGGCGAAACACCTTCCGCTCGTGCGGGCCGCGATGGCCCGGCAGGGGCTGGACGGATTTCTGGTCCCGCACGAGGACGAGCATCAGAACGAATACCTGCCGGCCGCCAACGACCGGCTGGCCTGGCTGACCGGGTTCACGGGATCGGCGGGCGCGGGCGTGGTGATGAAGGACCGGGCGGCCGTGTTCGCCGATGGTCGGTACACGGTGCAGGTCCGGGCCCAGGTCGATGCCGGGCAGTTCGAGATCCTCGACCTCGTCGAGGGGGGCGTCCCCGCCTATCTGGAGAAGGCACCGGGCGGAGCCGTGATCGGCTATGATCCTCGCCTGCACAGCCCGGACGCTCTCGCCCGTCTCAAGCGCGCGACGGCCAGGGCGGGGGCGACGCTGAAGCCGGTGGATCAGAACCCCGTGGACGAGGCCTGGGCCGAAGCCCGGCCGGCCCAGCCCGCGGCACCCGTGGTCCCCCACGAGGACCGGTATTCGGGGGAAGGCAGCGCCTCGAAGCGCGCCCGCATCGGCGCGGCGATCGCGGCCGCAGGGGCCGAGGCCTGCGTCCTGACGGCGCCGGCGTCGATCGCCTGGCTGTTCAATGTGCGCGGCGGGGATGTGATCCGGTCGCCCCTGCCTCTGGCCCAGGCCATCGTCGCGGCCAATGGGACGGCGATGCTGTTCCTCGATCCCGCCAAGGTGACGAATGAACTGCCCGGCTGGCTGGGCGACGACGTGACCCTGATGAACCCCGGCGAGCTGGCGCAGGCGCTCGAGGGCATGAAGGGCGTGCGGGTCCTGATCGATCCGGCCCAGTCGTCGGCCTGGTATTTCGACCGGCTGGCCCTGGTCGGGGCGACGGTGGTCAAGGGCATGGACCCCTGCGCCCTGCCGCGGGCGGCCAAGAACCCGGTCGAGATCGAAGGCAGCCGGCAGGCGCATATCCGCGACGGCGCGGCCCTCGCGCGGTTTCTGCACTGGGTCGATACGGTCGCCCAGGTGGAGCTGCCGGACGAGCGCGGCGTGGTCGAGGCGCTGGAGCGGTTCCGCGAGGAGACCGGGGCGCTGAAGGACCTGAGCTTCGACACCATCGCAGGCGTCGGACCGAACGCCGCCTTGCCCCACTACAAGCCGGTGACGCGGACGATCCGGAAAATGGAGCCGGGGTCGCTGCTGCTGGTCGACGGCGGCGGACAGTATCTGGACGGGACGACCGACGTGACCCGGACCCTGGCCATCGGCGAGCCTTCGGCCGACCAGCAGCGCATGTTCACCCTGGTGCTCAGGGCGCATATCGCCATGGCCGTGATCCGCTTCCCGGCGGGCACCAGCGGCCATCAGCTCGACGCCCTGGCCCGCGCGCCGATGTGGATGGCGGGACTGGATTACGACCACGGCACCGGTCACGGCGTCGGCAGCTATCTGGGGGTCCACGAGGGGCCACAGCGGATCGCCAAGGCGGTCAACAGCCAGCCGCTGCTGACCGGCATGATCCTGTCGAACGAGCCGGGCTACTACCGTGAAGGCCACTGGGGCATCCGCATCGAGACGCTGCAGGTGGTCACGCCGCCCGAGCCGATCCCCGGGGGCGAGCGGCCGATGCACGGGTTCGAACAACTGACCTTCGCGCCGCTGGACCGGCGGCTGATCGACGTCGATCTGCTGACGGCCGGGGAACGGGCCTATGTCGACGCCTATCATGCCGAGACTCTGGCCAGGGTCGGTCCGCTGCTGGACGGCGAGGTCCGGGGCTGGCTGGAGCGTCAGTGCGCGCCGCTATGAGGGCTGTCGGCGGCATGGCAGAAGAGGGTCTACCATGCTGAACATCAGGAACCCCGAGACACACAGGCTGGCCAGGGAGCTGGCGGCGCGGCGCGGCGAAAGCCTGACCACTGCGGTCACCGTCGGCCCTGCGGGAGCAGCTGGCGCGCGAGCCGGTCGAGCCACCCAGGGCGAGCCATGAGGAGGTCATGGACCTGATCAGGGAGATGCGAAAGCATCTGCGGCCGCTGGAGCCCGGAGAGGATCCGACGGCGTTTCTCTACGATGACGAGACGGGGCTGCCGGATTGATCATCGACAGTTCGGCACTTGTCGCGATCACCTTCGACGAACCCCTGCTGTTCAAGGGGGATGACTTTTCCCGGACCGATATCGTCTCGGCACTCTGACCTTGCGTCCGGCGGGGCCGACCCCGATCTCAGGTTTTCAGACAATGGAGACCGCCCCATGAAGACCCGTCGTCTCGGACCGAATGGTCCCGAAGTCTCTGCCGTCGGCCTCGGCTGCATGGGGATGAGCGCCTTCTATGGTGCGCCCTCCGACGAGGCGACGGCGCAGGGGGTGCTGGCCCGCGCACTGGAGCTGGGCGTCACCCTGTTCGACACGGCCGAGATGTATGGCCCCTATACCAACGAGGAATTGCTGGGTCGGGCCTTCGCCGGCAAGCGGGACAAGGTGTTCCTCGCGACCAAATTCGGCATCGGCTACAATGCCGAACGAACCGCCCTGAAGGTGGACGGCAGCCCGGCCAATGTGCGCCGCGCCATCGAGGGCAGCCTGAAGCGGCTGAACACCGACCACGTCGATCTCTACTATCTGCACCGCGTCGATCCCGACACGCCGATCGAGGACACGGTGGGGGCGATGGCCGAGCTGGTGACCGAGGGCAAGGTGCGGTTCCTGGGCCTGTCGGAGGCCGCGCCCGAGACGCTGAGGAAGGCGCACGCGACCCATCCGATCACGGCCCTGCAGACGGAATACTCCCTGTGGTCGCGCGAGCCGGAGGACGCGATCCTGAAGACCTGCGAGGACCTGGGGATCGGCTTCGTGCCCTACAGTCCGCTGGGTCGCGGCTTCCTGTCGGGCGACATCAAGTCGATCGACGATCTGGAGGAGGGTGATTTCCGCCGGACCAATCCGCGCTTCATGGGCGAGAATTTCCAGAAGAACATCGACCTGGTGAATGCGGTGACGCAGATCGCCACCGACAAGGGCGTGACGGCCGCGCAGCTGGCCCTGGCCTGGGTGCTGGCGCAGGGCGAGCATCTGGTGCCGATCCCGGGCACGCGACGCGTGAAGACTCTGGAGGACAATATCGCCTCCGCCGACGTCGTGCTGACACCCGGGGATCTGGCGCGGATCGAGGCGGCCTTCCCCCGGGATGCGGCCGTTGGCGACCGTTATGCGCCGGCGGGACGGGCGGCGCTGAACCGGTAGCGATCCTTCGTGCTCCTGGAGGTTCGCCGCGTGAGAGATCGTGGATGAACAAGGCTTTGTCGTTCCTTCGATTGATGCCATTTTTCGGCAGCGCACTCGGGAGGATAACTGTGGCAAGGGCTTTGGGAGGCGTGATCGGTGGGGCAGGGCTACGGGCCGTTGCGACGGCCTTTGGCCTGTCGGCCGCAGTCGTGTTGTCTGGTTGCGGCGGCGGCGGCGGCGGTGGAGGAGGAGGGTCCGAGCCCACTTCTCCGGCCCCCGTGGTGACCCCGCCGCCGCCGCCGCCTCCCGCTGCACCGGACTTCTCTGCCGTTCGTGCCCGCATCGACCGGTTTGCGATCGCGGATGTCGCCGTCATCGTCGGGGACCAGCAGGGCGTCCTGTTCCGGTACCAGCGCGGAATCATGACGACGGACCGCCCGATCTTCATCGCTTCGGCCAGCAAGCTCTTGCTCGGGGCGACGGCATGGCTGCTGGTCGAGGATCGCGTCTTCACGCCTACCACCCGCGCCAACGCCCAGATCGACTTCTGGAGCCGGGACACCGCCGATTTGCGCAGTTCCGTGACCTTCGAACAGTTGTTCGCCTTCACCTCCGGCTTCAACGGTACGGGCGAACAGGCCAGTTGCATCGGCAGCCTGACCTACACCCTCTCAACCTGCGTGCGGGAAATCCACGACGGCCGTCCGGACAGCCCGCCCGGCCAGTCGTTCAACTACGGCAGCGAGCATATGCAGATCGCCGCCCTGATGATGGTCCAGGCCCGTGGCCGCAGCGTCGACGCCACGATGCGCGAGCGGCTGCTGGCCCCGTTGGGGGTCAGCGCAGAGACCCGCTACACGCTGGGCGCGGGCGACAACCCGACCTATGCCGGCGGCATGCGCTCGACAGGTGAAGACTACGGCCGCGTCCTGACGGCGATTCTGAAGGGCGACATCTTCACCGACCGTGCGGGCTTTCTGATGGACCGTGTCGGCCCCCGCCCCATGGCATCCGTGCCCCCCGCGATCAGCCGCAACCGGCTGGACGGCTGGCGGTATGGCTGGGGCTTCTGGAAGGAATGCGCCGGTCCGACCTACACCCCGGTCTGCGAGGCCGCGCCGGTCATCTCCTCGGCCGGGGCGTTCGGGTTCACGCCGTGGATCGACTTCAACCGCCGCTACTGGGCCATCATCGTGCTCGAGGAGCCTCTGAACCGGGGCTATGATCCGGCCGAGGTCTCGCTGGCGCTGGAGCTGGACCTTCAGCCCCTGATCGCCACTGCGCTGGGTCGCTGACCTAGGCCGAGGCCACGGGACGATAGCTTCGCTCGCCCAGGATCACGCCGAGCTCCGAAAGACCCAGGCCATTGACGAGAACGATCTCGTGGGCGCTTCGGATCGCGGTGAAGGTCTCTACAACGCTGCCGGCATAGCCCCCGGGGTCGATGTAGCCGACCTCCATGACGAAGTCGCAGTCTGGGTCATCGACCGTCTCGAACAGGCGCGCGTAGGTGAAGATTCCCGCCTCGATCCCGGCGCGGTCCACAGGCAGCCAGTTCAGGGTGATGAACTGCCCAAGCTCGGCGCGCCGGTTTTCGGCAGCCTTCAGAAAGGTCTGGATGATGACCCCCGTCGTCTCACCGGCCGCGAGACCTGGCGTGGTCAGGGCGCCGAGGCCGATGCCACTGACGAAGCCGCGGCGGTTCATGACAGATCTCCGATCAACGAAAGCCATTCGTCTTCGGTCAATACGGCGACGCCGTGCTTCTGGGCCTCGGCGAGCTTGGAGCCCGCTCCCGGGCCGGCGACGAGGTAGTCGGTCTTTCTCGACACGGAGCCGGAGACCTTGGCGCCGAGGGTTTCGGCCCGCGCCTTGGCCTCGTCACGGGTGAAGCGCTCCAGCGCGCCGGTGAAGACGACGGTCTTGCCGGTGACGGCGGTGTCGGACTTGGGGCGTTCGGCGTCCTGGACGGTGGTCAGCTCGGCCAGCAGGGCCGCGACGACCGCCTGGTTGTGGGGCTCGTGGAAGAAGTCGGCGACCGCGCGGGCGGCGACAGGGCCGACGCCCGCGATGCCGGCGATCTCGCCCAGCGTCATCGACGGCCCCTGCTCGCGGGCGACGCGGGCCAGAGCAACGATATCGGACCAGTCGCCGGCCAGCGGGACGAGGGCGCGACGGGCGGGCGCGGCGATGCCCGGGAAGGCGAGGGCCAGCTTCTGGTCGATCGGGGCCTCGGGCCAGGGATCGACGGGCGACAGCGCGGCGTCCGCCATGACCGAAAGGGTGCGGGCGGAGATGCCATGTCCCTCGGCCAGCTGGCTCCACTCGGGCGAGGGGATGCCCGATGCCGCCTCCATCGCCGCGGTATGGAAGCCCGCCCAGTCGCCGAAATGGCGCGCCAGCAGCAGGGAGGTCTGGTCGCCGATGTCGCGGATGCCCAGGGCGAAGATCAGCCGCTCCAGGGCGATGACGCGACGGGCGTCAATGCCCGCGATCAGATTCCTGACGCTGGTCTCGCCATAACCGTCCTCGGCGCGCAGGCGCTCCAGCTTTTCGGCGTCGCGGGCGAGGCGGAAGATGTCGGCGGGCTCCCTGATCCAGCCGCGCTCGTGAAAGGCGATCAGCTGCTTTTCGCCCAGACCCTCGATGTCGAAGGCGCGGCGGGAGACGAAATGCTTCAGGCGTTCGATCAGCTGGGCGCTGCAGATCAGGCCGCCGGTGCAGCGGCGGCGCACATCGTCACCCTCGCGCACGGCCTCCGAGCCGCACACCGGGCAGTGGGTGGGGAAGACATAGGGGAGGGCGTCGTCGGGGCGTCGGTCGAGCACGACCGAGACGATCTGGGGGATGACGTCTCCGGCGCGTTGCAGGACGACGGTGTCGCCGATCCGCACGTCCTTGCGCGCGATCTCGTCCTCGTTGTGCAGGGTGGCGTTCCTGACGACGACGCCGCCGACGGTGACGGGGGCGAGGCGGGCGACGGGGGTCAGGGAGCCGGTACGACCGACCTGGATGTCGATGCCCTCCAGCACGGTCGTCGCCTGCTGCGCCGGGAATTTGTGGGCGATGGCCCAGCGGGGGCTGCGCGAGACGAAGCCGAGGCGGGACTGCCAGTCCAGCCGGTCCACCTTGTAGACCACACCGTCGATGTCATAGCCGAGGCCCGCGCGGTCGGCCTCCAGCCCGCGATAGACCCCGATCAGGCCGATTGCGCCTTCGACCCGGACCGAGCGCGGATTGACCGGAAAGCCCCAGCGTTCGAACGCCTTCAGCGCCTCTTCCTGCGTCTGCGCAAACGGTTCGGACGTCTCGCCCCAGGCATAGGCGAAGAAGCGCAGGGGCCGGGCGGCGGTGACCGTCGGATCGATCTGGCGCAGTGACCCGGCGGCGAAGTTGCGGGGGTTGGCATAGGTGCGGCGACCGGCGGCCTCAGCCTCCGCGTTGAAGGCGGCGAAGGCGTCGTTGGGGGCATAGACCTCGCCGCGCACCTCGATGCGGGCGGGCCAGCCGCTGCCCTTCAGCCGGTGCGGAACGTCGGCGATGGTCTTGAGGTTGGCGGTGATGTCCTCGCCCGCCCGGCCGTCGCCCCGCGTCGCGCCCTGGACCAGAACGCCGTTTTCATAGCGCAGATTGGCCGAGAGTCCGTCAATCTTGGGCTCGGCGGTAAAGGCGACGTCGTCGTCGGCCGGCAGGTTCAGGAAGCGCCGGATGCGGGCGACGAAGTCGCTCACGTCGGCATCGTCGAAGGCGTTGTCGAGCGACAGCATGGGCACGCCGTGACGAACCTCGGCGAACCGGGCCGAGACGGGGGCCCCCACCCTGAGCGACGGCGAATCCGGGCGGACCAGGGCCGGGAACCGTGTCTCGATGGCCAGGTTGCGGGCTTTCAGCGCGTCGTAGGCGGCATCGGAGATCGTCGGGGCCGCTTCGGCATAGGCGGCGTCGTGGGCCGCCATCTCTGCGGCGAGCCGGGCCAGCTCGGCCTCGGCCTCGGCTTCGGTCAGGGAGTCGATGGGGGTCAGGGCCATGCCCCGGTTTAGCATCGCGCGCCGACCTCGCCAGCCCGGCGGGATGACAGGAAGTTAATCTGACGCGGCGGCCTGCGCCGTCTATTGCGGTCTGGCTCTTTCAGGAAACCCCATGTCCCTTTCGTTCCGTACCCTGGCCCTGACGACCGCCGTCGTCCTCCTGTCGTCGTGCGCGGCCATGACCGACGTGGAGACGCCCGCGGCCCCGAACCCGACACCGTCGGTGGCCACGTCCTATGACCAGCTGCTGGCAGACGTCCGCATCCTGTCGGCGGACGATATGGAGGGGCGTGACACCGGCAGCGCGGGTGGCGAGCGGGCGCGGGCCTATGTCGTGTCGCGGCTCGAGGCCCTGGGGATCGCCGCGCCGCCGGTGGGTCGCCTGCAGCCCTGGACGGCCCAGGGCCGGACCCGTGCGGGACCCAGGACCTACAACGGCATCAATGTGCTGGGCCTTGTCGAGGGGACGCGGGTGCCGGACCGCTATATCGTCGTGACGGCCCATTACGACCACGTCGGCGTCAACGAGGGCCTGATCTACAACGGGGCCGACGACAACGCCTCGGGTGTCGCGACCCTGCTGGAGATCGCCGCGCGGCTGAAGGATGCGCCCCCCGAACACAGCGTGATCTTCGTGGCCTTCGACGGCGAGGAGCATGGCCTGCTCGGGGCCAAACATTTCGTCGAGGCCCCGCCGGTGCCGCTGTCGTCGATCGCCATGAACCTGAACTTCGACATGACCGCGCGCGCCGAGACCGATGGCCATCTGTGGGTCACCGGCACCTATCAGAATCCGACCTTCCGTCCGATCCTCGAAGGCATCCCGGCCAATGGCACAGTGTCGCTGGCGTTCGGGAAGGACACGCCCCAGGACACGGGCAGGGACAACTGGGTCCAGGCCTCGGACCAGGGCCCGTTCTTCACGGCGGGCGTGCCCTTCCTGTATCTCGGCGTCAACTACCACCCCGACTACCACCGGCCGTCGGACGATTTCGAGCGGATCACGCCGGCGGTCTTCATCAGTTCGACCGAACTGTCGGTGTCTGCCTTCCGGGCGCTGGACCGGTCGCTGGATCGGTGATCCGCAGGCGACTTTCGGACGCAAAGATAGGGCTTGCGCGTCGTCGCGGTTTGGCGTTTTCGTCACTGACGTGACCGGGACGTGACATGACTGTGACAACCACCAACGCCTTCGACCTTCAGCGTATCCAGCTGATCCGCAAATGGGTGCTGGGGCTGGCCTTGCTGGCCGCCGTCGCCCTGGCCTTTGTCTCGTCGTCGCCGTGGGTCGGTCAGCCGCTTTCCGAGGGCATCGAATCGGTCGGTCTGGGGGCCATCGTCATCAGCATCGTCGGCCGGGCCTGGTGCTCGCTCTACATCGGCGGGCGCAAGAAGGCCGAGATCGTTTCCACCGGGCCCTATTCGATCAGCCGCAATCCGCTTTATGTCTTCAGTTATTTCGGCGCGGTCGGCGTGGGTGCCCAGACGGGCAGCGCCACGATGGCCGTCCTGTTCGTGGTGATCGCCGTGGCGGTGTTCCACTTCACCATCCGCCAGGAAGAGGCTTGGCTGACGGCCGAGTTCGGCGATCCCTATCGCGCCTATATGGCCCGCACGCCGCGCCTCGGGCCCGATTTCGGCAAGTGGCACGACAATGCCGAGCTGACGATCCGGCCCCGGTTCTTCCTGACTACGATCCGCGACGGGCTGGCCTTTCTTCTGGCCGTGCCGATCTTCAAGGGCGTCGACTGGGCCCAGGCGCAGGGCTGGCTGCCGGTCCTGATCCATCTGCCCTGACACAGGCTGGACGGCCGCCGCGCCGCGTGGTCCTGTCGACGCCGGTCCGGGAGACACCATGCGCACGTCGTTCATCTTGGCATTCACCATCGCAGGGCTCGGGCTTGCAGGCTGCGATCTGACAGCGCCATCGAAGGTGAAGGATGGCGACGCGGCGGTGGAGGTGGCCACGCCCCGCGCCGGTGCCTTCGCCCACAGCCAGACCGGCGACCTGTCCGGCTATTACAATCCGGGGGCGCAGGTCGGGCCTGACGATTTTCAGCTGATGACGGTCTTCGTGGGCCAGGAACCGGAGTTCAAGACCTGGGAGGCGGGCCAGCGAAGCAAGACCTTCGCGCCGGTCATGCTGGAGTTCTCGGTGCCGGGCGAGACGACCGAGCGCGTCCTGCCCGACAGCTATTCCGTCAGCGACGGCCGGATCCGCATGACGGGGACCAGTCCCGGGCACGGGCGGGTCACCTTCGATGCCCGGCTGGATCAGGGGGCCCTGTCCACCGCACGCCGGAACCTGGGGGAGGGCGAGGCCTCTGCCATGACCGCCACCGTCACCATCGGTGACCGCAGCTACACAGGCATGAAGTTCGCCTGGTCCGGCGGGGACTGACGAAAAAGGCGGCCCCGGGGGACCGCCTTTCCGGCTGGATCTAGTTGACTGTCGCCTTGACGATCTTGCCCGGATTGCGGGGCGGTTCGCCCTTGGGCAGGGCGTCGACGTGGTCCATGCCCTCGATCACCTCGCCCCAGACCGTGTACTGGCCGTCGAGGAAGGTGGCGTTGTCGAAGACGATGAAGAACTGGCTGTTGGCGGTATCCGGCTGGTTCGTGCGGGCCATGGAGCAGATGCCGCGCACGTGCGGTTCGCTGGAGAATTCGGCCTTCAGGTTCGGCTTGCTGGAGCCCGAGGTGCCCGTGCCGGTCGGATCGCCGCCCTGGGCCATGAAGCCGGGGATCACGCGGTGGAAGACCACGCCGTCATAGAAGCCTTCGCTCGCCAGCTCGGTGATGCGGGTCACGTGGCCGGGCGCGAGGTCGGGGCGCAGCTTGATGACGACGTCGCCGGTTTCGAGGGTAAGGGTCAGGGTCTGGTCGGCCATCGGGCGCTCCATATTCGAATGAGCCGCGTCCATACTATCCCGCTCATCTCGGCGAAAGCCGGGATCCAGTCCTTTCGCAAGCAACAGGTGCGCGGGATTGCCGGATGTGCGAGTTCGTTCTGACCGGTCGCCCAAGGAACTGGGTCCCGGCTTTCGCCGGGATGAGCGGAGAAGATTTTTCATGAGCGATGACGAAAAGCCCGCGCCGCCGCCCGAAGCGCGCCGCCGCATGGTCAAGCCGCCCACCGGCGGCACGGCCCAGGGGCGCGGCATGGGCACCCAGATCAAGACGGCCGACAAGAAGTCGATGTCCTCGATCCAGTGGATCAAGCGCCAGCTGGCCGATCCCTGGTCGGAAAAGGCCCGCGCCGAAGGCTGGCGCAGTCGGGCGGCCTTCAAGTTCAGCGAGATCGACGACCGGTTCCATCTGGTCAGGAAGGGCTCGCGCGTCATCGACCTTGGGGCCGCGCCCGGCGGCTGGGTCCAGGTGTGCGTCAATCGCGGAGCCTCGGCAGTCGTCGGGGTGGATCTGTTGCCGATCGAGCCGATCCCGGGCTCGACCCTGATCCAGGCCGATTTCACCGATCCCGGCGTGGACCAGCAGCTGATCGAGGCGCTGGGCGGCCCCCCCGACCTGGTGTTGTCGGACATGGCGCACAACACCGTCGGCCATCGCCAGACCGATCACCTGAAGATCATCGCCCTGATCGAGATCGCCTCGGATTTCGCCATCCGCACGCTGCGGCCCGGCGGGTCGTTCGTGACCAAGAATTTCCAAGGCGGCGATGCCGGCCGGGTGCTGGCCGAGCTGCGCGCCGCCTTCCAGGAGGTGAAATACGTCAAGCCCGCCGCCAGCCGGAAGGGCTCGTCCGAGGTCTATCTGGTGGCGCTGAACCGGCGATGAATCGCCTCGCTGCCTCCGGTCGAGGCGCCTGACCCTCAGGCCTGGGCAGGTTGGACAGCGGCGCGGGCGCGCCGGGCTTCGCGGCTGGTCCAGATGCGGTCGTGGATGGCGAAGAACACCATCTGCACCAGGGGCTCGATGACCCCGACCGTGAGGGCGACGCGGATGTCCTGCGTGATCGCGAAGGCCACCGACACCGCCACCACGAAATGCATGATGCCGTAGGTCACGGTCTTGACCGCGATCTTCTTCAACGAGGGCAGGGCGTGGCTGTGGCCGTGGTGCCCGTGGGCGCGCGCCTGCTCATCCGCATTCATCAGGTCCAGACGGGCGGTGAAGGCCTCGGCCGTCTCTTCGATGCCGCTGCGGCGACGACGGTGTTCGATCCGGTGCCAGATCCGGTCGTGGACGGAATAGGCGATGGTCTGGAAGAAGGGCTCGACCAGGCCGATGGCCAGGGCCATGCGCCAGTCGCGGGTGATGGCGAACGCCACCAGCATGGCCACGACCAGATGCATCAGGCCGTAGCTGGCGATCTTCAGCACAAGGCTGCGAACGGATCTGGCGAGTGCGGCGACCATGGTCCTAGAATGTTAGCACAGGCTGAAAGATTCAAGTCCTGCTGAAAAGACTGGCTCGCATCGCGGGGTCTGGACGCGTCGTGGTTGACTTCGCGCCTGCGAAAGAGGATAGGCGGCCCGCAAAACGGAGACTCCCATGGAGATTCGCGAAGGGCTCACCTTCGACGATGTTTTGCTCGAACCCGGCCCGTCCGAGGTGATGCCTGCAGAGGCAGACGTCTCGACCCGGCTGACGCGCGACATCCGACTGAACATCCCGCTGACCTCGTCCGCCATGGACACGGTGACCGAAAGCCGGCTGGCCATCGCCATGGCCCAGGCCGGGGGTCTGGGCGTCCTTCACCGCAATATGTCCGTGCAGGAACAGGCCGATCAGGTCCGTACCGTGAAGCGGTTCGAAAGCGGTATGGTCATCAATCCGGTGACGATCCGCCCGGAGACCACCCTGGGCGAGATTCGCCAGATCGTTGCCAACCGGAAGATCTCCGGCTTTCCCGTGGTGGATGCGGGCGGCAGGCTGGTCGGCATCCTGACCAACCGCGACATGCGGTTCGACACCGATCCGAACCGCCGGGCCGCCGAGCTGATGACCACGGGCGACCTGGTCACCGTGCGCGAGGGGGCCGGACGCGAGGAAGCGCGCGAGCTGCTCCGTACACGGAAGATCGAACGGGTCATCGTGGTGGACGAGGACTATCGCGCCACCGGCCTGATCACGATGAAGGACATCGAGAAGGCCCAGGCCCATCCCCATGCGGCCAAGGACGAACAGGGCCGGTTGCTGGTCGGGGCGGCCTCGACCGTCGGGGACGCGGGCTTCGAGCGCGCCATGGCGCTGGCGGACGCGGGCTGCGACGTGGTCGTGATCGACACCGCCCACGGTCACTCGGCCCAGGTCTCCCGGGTCGTCGAACGGATCAAGCGCGAGAACAACCGGCTGCAGATCATCGCCGGCAACATCGCCACCTATGATGCGGCGCGGGCGCTGATCGACGCGGGCGCGGATGCGGTGAAGGTCGGCATCGGACCGGGCAGCATCTGCACCACCCGGATCGTGGCCGGGGTGGGCGTGCCCCAGCTGACGGCCATCATGGACGCGGTGCGGGCGGCCCGGGATTCGGGCGCACCGGTCATTGCCGACGGCGGGATCAAATATTCGGGCGACCTGGCCAAGGCCATCGCGGCGGGAGCCTCGGTCGCCATGATGGGCTCGATGTTCGCCGGGACCGACGAGAGCCCCGGCGAAGTGTTCCTGTACCAGGGCCGGTCCTACAAGAGCTATCGCGGCATGGGCTCCGTCGGGGCCATGGGGGCCGGTTCGGCCGACCGCTATTTCCAGAAGGAAGTCGAGGATACCCAGAAGCTGGTGCCCGAGGGCATCGAGGGTCAGACCCCCTACAAGGGACCGATCGCCCCGGTGCTGCACCAGATGGTCGGGGGCCTGCGCGCCGCCATGGGCTATGTCGGAGCCCCCACCATCGCCGAGTTTCAGGACCGCGCCCGGTTCGTGCGGATCACCGGAGCGGGCCTGCGCGAAAGCCATGTCCACGACGTGATGATCACGCGCGAGGCGCCGAACTACAGGCAGGGGTGAAATGACGCGTGATCGCTCCCCCATCTTCCGCTCATCCCCGCGAAAGCGGGGACCCAGGCCTGTCGCGAGGCATGGCGTCCGGGATATGGGTCTGATCCGGACGGGTGGCGGTCATCGCCCGAAACACTGGGTCCCCGCTTTCGCGGGGATGAGAGGAGGTTCAAATGTCTGACGCCTGGGTGCTGGTGACGACACCGGAGCTGACCATGCTGGCGGCGACGCTGGTGCTGGCCTTCGTACTGATCTTTCTGCCCGCTGCCGGGCGGACCATGGCCAATGGCCTTCACTGGAACGCCGGTCCGCGCGACGGTGTGCCGACCCGGCCGGGCCTCATCACCCGGCGGCTGGAACGGGCGCAGGCCAATATGTGGGAGACCCTGCCGCTGTTCATCGGCGCGGTTCTGATCGCCCATGTGGCGGGCGAGGACGGACCGCTGACCTTCTGGGGGACCCAGGCCTTCTTCTGGGCGCGACTGGTCTATATTCCGATCTACGCCCTGGGGGTGCCGTTCGTGCGGTCCCTCGTCTGGCTGATCGCCATGGGCGGCCTGGTGGCCATCTTTGTCGCCCTTTTCACCTGAACAGCCTGAACTGAACGCCCTGATTTGACCCCCGCCGCCCGTCTCGCCTCCGCCGCCGCCATCATCGACCGCATCAGTGCGGGCAAGGCCCCGGCCGAGGCCGTCCTGAAGACCTGGGGGACCGAGAACCGCTATGCCGGATCCAAGGACCGCCGGGCCATCGCCGATCAGGTCTATAAGGTGCTGCGCGCGCGCGGTCGGCTGGTCTGGGCCATGGGCGGGCGCGAGGACGGGCGGGCGCTGGTCATCGGAGCGCTGAGCCTGATCGACGGCCTGTCGGTCGAGGCGATCGAGGCGCTGCATTCGGGCGACGGCTATGGCCCCAAGCCGCTGTCGAAACAGGAGCGGTCGCGGATCAGCATGACGGCCGACGAGGTACCGGGCTGGGTCGCGGCGGGCCTGCCCGAGTTCGTGGTCGAGGATTTCAGGAACACCTTCGGCGACCGTTGGGCCGAGGAGGCCGCCGGACTGATGGTGCCGCGCGCCCCGATCGACCTGCGGGTTAACGGGGCCATGGCGACGGTCGAGGAGGTCATGGCCGAGCTGCGCGCGGCGGGTCTTTCGCCGGAGCGGACGCCCTGGTCGGCCTGGGGTCTGCGTCTGTCGGCCGAGCCGCCGCCGAACGTCCAGGCGCTGGAGGCCTTCAAGGCCGGGCGGATCGAGATCCAGGACGAGGGCAGCCAGATCGTCTGCTGGCTGGCGGGGGTGGAGCCCGGCATGACCGTCGTCGACTATTGCGCCGGGGGCGGAGGCAAGACCCTGGGCCTCGCGATGCAGGGGCTGGCAGACGGCGCCTCGCGCGTCGAGGCCGAGCCGCCTGAGCCCGAGCGCATCTGGACCCCGACCGGCTGGGTCGATGCACCGAAATCGAAGCCCGGGGCCGCGACGATCGCTCAGGCCGAGGGTCGGCTGATCGCCTGCGACGTGGTGCAGAAGCGGCTGGACAACATCCGCCCCCGGCTGGCCCGCGCGGGCGTCGAGGCCGAGCTGATCCACCTGGGGCCGAACGGCGGCGGGGTCGAGGACATCGTCGGCATCGCCGATGTCGTCTTCGTCGACGCGCCCTGCACGGGGTCCGGCACCTGGCGGCGGCGGCCGGAGGATGCCTGGCGCCTGAAACCCGAAGACGTCGACCGGATGCATTCGCTGCAGATGGCGATCCTGGCGCGGGCCGCGAAACTGGTGAAGCCGGGCGGGCGGCTGGTCTATGTCACCTGTTCGATGCTGCGGGTCGAGAACGAGGCCACGGTGGACCATTTCGAGGAGGACCACCCCGGGTTTGCGCCGGTGCCAATCCTCCCCCCTCGGGGGAGGGGGACCGCGGAGCGGGGGAGGGGGTCGGCCCCAGACACCGGGTCCGAAGCTGGCCCCCTCCGTCACGACGCGAAGCCGCGTCGCGCCCATCGGGGGAAATCGTATACGATTTCCCCCGATACCCCCAACGGGGGAGGAATAACCGACGCCGGCTGGGACAAGCTGGCCGGACTGGCCCACGGTCATCGCCTGCGGATGTCGCCGGCGACGACGGACACGGACGGCTTCTTCGTCGCCCTGTACGAGCGGCGGGCGTGAGCGCGGCTTACGACCTGACGCTCTTCGGCCCGCTGACGGCGCTGTGCGTGATGGCGGCGGAGGCGGAGTACGGCCCGGCGCTGCGGGCGCGGATCAGGCCCCTGATCACCGGCGTCGGTCCGGTCGAGGCGGCCGTCCAGACCACGGCCGCCCTGGCCGAACTGGCGCATCAGGGCCGGCTGCCCGACGTCATCATCTGCCTGGGGTCGGCGGGGTCGCAGACGCTGGAGCACGGCCGCATCTATTGGGTGGACGAGGTCGGCTATCGCGACATGGACGCCTCGGTACTGGGGTTCCCGCCCGGCGTGACGCCCTTCCTCGACCAGCCGGCTGTCCTGACCCTGGCCAGCGGCCCGGCGGGCCAGCCCTACGCGCGTCTGGCGACCGGAGCATCAGTCGTCTCGGGCGAGGCCTATGACGCCATCGACGCCGACATGGTGGACATGGAAACCTATGCCGTCGTCCGCGCCGCCGCCCGGTTCGACGTGCCGGTGCTGGGTCTGCGCGGCATCAGCGACGGCAAGGCCGACCTGACCGGCCTGTCGGACTGGACCGACACCCTGCATGTGATCGACGAGGGTCTGGCCGGGGCGCTGGACCTGCTGAAAGCCGAATTCGAACGTTTGACCGCGCCATTGCCCGAGGAGACCGCATGACTGATCACCAGAAGGTTCTCATCGTCGATTTCGGCAGCCAGGTGACGCAGCTGATCGCGCGCCGCCTGCGCGAGGCCAGCGTCTATTGCGAGATCCATCCCTATGCCAAGGCGGAGGCGGCGCTGGCCGCGCTGAAGCCGGCGGCGATCATCCTGTCGGGTGGGCCCGAGAGCGTGCACGAGGAAGGCAGCCCCCGCGCCCCCCAGGCCGTGTTCGAGGCCGGCGTGCCGGTGCTGGGCATCTGCTATGGCGAGATGACCTTGTGCGAACAGCTGGGCGGCAAGGTCGAGGGCGGCCACACCCGCGAGTTCGGCCGCGCGGAGATCACCGTTCAGAAGGCCTCGCCCCTGCTGGCCGGTCTGGCCCCGGTCGGCGAGGACGAGACCGTCTGGATGAGCCACGGCGACAAGATCGTGGCGATCCCCGAGGGCTTCGACGTCGTCGCCACCTCGGCCGGGTCGCCCTATGCCGTCATCGCCGACGAGACCCGCCGCTTCTACGGCGTGCAGTTCCACCCCGAGGTCATGCACACGCCGCGCGGTGCCACCATGCTGAAGAACTTCACCCACGGCATCGCGGGGCTGAAGGGCGACTGGACCATGGCGGCCTATCGGGACGAGAAGATCGCCCAGATCCGCGAACAGGTCGGCTCGGCCAGGGTGATCTGCGGCCTGTCGGGCGGGGTTGACTCTTCCGTGGCAGCCGTCCTGATCCATGAGGCCATCGGCGACCAGCTGACCTGCGTGTTCGTGGACACCGGCCTGCTGCGCAAGGATGAGGCGACCCAGGTCACGACCCTGTTCAGGGAACACTACAACATCCCCCTGATCCACGTTGATGCGTCAGCGGATTTCCTCGGCGAACTGGCGGGTCAGTCGGATCCCGAGACCAAGCGCAAGATCATCGGCCGCGTCTTTATCGAAGTGTTCGACCGCGAGGCCGGCAAGATCGAGGGGGCCGAATTCCTGGCGCAGGGCACCCTCTATCCCGATGTGATCGAGAGCGTGTCCTCCTCCAGCGGCAAGGCGCACGTCATCAAGAGCCACCACAACGTCGGTGGCCTGCCCGACTATATGAAGCTGAAGCTGGTCGAGCCCCTGCGCGAGCTGTTCAAGGACGAGGTCCGGGCGCTGGGCCGCGAACTGGGCCTGACCGACGCCTTCGTGGGCCGCCATCCCTTCCCCGGGCCGGGCCTCGCCATCCGCATCCCCGGCGAGATCACGCCGGAGGCCGTCGAGACCCTGCAGCAGGCCGACGCCATCTATCTGGACGAGATCCGCAAGGCCGGCCTGTACGACAGCATCTGGCAGGCCTTCGCCGTCCTGCTGCCGGTCCGGACGGTCGGGGTGATGGGGGATGCGCGGACCTATGAGAAGGTGCTGGCCCTGCGTGCCGTGACCTCGACCGACGGCATGACGGCGGACTTCTTCGAGTTTCCGTGGGACGTCCTGGGCAAATGCGCCACGCGCATCGTCAATGAGGTGCGCGGCGTCAACCGCGTCGTCTATGATGTGACGTCCAAGCCGCCCGGCACGATCGAGTGGGAATAAGTATGCCACGGCGGGGCCGTCAGACTGCGGACCCCCCCAAGCCATGGACGACCGGGTAATCGATCGGAATGAGGCAAATGAGATGATGGCTGGGTCCCGACCTCTTGCCGGTCTGCGCGTCGTCGAGTTCGACGCGATCGGGCCGGTTCCCCTGGCCTGTATGATCCTGGCCGACCTGGGCTGCGAGGTCGTCCGGATCGCGCGCCGGGCGGGCGCGGCCAAGGTCTGGGACGACATTGGCGGCTCGGTGCTTCATCGCAATCGCGGCCATGTCGAGGTGGATCTGAAAAACGCCGACGACAGGGCCGCCGTCCTGGATCTGATCGGACGGGCCGACGCCGTGATGGAGGGCTTTCGGCCCGGGGTCATGGAGCGGCTGGGTCTCGGGCCGGACGTCTGTCTGGCGACCCAACCGAAACTGGCCTTCGTCCGGGTGACCGGCTGGGGCCAGACCGGTCCGCTGGCCCCGACGGCCGGGCATGACATCAACTACATCGCCCTGACCGGCGCCCTTCATGCGATGGGCGAGGCGGATCGACCGCCGGTACCGCCGCTCAACCTTCTGGGCGACTACGGCGGGGGAGCCATGTTCGCGGTCGTGGGCCTGTTGTCGGCCGTCATGCAGGCCCGCGCGACCGGGCGGGGACAGACGGTGGATGTCGCCATGGTCGAGGGGACCGCGGTCCTGTCCGGACTGTTCCACGCCATGATGGCCAGCGGCCTGTGGTCGGACCAGCGCGGCTCGAACCTGATCGACGGCAGTGCGCCCTTCTATCGCTGCTACGCCTGTGCCGACGGAGGATATGTCGCGGTGGGGGCTCTGGAGCCGCAGTTCTTCGGCCTGCTGCTGGACGGCCTGGGCATCGCGCGCGACCGCTTCTTTCAGCACGACCGCGCGGCCTGGCCCGAGATGACGGCAGCGTTCGAGGCCGCCTTCCTGACCCGCCCCCGCGACGCCTGGGCGGAGGTCTTCGCGGGCACCGACGCCTGCGTCTCGCCGGTGCTCGGCTTCACCGAGGCGGCAGACCATCCGCACACGCGCGAACGCGGCGTCTTTTCCACCGTGGCGGGGGTCCGCCACCCGATGCCGGCGCCCCGTTTTGCCGACGGCGTGGGCGATGTCGCGCCGCCATCGGGTGCCCGCGCCATGGCCGAGGTGCTTGCCGCCTGGACGGTCGCCCGGCCCTGACCTGACGACCTGCAATCGATTGCATTTGATGGGAAGAATGCTAGCGTGCTCTTCCAGTCCCGATGTTGAACGACGCTTGCATGACCCTGACGGCCGAGACCCTTGCCGATCGATCCGCGACGCCGCGCGCTGCGGACACCAATGCACGGATCCTGCACGCCCGCTTTCGCCGCCTGTATGGCGACCATCCGGACTGCGAGGTCATCCTGGCCCGGATCGAGGCCAGCCTGTCGCGCCATCGCGCCGGCCGCAGCGCCGACCTTCTGGCGCTCGATGCAGAGATCCAGGCGCTGCCCCGGGCCCGGTCGGCGTCGGGACAGTCGGTCTACACCTTCTACGTCGACCGGTTCGCCACGGACCTGGCCGGGCTCGCCGGGCGCGCGGACTATCTGGAAGCCCTGGGGGTGAAATGGCTGCATCCGCTGCCGCTGCTGCGTCCGAGGCCGGGCGACAGCGATGGCGGCTTTGCGGTCCAGGACTATCGCCAGATCGATCCGCGCCTTGGCGACATGGACGGGCTGGAGGCCCTGACGACGGCGATGCGCGGGCGGGGGATCGGGGTGATCCTGGACGTGGTCTGCAACCACACGGCCCGCGAGCACGCCTGGGCCCAGGCGGCGCGGGCGGGCGATCCCCGATACCGCGCCTACTACATCACGGTCGAGGATCCGGAAGACGTCGCGCGGTGGGAGACGGATCTGATCGACGTCTTTCCCGACACGGCTCCGGGCAGTTTCACGCCGGATGCGGAGATGGGCGGCCATGTCTGGACGACCTTCTATCCGTTTCAGTGGGACCTGAACTACGCCAATCCGGCGGTCTTCGCCGAGATGCTGGACGTCCTGCTGTATCTGACCGGCAAGGGGGTCCAAGGCTTTCGCCTCGACAGCGCACCCTTCCTCTGGAAACGGCCGGGGACCAGCTGCCGCAACCAGCCCGAGGTCTACTGGATCGTCGAGGCCTGGCGGGCGGCCCTGTCCATCGTCGCGCCTTCCGTCGTGCTGATCGCCGAGGCCATCGAGGGGCTGGAGGACGTCCTGCCGTTCTTCGGCGGCGAGGCCCCCGGCTGCGACCTGGCCTACAGCAACGGCGTTATGACGGCGCTCTGGGGGGCTCTGGCCGATGGCGAGGCGGCGATCGCGACAAAGCTGATCGCCGCGGCCGCGGCCCGGCCGGACGGGGCCAACTGGCTGAACTACGTCCGGTGTCACGACGACCTGATCTGGAATGCCCTGGCCGCCTATGCGCCGCAAGAGGACCTGGCGCGCTGGTCGCGCTTCTATGACGGGCAGGGGGGCAGTTTCGCCAATGGACGCGCCTTCCAGACGGCGGCCGGCGGCGTGCCTTCGACCAACGGCATGGCGGCCTCGCTGGTCGGGCTGGAGGACGACCCGACGCCGGACGGGCTGGCGGCGAAGCGACTGATCCTGCTGTATGCGATCATCCACGGGCTGGACGGCTGGCCCCTGATCTACATGGGTGACGAGATCGGCCTGACGAATGACGAAGCCTATGCCGACGATCCTCTTCGCGCCGTCGACGGCCGCTGGCTGCACCGGCCGACGATGGACCGGGATCGGGCGCAGCTGGGGCGCGCGCCGGGTTCGGTCGGCCAGGGGCTGTTCGAGGCGATGCGACACCTCGGTGACGCCGCGCGTCGGCTGAACGACCTGGGCATCGCCGGCCGCGCCATCCCGGGCCCGGCGGGTGAGCCGGCGGTGCTGGCCTTCGCGCGGGAGGCGGGGGCCCGGCGGTTCCTGCTGCTGGCCAATATGAGCGACCGGAGCGCGCCGGTGACGGTGCCTCGGGGATATGCGGAGGCCCGGGATGTTCTGGGCATGGCGGATGACGACGACGGGACCCGCCTGGCCCCCTATGCCGTTCGCTGGCTGGTGACGCCGTGAGCGTGTTCGCGGGCATCGAACTGGGCGGGACCAAGGTCATGGTCGCCTTCGGCACCGGACCCGACGACCTGTCCGAGCCCGTGCGCATTCCGACCACGACACCGGATGAAACCCTCGGCGAGGTCGAGCGCCTGGTGGCGGGCGTCGCGGCACGCGGCGCTCTGCAGGCCATCGGCGTGGCGACCTTCGGTCCTGCGCGTCTGGACCGCGCCGCGCCGGACTGGGGCACGATCCTGCCGACGCCGAAGCCGGGGTGGACTGGTGCCTCGATCGGTCCCCGCCTGCGAGAGGCCTTCGGTGTCCCTGTGGCGTTCGAAACGGATGTGGCGGGCGCGGCGATGGGCGAGGGGCGGTGGGGCGCGGCGCGCGGGCTGAGTGACCACGCCTATGTCACGGTCGGGACGGGGGTCGGGGTGGGCCTGATCGTCAATGGCGCCCCCCTGCATGGCGCGCTCCATCCCGAAGCCGGTCACATCAAGGTGCGCCGCGATCCCGCGAGCGATCCGTTCCCCGGCCTGTGCCCGTTCCACGGCGACTGTCTGGAGGGTCTGGTCAGCGGCCCGGCGCTGGCGGCCCGCACGGGTCGGCCGGGCGAGACACTGGCGACCGACGACCCCGTCTGGGACCTGGTGGCCGACTATCTCGCACAGGCCATGGCGACGCTGTGTTTCGTCGCCGCCCCCCGGCGGATCGTCATCGGCGGCGGCGTCGGCAGCCATCCGACCGTCCTGGCCGCCATGCGGTCGAGACTGGGCGGCGAACTGGGCGGATACCTGCCTCATCTGGCCTCGGCCGAGGCCATCGACGCCTTTCTGGTCCCGCCCGCGCTGGGGGACCGGTCCGGCGTCCTGGGGGCCATCGCCCTGGCGCAGGCGCTTCATCACCCATCCCAAACGACCGAGGCCCCGGATGTTCCGGCGAGCCGAGGCACCCCGGAGGAAGACCCCCATGACGGCCGCCAGCCCGACGGATAGACCCGGCAACATCGGGGTCATCAAGCTTCTGACCTATATGATGTTCATGATGTTCGCGATGACGACCGACTCGGTCGGCGTGATCATCCCGAGCGTGATCCAGGAGTTCGACCTGGGCATGACGGCGGCCGGGTCGTTTCACTATGCGACCATGAGCGGAATCGCCCTGGCGGGTCTGATGCTGGGGTTTCTGGCCGACAGTCTGGGGCGCAAGCGCGCGATCATCCTGGGCCTCGCCCTGTTCGCGGTGACGGCCTTCCTGTTCGCGGTGGGCCAGAGCTTCGGCTTCTTCGTGATGCTGATGTTCCTGTCGGGTGCGGCCATCGGGGTGTTCAAGACCGCAGCCCTGGCCCTGATCGGCGATATCTCGACCTCCACCCGGTCCCACACGGCGACGATGAATACGGTGGAGGGCTTCTTCGGGGTCGGGGCCATCGTCGGCCCGGCGGTCGTCGCCGCCCTGCTGGCCTCCGGCGCGTCGTGGAAGTGGCTGTATGTCATCGCGGGCGGTCTGGCCGTTGTGCTGATCGCGACGGCGAGCGCGGTCCGCTATCCCAGGCCTGTGGTCGCCCAGCAGAAGCCCGCCGATCTGAAGGCCACCCTGGCCATGATGGGCAATCCCTATGCCCTGGCCTTCAGCCTCGGCACGATGCTGTATGTCGGGGTGGAGACGGCCATCTATGTCTGGATGCCGACGCTGCTGGCGGACTATCGCGGCCCGGCCATCCTGATCGCGACCTATGCCCTGTCGATCTTCTTTGTGCTGCGGGCGGCCGGGCGGTTCCTCGGCGCGTGGCTGCTGGGTCGGTTCGCCTGGACCACGGTGCTGGTCGCCTCCAGCCTTGGCATTCTGATCTGTTTCGCCGGTGCCCTGGCGGGCGGGCGAGGGGCGGCGGTGTGGCTGCTGCCCCTGTCGGGCCTGTTCATGTCGGTGATCTATCCGACGCTGAACTCCAAGGGGATCAGTTGCTTCCCGAAGGTGCAGCATGGAGCGGTCGCCGGGGTGATCCTGTTCTTCACCTGCGTCAGTGCGGTTCTGTCCCCCCTGGCCATGGGTGCCGTCAGCGACACCTTCGGCGGTGCGCAGTACGGGTTCGTGCTGGCGACCGGCTTTGCCCTGGTCCTGTTCGTGGCCCTGCTGCTGAACCGGCTGTACGATCCGTCCGCGGCGCGCCTGGCCCTCAACGACGACCGCGACTATGAGGCCGCCTCCGCCGGGTAGGGATCAGGCGGCCGGGGCCGAATCCCGCACGATCAGCTCCGGCTGCAGCACGACCGAGCCGGCCGGCTCGCCGCCCAGCCGACGCATCAGAAGGTCGACCATGGCCTCGGCCCCCGCGTGCAGGTCCTGGCGCACCGTCGTCAGGGCGGGCGAGGCGTGGATGGCGATCTCAAGGTCGTCATAGCCGACCACGGCCACATCGTCGGGCACGGACACGCCCCGTTCCGTCAGGGCGCGGATCGCGCTCATGGCGATGATGTCGGTTGCGGCGACCACGCCGTCGATGGTCGCCCCGGCGTCCAGGAACTCGCCGATCGTCTCATAGGCGGTCTGGGGGGTCAGATGGACGGGCAGGACATGGGCGGGCGGCGAGATGCCCATGGCGTGGTGCGCCGCCAGGAAACCTGCATAGCGTTCGCCCAGTTCGGGGAAGTCGGGATTGCCGAAAAAGGCCAGCCGCCGCCGTCCGGCATCCAGCAGGTGCCGTGTCGCCATCTCTCCGCCCACGCGGTTGTCCGTCCCGACTGTGCACTGGACCCGCCCCGGGAAGGACGCGCCCCAGACGACCAGCGGCGGGTAGCGCGCGGCGATGACATCGATCGTCTCGATCTGGTCGGACTGGCCGATGACCAGGACTCCGTCGACGCGCCCAGAATCGGTCATCCGGGCCAGCCAGTCGTCGTCCGAGGGGATCACCCGCGACAGCAGCAGGTCATAGCCGTGCCGCGTCAGGGCATCGGCGAGATGTCCCAGCAGGGTGATGAAGAAGGGGTCCGACACCGGCTGACCGATCTCGTGGCCCAGCGGCAGGATGACCGCGATGGCCTGGGTCCGGCCGGTCCTCAGATTGCGTCCGACCACATTGGGCCGATAGCCGTGCTCGCGGGCCAGGGCGGCGATCCGGTCGCGGGTCTCCTGACGGATCAGCGGGCTGCCGGCCAGGGCGCGCGATACCGTCGAGGTCGACAGGCCCGCGATCCTGGCCAGATCCGCCAGACTTCCGATCTTGGCCGTCTTGTCGTTCATCGTTCCGCTTTGCGGTGTCGCGCGACCGGGGTCAAACCGCATCGACAAAGAAAAACGCGCGATCCGGACGGGGCCGGATCGCGCGACAGTTTGACCGTAGGGCTGAGGCTGCGTTCAGGAGGTCTAGAAGCGGTAACGCAGGCTGATGCTGGCGGTCCGTCCGTTCAGGGTGCGGGCGCGCAGGATGTTGGTCGTGTTCGGCACGATCGAGCCTTCCTCGCTTTCGGTGACTGCGAACGCGTCGAACACGTTGTTGACGTTCAGCGTCAGGGCCAGGTCGTCCGTCAGGTCATAGCTGGCGAACGGATTGACGATGACATAGCCCGGCAGGACCAGCTTGTTGTCGAACTGGGCGTAGGAATCGGTGGTGCCGACGACATTGGCCCCGACGCGGAAGGCCCCCCAGGTGTAGCTGCCCGTGCCCTGGAACACCCAGTCGGCCTGACGGCGCGGCGTGTTGCCCACATTGGCGGGGTTCAGGCGGTCGGCCGTGATCTCGGCCCTGGTGTAGGTCACCCCGCCCGAGAAATCGAACCCGCCCGCACGATAGAAGGCCTCGACCTCGATGCCCTTGGCCTCATATTCGGCGTCGGTGAAGGTCTGGCTGGTGGCCTCGAAGTTGGTCTCTTCCGTATTGGCCAGGAAGGCGGTGGCGAACAGCTGGACCGCGCCGTTGCGGTAACGGACCCCGGCCTCGTACTGATCGACCATGTCCACCGCGGCATCGCTGCTGCGGATGTCGCCCGACGCCAGGATCGCCGGTCCGAACAGCAGGCGGTCGGCATTGGCCCGGCCCCCGCGGCTGGCCCGGCCGAACACGGCGGTGTCGGCATTCAGCTGGTAGTTGGCCCCGACCGAATAGGACACATAGTTCCAGTCGTAGTCGACCGGCTTGGTATTGGCATAATCGATCTGGGTGACCTGGGTTTCGGGCCGCTGGATGACGCCGTCGCCCGAGATGTCGCGGGTCGTCACGATCCCGTCGGCGAAGCTGCCGGTCGCCTTGCCGTTGTCGAACCGGATTGAGCCGTCGACGATCAGGTCGCCGCGTTCCCAGCTCAGGGCCGCATAGGGGGCGTCGATCGTATAGTCGGTGTCGTACGACCGGCGGCAGCAGTTGCCGAAGAACGTCGCGCCATAGCCGACGAGACCGTTCTGGGTCTGCTTGACCCCTCCCGAGTTGAACACGTCGACCAGGGCGGCGTTGTCGCCCTTCACCTCCAGCAGGAACGCGTTCCACAGCCAGTCCATGTCGATGCTCTGGCTGGAGCGATAGTAGCCGAAGGTCGTCTTCAGGGTGCCGCCGCCCGCCTGGAACTCACGTTCCAGCTTCAGATCATTGGCCATGTTGCCGAAATCGTTGATCTCGGTGTCGAACAGGACGATCTGCGTCAGCAGGCCGTTGCCGTTGGCATTGACCGGAACCAGCTGTCCGGCGCTGGCCCCGTTGGCATAGCGCGCGGTCGATCCCGCCCCGCCAATGCCGGCGGCGATGCTCGCGACCGAGCCCGTTCCTGCGGTGAAGGGCGAGACGAACCGGCCCGAGGCAGAGGCGATGCGGAATCGGTCCGTCAGGGTCCAGCCCGAGCCGACGTCGAAGCTGGCTTCAACGCCCGCCGACAGGACTTCGGGGTGCATGCCGTCCTTGATGTCGGAGACGCGCGGACCGTTGTCACCGTTCAAGCCGGGGCTGACCTGGAACAGGGCCGAATGCAGCGTCTGGGACGAGGCATCATAGCCGGACAGGGGACCCCAGTTCGGATCGCTGTTGGTGCCCGTCACCTGGATCGGGGAAGGCAGATAGCCGATCGCCCGGTCGTTCAGATATTTGGCGCTGACCCGCAGATAGCCGTTGGTGAACTCCTTCGTCAGCGAGGCCCGGATCTGGCCGCCGCTCTCGCCCGTATAGCCGGCGTCGCGCGCGCCCTCGCCGGAGCGATAGAAGCCGCCGATCGAGCCGTACAGGTCTTCGGTGATGTGTCCGCCGTACTGGAAGTCGCCGCGCGTGGTGTCGAAGTCGATGCCGCGCGTCAGGGCCAGCGAACCGCCCTCCTGGCTGCCCGTCGCCGTGATCAGGTTGATGACGCCGCCCGGCGAGTTGGACGCGAAGGTCGAGGCCGAGCCGCCCCGGACCGCCTGGACGCGGGCGATGGTCGCATCATAGCGGGTGAAGATGTCGGCATTGCCGAAGGCGATGTCGCCGAACTCGAGGATCGGCAGGCCGTCTTCCTGGATCTGAAGGAATTTGGCGCCGCCCGTCGAGATCGGCAGGCCGCGCACGGCGATGTTGGCATTGCCTTCACCGCCCGAGGATTCCGAGCGGATGCCCGGGATGCTGCGGAAGATTTCGGCCGTCGAGCGCGGGGCCAGGTCCTCGACCGCCTCGGCGTTCAGTGTCGTGACCGAGACGCTGGAACGCAGCGTGGTGCTGGAACCGGCGACGGCTGTGACGACGATCTCGTCAAGGTTCGTCACCTCCTGATCGGCCTGCTGCGACGACGTGCTCTGTGCGAAGGCGCTGGTGCTCAGCGCGGCCAGCAAGGCGGCGGCGCAGACGGTTCCCGTGCGTTTCATCGTGTCTTCCCCATGTGCCCGGACCTCTCGATCGGGTCCGTAGTGGTATGACTAAGTCAAAATGCAATCGATTGCAACAATCGTTTGCAGCGCCTGGTTACGGGCGGTTCCGCATGACGGGATCGCGGACGCCCCGTCTAGCGAGGCGATCCCCATGCCGCCGAACATCGCGAGTTTCGCAACTGGACCATGACACCGGTGTCGAGCTAATCCTCGGGCCGACGGGACGGTATCGTCGTCGCCCCGAACCGGATCTCGCCAATGCCCCAGCCTCTTCACCTGCATCCCGATCGGCTGTTTCCGGCCGATGCGGACACACGCGCCGTCGCGCGTCGCCTGCATGCCGAGATCGCCGATCTCCCGATCGTCAGCCCCCATGGCCACACCGACCCCGCCTGGTTCGCCACCAATGCACCCTGGGCCGATCCGGCGGAGCTGCTGATCACCCCCGACCACTATGTCTTTCGCATGTTGTTCAGCCAGGGCGTGCCGCTGGAGGACCTGGGCGTGCCGCGCGCGGACGGCGGTCCGGTGGAGACCGACCCCCGCGCCATCTGGCAGCGATTCGCCGGGCGGTATCACCTGTTCCGGGGCACGCCGTCGCGGATGTGGCATGACTGGGTCTACACCCAGGCGTTCGGGCTCGACGTCCGCCTGTCGGCCGAGACGGCGGATCACTATTACGATGTCATCGACGCGGCGCTGAAGACCGACGCCTTCCGGCCCCGCGCCCTGTTCGAGCGCTACAACATCGAACTGATCGCCACGACCGAGAGCCCGCTGGATCCGCTGAGCCATCATGCCGCGATCCAGGCCTCCGGCTGGAAGGGCAGGGTGGTCACCGCCTTTCGACCGGACCCGGTGCTGGATCCGGACTTCGAAGGGTTCCACGCCAATCTGGACGAACTGGGCCGGATCACCGGCGAGGACACGCGGACGTGGGACGGTTACCTCGCCGCGCTCCGCAACCGCCGCGCCTTTTTCGCCGCCCATGGCGCGACCTCGACCGACCACGGCCACCCGACGGCCTTTACCGCCGACCTGTCCGACGCCGACATCCGCGCCCTGTTCGCTCAGGTCGTGGCCGGTCCGGTGACGCCCGGCGAGGCCGAGCTGTTCCGCGGGCATATGCTGACCGAGATGGCGGCGATGAGCCTGGACGACGGGCTGGTCATGCAGATCCACCCCGGCAGCTTCCGCAACCACAACGCCGCCGTCTTCGCCCGCTTCGGCCGCGACAAGGGGGCCGACATCCCGACCCAGACCGACTATGTCCGCGCGCTGAAACCGCTGCTGGACCGGTTCGGCTCCGAGCCGGGCCTGACCATCATCGTCTTCACCCTGGACGAGACGGCCTACAGCCGCGAACTGGCCCCCCTGGCCGGTCACTATCCGGCCCTGCGGCTGGGCCCGCCCTGGTGGTTCCACGACAGCCCCGAGGGCATGAGGCGGTTCCGCGAACAGGCCACCGAGACGGCCGGCTTCTACAACACCGTCGGCTTCAACGACGATACCCGCGCCTTCCTGTCGATCCCGGCGCGTCACGACGTGGCCCGGCGCATGGACTGCGGTCATCTGGCCCGACTGGTGGTCGAGCACCGGCTGGAGGAGGACGAGGCGCACGAGGTCGCCCATGCCCTGACCTATGGCCTGGTCAAGGCGGCGTACAGGCTGTGACGCGGCTGTCCGAAGCGACGCTCGCCGGTCTGCCGGGCGCGATCGAAGGCCCTGGCTACGACCGGGCCAGGGTCAGGATCGGTGTGGTCCATCTGGGGATCGGAGCCTTTCACCGGGCGCATCAGGCGGTGGTGTTCGACGACGCGCTGAGGTCCGGGGATCTGCGCTGGGGCGTGCTGGGCGTCTCGCTGCGGTCGGCGGGCGTGCGCGACCAGTTGCAGCCGCAGGACGGCCTCTACAGCGTCGTCGTCCGCGAGGGCGAGACCGAGCACGTCCGTGTCGTGGGCGCGATCCAGAGCGTGCTCGTGGCACCCGAGGGACCCGCCGCTGTGGTCGAGGCCATGGTCTCGCCCGAGGTCCATATCGTGACCCTGACCGTGACGGAGAAGGGCTACCGGCTGGACCCGGCGACCGGGGCGCTGATCGAGACCGATCCCGACGTGGCCGCCGACATCGCGGACCTCGGTGCGCCTCGCACCGCTCCGGGCTTCCTCGTTGCGGCCCTGGCCCAGCGCAGGCGGCGGGGCCTGCCGCCCTTCACGGTCGTGTCGTGCGACAACCTCCCGCACAACGGCGCGCGGGTGCGGGCCGCTGTTCTGGGCATGGCAGGGCGGATCGATCCGGCCCTGGCAACCTGGATCGCGGAAGAGGGGGCCTTTCCCGCCACCATGGTCGACAGGATCGTTCCTGCGACCACGTCGGACGACGTGGCGACCCTGACGGTGCGGCTCGGCCTGGAGGATCGGGGTATGGTCAAGACCGAGCCCTTTACCCAGTGGGTGATCGAAGACCGCTTCTGTGGACCTCGCCCGGACTTCGCCAGGCTGGGCGTGCAGCTGACGGACGCCGTCGCCCCCTGGGAAGATGCCAAGCTGCGGCTTCTGAACGGGGCCCATTCCGCCATGGCCTATCTGGGTGGTCTGGCCGGCCATGACTTCGTGCATCAGGTCGTGGCCGTCCCGGCCTTTGCGGCCTTCGTCGGGCGTCTCTGGGACGAGGCCGAGACCACTCTGAGCCCGCCGCCGGGACTGGACATCGCCGCCTATCGCGCTGACCTGATGACCCGATTTCGCAACCCGGCCCTTCAACACCGCACCCGCCAGATCGCCATGGACGGGTCACAGAAGCTGCCGCAGCGCCTGCTGGCCACCATCGCGGACCGACTGGCCGCCGGGCAGGGGATCGAGGCCCTGGCCCTGGGGGTGGCGGGTTGGATTCGCTGGCAGGCCGGCGTGACGGAAGCGGGCGAGACCTATGGGATCGACGATCCCATGGCCGATGTCCTGGCCGATGCGCTTCGTGGCACGGCGGGCCCTGATGCGCGGGTTCGGGCGGTGGCGGGTCTGGCCAGCCTCGTGCGAGCGCCGCTTGGCACCGACGAACGCTTCATCGCCGCAGTCGGGGCGGGCTTGTCCGGGATCGAAACCGGGGGTGTCCGCGCGGCCCTGGGCTGAGCGCAGGAAAAAGGCCGCGTCCCTTTCGAGACGCGGCCCTGATCGGGTCGAGGATGACGCCGCCTATTCGATGTCTTCGTTCAGCAGGCCGACCTTGTAGAAGCCCTGTTCCTGCAGCGCGTTCATGACTTCCATGAACTGGTTGTATTTCACTTCCGGATCGGCGCGCACGAAGATCCGTTCTTCCTTGCAGCCCGGATTGCCGCCGCCCAGGGCCGCGCACACGTCCGGGACCAGGGTCTCGATGATTGTCTGCTTGTCGGCGATGAAGATCGAGCCGCTTTCCTGGATGGAGATGTAGACCGGTTCCTTTTGCTCGACGCTGGGGTCCGGCGGCGTCGCCGGCGGCAGGTCGAGGCGGATCGACACGGTGGCCAGCGGCGCGGCCACCATGAAGATGATCAGCAGCACCAGCATGATATCGACGAACGGCGTGACGTTGATGTCCGCGTTCTGCTGGATGGTCTTGCCACCCTGCGAGCCTGAGAGCTTGGCAGCCATAGGAAGTCTTCTCCATGCAGGCTCAGGGCAAGGGCCACGAGCGGCGCTATACGGTTCGAACGGTTTCTGGCGTCTGGCGCCCGGCTTGTAAAGCGGTCTCGGGCTTCCGTCGGTTCCGTCGGCCTCGTTTTCGCCGATCAGGCGAAGATCAGCCCTTGGCCAGCTTCAGGAAGCGCTCGATCAGGGCCGGATCCGACTTGAACCGGCCGGTGAACCGCGTGGTGATGGTCGAGACGTGGCGGTGGTGCACGCCGCGCGTCGTCATGCACTGGTGCTCGGCGTCGATCAGCACGGCGACCCCGGCCGGCGACAGGTGATCCTCCAGCGCGCCGGCGATCTCCTGCGTCAGGGTTTCCTGGGTCTGCAGGCGCTTGGAGAAGATCTCGACCACACGCGCGATCTTGGAGATGCCCACGACCTTCTCGGTCGGCAGATAGGCGACATAGGCCTTGCCGAGGAACGGGGCCATGTGGTGCTCGCAGTGGCTTTCGACCTCGATGTCGCGCAGCAGCACCATGTCGTCATAGCCCTGCACATCCTCGAACGTGCGGCTCAGTTCCTTGGCCGGGTCGGCGGTATAACCCTCGAACCACTCGCCGTAGGCGTCCACGACGCGCTTGGGCGTGTCCAGCAGACCCTCGCGGTCGGGATTGTCGCCCGACCACGCGATCAGGGTGCGGACGGCCGCCAGGGCCTCCTCGCGCGTCGGACGGGTCAGATGATCGTTGCCGACGAGGGTCGGCCTGGAGGCGTGTGCGTCCATAAGATGATTTCAGCGACCAGTAGCGCCGGGACGAAGGTCCCGGATTGACGCGCGTCGCTCTCCCTGTTCGTGGCCGCGGCTATCCGCCGGGCTGACACGGCTATATGGGACGCAGGCTCCGTCCCGCAAGAAAACGAACTGCAACGCTTCAAAATGACGCTTTTCCTTCACGACACCCTGCAACGCCAGAAACGGGCCTTCGTGCCGCGCGATCCCGAGCGCGTGACCCTCTATGTCTGCGGGCCGACGGTCTATGACTTCGCCCATATCGGCAATGCGCGGCCGCCGGTGGTGTTCGACGTCCTTGTACGGCTGCTGCGGCGCGAATACGGGGCCGACAGCGTCGTCTACGCCCGCAACGTCACCGACGTGGACGATAAGATCAACGCCAGGGCCTTCAGGGAAGGGGTGCCGATCGGCGAGGTCACGGCCCGCTACGAGGCCGCCTATCTGGCCGACATGACGGCGCTGAACGTCACGCCGCCCGACATCGCTCCCCACGTCACCGACCATCTGGACGCCATCGTCCGGCAGATCGGCCAGATCATCGACCAGGGCTGCGCCTATGCGGCCGAGGGGCATGTGCTGTTCGACGTGTCCAGCTATTCGGCCTATGGCGCGCTGTCGGGCCGGAACCTGGACGACATGATCGCGGGCGCCCGGGTCGAGGTCGCCCCCTACAAGAAAAATCCCCACGACTTCGTCCTGTGGAAGCCCTCGAAAGCGGACGAGCCGTCGTGGCCGTCGCCGTGGGGCGAGGGGCGGCCCGGCTGGCATATCGAATGCTCGGCCATGATCGAACAGGTTCTGGGCCTGCCGATCGACATCCACGGCGGCGGGATCGACCTGGTCTTCCCCCACCACGAGAACGAGATCGCGCAAGGCGTCTGCGCCCACGGCCATGCCCATGGCGATCGCGCCCATGAGGAATACAGCCGCTACTGGATGCACAACGGCTTCCTGACCGTCGATGCGGAAAAGATGTCCAAGTCGGTCGGCAACGTCCTGCTGCTGCACGACCTGGTGCAGACGATGCCGGGCGAGGTCGTGCGCTGGGCCCTGCTGAGCGCGCATTACCGCCAGCCGCTGGACTGGAACCAGTCGCTGCTGGACCAGTCGCGAAAGAATCTGGACCGCCTGTACGGCGCGCTAAGGCGGGCCGCCGATGTCGCACCGCTCGGCGACATGCCGTCGCCGGAGTTCCTGACCGCCATCTCCGACGACCTGAACACGCCCGGAGCCATGGCCACCCTGTTCGCCCTGTCCAGCGAGATCGAGCGCGCGATGACGGCGGGCGATCACCATGCGGTGGGCATCGCCAAGGCCGAGCTGCTGGCTTCGGGCCGCATCCTGGGTGTGCTGCTGTCCACGCCGGACCAGTGGTTCGAGGGTGGGGCCGACGATGCCCTGAAGGCCGAGGTCGAGGCGTTGCTGACGGAGCGGGTCACCGCGCGGGCCGAAAAGAACTGGGCCGAGGCGGATCGCATCCGCGACCGGCTGACGGCGCTGAATGTCGTGGTGATGGACGGCCCGACCGGGGCGACCTGGCGGTTGAAGGAGTAGGGCCCTTCTCCCTCCCCTTTATGGGGAGGGACGACCGCGAAGCGGTCAGGGTGGGGAAGTGTCGGACCTCGCTCTGGCCTGACGTGCCCCACCCGCGCTCGCTGGCGCTCGCGGTCCCTCCCCATAAAGGGGAGGGAGAAAGGCCTCACATCCCGCGCATCAGCTCGTCGGCGATCGCGGCCGTCAGGTAACCGTCGGCGACCCGCCCGTTGGCGATCTGCCATTGTCTGAGCGCCCGTCGCGTGCCCGAGCCGATGACGCCGTCGATGGCACCGGGGTCGTAGCCCCGGCGTGCCAGGGCTGTCTGGGCTCCGAAGCGCTGCTCGCGCGAGATGGGCCCGTCGTTCGGCCATGTGCCGACCAGGCCCGGCTTGCCTGCGACGCCGTCCGCCGTCAGTCCGATCGCCAGGGCATAGCTGGCCGAGTTGTTGTAGCGCCGGATCACGTAATGGTTGGGCAGGGCCAGGAAGGCCGCGCCGCGCGCGCCCTGCGGCAGCAGGATCGTGCCCGTCTCGGCTGCCTCTTCGGCGGTCGGCGCGCCGCCGTGGGCCAGGGTCACGCCGCGCCGGGCCCAGTCGCTCCAGGGACGGCCGTCCGCCTCGGCCAGCGAATAGTCGAAGCCGGACGGCAGCACGACCTCATAGCCCCAGGCCTGGCCGCGCTTCCAGCCGGCCTGGGCCAGCAGGTTGGCGGCCGACGCCAGCGCATCGGCCTCCGTGCCCCAGATGTCGACGCGACCGTCGCCGTTCTGGTCGACGCCCAGCCGCAGATAGTTGTCCGGCATGAACTGGGTCTGGCCCATGGCCCCGGCCCAGCTGCCCAGCAGGCCCGCGCGCTCGCGCCTGCCGTCGATGACGATGTCCAGCGCATCTTTCAGCTGACCCTCGGCCCAGTCGCGGCGGCGTCCCTCGAAGGCCAGGGTCGCGAGCGAGCGGATCACGTCGCTGTTGCCCTGGACCTGGCCGAAGCTGGATTCATTGCCCCAGATGGAGACCAGGATCTCGGCCGGAACGCCGTACTGCCGTGTCACGCCCCACGGCACGGCATCGATGCGACGGCGTGCCTCGGCGATCCGCGCGGCCGAGGCGGCGTTCGAGATATAGGCACCGGCCGGGCGGCTGAACTCCGGCTGGTTGCTGTCAAGGCGGATGACCTCGGGATCGGGCGTCAGATTGGCCAGCTGCTGTTCGTACTGGGCGCGTCGCGCACCGCCCTTCCTGTCCAGAAAGCCCTGTTTCCAGCCCTCGAAGCCCGGCTGATCCATGCCGCTGGTTTGCGCCGGGGTGGGCGGTGGCGTCGGGGCCGACCCGGCTCCGCGTGGCGGCTGGCTCGCGGGGACCGGCGCGGACGGCGCGACGGGTTGGGCCGCCGGCAGCATGGGCGCGCAGGCGGAGACGCAGGCGATCAGGGCAAGGCGATAGTCGAAGCGCATGAAATCTTGAGTCTCCACGACCGGTCCGGCCCGCCAATGGTCCATACAAATAGTGCGCTACTATGGCCAACCGTTGCGGCAAGAGGGTGAACGCGTCGTCAACCGTGTTCGCGAGGACACTTTCATGCCCTGCGGATTATGATGTTCGGGCTCTCGGACACGCCCTGGTGGCGAAGGGGCGACGCAACGGGCGTGCAAACCCGTAGACCCTCCGTTCAACTCGGAGGCCAGGCCTCCATCCCCTTTTCAAGAACGCTACCGCTCGGCTCGCGGAGCCTCGCTGCTTGAGCGCAATACAGGCGCTACCGCTCGCGACGCGGTCGCTCGCTGCCTGGGCGCAGTTTGCGCGCTACCGTTTCCGGGACTGCGGCGCTATCACGACCGCGTGACCGCCGCCGCCGCCATTCCCCGCCGTTTCGAGGCCCTCGATTCCCTGCGCGGCATCTGCGCTGTCCTCGTGGTGATGTTCCACATGCCGGTCGCCAGCCACTGGCGCGACTGGGGTCTGGTCCAGCACGGCTATCTGTTCGTCGACTATTTCTTCGTCCTGTCCGGCTTCGTCATCGCCCACGCCTATGCCGGTCGGCTGAAGACGCCCCGCGACGCCGGACGGTTCATGGTGCGTCGGCTGGGGCGGGTCTGGCCGCTGCACGTCCTGATGCTGGCCGCCTTCATCGGGCTGGAGCTGGCCCGGCTGTGGTTCCATATCGACGGTGCGCAGCCGTTCGTGCGCGACCGGTCGGTGGAAGCGATCTTCGCCAATCTTCTGCTGGTCCAGGCCTGGCACGTCCTGCCGTTTCTGACCTGGAACGGCCCCGCCTGGACGCTCAGCGCCGAAGTCGCCTGCTATCTGATCTTCGCCGGGCTCGTGCTGGTCGCGCCCCGGCGGTTCCGGTGGATCGGGGCGATCCTGGCCCTGATCGGCGCCGTCATGGTCCTGGCCTGGGCGCGACGCTGGATGAACACCACCTATGACTTCGCCGTCCCACGTGCGGTCTATGGCTTCTTCCTCGGCTGTCTGCTCCAGGGCGTCTGGACCCGTATCCCGCGTCTGACCGGGCACGCGGCGACGGTGCTGGAACTGGCGGCCGTCATGGCGATCTGCCTCTTCATCGGGTGGGCCACCGGCCCGATCACCGTCGCCGTGACGCTGATCTTCCTCATCCTCGTCTGGGTCTTCGCGGGCGAGGAGGGGGCCCTGTCCAGAGTGCTGGACCACCCCGCCCTGGTCACCCTGGGCCGCTGGTCGTTCGCCATCTACATGGTGCATATGTTCGTGCTGACGGCGCTGATGATCGTCGCGCGCAGGATCAACTGGGTGCCCGGCGGGCGGCGTATCGACTTCGGCTCCGTCTGGGTCAATGATCTGTTCGCCGTGGCCCTGTTCGGCCTGATCCTGTTGCTGGCCCTTGTCGCGCACCGCCTGGTCGAGACCCCCGCCCAGCGCCTGATCGACCGCTGGACGGCCCGGCCCAAGGTGGAGCCCTGACGAGGAGGCATCTGATGGCGGAGGCAAAGACCAGACCGACGGCCGTGTCGGTCGAGGAATTCATCGCGGCGGTCGAGGATCCCCGGCGGCGCGAGGACGCGGCGGCAGTCGTGGCCCTGCTGACCCGCGCGACCGGGCTGGTGCCGACGATGTGGGGGCCGTCGATCGTCGGCTTCGGCCGCTATCACTATCGCTACGACAGCGGCCACGAAGGCGACGCGCCCCTGGTCGGGTTCGCGCCACGCAAGGCCAATCTCGTCTTCTACATGGCCGCCGGCGAGGCCGCCCGCGCCGATGTCCTGAACCGGCTGGGCAAGCACAGGACCGGCAAGGGCTGCGTCTATGTGAACCGGCTGTCCGACATCGATCCGGACGTCCTGGCCGAAATGGCCCTGGGGAGCATCAGGACGCTTCAGGCCCGCTATCCGGCCTGAAATCAGGCGGCCATGCGCAGTTCGGCCTCCTGCCAGCCGCGCGCCTCGTCCCACAGGGCATCCTCGTCCGAATAGCGTGCCGAGGCGCGGGCATCGATGACATCGACCACCTGTTCCTCCAGCCGGTCCCAGATGATGGCCAGATCCGCGCAGCCCTCGGCCTCGCACGGCACGATCAGATAGCGGGAGGCATTGACGGCGGCTTGAGGGGCGAAGGCGTGAACCATGGGACGATCTCCGTTGAGCGATGTCTTGTCGTTGATCGAGGTCTAGGACGGTGATACGTCAAAATCGGACGTATCGGTTGGGAGCGGGCCTGTGAGGCATGACAAGGCGGCCATGGTGCTGGAACTGGCCCGCCGTCTGGCCGCCTCGGCCGAGGGGCTGAGCCTGGACGAGATGGCCCGGGACCTGGACGTCGGCCGTCGCACCGCCGAGCGCATGCGCGACGCCGTCATCGCCCTGTTTCCGGCGACGGAGGAGGTGTCCGATCCGCCGCAGAAGCGCTGGCGCATCCGGGGCGGCCTGTCGGCCTTCGAACAGGCCCCCACCACGACCGAGCTGGTCGAGCTGAACCGGGCCGCACAGGCCCTGCGCGCGGCGGGCGAGCCGGGCCGCGCGGCGGCGCTGGAGGGACTGGAGCGGAAACTGAAGTCGGCGATGCGATCGACCACCCTGAACCGCCTGGCCCCCGATCTGGAGGCTCTCGTCCGGGCCGAGACGATCGCCGTCCAGGCCGGGCCGCGCCCGGGTGCCGAAGAGACCATGCTGGCGACCATCCGGGGCGCCATTCTGGCCCAGTCGCCGCTCGCCTTCACCTATGCCCGGCCCGGGGCGGAGGCGCGCAGGCGGACCGTGGCCCCGTGCGGTGTCATGTTCGGCCGCGCCAACTATCTGGTCGCCGCCGACCGCGACAGCGGCAAGGTCCAGACCTTTCGCCTCGACCGGATGAGCGCGGTCGAGGCCCAGCCCGGCTTCGCCCCGCCGCCCGCCGCCTTCGACCTGTCCGCCTTCGCCAGCCAGTCCTTCGGCATCTATCAGGACGAGATCGAGGATGTGGTCCTGTCCGTCACCCCGGCAGGGGCGGCCGAGGCGAGGGGCTGGCGCTGGCACCCGACGCAGTCGCTGCAGGACCAGCCCGACGGCTCCGTCATCGTCCGCTTCCGGGCGTCGGGCATGCGCGAACTGGCCTGGCATCTGTTCACCTGGGGCGACCAGGTGACGATCCTCGCCCCCCACCGGCTGAAGGCGGTCATGGCCGGTGAACTGGCGGCGGCGCAGCGGGCGCTGGAGGCGGCTCCCGCGCCGGACTAGGTTCAATCGCCATTCAACCTTGTCATCCCGGACAATCGCGCCAGCGATTATCCGGGAGGGCTGGTCTCACGATGCCGCGTCCCGGCTCTTCGCTTCGCTCCGGCCGGGATGACAAGTCCACGGAAAGGCTGAATGTCGTTTGGTTCTGGCCTCCGCCCTCTTCCGCCGGGAGAGGGGTCACAGGCCCACGTCCGATTCTGACGCAGGCGCGTGGCAGGCTTTCCGGCATGACCGACAGCGCGACCCACACCCCCGACGACGCCTGGACCCTGGCCCGGGACATGTATCTGAACGGCGCGACGGGCAGCCATATCTGTCGCCGGTTCGGATTCCCGCCCTCCACCTTCTGGGCGCGCGCCGCCCGGGAGGGCTGGCTGAGAAAGGACAATCCCGAACCCGTCGTCGAGGCCGCGCCGTTCGATCCGGACGCGCCGCCCGCGACGGCCGCCGCCTCGCGCGACAGGGCCTGGCAGCGGTTCAGTCAGGCCGTCGAACAGGGTCGCGCGGCCGAGGCTCGCCGCTGGCTGAGCGTGCATCACACCCTGTGCGACCTGGCCAGCCGTCAGGAGGCGATGGCGTGCGCCGAGGCGCGGGAGGCCGCCGACGCCGCCGATCCCGAGGCGGCCCGGCAGCGGGTCGAGGCCCTGCGCGCCTTCGTCTTCGCCCGCGCCGGTGCCCGCGACTGGCACCTGGAGAAGTGAGAGTCGATTTTTCCGACTCCCGGACTCCAGCCTTGCGCCGTCCAACCTCAGCGATCCTCCCGCATATGAAAGACGCGGGCGATCACGATATGATCCGCATGCACGCTGTATCGCGCGACGTATCCACTCTGGCCGAACGGGATCATCAACTCCCGCAGGCCGTCCGCGTCGACGCGTCCGCGAAAAGGATGATCACCAAGCGCAGCGATGCCGTCAATGATCGCTTCGGCCGCACGACGGGCTGCGGTCGGGTTGTTCTCGGCCAGGAATACGGCGAGCCGAAAACGATCGCGCTGAGCCGCCATCGACATCCGGATCGGCAGCCTCATCGGGCGGCCAGGCGCGCCTTTACATCGGCCCTGAATTCGGCGGCCCATTCTTCGAAGGTGATGTGCTCGCCTGTCCGGTCGTACTCCTCAAGCGCCGCCAGGGCGGCCGCGTGCTGGAAGGCGACCGTTTCGGGCGTGCGCGTGTCGAGCATGACGGGGTCTTCCCCGGCCGCGTCGAACGGTGCGGCGTCTTCGCTCACGCCCTGCCTGGCCAGGGCATCGGCGATCACGCCGGCCGCCCATGCTTCCGGGGACATTCCGGCCTCGGCGGCGGCGGCTACAACGCGGGCCAGCAGGGCATCACCGAGCGTGAGATCCAATGAGGTTGTCATGGGTCATGCCTACCACATCCGGTTGCGCCGGAAAATGGCCTCACGTCGCCGCGAACGGATAGGGGCTGACCGATTTGGACCAGTCGTCGACGGCCAGAACCCGGTCCACCGGCGGGGCGGCGCGCTCGGCGCAGGGGTGGCGGTGGCACAGGCGGCAGGCAGGGCCGATCGGCGTGACCTCGGGGGCCGTCAGATCCAGCCCGCGCGCATAGACCAGTCGATGCGCGTCCTTCAGCTCGCACCCCAGGCCGATGGCCAGGTCGTAGCGTTCGCCGAACCCGTCGTGCCCCTGGCGATCGACGGTGCGGGCCAGGGTGAACCAGCGCCGGCCGTCCGGCGTCTCGATGATCTGTGTGACCAGTCGTCCCGGGGTGCGAAACGCCGAATGCAGCCGCCACCGGGGACAGGCTCCGCCGAACCGCGCGAACGGAAAGGCACCGGCGGCATAGCGTTTGGACACATTTCCCGCCTGATCGACCCGCATCAGGAAGAAGGGCACCCCCCGCGCGGTGGGCCGCGACAGGGTCGTCAGACGATGTGCGACCTGCTCGAACGAGACGGCGAACCGGGTCTGCAGCCGGGCGATGTCATAGCCGGTCGCTTCGGCCATCCGCTGGAAGGCGGCGTAGGGCATCAGGATGGCGGCGGCCAGGGTGTTGGTCAGCGACACCTTCAGCAGGGCCCGCGTCGTCGCATCCGGCGGCCGGGACGCGTCGGCCAGGGCGTTCAGCCCGGCATCGTGCTCGGCCAGGGCCAGCTGATAGGCGATGGCGAAGGCGCGCGAGGAATGGTCCAGGGTCTCCGACAGCAGCAGCCGTCGCCGGTGGGGATCGAACCGGCGGGTCCATTCCACCATCACCTCGGCCGGCATGACCTTGACCGCCAGATTGTGCCGCGTGGCCAACCGGACCCGCGCCAGCGCCTCGCACCCCTCGCCGGTCATGTTCGGATCCAGCGCCGCATGCAGCGTCTCGCCCAGCCCGTCCAGTTCGGGGAAATAGTTGGCCCGGGACTGCACATGATCGCGCACCCAGTCGGCGGGGGAGGGGGCGTCCGCGGCCTGTCCGCCCTCGATCAGGGCGGCCCGCGTCTTGTCGCGCTGCTCGGCAAAGGCCCGGTACAGCCGCACGATCGCCTCGGCGGCCCCGGGCGCGTCGTCGACCAGCTGAACCAGTTCGTGGCGCGGCACCTCCAGCCCCTTGAACAGGGGGTCGGCCAGCACCTCCGCCAGGTCCGCCTCGCCCGCCACCCCTGTCTGGCCCAGTGTCCGCAGATCGACGTCATAGGCATCGGCCAGCCGCAGAAGCAGTTGCGCCGAGACCGGCCTCTGGTTGCGCTCGATATGGTTCAGATAGCTGGGGGAGACGCCGAGATCCCCGGCCATGGCCGTCTGGGTCAGGCCCCGGTCGCGCCTCAGCCGCTTGACCCGGGCTCCGAGGAACAGTTTGCGGTCGGCGGAAACATCCATCGGCCCAGCTTGTCACAACATGACAAGAATTCAAGCGTCACATCATGACAAGATGACTTCGCAAGCGTTCATCTGCGTGTATCAAAAGTGACAGGTCCGTGTTTGATGGTGGGGCCGCAGCGGCGTTCGCTCCGGCCATCCCGGATTCCGGAGCCGCGCCATGACCACCTTCGCCGATCTCGTCCCATCTCCCGCCGGTCGTTTCGACGGCATCGAGCGCCCCTATACGCCCGAGGATGTGCTGAAGCTGCGCGGCTCGGTGCCGATCACCCACACCCTGGCCGAGCGCGGCGCCAACCGCCTGTGGGAGCTGCTGCATTCCGAGCCCTACATCAACGCCCTGGGCGCCGTGACCGGCAACCAGGCCATGCAGATGGTCCGCGCGGGCCTGAAGGCCATCTATCTGTCGGGCTGGCAGGTCGCCGCCGACGCCAACACGGCCGGCGCCATGTATCCAGACCAGTCCCTGTACCCGGCCAATGCCGCGCCCGAGCTGTGCCGCCGCATCAACCGCACCCTGCAGCGCGCCGACCAGATCGAGCATGCCGAGGGCGGGGCAAAGCGTGACTGGTTCGTGCCGATCGTCGCCGATGCCGAGGCCGGCTTCGGCGGTCCGCTGAACAGCTTCGAGATCATGAAGGCCTTCATCGAGGCGGGGGCCGCCGGCGTCCACTTCGAGGACCAGCTGGCCTCCGAAAAGAAATGCGGCCATCTGGGCGGCAAGGTCCTGATCCCGACCCAGGCGCATGAGCGCAACCTGATCGCCGCCCGCCTGGCCGCCGACGTCATGGGCGCCCCGACCATCACCGTCGCCCGGACCGACGCCGAGAGCGCGCAGCTGATCACCTCCGACATCGACGAGCGCGACCAGCCCTTCATCGACCGCGACAACCGCACGCCCGAGGGCTTCTTCCGCCTGAAGGAAGGCACGGGTCTGGACCACTGCATCGCCCGTGGTCTGGCTTATGCCAACATCGCCGATCTGCTGTGGTGGGAAACCTCCCACCCCGATCTGGAGGACGCCAAGCAGTTCGCCGAGGCGGTCCAGAAGCAGTATCCGGGCAAGCTGATGGCCTACAACTGCTCGCCGTCGTTCAACTGGAAGGCCAAGCTGGACGATGCGACCATCGCAAAGTTCCAGCGTGAGCTGGGGGCCATGGGCTACAAGTTCCAGTTCGTGACCCTGGCGGGCTTCCATGCCCTGAACAACTCGATGTTCGAGCTGGCGGACGGCTACCGCGACCGTGGCATGGCGGCCTATTCCGAGCTGCAGCAGCGCGAATTCGCCAACGAGGCCATCGGCTACACGGCGACCCGTCACCAGCGCGAGGTCGGCACCGGCTATTTCGACCAGGTCGCCACCGTCATTTCCAACGGGCAGTCCTCCACGACCGCCATGAAGGAATCCACCGAAACCGCGCAGTTCGTCGCGGCCGAATAGAAACACCAGGAGAGACACCCATGGACCCGATCAGCCGCCCCCAGGCCATCATCGACTTCTGCCTGGCCCCCCTGGACCTGGACCCCGGTTCGGAATCCGAAAAGGAGGTCCGCCGCCGCCTGGAGCACGTCATCAAGACCTTCCAGGCGAAGGCCGCCATGCCGGTCGCTGTCGACTTCTCGCGGATGCCGTCACAGGTCATCAACGAAGCCGCCCACGGCTACGAATAGGGCCTGTCAGGCGGCGAGGGTCCGTCTCTCGCCGCCGAGCTCGCTGACCAGGGCAATCAGCTCGGCCGCATCGAAGGGCTTGGCCAGATGCCGGTCGGCGCCAGCCGCCTTGCCGGCTGCGATGTGGTCGGGCAGGGCGTTGGCCGTCAGCATGACGATCGGCGTTCGGGGCGCCCCCTGGGCCGTTTCATGCAGCCGGATCTCGCGAACGGCCGTCAGCCCGTCCATGACCGGCATCTGCATGTCCATGAGGATCAGATCGAAGGGCTGGGCCTTGGTGGCGTCGAGGGCCTGCGCCCCGTCTTCGACCATGACCAGATCGACCGGGGACTGACCCAGAATCAGCTCCACCACCTTGCGGTTGGTCGGATGGTCGTCCGCGATCAGGACCCGCACGCGACGCGCGTCCGCGTCGACCGGGGACACCGGCTCGATCGGCTGGATCACGGGGGCCGCGGCCGGGATATGGGGCAATGTCAGGATGAACGCCGAGCCGCCCCCGGCCTCGCTTTCGCAGTCCAGCTGCCCTCCCATCATGTCCGCCAGCTGGCGGCAGATGGCCAGGCCCAGGCCCGTGCCCCCGAACCGGCGGGTGATCGTGCCATCGGCCTGTTCGAACCGCGTGAACAGTCGCGCCTTGGCTTCCGCGTCGAAACCGACGCCGGTATCCTCGACGGTAAAGCGCAGGATCGCCGCACCGGTCCGGTCGTGTCCGGTCGAGGCCGTCAGGCTGACGAACCCCTGCCTGGTGAACTTGACCGCGTTCGACACCAGATTGGTCAGGACCTGTTTGAGCCGAACCACATCGCCGCGCACCCAGCCCGAGACGGCAGGGTCGATCTCGACAAAGAACTGCAACCCCTTTTCGGCGGCCGGGGCACCGTACAGGTGCGCAGCCTCATTGATCGCGCGTCTCAGGTCGAAGGGCTCGTCCGCGATCTCCAGCCGCCCGGACTCGACGCGAGCCAGGTCCAGGATGTCGCTCAGCAGGGTCTGAAGCGTGACGCCCGACGACTGGATCAGGTTCAGCATCTCGCGCTGGTCGTGGGTCAGATCCGTTCTGGCCAGGGCCTGAGTCAGGCCGATGACCCCGTTCAGGGGCGTGCGGATCTCATGGCTCATATTGGCCAGGAACTCGGACTTGGCCCGGTTCGCCGCCTCCGAGGCATCGCGCGCCTCGGCCAGCGCCTGGGCGTCGCGTTTCAGATCTGTGATGTCGTTGACCACGGTGACGATCCCGCCCTGGGCGGTCCTGCGATCCTGAATGCGCAGCCAACGGTCGCCGGATACCTTCTGCTCCAGGGTGTTGGACAACCGCTGGCGCGCGGCAAGGCGTTCCTCGATCCACGCCTGCTCGCGGCCGACCGCATCGGCGTACAGGCCCTGGTCCAGACCGACCTGCAGCATGTCGCGAAACCGGACGCCGATCTTCAACGCCGAGTCCAGCTCGGCGTTGACCTCTGCATAGCGAGTATTCCAGATCACCAGCCGGTCCTCGGCATCGTAGAAGCCGAGGCCGTCCGGCATCGTGTCGATCGCCTCGCGCAGCTGGCTCAGTGAGCTGCTTCGGCCCCACAGGCTCATCAAGGTGACCAGCGCGGCCATGGTGATCACGAGCGTCGCTCCCCCGACGACCCAGGCCAGCATGCCTGTCTGGTCGATCGCCGAGACCGGAATGCCTACGGTCGGATCGGGTACGATGGTCAGGCCCGACATGCCGCCGAAATGCAGGACGAAGACGCTGGTGAAGGCGAACGCAGTATGGACCGGTATCCACCACCAGCCGTCGTGACGTTTCCAGATCGCGGTGCACAGGGCGATGAGAACGCTCAGCGTCACCGCTGCCGCCACCGTCGTGGTGTCCCAGACCGCGACGCCTCCGTCGATACGAAGGGCACCCATGCCGATGAAATGCATCGCAGCGACGCTGGAGGCCGCCAGGGCGGCCACGAGGGCGCGGGTCAACCGTGAGTCGCTGCTCAGGGTCAGTGCGATGCCCAGGGCCATGCCGACGATGACGATGGCCAGTGACAGCAGCATTTCGCCGGTGACGTAATGCAGGGTCACGGCCGACCGATAGCCCAGCATGGCCAGGAAATGTGTCGCCCAGACCGTCAGCCCTCCGACCACGCCTGCCAGCGCGCCGTAGGCAACACGATCCCGCTGCGACGAGCGGCGGGCCATGTCGACCAGGGTGATGCAGGTCGCCAGTCCGGTGAGACAAACGGAGGCCGCGAGCAGCGTCAGCCGCCCGTCATGCATCACCGTCAGACAGTTCACGATCCAGGGCAAAAGCGCATCTTCCCCACTCAGAAGAGCAGCGTGACCACAATAGGTAAAAAAACGGGTCGGTTTCCGGCGAATCCCTGTTTCGATGACGAGGGTTCGTCATCGTGCCGTATCCGGATGATGCTAGGCAGGCTCGTTGGTCCGTGACGGCCGACGACCTTTGGAGCGCTTTGCCGTCCATGCCGTTCGATGATTCCCCATTCCCGGTCGCGCCCCCGGCGTCTTCGCGCCTGTGGACGTCGGGCACGACCGGCGGGGTCGCGGTGGTGGTGATGCTGGTGATCGCCGCAGCCCGCCCGGACATTGCGGCCTGGCTGGTGGGGGGCGCGTCCATCGTCGCCCTGGTGACCTGGCTCGGCAGTCGGAATCTTCAGACGGCGGGGCAAGCTTTCGTCGCCGACACGCCGACCTCGGTCGGCCGTATCGAGGATGGGCGGCTTCTGGACGCCGTGTTCGAGGCCCTGGACGATCCTGTACTGATCATCAGCGGGGGTGAGGCCGACGACATTGCGGGGCGTCGCATCGTGCTGGCCAACAGCGCGGCGCGCGACCTGCTCCGGGTGCCACGCGAGGGGATGCTGCTGGTCTCGGCGATGCGGGATCCCAATGTTCTGGAAGCCATCGACGAGGCTCTGTTCGGAGGCATCAGCCGCACCATCGACTATGCCGCCGGAGGGTCACGTACGCGCCACTGGAAGGCCTGGGTGCGTCCATTGCCGTCGCCGGACGGTTCGCCGCTGGCCCTGCTGGGGTTGCGCGACGAAACCGATGTGCGTCGCATGGAGCTGATGCGGGTCGATTTCCTGGCCAACGCCAGCCACGAGCTGCGCACGCCGCTGGCCTCGCTCAGTGGCTTCATCGAAACCCTGAAGGGGCATGCCCGCGAGGATCCCGCCGCGCGGGACCGGTTCCTGGACATCATGGCCGCCCAGGCCGAACGCATGAGCCGCCTGGTGGCCGACCTGCTGTCGCTCAGCCGGATCGAGCTGAACGAACATATCCCGCCCTCTGGCCGGGTCGATCTTGGCGCTGCCGCCGCCGACGTGGCGGATGCCCTGAGCGTCCTGTCGGAGGACAAGGGCGTCGCCATCCATCTGGCCGCCGCCGACCAGGCCCGCATCACTGGTGATCGGGACGAAATCCTTCAGGTGATCCAGAATCTGACGGACAATGCGATCAAATATTCCACGACCGGGTCGATCGTCGAGATTGGCCTGGAGCCCGATCTGGACGCGGAGCGCGTCACGGCGTCGCGGATGCCGGGGGCGACCCGGTTGTCGCTGCTGACACCGGATCGCGAGGTCGGCGTCCGCTATGCGGCCATTACCGTGCGAGACCACGGGCCCGGCATGGCGCGCGAGCATTTGCCGCGTCTGACGGAGCGGTTCTATCGCGTCGAGGGTCAGAAGAGCGGCGAACGGGCGGGAACGGGTCTGGGCCTCGCCATCGTCAAACATATCGTCAATCGCCACCGGGGCGGGTTGATCGTCGAAAGCGCGCCGGGCGAGGGCGCGCTGTTCACGGCCTATTTCCCGTTGCTGCTTGAAAGACGGGCGTCCTGAAGCCGTCCGGCCAACGTCGTTGCAGAAATGTCATCCAGTCGTCGTAATCCGCTGACCATCCGCGGGCAGGTTCCGCGCCGACACCCGCCGATCCTCGGCGCGGTCTGATTCTGGCGCGTACGGGTCCAGAATGCGGTGTTCTGGGGCGTGATGATCTGGTTCTTCCTTCCCGTGCTGGCTGTGATGGCGGCGCTGGCCTATGGCCTCGGGCGCAGTCGTGCCCAGCGCCTGGCCCGCGATGTGCCCAAGGGTCAGAGCCCCCACTCGCGGCCTCAGCAGCACGGCTATTACGCCCTGATCTGGGTCGCGGTGCCGGCGCTGGTCGTGGTGATCGCGGCCGGCGTCTTTTCGGGGACCATCGAACACACTCTGATCGCAGCTGGATCGCCCGAAGCGGTGAACGCGCTCGAGCCTTTCCGCCGCGAAGCCTTCATGAACGACGCCCGCATCGTGGCCGGGGGCGGACGCGCGCTTCAGGCCTGGCCCGGTGACTTGGGTCAGGCGCTGGTGACCGAAGCCGCCCGTGCCGGCCGCATCCACGATACCCTGGTCTGGGGCGCCGTGGCCGCCGCGATCCTGGCTGCGATCATGGGTGGCCTGTTCGCCTACAGCCAGATCAAGCCCGGCTTGCGGGCCCGGAACCGGGTCGAAGGCTGGATCGCCGGCGTGCTGTTCGCCTGTTCGGCCGTAGCGATCCTGACGACCGTCGGCATCGTCTTCTCCCTGTTGTGGGACAGCCTTCGCTTCTTCGAGGCCGTGCCGGTCACCGACTTCCTGTTCGGCACCCAGTGGAGCCCGCAGATCGCGATCCGCGCCGATCAGGTGGGATCGTCCGGTGCCTTCGGAGCCGTTCCCCTGTTCGCGGGCACCTTCCTGATCATGCTGATCGCCATGGTCGTGGCCGCGCCCGTCGGCCTGTTCTCGGCCATCTATCTGTCGGAATACGCCAGCAGCCTGTCGCGCGGGATCGTCAAACCGCTGCTGGAAATCCTCGCCGGGGTCCCGACCGTGGTCTACGGCTTTTTCGCCGCCCTGACGGTGGGGCCGGCGTTCCGCGAGTTTTTCAACGGCATCGGTGCGCTGCTGGTGGGCGGCTCGCTGGACGGGATCGGTCAGTATCTGCTGCTGGTGCAGAACCAGATGGCGCTGGTGGCCGGGGCCGTCATGGGCATCATGCTGATCCCGTTCGTGTCGTCCCTGTCCGACGACATCATCAACGCCGTGCCCCAGTCCCTGCGCGACGGCTCCTATGCGATGGGCGCGACCAAGTCCGAGACGGTCAAGCGCGTGCTGCTGCCCGCCGCCCTGCCGGGTATCGCGGGGGCGCTGCTGCTGGCCATGTCGCGGGCGATCGGCGAGACGATGATCGTGGCCATGGCGGCGGGTCTGGCGGCCAGGCTGACGCTGAACCCGCTGGATACGGTGACCACGGTGACCGTCCAGATCGTCACCCTGCTGACCGGCGACCAGGAGTTCGACAGTCCCAAGACGCTCGCCGCCTTCGGCCTGGGCCTGACCCTGTTCCTGGTCACCCTGGTGCTCAACATCGTCGCCCAGCGCATCGTCCAGACCTATCGGGAACAGTATGACTGAGGTCACACCAGACGTTCGGGCCGGAGACGCCCGCGACAGCCTGCTGAAACGGGGCCTGAAGGCGCGCTATGCCCGCGAGGGCCGGTTCAGGCTGTACGGCTTGCTGGCCATCGGCGTGGCGATCGGCTTCCTGATGCTGCTGCTGGGCCGCATCGTCGAGCAGGGCCACACGGCCTTCTACGCCAACCAGATCACCGTGCCGGTCTATATGGACCCCGCCCGCATCGACCGCGCCTATCCGCAGGGCACCAACTTCCAGCAGATGGTCGCCCAGCAGTCGCTGGCCAGGCTGGGCGTCACCGACGACGAGCGTGGCTCGAAGGCAACGGCTTACCGTGCCCTGCTGTCCTCGGAGCTCAAGTTCCGCGCCGCCGCGATGATCCGCGAGAACCCGGCCCTGATCGGCCAGACGGTCACCGTCACTGCGCCCGTCTCGGACGAGGCGGACCTGTATTACAAGGGCGAGGTCACCCGCGAGACGCCGGCCGACCAGCGCAAGGTCTCCGACGAACAGATGGCCTGGCTGGACGGGCTGAAACGCGACGGCGCGGTCTCGACCACCTTCAACACCCTGCTGTTCACGAACGGTGACTCGACCGAGCCGGAGCTGGCCGGCGTGCTGGGGGCGGTGGTGGGGTCGGCGTTGATGCTGATGGTTACCGCGGGCCTGGCCATCCCGCTTGGCGTCGGGGCGGCGGTCTATCTGGAGGAATTTTCCAGGAAGGGCCGGATCACCGATCTGATCGAGGTCAATATCAACAATCTCGCGGCGGTGCCGTCGATCGTCTACGGCCTGCTGGGGGTGGCGCTGTTCATCAACTGGGCGCATCTGCCCAGGTCCTCTCCGCTGGTGGGCGGCCTGGTGCTGGCCCTGATGGCTCTGCCGACCATCATCATCGCCACCCGATCGGCCCTGAAGGCGGTGCCGCCCTCGATTCGTGAGGCGGCCCTGGCCATGGGGGCCAGTCGGACCCAGACCGTGTTCCACCACGTCCTGCCGCTCGCCATGCCCGGCGTCCTGACGGGCACCATCATTTCCATGGCCCATGCGCTCGGCGAGACCGCGCCGCTTCTGCTGATCGGCATGGTCAGCTTCGTGCCGGGCATTCCCGATTCGGTGACGGCTCCGACCGGAGCTTTGCCGTCGCTGGTCTATATCTGGGAAAACGCGTCCGAGCGCGCCTTCCATGAACGGACGGCTGCGGCCATCCTGGTCCTCCTCGCCTTCATGATCGTCATGAACGCCGCCGCGATCCTTCTGCGCCGGCGCTTTGAACGCCGGTGGTAAGTCAATGAAATTCCCTTTCTTCCGCGCGCCTGACGGCCGCGAGGGTGGTCCCGCCGATCCGGCCGACGTGCCGATGACGGAGGGTCAGATTCTGCCTGCGGCAGAGGCCCCGGCGGACAGCGCACACGACGAATCCGGGGTGAGACCGGAGGCGGACACGGCGGGTGCCCCTGCCGGACGGGTGCCGTCGGTGAAGTCGCCGGCCGCGCCCGCCGGGCCGATCAAGATCGCCGCGCGCGACGTGTCTGTCTTCTACGGCGAGAAACAGGCCCTGTTCGACGTCAGCCTGGATATCCCCGACAAGACCGTGACCGCCTTCATCGGCCCCTCCGGCTGTGGCAAGTCGACGTTCCTGCGTTGCATCAACCGGATGAACGACACGATCCAGGGCGCGAGGGTCAGCGGCAAGATCCTGATGGACGAGCAGGACATCAACGCCAGATCGGTCGATCCTGTCCTGCTGCGGGCCCAGGTCGGCATGGTGTTCCAGAAGCCGAATCCCTTCCCCAAGACGATCTATGAAAACGTCGCCTATGGCCCGCGCATTCACGGCCTGACCTCGTCCAAGGCCGAGATGGATGCCATCGTAGAGAGCGCGCTCAAGAAGGCCGGTCTGTGGGACGAGGTCGCCGACCGCCTGCATTCGGCCGGCACGGGCCTGTCGGGTGGCCAGCAGCAGCGACTGGTGATCGCCCGCGCCATCGCCGTGCGGCCCGAAGTGATCCTGATGGACGAGCCCTGCTCGGCCCTGGATCCGATCGCGACGGCCAAGATCGAGGAACTGATCGACGAACTGCGCGAGCAGTACTGTATCGTCATCGTCACCCATTCGATGGCCCAGGCCGCGCGGGTGTCGCAGCGCACCGCCTTCTTCCACCTCGGCCGACTGGTCGAGCACGGCAATACCGAGGAAATCTTCACGAATCCCCGCGAACGGCGCACGCTGGACTACATCACGGGACGCTTCGGTTGAACCAGCATACGGTCAAGGCCTACGGCGACGAACTGAACCAGCTGACGGCCGAGGTCGCCCGCATGGGTGGTCTGGCGGAGGCCCAGGTCGCAGATGCCGTCGAGTCCGTGGCCCGCCGCGACATCGCCCTGGCTCGCGCCGTCGTGGAGCGCGACGTCAAGCTGGACGCCATGCACCGCGATATCGAGAAAAAGGCCATCCGCCTGATCGCCCTGCGCCAGCCGGTGGCCTCGGACCTGCGCAAGACCCTGTCGGCCATGAAGCTTTCGACGGACCTGGAACGCACCGGCGACCTGGCCAAGAACATCGCCAAGCGGGCACTGAGCCTGGCCGAGACCGAGCCGATGCAGCCCCTGACCCGCTCGATCGAGCGGATGGGCAAGCTGGTCTCGATGCGGCTGCGCGACGTCCTCGACGCCTATACCGCCTCGGAGATCGACCGGGCCATGGCCGTCTGGGCCTCGGACGACGAGGTCGACGAGCATTACAACGCCCTGTTCCGCGAACTGCTGACCTATATGATGGGCGATCCGCGGACGATCGGTGCCTGCACCCATCTGTTGTTCATGGCCAAGAACCTGGAACGGATCGGGGACCATGCGACGAACATCGCCGAGGTCATCCACTACGAGATCACCGGCGACGAAATGACCGGCGAACGGCCCCGCTGGACGCCGTCGCCCGGTGACTGGGACGCCGATACCGGCCACCTGCCGACGCCGCCGACACACTGACGGAGAGACCTGAGTGCAGCCCTATATCCTGGTGATGGAAGACGAGGACGCCCTGGCGACCCTGCTTCAGTACAATCTCGAAAAGGAGGGCTATGACGTCGTCGTCGCCGCCGATGGCGAGGAGGGTCTGGTCCAGATCGACGAACGCCAGCCGGACCTGGTCCTGCTGGACTGGATGCTGCCCAAGGTGTCCGGCATCGAGGTCTGCCGTCGTCTGCGGGGCCGCCCCGAGACACGCAACCTGCCGGTCATCATGCTGACGGCGCGGGGCGAGGAATCGGATCGGGTGCGCGGTCTGGACACCGGTGCCGACGACTATCTGACCAAGCCCTTCTCCATGACCGAGCTGATCGCCCGCATCCGGGCCGTCCTGCGCCGCATTCGGCCGGGTCTGGCCGACGACCGCGTGGGTCACGGCGACATCGTCATCGACCGCGTCGCCCACCGGGTGAAACGCTCGGGCAAGGAAGTCCATCTGGGCCCGACCGAGTTCCGGTTGCTGGACCACTTCATGCGCCACCCGGGCCGGGTCTTCAGTCGCGAACAACTACTGGACGCCGTCTGGGGCAGTGACGTCTATGTCGAGGCCCGCACCGTCGACGTCCACGTCGGCCGCCTGCGCAAGGCCCTGAACGTCGAGGAAAGCGCCAACCCGATCCGGACGGTCCGCTCGGCGGGCTATTCGCTGGATCTGGGAGGCTAGACCGCTTCTGTCGCGACGGCGTCGGGATCGAGCCTGTAGACGCTCGCGCAGTATTCGCAGGTGACGTGGATCTTCCCGTCCGGCTCCACCATGTCGGCGCGCTCGGCCTCCGAGAACGACCCCAGGACCGACTGGATGCGGTCGGTCGAGCAGCGGCAGACGGCCTTCAGGGCGCGCGCGTCTTCCAGCCGCACGCCGTCCTCGTGGAACAGGCGGAACAGCAGGGTCTCGGGCGTGATGGTCGGGTCGATCAGCTCGTCGTCGCCCAGGGTCTGGAACAGGGCGCGGGTGCGGTCCCAGACCTCTTCGGTCGAGCCGCGCGCATCGTCGGCGGCGATCAGCTGGATCAGCGCCCCGCCCGCGCGCCAGGCCGTGCCGGCCCCGGTCGTGACCGAGCCGACGGCCAGATGCACCCTGGTCGGGACCTGTTCGGACTGAACGAAATAATGCTCGGCCGCCAGCGACAGGCTTTCGCCCTCGATCGGGGTGATGCCCTGGGTGCGCTCGAAGTCCGGCCCGCGATCCAGGGTCATGACGAATACGCCCTGGCCCAGCAGAGCCCGGGCGCCCGGGCGGACGAAACCCTTCGACGCTTCGGCCAACTCGGCCTCGTCGAAGCGGCAGTAGCCGCGCAGATGCCCCCCGGTGTCATAGTCGGCAACGACGTAGCGGACCGGGCCATCGCCCTGGGCCTGAACGATCAGCCGACCTTCGAATTTCAGCGCAGAACCCACCAGGGCGGCCAGGGCACAGGCCTCGCCCAGCAGGGCCGCGACCGGCTCGGGATAGGCATGGGCCGACAGGATGGTGTCGATCGTCTCGCCCAGGCGGACCAGACGCCCGCGCACGGGCCAGCCCTCGATCTGGAAAGCGGCGGCCAGATCGTCGGCGGGGTGGTCGCCGGAGGTGAACGCGGCAGCGGGCTCGTGATCGGTCACGGCGTGTCCTTGGGCAGGGCGAAATGTCGAGAAGGGCGCAAGATAGGAAACCGCGCGCGACTTGGTAAGGGTGGGGCAGGGCGTGCTATCCATCGGAACAGCCCCCGGGGCCGCCTCGTTTTCGATCCAGACGCCGCTGAAAGCCGATCATGCCGACCAGACCGACCCTGAAACGCCTGGACCAGCAGGCTATCGTCATCACCGGGGCGACGTCGGGGATAGGCCTATCGACGGCCCGCCGCGCGGCCGCCGCCGGAGCCTGCGTCTTCCTGGTCGCGCGGGGCGAGCAGGATCTCAAGGCCCTCGTTGAGGAACTGCAGCGAGAGGGCGCGCGTGTCGCCTATGCCGTCGCCGATGTCGCCGATCACGATGATCTGGCCCTTGCGGCCGACAAATGCCGACGGCTGTTTGGTGGTTTCGACACCTGGGTCAACAACGCCGGAGTGTCGAGCTATGGCCCCATTCGTGAGACGACGCTGGAGGATCAGCACCGGGTGTTCGAGACCAATTACTGGGGCGTGGTGAACGGGTCTCTGGTCGCCGCCGAACATCTGAGGACCCAACCGGGTGGCGGGACCATCGTCAATGTCGGCTCGGTTCTGGGCGATGCGCCGATCCCGGCGCAGGGCGTCTATTCGGCGTCGAAGCACGCGGTGAAGGGCTTCACCAACGCCTTCCGCATGGAACTGATGCGCGAGGGAGCGCCGGTGGCGGTCAGCCTGGTCAAGCCGTCGGCGGTGGATACGCCGGACAACCGTCATGCCCAAAACCTGACAGGCCGGATGATGCGGAACCCGCAGCCGGTCTATGCCACCCACGTCGTGGCCGACACGATCCTGTGGTGTGCGACCCATCCGATTCGCGAGATCACGGTGGGCGGCAGCGGTCGCCTGATCGCGTCTTTCTATTCCTTGCTGCCCGGCCTGGCGGAACCACTTTTCGCGCGGTTCGCTCCTGTTGCGATGCGGGACAGAGGTTCCGCCGACCAGCCGTATGACGACGGGCTTTACGAGCCCTCCGACGACGGCCTCGACGAAGAGGTTCATTATCCCATGGTTCGACAGTTCAGTGCGCTGGCCGAGGCTCGCAAACACCCCGGCATCACGGCGGGTTCGCTCGCCATCGTCGCGACGGCGGCCCTGGCCACCTATCTGCTGACCCGGCAGACGGGCTCCACCCGCCATGAGGCACTGCGCGGCCGTCTGGATCCGCGCGGCTGGCTGGACGCCGAGGCGCTGCGTCACCGGTTCGACGACATCTCTCGCGGCCTGACGGAGCGTGCGGGCGAGTTCGGCGAGACGGTCAGCGATCTGGGCGACGATGCGCGCCATCAGGCCAGGAAGGCGCTCAAGCGCGGCCAGCGCGCCATGTCGGACAAGCAGCGCCGCAAATATGCGCGTGAAGCGCGGCGCTATGCGGAGCAGACGGGTCGCTCGGCCCGTCGTTATGCCGATGACGCCGGCCGGTACGCGAAAGATCACGCCGTCGAGGGCGGGGCGCTTCTGGCCGTCGCGACCATCGCCGCCGCCATCGGTGCCGCCGCGCTGGAAAGCCGGTGCCCCGACAGCCGGGTGCGTCGCATCACCGGCCTCTGAGCGTCTCGCGAAAATCATTGCTGCAATAGCGAAGGTCGGCGAAAGAGGGGCATGGCCACTCTGACGCTGATCTTCGACTTCGACTCGACCCTGGTGCGCATCGAAACGCTGGAAGCGCTGGCGGACATCGCGTTGGTGGGCGTCGAAGGGGCCGATTCGATCCGTAAGGAAATCGCGGCGATCACCGACAAGGCCATGTCCGGTGAGCTCGACTTCGGGGCCGCGCTGAAGGCGCGTCTGGCGATGCTGCCGTTGACGCGCGACCACGTCCGGGCGCTGGCCGATCGCATTCTGGACGAGGGGACGCCGTCGGTCCGGCGCAATCTGCGCTTTTTCAACGAGCACGCGGACCACATCTACATCCTGTCCGGCGGTTTCCGCGAAATCATCGCCCCGGTCGCCGAACGACTGGGCATCGCGCCCGATCGGGTGCTTTGCAACGACTTGATCTATGACGCCGAAGGCCGGGTGACGGGCGTCGACGAGGCCAATCCCCTGGCTCGCGAGAACGGCAAGCCGGTCGTGATCCGGCAACTGGGTCTGGCCGGTCCGGTCGTCATGGTCGGGGACGGATGGAACGATGCCGAGGTGAAGCTGGCCGGTGCCGCCGACCGCTTCTACGCCTTCACCGAGATCGCACGACGCGACAGGGTCGTCGCCGTCGCAGACGGCGAGGCGACCTCGATGGACGAACTGCTGCATGCCGAGGGTCTGGCCGGGCGCTGGTCATATCCTCGCAACCGCATACGGATGCTGTTGCTGGAAAACATCCACCCCGCCGCGGTCGAGCGTCTGGAGGAGGCGGGCTATTCGGTCGAGACCCGCAAGGGGGCGCTCGATGAGGACGACCTGATCGCGGCGATCAAGGGGGTCCACGTCCTGGGGATCCGGTCCAAGACCAATGTCACCGAGCGGGTGCTGGCCGAGGCCGACCGGTTGATGGCCATCGCGGCCTTCTGCATCGGCACCAACCAGATCGATCTCGACGCGGCGGCAGCGCAGGGCGTCGCGGTGTTCAACGCCCCCTATTCCAACACGCGAAGCGTGGTCGAACTGGCCATCGGTCTGACCATCGCCCTTATGCGCGACGTGGCCGACAAATCATCCGCCATGCATCGGGGCGAATGGAACAAGTCCGCCGACGGCTCGCGCGAACTGCGCGGCAAGACGCTGGGTATCGTCGGCTATGGTGCCATCGGATCGCAGCTGTCTGTTCTGGCCGAAGCGCTGGGCATGCGGGTTGTGTTTCATGACCTCTCGGAACGTCTGGCGCTGGGCAATGCCCGGCGGATGCGAAATCTGGACGCCCTGCTGGCCGAGTCCGATGTGGTGTCGCTGCACGTCGACGGGCGCAAGGAAAATACCAATCTGATCGGGGCCGCGCAGTTTCAGGCGATGCGGCCGGGCACCCTGTTCCTGAATCTGTCGCGGGGTCACGTCGTCGACATCGGTGCCCTGTCGCAGGCCATTGGATCGGGTCGGGTCGGTGGCGCGGCTCTGGACGTTTTTCCCGAGGAACCCCGCACCAATGCCGACCCGTTCGACAGCCCCCTGCGAGGTTTGAGGAACGTCATCCTGACGCCTCACATCGGCGGGTCCACCGAGGAAGCCCAGGAAGCCATCGCCGAGTTCGCGGCCGAGCGCCTGCTGGGCTACCTCAATCGCGGCGACACGACCTTCTGCGTCAATCTGCCGAACGTACAGCTGGCCGACGTTTCGGGCGGGCATCGCATCCTGCACATCCACAGAAATCAGCCGGGCGTGATGGCCGAGCTGAACCGCGAGCTGTCGGCAGCCGGACTGAACATCCTGGGCCAGCACCTGAAAACCGACGAACGGACGGGCTATGTCATCACCGATGTCGATCGCGACTATGATCCGCAGGCGCTCCGCGTGCTGAAAAGTGTTGCTGGAACGCTTCGTTTCCGTCTGCTTCACTGAAAGCTGACGCAGCGGCATCTTGCGTCCGCGCGAAAGCCGATCAGACTGTCACTCAACGGTCGCGATCAGCCGGCCGATGGAGGATTATATGTCAGGACTTCTTCGCGGTGCGGCCTTGGCTGCGCTGACCCTCGCCGCATCCGTTACCATGGCGGGTGCCGCCTCGGCGCAATCGTACAATCGCCTGGTCGTGTTCGGCGACAGCCTGAGCGACAACGGCAACCTTTATCGCTCGACCTTCAACACCCAGCCGACGTCGCCACCGTATTTCCAGGGCCGGTTCTCGAACGGTCCGGCATTCACCGAACTGCTCGGCTTCACCGCCGGTGTCTCGGCGGCCGGAGCGCCCGTTTCGGGCAGCATCAACTATGCCTACGGCGGCTCGCGCACGGACAACGCCGTGCCCTTCCCGCCCGGCATGCGTCAGCAGCTGACCACCTATACGACGGCCGGTGGTGTGTTCGGATCGCGTGATCTTGTCAGCGTCCTCGGTGGCGCCAACAACATCTTCCAGGCCTTTCCAGGCGCGGCTGGCAACCCCCTGACGGCGCAGGCGGTCATGACCGGCGTTGCCAACTCGGCCGCTTCGGACATCAACTTCATCGTCAACTCCGTCGCGGGCGCGGGTGCCGGCACCATCCTGGTCACCAACCTGCCCCGCCTGGGCCTGACGCCGCAGTTCGGGGTGTCGTCCGTCGGCGCTTCCGGTTCGGCCCTGGCCGACTATTCGGGCAGCACCTTCAACGCGACGCTCGCGACCAGCTTGATGGCAACCGCTGCGGCGCGCCCGAACTCGAACATCATCCTGTTCGACATCGCCAAGGCCAGCGACACGCTCGCCGCCAATCCGGCGCGATTCGGCCTGACCAACGTCACGGCACCCTGCCTGAACGGCGTAACAGTCTGCGCCACGCCCGACACCTATCTGTACTGGGACAGCGTTCACCCGACGGCCGCCGGTCACCGGTTGTTCGCGGCCCTGGCCAATGACTACCTGTACTATGGCAATCTGGGTTCCAGCAGCACGCTGCAGGGCGAGACGGCCTTCCGTCAACATGAAGACACCCTGTCGAGGGCGACGGACAGCCTGTCGGGGCGTGGTCCCTGGGCTGCAGGGACGTCGATCTCCGTCACCGGGGGCTATGACCAGACCAAGACCGATGCACGCATAAACGTCGCCGAGGCGACGTCGGATGGCGCCGTCGTGCGCGGCGCGCTGGAAGCCGGTACCGAGACCATGCGGTTCGGCCTGGCCGGCACCTATCGCGAGGGCAATGTCGAATCGGGTCGCAACCGCTTCGCCCTGCAGTCGATCGGCCTGGACGTCTATGCCGGCTTCCGGTCGGGCGATCTGTTCGTGAACGCCGCCGCCGGCGTGGCCAGCGATGACTACAACGAGATCGAGCGCATCTCTTCCCTGGCGCCGATCGTCATGATGGGCGAGACGCGCGGCCAGAGCACGGGCGCGCGTGTGCAGGGTGGCCTGTGGCTGGACCTGGGCGGCATCGCCATCTCCCCCCGCGCGGCTGTCAGCTATGTGACGGCCAATGTGGACGGCTACACCGAGCAGGGCGTCGCGGCCTCCTACCGCTATGATGATCGCTCCGTCCACGCCGTGACGGCCGAGGCCTCGGTTCGCGCCGAGGCCCAGATGGGTGGCTTTGGCGTCTATGTCGAGGGCGGCTATCGCGACAACGTCGACGACAACACCACCAACGTGGGGGTCGGCATCGCGGGTAACCCGGCCAGGACGTTGTCGCGTGGCTACGACGACCCGTTCGGCGGTCAGATCCTGGCCTCGGCCGGCGTGTCGGGCGACCTGGGTCCGGTCAAGGTCGAGCTGTCCTATCGCGGTCGCTTCGGCGACCATGCGGACAGCAACATGGGTGGCATCACCTTCACCCTGCCGCTGTAACGATCGAAGCCTTCCCCTCCTTGCCGACGATCGGCGGGGAGGGGAACTCGACTAACCGAACGTTTTGGTGCATTAGCGCCAACCTGTTACGGCTCGCGCTTTCGCCCGGCGCGAGCCTTTCTTCGTATTCACCGGGCGCGAGAGGCCGCATGGCTAAGGAAGAACTGCTCGAGTTTCCCGGCGTGGTCAGCGAACTGCTGCCCAATGCCACGTTCCGCGTGCTGCTCGAGGGGAACGACCACGAGATCATCGCCCACACAGCCGGCAAGATGCGCAAGAACCGTATCCGGGTGCTGGCCGGCGACAAGGTGCTGGTCGAAATGACGCCCTATGACCTGACCAAGGGCCGCATCACCTACCGCTTCAAGTAAGGCGTTGGTGCGCGCCCGTCCCGAACTGGTTCTGGCCTCTGCCAGTCCGCGCCGCATCGAACTTCTGGCGCTGATCGGGATCACGCCCGATCGAATCGACCCTGCGGACATCGACGAGACTCCGCTGAAGGATGAAACGCCTGCGCGTCTTGCCGTGCGCCTGGCGCGATCCAAGGCCCGGATCGTCGCCACCCGGGCACCGGACGCCGTCGTCCTGGCCGCCGATACCGTTGTCGCCGTGGGCCGCCGCCTGCTCGAAAAGCCCGCAGGCCCCGATGAGGCCAGGCGGTTTCTGCAACTGCTCTCCGGCCGCAACCATCGCGTCTTCACCGGCGTGGCCGTGGCCGCCGGGGACCGGATTCTGCATCGTTGCGTCGATACGCGCGTGGCCTTCAAGCGCCTGTCGCAGGCCGAGATCGATGCCTATGTCGACGCTGGAGACTGGCGCGGCAAGGCCGGGGGCTATGGCATTCAGGGGCCCGCCGCGGCCTTCGTCCTGAAGATCATCGGCAGTCATCCGGCGGTGATGGGCCTGCCCCTGCCGGAAACGGTCAATCTGCTGGCCGGGGCCGGCTGGCGTCGATGACCGACATCGAGGTTTTTCTCGACGACACACCGGGGGAAGTCCGGGGCATCGTCGCGCGGAATGGCCTATACCAACACCTGATCGTGCATCGCGAGACGGACCTTGCCGCGCATCGGCTGGGGGCCGTGTCCGTCGGACGGATCGCGCGGATCGATACCGCCTTTCGCGCCGCCTTCGTCGATCTGGGCGGCCCGGGCCCGATGGGGTTTCTGCCCCTCTCGAAGACCGTTCGCCTGACGGAGGGTCAGGCGGTCGAGGTCGAGGTCGCCGCCGAACCCCGGGAGGCCAAGGGGCCGGTGCTACGCGTGCTTGGGGCAGGGGAGGGGCAACCTCGACTTCTGTCTGAGGGACCGACCGTGCGCGAGGTGCTCGGCACCCTGGCACCCGGCATCACGCCCGTGACCGGCATTGAGGCGATCCGGGCCAGTCTGGAAGCTGAGGAAGAGGCCCTCGGCACCGTGCATGCCTTCCCGGCCTTCGCCCTCGATCTGGCCGTCCAGCGGACACGGGCCCTGATCGCCGTCGATATCGACTATGCCCACCTGCCAGGGCGCGATGCGCGCAAGGGCCGTGAGCGCGCCAATGGCGAGGGTCTGATCCAGGCCGCGCGGCTGATCGGCCTGAAGGGGTGGGCCGGACTGGTCGCGGTCGATCTGGTCGGCACGGTGTTCGATCCCGGCGCGATATCCGGGATGGCCCGGTCCGCTTTCGGCGGCGAGGCGACGATCGGCCCGGTCAGTCGTTTCGGCCTGCTGCAGCTGTCGCTGCCCTGGCGGCGACGCCCGATCGACGACGCGCTGCTGGACGCCAGCGGTCGCCCCTCGCTCGCCAGCCGCGCCGTCGATCTGACGCGCCGGCTCCGTCTGGCGCTGCTGCAGGATACGGCCAGTCCGCGGCTCCGGATTCGGTGCTCCTCTGTCGAAGCCGAAGCTGCCGGCGCGCTGGTGGCGCGGCTGGGTCTACGCGCCTCGCTGATCGTCGATCCGTCGGCGATGCGCGGAAACACGGCGGTGGAACAAGGATGAACGCCATGCCCCTCTGTCCGATCTGCCGCAAAAACCAGACGGTCGCCGCCTACCGGCCATTCTGTTCCAGACGGTGCGCCGATCTCGATCTGCAGCGCTGGCTGGTCGGGGCCTACGTCCTGCCGGACACGGACGAGGGCCTGCCCGACGCCGATCCCGAAAACGACGATTGATCCCGGCTGGACACCCCGTTTCGCCTCGCCTATAGACCCCGCTCCGCATTTCGATGCGCGCGCCTGGGTAGCTCAGTTGGTAGAGCAGCGGATTGAAAATCCGCGTGTCGGTGGTTCGAATCCGCCCCCAGGCACCACCTTTCCCCGCCATCCGTCAGATCCGTTATCCCGGATTGCGGGGTGTTTAATCTAACGATGAAATGCAGCAGTGGCGTGACATTGCAGGCATTTGGCGTAAGCGCTCGCCCAAGGGGTGAAAAGCACCCCTGAACCCTTGACGCTCCGTTATCGCTTCGCCAAAGGAGCTTTACCGCTTTCTTTGCGTGAGCGGCCGAATGATCGCCGGATTCTTGTCTGACGATCGTCCGACCAACCCGCCGATGGGGCCTTTCGGCAACCGGACGCGACAGAAGGCGTTTCGACGTCAAGGCCATTCCGGCCGACGGCGGGACAAAACCGATTTCATCAGGGGCCCCAGCGTGCTGACGCGTTGTGGTTCCAGGGTTCCACGAGTCAGACCAAAAAGCAGGAACTGGCGACACATGCAAAAGACCAACATTTTTCTCGCTCTGGCCGGCGCTGCCGTGCTGATGGCGGGCTCGCCGGCACTGGCACAGGCACCGGCGACCACCCCTGCGGCCGAGGCCGCCGCGACGACGGCCGCACCCGCCGCCGCCCCCGCCCCTGCCCCTGCCGAAGAGGCTCCGGCTGAAGAAGCATCGGGTGGCCACAGCGGTCCCATTACACCGGTGTCGATGTTCAATGACGCGACGCTGGTCGTGAAGGTCGTCATGATCGGCCTGCTGCTCGCTGCGGTCTTCTCCTGGACCCTGCTCATCATCAAGCTGCTCGAGTTCGGCGGCCTGAACCGCAAGACCGACCGTTTCCTGGAAGAGTTCCGGGGTGCCCGCACCCTCGCCGACATGCGCCGCGTGGCCACGTCGGACGAGTATGACGGCAACCCGCTGGCCGACATGGCCGCCGCCGCCACCGAAGAAGTCGAACTGTCGCGTCAGGCCGGACTGTCGGTCACCGGCGAGCATCGCGACTCGGCGCTGTTCCGTGCCCAAGCGGCCGTCGCCGCGGTTCAGTCCGGTCTCGCGGGTCGTTTGTCGGGTGGCCAGCAGTTCCAGGCTTCGGTCGGTTCGACCGGCCCGTTCGTGGGTCTGTTCGGTACCGTTTACGGGATCATGAACTCGTTCATCGGCATCGTGGAATCGAACACGACCAACCTGGCCGCCGTCGCCCCCGGTATCGCCGAGGCTCTGCTGGCCACCGGCATCGGCCTGTTCGCCGCTATCCCGGCGGTGGTGTTCTACAACTACTTCAACACCCGCATCTCGGCCTATGGCACGCGTTCGGACGGCTTTGCTGCTGAACTTCTGAACGGTGTTTCCCGCCAGCTCGACAAGGGAGCTTAAGCGAGATGGCCGCCAAACTCGGAGGTTCGGGCGGCGGTAAGTATCACGTCGAACAAACAGCTGATATCAACGTTACGCCATTCGTTGATATCATGCTGGTTCTGCTGATCATCTTCATGGTCGCCTCTTCGGTGGCGACCGTGTCGATTGAGGTGAAACTTCCCGTTGCCCTCGCGCCGCCGCAAGAAAATCCCCCGAAGCCTGTGTTCATCTCGATCCAGACCGACGGCCGCGTCTTCATCGGTGACCGTGAATCCTCATTCGCCGGCTTGGGTGCGGAACTGACCAGCCAGATAGGCCGACGCGACCCGACCAAGGAACGCATCTATATTCGCGCGGACCAACAGACGCGTTACGGCGACTTCATGCAGACCATGAACGCTCTGCAGGATGCCGGTTTCTACAGCGTCGCCCTGGTCGGCGAAGATAATGCTCCACGGTAGGAACGGGAATCACAATGACCGATACACCCGTAGAATATCACCGCAGCCGGTACGACGCGCCCCGGACGAAGGCATCGCCTTTGACCTGGTTTATCGTCCTCGGTATCGTCACAATCCTGTTTGGGGTGCTCTTCTATTTTCTTCAGAAGCAGCGCTTCGAGCTCAGGCAGATGAACTTCGTCGACGACGCGGTTGAGGTCGAGATCGTTGAACCGATCCCGCCGCCTCCGCCTCCGCCGCCGCCGCCTCCGCCGGACACCCCGCCGCCGCCCAAGCTGCAGGTCCGTCCGCCGGTGATCAACACGACGGCTCCGCCGCCGCCGATCACCCTGCCGATCGAGCCGACGAAGAAGGAAGACCGCGTCGAGTATCGGGGTCCCCCGGTTATCGTCCCCGGTCCGCCGCCTCCGCCCGCTCCGCCGGCTCCGGTTCGTCCGCCGGTGATCACCAACCCGAGCTGGTCGCGTCAGCCTTCGCCGCAGTATCCGGATCGTGCTCTTGAGCGTGGGATCTCGGGTAGCGCGGACCTGAGCTGCCAGGTTCAAGCCAACGGTTCGGTCACGGGCTGTTCGATCGTCAGCGAGACGCCGGCAGGAGCAGGCTTCGGCCGTGCTGCTGTCGCTGCGGCCCGTAGCGCCCGTCTGTCGCCCCGCTCGGTCGATGGTGTGGCCACGGGGGGGCAGGTTCGCTTCACGGTCCGGTTCAATCTGCCGGACTGATCGAAACGTCTGTCGAGAAAGAACAGAACGCCCCGGGAGAAATCCCGGGGCGTTTTGCGTTCCCGAACCGGAGCGGCGACGTCCAATGCGGCCTTGATTGGCTACGTCAGTCCCGCTAGAGAACGCCCCTCGCGTTGCCCGACAGGGCCGCTGCGCCGCCTTAGCTCAGTTGGTTAGAGCGCCGGTTTGTGGAACCGGAGGTCCTCAGTTCAAGCCTGAGAGGCGGTACCATCTTCGGTCTTCGGGCCGGTCTTCAGGCCGCGGGCGGCGATCTCTGTTCGTCGCTCCGTGGCGGTGCCGATCTCGGCCAGGGCGGCCGAGATGCGCAGGACGAGGCTGTCCCGCGCCGCCACCAACCGATCCGCCGCCGGTCTCACCTTGCGGGGCTTCCTGCCCGACAGGCCCAGGGCGTCCGTCCAGTCCGCGCGCCAGGCCTCGACATGGTCGTGCAGCGCCGTCATGACGGCCGGCACTCCATGCACGGCGTTCTGGGCGGCGCGCAGGTCCGCCAGCCGCGCAATGGCGGTCGGCCTCGACGCGGCCAGGTCTTCGATGCGGATGGCCAGGCCGTGCGGCGCGGCCGGGTCCGGAGCCGGATCCGCATGCGGCTCAGGCTCGCCCGTCTCGGGAGCCGGAAGACCCGGGTCCGCCCTGTCCTCCAGCCAGGCGCGGGCGGCGGCGATGTGGGCATCCAGCTCGAGGATGGCATCGCGCGCCTCGTCCCACAGAGCGTTCAGGGCGTGCGAGCGGTCGGCAATGCTCGTGGCGTGGCGACGGATGTCACCGGCCATATGGGTCGCAGCCGACGCCGCCGAGCCATAGGCTGCCCTGAAGGCCTCAAGCCGCCTTGCCCGACTGTCGAACAGGCCCGCAAGCCCCTTGCGGGGTTCCAGAGTGGTGATGTCCAGGGCTTCGACATCGGCCTTCAGCCGCGTCAGGGCTGACTTGCAGGCCGCCAGGGCGGAGGCGACGGGGTCGTCGTCCTGCTGCCGATGAATGGCCGTCAGGGCGTCGTGCGGGGCCTGGGCGAAGGTGGCGCTGGCGTCAGGGTCGTCCAGAATGGTGAAGCGGATCGCGGCCACGCGCTCTGCGTCCGGCACGGGGGCTCCATCGCCCGGCAAACCGACAGACCTCGATTGACCCATAACCCCCTCCATCGCCCGGACCTCTGGCGGGTCCGGCATCCGGCTTTATTATGGCGCAGAGTTCAGGGTTTGCGAAACCGTGTAGCTGGCCTCGGTCCTGGCCGCGACCTCGTCCAGGGTGACGCCGTCGGCCAGTTCGATCAGCTCCAGCCCCGCGCCGTCCGGCTTGACGTCGAACACGGCCAGGTCGGTGATGATGCGGCTGACGACGCCGGTCCCGGTGAGGGGCAGGGTGCAGGCCTTCAGCACCTTGGACTGGCCATGCTTGTTGGCATGCTCCATCACCACGACCACGCGCTTGACGCCCGCGACCAGATCCATCGCCCCGCCCATGCCCTTCACCAGCTTGCCGGGGATCATCCAGTTGGCGATGTCGCCGTTTTCGGCCACCTCCATGGCCCCCAGGATCGACAGGTTGATATGCCCGCCCCGGATCATGGCGAAGCTGTCGGCGGAGCTGAAATAGGCGCTCTCGGGGATTTCGGTGATGGTCTGCTTGCCGGCATTGATCAGGTCGGCATCGACCTCGTTGTCATAGGGAAAGGGCCCCATGCCCAGCATGCCGTTCTCGGACTGCAGGGTGACTTCCATGCCCTCGGGAATGTAGTTGGCGACCAGCGTCGGAATTCCGATGCCCAGGTTCACATAGAAGCCGTCCTGCAGTTCCTGGGCGGCGCGTTCGGCGAGCTGTTCGCGGGTGCGGGGCATCAGAGTTCTCCGGTTGCGGGCAGGGGGCTGACGCCCCGGTCTGCGAAGACGCGCCTGGCGATGCGCAGTCCATTGGTGGCGGCGGGGAAGCCGGCGTAGAGGGCGACCTGCATGATCGCCTCGACGATCTCGGCCGGCGTGACGCCGACGGACAGGGCTCCGTTGATGTGGCCCTTCAGTTGATCGACGGGGTGGCCGAGCGCGGTCAGGGCCCCGATGGTGACCAGCTGGCGACCGCGAGGATCCAGGCCGGGACGGCTCATCATCTCGCCATAGCCGAACTGCACCATCATGTCGGCGAAGTCGGGCGCGACCGGGGCCATGCCCCTGCGCAGGGCATCCTCGAGGCCGGGGTCGAGCGTCGCCATATAGGCCGCGCCGCGTCGGGCGCGCGGGTCTGCTTCAGGCATCGGCGTGCTGGCGGACGGTGCGCTGTTCGATGCGCTTCTCGAACGTGCCCTGGATGATGCGGTCGACGTAAATGCCCGGCGTGTGGATGTGGTCCGGGTCCAGCGATCCCGTGGGCACGATCTCCTCGACCTCGACCACGCAGGCCTTGCCGGCCGTGGCCATCATCGGGTTGAAGTTGCGGGCCGTCTTGCGGAACACCAGGTTGCCGCGCGCGTCGGCCTTCCAGGCCTTGATGATCGACAGATCGGCGACCAGGCCGGTTTCCATGACATAGTCCCGGCCGTCGAAGGTGCGGACCTCCTTGCCCTCGGCCACCAGGGTGCCGACGCCGGTGGCGGTGAAGAAGGCCGGGATGCCGGCACCGCCCGCGCGAATGCGCTCGGCCAGGGTGCCCTGGGGATTGAACTCCAGCTGCAGTTCGCCGGCCAGGTACTGGCGTTCGAACTCCTTGTTCTCGCCGACGTAGGACGAGATCATCCTGGCGATCTGGCGCGTCTCGAGCAGCTGGCCCAGGCCGAAGCCATCGACGCCCGCATTGTTGGAGATGACGGTCAGGTCCCTGACGCCGGTGTCGCGCAGGGCGGCGATCAGATTCTCCGGGATGCCGCACAGGCCGAACCCGCCGGACATGACGGTCATGCCGTCGAAGGTCAGGCCCTCCAGTGCGGCTCTGGCATCGGCGTAGATCTTGCGCATCGCTTCCCCTTTTCACCGTCTGATGAATAACGCGGCGTCGGGTCGTCTCTAGATCGGCGACGCCCGCTGGGCAAGGGATAGCCGGATCAGCGCGCCTTGCCCACCGTCACCGGATGGGCAGGGGGCCTGCCGCGTTCCCGATAACGCGCCCCCTTGAACAGACCGAGCACGGCCTCCCAGTGGATGCCGAACATCACCTTCCACGTCAGCAGGGGATGGGTGATCCAGGCCTTCAACAGGGCCGCATCGGTCAGCGGCCGGCGCGTCCCGGCGAAGGACGCGGTCAGCATCGGGGTGTCGCCCCGGCGGACGGCGACGACGACCGAAACCGCATCGTCCGGCGCATGAACGGTAAAGTCGTAGGTCAGGGCCATGTCCATGAAGGGCGAGACGAAGAAGGTCTTGTCCGTCGTCTGGCGGACGACCGTGCGGCGTGCTCCCTCCAGCTGAGGGGCAGGAGAGGGGACGGCGACGAGGTAGGAATGGCGTTCGTTGAAGGTGTTGGTCACCTCGTAGAGCAGGGCAGTCAGGCTGCCGTCGGGACGGTAGCAGAAGTAGACCGCCAGCGGGTTGAAGCCGTAGCCGAGGATGCGGGGCATACAGAGCAACCGGATCGGGCCGCCCGCAAGGTCGATGCCGGCGACGGACAGGTGATGCTCGACCTGGGTGCGCAGGGGCGTGTCGCTGCGATCGCCGTGATCGCGGGCGCGCCAGGTCATCAGGCCGAATGCACCTTTCCGGAGCCAGCGCAGGGGGCGGATGGCGTCCTCGGCCGTGTCGAGGTCCAGCAGCAGCATGTAGAGGCTGTATCGCAGGGTGTGCTGGATGCCGGAGACGCGATGGTGGACGACCTCGCCGACATAGAGGGCGTTCGAAAAATCCTCCCCCGAGTAGCGCAGCGAAACGGGGGAGGGGGACCGCGAAGCGGTGGAGGGGGCGACCCCGGAGACGGTGCGTGCGTCCGCCCCCTCCACCACGCTTCGCGCGGTCCCCCTCCCCCGCTGCGCGGGTGAGGATTGTTGGATGGTCGTCACGCTGCCTCGGAAAGGGCGGCGGGTGTCGCCAGCACGATGCGACCGCTTTCATTGGCCACCGACCAGGGCCGGCGCACGCCGCCGAGCTGCTCGGCCACGGCCAGACCGGCCTGCAGACCGTCCTCGTGGAAACCCGAGCCGAACCAGGCGCCGGCGAACCAGACGCCGCCTTCACCCTGCAGCGACCAGAGCTCCTTCTGCGCGCGAACGGCGGCGGTGTCGAAGACGGGGTGTTCGTAATCCCATTCGCCCAGCACCAGGGCCGGGTCGGGATCCCTGGCCGGGTTCAGGCTGACGAACAGGGGCGGGCCGGACAGGGACTGGAGCTCGTTCATCCAGTAGGTGACGCCGCCTTCGCCCGCGCGGTCGGAATAGCCCTTGTGCGTCCAGGCGGCCCAGGCCTTGCGGCGCTTCGGCATCAGGGCTGTGTCGCGGTGCAGGATGGCGCGGTTGGGGCGATAGCCGATCGCACCCAGCAGGCGGCGCTCGTCCGGTGTGGGCTGGTCCAGCAGGCGCAGGGCCTGATCGGAATGGGTGGCGAGAACGACGTCGTCGAACCGCTCGGTGCGTCCGTCGGCGAACCGGACCGAGGTGCCGGGCGCGTCGCGCGACACGCCGATCACCCCCGCGCCCAGAACCGTCTCACCGGCGAAGTCCGCATGCAGACGACGGACGTATTCGCGGCTGCCGCCATCCACCGTGCGCCAGGTCGGCTTCAGGTCATAGGTCAGCAGGTTGTGGTTCATATAGAACCGCACGAAGGACGCGGCCGGATAGCCGGTCATCTGGTCCAGGGTCGAAGACCAGATGGCGGCGGCCTGGGGCAGCAGATGGGCGTCGCGGAACAGGCGGCCGTAGCGGTTGCGGTCGAGGTACTGGACCAGCGTCTCACCCGACCGCTCCATCTCCGGCAGGTCCCGGGGGGCCTGCTTCTGGAACCGCAGCAGGTCGCCGATCATGCCCCAGAAGCGGGGGCTGGCGTAGTTGCGCTTCTGGGCAAACAGGGCGGCGATGCCGTGGCTGGAATACTCAAAAGCCCCGTCGTCCATGCTGACGGCGAAGGACATGTGGGCGGCCCTCGTCGGCACCGACAGGTGTTCGAACAGGGCCTTCAGGTTCGGATAGTTGTCCTCGTTATAGACGATGAAGCCGGTGTCGACGGCGACGGGGGAAGAGGGGCTGGGGGCCTCCACCGTGTTGGAGTGGCCACCGATGCGGTCGTCGGCCTCGAACAGGGTCACGTCGTGCGACTTCGACATCAGCCAGGCGCAGGACAGGCCGGCGATGCCGGACCCGACCACGGCGATGCGCTTTCTGGCGACGGGGTGATCGGTCGAGGCGACGAGGTGGGCGCTCATGGGGTCTCCGGACAGCAGGCGGGGTGTTCGGCCCGAAGCTACGGCGCGGACCAGGGCGTGGATGAGATCATCCGCCGCGCCTGAAGCCGCGTAGCTGGGTGGTCTTCCGCAGCGGAGCCGTTACACCTGATCTCAGGCGTAATGGGCTGCGAGCGCCCACGCAATGTCAGGATCGCCGCATGAACCTCACCAACGTCGCCATTCGCCAGCTGCAGGATGCGCCCTTTCCCGACTTCGTCACCCGCCCGGCGATCGCCAGTCTGGTGACAGAGGCGAGGAAGAAGCTGGACCGCGAGGGGCCGCACGATTCTGCCGAGTTCGCCCGCCAGATGGCGGTGCGCGCCATCGCCGAACACACCGACGCGGCCAACGACCAGCATTACGAACTGCCGCCGGAGTTTTTCAGGATCTGTCTGGGCGCGCGGCTGAAATACTCGTGCTGCCTTTACGGCGGCGGGGCCGAGACCCTGGATCAGGCCGAGGAAAAGGCGCTGGCCGAAAGCTGCGCCCATGCCGAGCTGGTGGACGGGCAAAGCGTGCTGGAACTCGGCTGCGGCTGGGGATCACTGTCGCTGTGGATGGCGGAAAAATATCCGAACAGCCGGATCACGGCGGTTTCGAACAGCCACGGACAGCGCGGCCATATCGAGGAACAGGCCCGGTTGCGGGGTTTGACGAACCTGAACGTCATCACCTGCGACATGAACGATTTCCAGGCCCCGGCGGCCGGGACCTATGACCGGATCGTCTCGGTCGAGATGTTCGAACACATGGCCAACTGGCGCGCCCTGCTGACCCGGGCCAGGGGCTGGCTGAAGCCCGACGGGCGGATGTTCATCCACATCTTCACGCACCGCGACGCACCCTACCGGTTCGATCACACCGACAACGGCGACTTCATCGCCCAGCATTTCTTCACCGGCGGCGTGATGCCCAGCCGGGACCTGATGCACCAGTTTCCCGACCTGTTCGCGGTCGAGCAGCAGTGGACCTGGAACGGCGAGAACTATGCCCGCACGGCCGAGGACTGGCTGGCCAGAATGGATGCGAACCTGGACCGCATTCTGGAGTTGATGCAGGAGACGTACGGCCGCGAGAACGCAAAGCTGTGGGTCCGTCGCTGGCGCCGGTTCTATCTGGCGACGGCGGGCCTGTTCGGAAACGACGGCGGCAACACCTGGGCCGTCACCCATTATCGCCTGAAACCTGTTTGAGGACTGTTCGATGTTGAAATGGATCGTAGCCTATCTTGCGACTGGCGCAGCGATGGCGGTGGTGGACTTTGGCTGGCTGACCACCATGACCGACCGGCTGTACAAGCCGATCATCGGATCGATCATGACGCCCCAGCCGGACATGGTCGCGGCGGTGGCCTTCTATCTGATCTATATCGGCGGCGTGGTCTTCCTGGCGGTCGCCCCGGCGCTGAAGGAGGGGGCCTGGACGCGGGCGGCGATCAACGGCGCGGCGCTGGGGTTCGTGGCCTATGCCACCTATGACCTGACCAACCAGGCGACGCTGGCGGTCTGGCAGTGGAAGCTGACGATCATTGACCTGTGCTGGGGCACCTTCCTGACCATGGCGTCGGCGACCCTGGGTTACCTGGCGACCCGCGCGGTGACGGGCCGCGCCTGATGGTTTCCGACAGCCTGGCCGGAGGCATTGTCTTGCGCCGGGCGATGATATCTGTTGCGTCCAGGGACGAAAGGTCCGGGGAGACGGGTCATGAAACTCTGGTTGGTACTGGGCGGCGCGGCTGCGATCGGCCTGGCGGGCTGTGCGGTCGATCCGTACGCCTATGGGGCGACCTCGCCCTATGGCCAGTATGGCAACAGTGGATACGGCCAGTCGTATGGCGGCGGCGTGGATGCCAGCGCGTCGGCGACCTATGGCGAGGTCTATCTGGACTCCGGCTTCGACGAGGATCCCTACCGGGTGTCGGTGACCTCGGGGGGCAGCATCGATGCGTCGGCGATCGCCAGCGGATGCACCGGCATGGTCGCGCGGGCCCCCGACTTCCAGCTGACCTATGACGCCGGCAGCCTGCCCCTGACGTTCGGCGTCAATGGTCAGGTCGATACGACCCTGGTCATCAACGGCCCCGACGGGCGCTGGACCTGCGACGATGATTCGGGTGGCGGGACCGATCCGGAAGTCACCTATTCGCGCCCGCAGTCCGGCACCTATGACGTCTGGGTCGGCGCATTCGGCGGCGAAAGCGGTTCGGCCGAGCTGTTCGTGACCGAGCTGGGCAGCGATTACGGTCGTAATACCAACTATGGCGACAACAACAGCTACGACCGTGGAAACGGCCGGCGCGACGACGACCGCCGGGACAATTTCTACGACAACGACAGCCGTAACGACGACTATGGCAGCACCTATCCCGACAGCTCGGCGACGGCGGCCTATGGCGAGATCGATCTGAGCTCGGGCTTCCGCGGCGATCCCTACACCGTGTCGGTGCTGGCGGGCGGCAGCATCGACGCCTCGACCGTCGATGACAGCTGCTCGGGCCGGATCGCCTCGGCTCCGGATTTCCAGATCACTTACGATGCGGGCAGCCTGCCGCTGACCATCGGGGCGACCTCGAACGGAGACGTGACCCTGGTCGTCAACGGGCCGGATGGCCAGTGGTACTGCGACGACGACTCGGGCGGCAGCAACGATGCCGAGCTGACGTTCCGGCGGCCTCGGTCGGGTGTCTATGACATCTGGGTCGGATCGTACGGCGGCGACAGCATCCCGGCCGAGCTGTTCTTCAGCGAGCTGCGTTAACCATTTAAGTCGTGCGTGGCGCGTGCGCCATGGCGCGGCGCTGGACGGCCCGGCTATAGAAGCCGGGTCGTTTGCGTTTGGGGGCGTATCGGGGTGAAGGCGGGCATCAATGCCGTGACAGCCGCGCTGGTCGTGGGCATCGGGATCGGGCTGGCCCTGACGCCGGATGGCCGTGCCTGGCTGCGCCATCCGACCCTGATGCCGGGCGGGGCCGCCAATGCCTCCGCGGGGCCGGGACCCGGCGCGCCGGCCGCCCTGCCGGTTGCCGGGCCCGTGCTGCCGACCCTGACGCCGCTGCAGGAGAAGGCCGCGCGCGGAAGCCTTCGCATCGGGGTGTTCGGCGATTCCATGGGCGACGGTCTATGGACCGCGCTTTACCGCGACCTGCGGACGCAGCCGGGCGTCAGCGTCACCAAGTTCAGCCAGGTCTCCACGGGCCTCAGCCGATACGACTATGTCGACATCCAGGCCAGCACGGCGCGCCAGATCGCGGAACAGCCGGTCGATGTCGCCGTGATCCTGTTCGGCACCAACGATGCCCAGGGCATCAGCATGGATGGCGAGATCCACGATTTCGGCACCGAGGGCTGGAAGGCCGCCTATGCCAAACGGGTCGATGACCTGGTGGCGATGCTGCGGGGCCGGGACATCGCCGTGTACTGGGTCGGCCTGCCCAGGATGAAGCGGGCCGGGTTCGACGCCAAGATGACCCTGATCAACCAGGTGGTGTCCGCCCGGATGGCGGCGCTGGGCGTGCCCTTTATCGAGACCGAAAGCCTGACCGAGAACGCGGACGGCGACTACGACGCCTATCTGGCCGAGACGGGCACCGGGCGGCGGCGCCTGATGCGGGCCAACGATGGAATCCACATGTCGATGGCGGGCTATCTGAGGATCGCCGAGCCGGTCGCCGCGCGATTGAAGCGTGACGCGGGCCTGGACGTCGCGGTGCCCCCGCCACCCGCCGCCGGAGCGTGATCCGCGCCGCGCTGATCGCAGGTAGCCTCTCGATGCTCGCCGGGGCAGGTCTGGCGCAGGAACGGCCCTATGTGGCCCTGCCGTCGCCGGTGAGTGCGACCTGCCCCGACGGACTCTGCCAGCCCCGGGCACTGGCGACCTTCTTTCGCGCCCTGCAACAGCCGGGACGGGTCGTGCGCATCCTCCAGTTCGGCGACAGTCATACGGCGGGCGGCGACATCGCGGCCTCGCTGATGTGGCGGCTGAGGGGGCGGTTCGAAGGGCGCGAGATCATCCTGGACGCCCGTGGGCGGGTCGGCGCGACCCTGAACGCCATGGCCGCGACCGAACCGCTGCCGGGCCCCGACGGGGCGCCGGACCTCGTTGTGATCGCCTATGGTACCAACGAGGGGTTCGACGAGCTGCTGGACCCGGCCGCCTATGAGGCCCTGTTGCGGGGCCAGATCGACCGGGTCAGGCGCGCGGCACCCGGCGCTTCCGTCCTCATCCTGGGGGCACCCGAGGCGATGCGCGGGGACGGGGGTGGAACCTGTCCCGGCGACACGGAGCAGCGCTGGAAGGCGCCTGCCATGCTGTCGGTGGTGCGGGATGTGCAGCACAGGGTGGCGGCGTCGACGGGCGTCGCGTTCTGGGACTGGAAGGGCCGTATGGGGGGAGACTGTTCGGCCTTCGCCCTGACGCTGGGGAACGCGCCCCTGATGCGCGGCGACCACGTGCATTTCACCCGGGCTGGCGGCGACTGGATCGGTGCCCTGCTGTTCGCCGACCTGATAACGGCGCACGACCGGCGGGGGTTCTGAGGTGCTGTTCCCGACGCTGGCCTTCGGCGTGTTCTTCCTGTTCGTCTATTTCACCGCCTGGTCGCTGGACCGCGAGAACGGACGCAGAAAGCTGTTCCTGCTGCTGGCCAGCTGGTTCTTCTATGCCCAGTGGGACTGGCGGTTCGTCGGCCTGCTGATCGGCTCGGCGATCCTGAACTGGGGCGTGGCGGTCCTGATCGCGCGCAGGCCGGCCGACCGCCGCGCCTGGCTGGTCGGTCTGGGGGTCGCGGGCAATCTGCTGATCCTGGGCTTCTTCAAATACTACGGCTTCTTCGTCGAACAGGCGGGCGACCTCCTGATCCGGTTCGGGTGGGAGCGGGATCTGCCGTTGTTGCAGGTGGTGCTGCCGGTCGGGATCTCCTTCTTCACCTTCCAGGGCATTTCCTATGTCGTGGACGTTCATCGCGGAAAGACGCCGCTGGCGAAATCGCTGATCGACGTCATGCTGCTGATGAGCTTCTTTCCGCACCTGGTCGCGGGTCCGATCGTGCGGGCGTCGGACCTCTTGCCCCAGTTCGAGCGCGTGCCCCGGCTGACGCGCGAAATGGCCACGCTCGGGTTGCTGCTGATCGTCTGGGGCCTGTTCAAGAAGACGGTGATCGCGTCCGAGCTGTCGATCCGGCTGGTCGATCCGGTGTTCTTCGACCCGGCCGCCTATGGGACGCTGGACCTGATGGCAGCGGTCTATGGCTATGCGGTCCAGATCTACTGCGACTTCTCGGCCTATTCGGACATGGCGATCGGGCTTGCGGCCCTGCTGGGTTATTCCTTCCCGAGAAACTTCGACCAGCCGTACCGGGCCAGTTCCATGCAGGACTTCTGGCGGCGCTGGCACATCAGCCTGTCCAGCTGGCTGAGGGATTACCTCTATGTGCCCCTGGGCGGCGGCAGGAAGGGGCTGGTGCGATCCTGCCTGAACGTCTTCATCACCATGCTGCTGGGCGGTCTGTGGCACGGCGCGGCCTGGACCTTCGTCGCGTGGGGCGCTCTGCACGGTGGCGTACAGGTGGTCGAGCGGCTAGGTCGGTCCATCCTTGGGCCGGGCAGGGGGCCACCCGCCTGGCTGGGCGTGCTGATCACCTTCCACATCGTGTGCCTCGGCTGGATCCTGTTCAGGGCCGAGAGCTTCCCCATGGCGATGGAGGTGCTGGCAGGCCTCGGTCGCTGGTCTGCGGCGACGATGGTCACGCCCTTCCTGCTGGTGCTGATCGTCGGTGGGATGGCCATGCATTGGCTGCCCCCGCGCGCGGTGGAGGGTGTGGCGACCTGGCTGAAGCCCGCGCCGTCCCTGACCATGGGCCTGCTGCTTGGCGCCGCCATCCTGATGGTCGAGGCCGTACGCCCCGATGGCGTGGCCCCCTTCATCTATTTCCAGTTCTGAGGGAGGCGAGCCGATGACCGACCATCCCGACGAGCCCGAGATACCGCTGGGTCCGTTTCCTGTGGCCAATACGGTGTCGCCGTTTCCTCCCCTGGTCGGTGAGCGCGCCGAACCCTATCTGGATAGCGCCGCAGCCGACCCGGCGAGCGACTGGATCGAAACCGCCGACCCTCATGATCTGCCGACGGCAGAGCCGGCCGCCATAGCGGCGTTGACCCCGCTGATCGCGCTGGGCCGGTTCGCCTTTCCGCCCGGTCCGCCGCCCGATGACGAAGACGTGGCTGCCCGCGACCGGCGCTGGGCCAGCCGCACGATCGTCATTGCGGGTGCCTTTCTGCTGATCTTCAACGCCGTGTCGATCCAGAACTGGTCGCGCCAGCAGGCTCCGGGGTGGGTCACGACGACCGTGCGCCGCCTGGCGGATGTCTGGGTCGAGCAGACCTCGCAGCTGGGAGCCGACCAGCCACGGCAAGCGCTGCGAGACCGCTATGAGGCGGGGCGTGACGCGGACTGGCCTCTGAACGAGACGCGATGACTGACGGCGGACACAGCGTCAGGCGGGCGGTGCCTGAACCGGATTCCACGGCCGATGCGCCGCCTGTTCGGACAACCGTCGATCTGTGGATCAGGTCCCGGAGGGAATGATGGTGGGTGATGTTGGGTTCGAACCAACGACCCGCTGATTAAGAGTCAGCTGCTCTACCAACTGAGCTAATCACCCGTACCATTTCGCCGTGGCAGACGATGGCATCGCTGCGTTACCTTCGCGTGTATCGTCGTGGGACGTCGCAGGCGAACGGGCGGGATAGAGAGAATGGCTCGCAGATGCAAGGGCCCTTGCGCCGGTTCCGCATCCTGTCGCAAGCCGCTAGCATCCGAAGCGGAATCGCCCGGACCGGGCGTGGGGAGGATCGGGCATGGCGTTCTGGAACCGGCGAAAGTCCATCGATGCGATGCATCAGGCCTCCGACGGGCCGCGCCTGAAGGCGACGCTGAGCTGGCCGCACCTGCTGGCGCTGGGCGTCGGCGCGATCGTCGGCACCGGCATCCTGACCCTGATCGGGGTCGGGGCCGGACTGGCAGGACCGGCGGTGATGATCAGCTTTGCCCTGGCGGGTCTGGTTTGCGCCTGCGCGGCCCTGGCCTATGCCGAGCTGTCGACCATGATGCCGCAGGCCGGCAGCGCCTATGCCTATTCCTATGCGGTGCTGGGCGAGGTGATCGCCTGGGTCGTGGGCTGGTCGCTGATCCTGGAGTATTCGCTGGTCGTCTCGGCCGTGGCGGTGGGCTGGTCCGGCTATGCGGTCGGGTTCCTGACCGGGCTGGGGATCGATCTGCCGACGGCGCTGACGGTCGGGCCGCACGTCCCGGGCGGACTGGTCAACCTGCCGGCCGTGGCGATCATCGCGGTGGTCACCGGTCTGCTGCTGCTGGGCACGCGCGAGAGCGCGACGCTGAACGCGGTTCTGGTGGTCATCAAGGTGGCGGCCCTGATCGGGTTCGTGGCCATCGCCCTGCCGGCGTTCGACGCGGCCAACTTCACCCCCTTCATGCCCAATGGCTTCGGCGCGCCCTTCGTCCAGACCGGGGTCATGGCGGCGGCGGCGATCATCTTCTTTGCCTTCTATGGCTTCGACGCCATCTCGACGGCAGCGGAGGAGACGAAAAAGCCCGAGCGTGACCTGGCCATCGGCATCGTCGGCTCGATGCTGATCTGCACGGTCCTGTATCTGGTCGTGGCGGCCGCTGCGATCGGGGCGCGGCCCGTGTCCAGCTTTGCGGCCAGTCCGGAACCCCTGGCGCTGATCCTGCGCGAGATGGGGCAGGGCACGGCGGCGCAGGTGATCGCGGCCTCGGCGGTCATCGCCCTGCCGACCGTTTTGCTCGCCTTTCTGTTCGGACAGAGCCGGATCTTCCTCGGCATGGCGCGTGACGGGCTGCTGCCGACCTCGCTGGCCAGGATCTCGAGCCGGGGCGTGCCCGCGGTGGTGACGGTGTTCACCGCCATCGTGGTCGCGGCCCTCGCGGGTGTGATGCGGCTGGACGAGCTGGCATCGCTGGCCAATGCCGGGACGCTGGCGGCCTTCGCGGCGGTGGGCGTGTGCCTGATCGTGCTGCGGCTTCGAGATCCGAACCGGCCCCGGACGTTTCGGGCACCTTTATGGTGGCTGGTCGGGGCCATCACCATCATCGGCTGCGTGGTCTTCTTCTTCAGCCTGCAAGCGCGCACGCAGCTGTACTTCCTGTACTGGAACGCCTTCGGGCTGGTGATCTATTTCCTGTGGTCGTCGCGGAACGCGCGACTGGCCAAGAATCCCGAGCAGGCCGCCTGATGTCGCGGCGCGACCTGACCGGGGCGGTCGATTTCTCGGTGCTGGACCGGACGACGGGCGGCGACGACGAGGTGGCCGAGGAGGTCCTGGGCCTGTTCGTCCAGCAGGCCGGGATGTGGGCACCGATGCTGGACGCCCGTCAGGAGGGCTGGAAGGACGCGGTGCACACCATCCGGGGTGCGGCGGCGGGGATCGGGGCGGGGGCGCTGGCGGGCGTCTGCGCGGAAGCCGAGGCGGCGGAAAGGGATGTCGTCCCGACGAAGCTGGAGCACGTGCGAGATGCGCTGAACGCGGCCCTCGCCGACGTCGCGGCCTGGCGGCACGAACTGAGGCTGAGGTCTCTGAAGCCGTGATCTCCGCAAGGGGTGACCTGGGTCACGGTGACTCACGCGACGTGACCCAGGGTCACTCTGTCGAACAGACCCCAACGGCAAGACCGGCATAAAGTCCGGATCAGCTCCGGGTCCGGTCGTAGATGCTGAACTCGTGCGCGATGCAGCGGTCGATCAGCAGGCGCCAGACGGGTTCGGCGATGTCGCGCGACAGATGACAGGCGTCGGCGGCGGCCAGCACTTTTGACACGACGTCCTCGATCCGGGCGTCGTCATGGACGGCGTCGCGGTCCGGCTTGATGCGGGCCGCGGCGTCCATATAGCGTTGCCGTTCGGCGAGCAGGGCGACCAAGGCGCGGTCCAGGGCATCGACGCCCTGGCGGACCTCGACCATCGACTGGCAGGCGGAGGGATCGACGCGGGCGTCGACCGCAACGATCCCGGGCTTGTGCTCAGCCGACAAAGGCGCGCTCCAGGACATAGTCGCCGGGCTCGGCGTTCGAGCCTTCCCTAAGGCCAAAGCCTTCCAGAAGCTCGGCGGTTTCCTTGATCATGGCCATGGAGCCGCAGAGCATGACGCGGTCTCGCTCCGGCGAGAACCCTGCGGGCAGGCCCAGATCGGCGAAGACCGCGCCGGACGCGATGCGGTCCGTGATGCGGCCGGGCGTCTCGAAAGCCTCGCGGGTCACGGTCGGATAGTAGGTCAGCTGGGCCGCCGCCGCATCGCCGATCAGGGGATCGTCGTGGATCCCGGAGGTGAAGAAGTCGCGGTAGGCGAGGTCGGCGACATTCCGGACAGTGTGACAGACGATGACGCGACCGAAGCGGGCATAGGTGTCGGGATCCCGGGCGACGCTGAGCCAGGGGGCCAGGCCCGTGCCCGTGCCGATCAGCCACAGGGTCTGGCCACCGGTCAGGGCATCCAGCACCAGTGTGCCGGTGGGCTTCCTGCCCATCAGGACGGTGTCGCCCGGTTCGATCCTGACCAGACGCGAGGTCAGGGGGCCGTCGGGCACGGCGATGGAAAGAAACTCCAGCGCCTCGTCCCAGCACGGGCTGGCGATGGAATAGGCGCGCAGGATCGGTTTGCCGCCGTCGTCTCCCGGCAGGCCGATCATCACGAACTCGCCGGAGCGGAAGCGAAAGTCCTCGGGCCGGGCGACGCGGAAGCTGAACAGGCCCTCGGTCCAGCGGCGGACGGACAGAACCTCCAGCTCATGGAAGGCCGAAGGTTTCGGCGGCGGCGGGGCGAGGGCGGTGTCGGTCATCGGGGTTTGTATTAGGCGGGGATAGCGTATCGGGAAAGACGGCGCGACATCTTCCCTCTCCCGGAGGGAGAGGGCTTGAGGCTCGCAGAGCGGAGCGATGCGCCTTCAGCCGAAAGGGTGAGGGGTTACGGTGTGAAACGGTCAGGGCAGAACCCCTCACCCCTTCGCGCAAGTCCGATCGCCTGACGGCTCTCGGGCGCTCAAGCCCTCTCCCTCCGGGAGAGGGAAGGTCTGACCGGCGATAAGGGGAGGTGACGCGACCGGAATCTGTCGATAGCGTTCGCTCCCATGCGCACCGTCCTTCTCGTCTCCGCCCTCGCCCTGACCGCCGGATCGGCGCTCGCTCAAACGCCGGATCCCGCCGTGCTGACGCCGGAGCGGGTGTTCGCCAACCCCGGCCTGAACGGGCCGGTGGCGCAGGGGGTCAGCCTGTCGCCCGACGGGGAACTGGTGGCGTTTCTGAGGGCGCGGCCGGACGATGTGTCGGTGCTGGACCTGTGGGCCGCGCCGACGGGGCCGGGCGAGCCGTTCAAGCTGATCGACGCGCGCGCCCTGGTGCCCGATGCCGGCGAACTGTCGGAGGCCGAGAAGGCCCGGCGCGAGCGGATGCGGATCAGCCAGCGGGGCGTGGTCGAATATTCCTGGGACGAGCAGGGGCGCTATATCCTGGCCCCGCTGGAAGGCGACATCTTCCTGGCCAGCCGCGAGGGCGGGCAGGTGCGCCGTCTGACCGAGACGCCGGCCGACGAGATCGACGCCAGGGTGTCGCCCAAGGGGACCTATGTCTCCTATGTGCGCGACCAGGACCTGGTGGTGCTGAACCTGGCCACCGGCGGCGAGAGCGAGGTGACGACGGACGGCGAGGGTCTGATCACCTGGGCCACGGCCGAGTTCATCGCCCAGGAGGAGATGGACCGCGACACCGGCTACTGGTGGAGCCCGGACGAACGGTTCATCGCCTTGCAGCGCACCGATGAGTCGACGGTGGACATCGTGCCCCGGCTGGATATCTCCGGAGGCGGGGCCAGGGTGGTCGAGCAGCGCTATCCCCGCGCCGGCCGACCCAATGCGGTGGTCGACCTGTATGTTCAGGACGTGACGGCCAACCGGCGGGTCAAGGTTGACCTTGGCGACAACACCGACATCTATCTGGCGCGGGTGAACTGGTCGCAGGACGGCAGGACCCTGTACGTCCAGCGTCAGAGCCGGGACCAGAAGACCCTGGACCTGCTGGGTGTCGACCCGGAAACCGGAGCGTCGCGGGTGATCGCGACCCAGACCTCTGACGCCTGGGTCGAGCTGACCGACGACTTCAAGCCGTTGAAAGACGGGGGCTTCATCTGGTCGGACGAGAGCACCGGCTGGCGGCACCTGTATCTTTATGACGCCTCGGGCCGGAAAGTGCGCGCCCTGACCGGGGGCGACTGGCCGGTCCAGACGCTGGACGGGGTCAATGCGGAGACCGGCCGGGTCTTTTTCTCCGCCTCCATGCGCGACGGGGTCGAGGCCCCGCTGGAGCGACGGCTGTTCAGTGTTGCGCTGGCGGGCGGCGCGCCGGTCGCGGTCACGGAGACGAGCGGCGCGTTCAATCTGAACGACACGGCCACAGCCTATGTGACCACCTATTCCGACGTCGATACGCCACCGCAGACGGCGCTTTACCGGGCCGACGGGACCTTCGTGCGCTGGATCGAGGAAAACAGGCTGGATGAGGATCATCCGTTCTGGCCATACCGCGAGCGGCGGATGGACCCGGAGTTCGGGACGCTGGAGAGCCACGGCGAGACGCTGCAGTGGATGATGACCAAGCCCTATGGCTTTGACCCGACCAGGACCTATCCGGTCATCATGCAGGTGTATGGTGGACCGTCGGGCGGCGGGGTGCGGGCGAGCTGGCAGCCGGCGACGACCCAGCTGCTGACCGAGGCAGGCTATATCGTGTTCCGCCTCGACAACCGGGGCGAGGGCTATCGTTCGGCGGCGTTCAAACAGGCTCTGCACCTGAGGATGGGCCAGCCGGAGATCGAGGATCAGGTTCTGGCCGCCAACTATCTGAGAACGCTGCCCTATGTGGATGACGCCCGCATCGCGATGATGGGCTGGTCCTATGGCGGGTTCATGAGCCTGATGGCGCTGACCGAGCCGAAGATGGGCCTGACCTCGGCCATCGTGGGAGCCCCGCCGACCGAGTGGAGCCTGTACGACACCCACTATACCGAGCGGTTCATGTCGACGCCGGAGGCCAATGCCGAGGGCTATGCGGCGTCGGACGCCATCCCCCGGCTGGACAATCTGACGGGCCGGATGCTGCTGTTGCACGGGATGGCGGACGACAATGTGATCCTGGAGAATTCGACCCGGGTGATCGATGCGCTGCAGGCCAGGAGCGTGCCGTTCGAGCTGATGCTGTATCCGGGCCAGCGCCACGGCGTGCGGGGCAACGAACGGCAGCTTCAGCAGTGGCGGACCTATCTGGACTTCCTCGACCGGACGATCGGGTCGCGGTCGCACTGAACCCTTCTCACCGTGCATCCCGGCGAAGGCCGGGATCCAGATCCAGACCGGATGTTTGACGCCATGACGATATCCCCCATCGGCCAGCACCGGGCCCGCGATCTGGACCCCGGCCTTCGCCGGGATGCACGAAGGGGGGTAGCTATTGCGCTGATTGCGGCATTCGCTGCCTTCGCCCCGTCGATAGCAAGCGCACAGCATAGCCAGCCTCAAACGTTGGGGGCTCCGGAGCCAACCGGTCGGTGTGCCGGCCTGGGCATTATGCCTCTCGGCCTCAAAGATGACGCTCGCGGCTACGGCTCGCGGCGCTGTGTCGATGACGAAGACATCAACAGCGTCCTGGTTTGGGCTCGCGGCATCGAAGAGCTTCACTGGACCTCAGCCGATGGCATCACCGGCCTGCCGATCCTGTTGAAGGACAATATCGAAACGGCTGATATGCCGACGACCGCCGGGTCGCTGGCCTTGCTCGACAACGCCCCCGGTCGCGACGCGCCTCTGGTCGCCAGGCTTCGTGCGGCGGGAGCCGTGATCCTCGGCAAGACCAATCTGTCGGAGTGGGCCAACATCCGCTCCTCGGCCTCCGTGTCCGGCTGGAGCGCGGTGGGGGGACAGACGCGCAATCCGCATGCGCTGGACCGCAACACCTGCGGCTCGTCCTCGGGCAGCGGGGCGGCGGTGGCGGCGGGGCTGGCACCGGCGGCCATCGGGACCGAGACGGACGGCTCGATCGTCTGTCCGGCGGCCATCAACGGCATCGTCGGTTTCAAGCCCACGGTCGGAATGGTGTCGCGCACCCATATCGTGCCGATCAGCCATTCGCAGGACACGGCCGGGCCGATGACCCGCACGGTCGAGGATGCGGCCATCGTGCTGTCGGTCATCGCCGGCACCGACCCGGCCGACCCGGCGACCGCGGAGGCCGATGCGAGGAAGGTCGACTTCAGGGCGGCGCTGGATGCGGGATCGCTGAGGGGCACGCGGATCGGGGTGGCGCGGTTTCTGACGGGCTATTCCGCCGGGACGGACCGCGTGTTCGAACAGAACCTGCAGGCCCTGCGCGATGCGGGCGCGGTGCTGGTCGACATCACCGACGGTCCCGACATGGAGGCCATCGGGGAGGCCGAGGGCACGGTGCTGCATTATGAGCTGAAGGCCGACCTGAACGCCTATCTGGCCTCGACCGATCCGACGCAGGTGAAGACCCGGACCCTGGCCGACGTCATCGCCTTCAACGATGCCACGCCGCGCGAAATGGGCCTGTTCGGGCAGGAGACCTTCATCGCGGCCGAGGCCACGACGGGGCTGGACGCACCGGAATACATCGCTGCGCGCGAGACCTCGCTGCGGCTGGCGGGGGTCGAAGGGATCGACAAGATGTTGAGCGAGAACAATGTCGTGGCGCTGGTGGCTCCGACGGTGGGGCCGGCCTGGTCGATCGATGCGGTCAATGGAGACCACTATCTGGGGGCGGCGTCCACGCTGCCGGCGGTGGCCGGCTATCCGCATCTGACGGTGCCGATGGGCTTCGTCCAGGGGCTGCCGGTCGGGATCAGCTTCATCGGCACGAAGTGGGACGACGCCCGGATCCTGTCGCTGGGCTATGCCTATGAGCAGGCGACCCATGCGATCCGGCCGCCTACGTTCGCGCGCTCGGCCGACGACCTGCCGGATCTGGCCCCGCTGCTGGCACCGCACGTCCGCTAGGGGCGTGGCGGCAGAAGGGTGGGGCCGGGCGGCCCGTCGGCCTTTTGCAGCTCGATCAGCGACCCCGGAACCCTGAAGCCCGGGGCGAATCGGTGCAGTCAGGACGCCATGGAAAGACTGTTCATTCGTTTCGCCACCCTGACCGCCAAGGTCGCGGGCAAGCCCTGGACCTTCATCGGTTGCCTGACGATCGTGGCGATCTGGGCCGTGACCGGGCCCTTGTTCAAGTTCAGCGAGACCTGGCAGCTGGTCATCAACACCGGCACGACCATCATCACCTTCCTGATGGTATTCCTGATCCAGAACACCCAGAACCGCGACGGGGCGGCGATGCAGGCCAAGCTGGACGAGCTGGTCTATGCGGTGAAGAAGGCCGATGCGCGGTTCATCGGCATCGAGCACCTGACCGAACGCGAGCTGGACAGGATCCTGGAAGAGGTCGAGCATCGGGCCCAGGAAGTCCATGCCGGCAAGCCCGCGAGGGCCATCAAAGGCAAGCCCGCCGTCCGGGCCGAGGATGTGGAGGCAGCCCAGCCGCGGGCCGCGACCCCGGCCGCCGAACGCAAGCCCGTCCCCCGCGCGCGTCCGAAGGCCTCGACGTGAGCGGCTGGATCGTCACATGAAGTGGCGGTTCCGGGACGGGGATCCGGAAGCGACCGGACGCTAGAGCATGATCGTTTGAGGTGGACCCACGTCGTGGGTCCAACCGAAAGCGTGAATCATGCTCTCGCTCACATCTGGAGCCTGATTCACGGCATCGGCGGAATCGCGAAGCGATTCCACCTCAGCCGATCAGGCTCTAGCCCGCCAGGCTGTTCAGCCAGTCTTCGAGGTTCGTGTAGCCGTCGCCGTCGCTGTCGGCCGCACCGTCGGGGACGTGCGGATCGTGGCCATGGGCGGCTTCCCAGGCGTCGGGCATGCCTTCGCCGTCCGTGTCGGTCCAGGGCGTGCCCGGGGCCAGGTCGGGCCAGCCGCCGACGTCAGCCTGGCTGTTGATGATGCGGCCGGTGCCAGCGACGACCCCCGCCAGCACGCGCGTGTCGACGGCGTCGCGGACGCGGGACGCCCCGGCGCGGGCGAGGACGGAGGTCCAGGCCTGTTCGGCGGTTTCGGTGGCGGGGGTGGCCCAGTCGGGCAGGGCGGTCAGACGGTAGCCGGGGGTGTCGTCCCCGGTCACGGGTTCCCATGGATCGCCGGGCACGACGCCGCCGACGCTGTTGGCGTCGAACCAGGCATGGGCGGCGGTGCTCTCTTCCTCGAAGATGATCGCGCCGGTCGAGTCCGGTCCCCGGCGATAGGCGTTGGCGACGAAGGCGTAGGTCGAGACGGTCGCGGGATCCGTGTCGGCGTTGTAGCCGGCGTGACCCTGACCCCAGTTGTAGAAGACGTTGTTGGTGAACTCGAACCGCGCCCCGACGGGATCGACGTCGGGGCCCAGATAGTTGCCGGGGCGGGGCATCCGCGCCCGGTGGCTGGCCCAAAGATTGTGGTGGAAGGTGAAGTGCGCCCCGCGATTGCCGCGCACGAGGGAGCCATAGCCGTGGCCCCCCTTGGAATGGGTCGACAGGTTCAGGCTCTCGGCGATGATCGACCACTGGACGGTCACGGCGTCGATGACCCGGGCGCGGCTGCCGATCGACAGGGTCTCGTCCACCGACCAGGAGGCGGAAACGTGATCGAGAATGATGCGGCTGCCCCGGTCGATGGTGACGGCGTCGGTCTCGACCCGGTCGGCGTCACCGAGGCGGGAGCGGATGTAGCGGACCACCACATCGTCGGCCGAGATCAGCAGCGGCTGGCCACGCAGGGTGATGCCTCCACCGGGCGCGGTCTGCCCTGCGAGGGTGATGCGCGGCTCGCGGATGCGCAGGGGTGTCAGCAGGTGAATGGTCCCGCCGATGTCGAAGACGACGGTACGCGGCCCTTCGGTCTCCACGGCGGCACGCAGGCTGCCCGGGCCGGAATCGTTCAGGTTGGTGACGCGGACGACCGCGCCGCCGCGCCCGCCCACCGAGATGCGGCCGGCCCCCTCAGCCCCGGGAAAGGCGACGACGGCTTCGGTTGCCGGTGTCGGCCGGGGACCAGCATGCGCGCAGGCCGCGATCGCCATGAGGGCCGCCACACCCATGCCCGTCGGCAGGATACGACTGGTGACGGTGTGCGTCATCGAGATAGGCTCGTGTTCTGATGCCGGTGCCAGAGCGTGTTTCGCGCGGCGATGATACCGGTGTCAATCGGCCCGGACCCCGGCGACCCCGGGGGGCTGCTCGCAGACCCGGTCCGGACACGAGCCTTCATGCGCCAGGCCCTGGCATGAGGACGGCTTCGCATTTCGACCGGATCGGCTAAAGCTGTCGATGTTTCGCGGTCCTGCCGCCAGTGGAGTGACAGACGTGGTCCAGGTTCCCGGTGCCGCCAGACGAGCCGCCGCCTTTCGACGGATGCGCGACGCCCGCTCCAGCGAGGTGGCGGAGGATTACGTCGAACTGGTCGGTGATCTGATCGCGGAACACGGCTCGGCGCGTCTGACCGATCTGGCCGACTGTCTCGGCGTGGCCCCGGCGACGGCGGCCAAGGCGCTGCAGCGGCTGCAGCGGGATGGGCTGGTGGAGACCAGGCCCTATCGCGCCATCACCCTGACCGAGGCCGGAGAGACGATGGCGGCGGCGTCGCGCGAGCGGCACCGGATCGTGCACGAATTCCTGACGGCGCTGGGCGTCAGCGGGGAGACGGCCGAGGCCGACGCCGAGGGCATCGAGCACCATGTCAGCCCCGAGACCCTGACCCTGTTCCAGAAGATGACCGAGCGGCTACGCAGCGGCAGTTGAATTCCTTGCACCCCGAAGGCCCGGCGCGCGTGCAGGGATTTCGCCCAGGCTGAATCCTTTGGTGTCGAGAATCTCCGTGCCGCCCGAGACCGGTTCAGACCGATCTATTTGACGAAGGTGCTGTCCAGGATCGCGCCCGTGTCCGGGTCGATGCGGACGCGAAGACCCTGCCAGGTGTCGGCGATCACGACGCTCCCCTCGTAACCCAGCGACACGAAGGCGTCGGGGGCCGCGTTGTCCGGCGGGCTGGCGGTCCAGAGACGACGCTGGTGATTCAGGCGGACGATCGTGCCGCGATCCGCTGCGCCGGCGGAAAAAGCATAGAGGGCAAGCCGGTCGCCACCGGGCAGGTCGATGGCAGCCGCTTCATCGGGGTGGCTCATGGCAGGGGCATGGGGTCGGAGAAGCTCTCGGGTGGAATCAGCTCCAGCAACTGCACCTGCCGACCTCCGCCGGGCTGGTCGAAGGCGGGGGCCGCCGTGCCGACCTTCATCAGGGTACCGGCGGGGACGGTGACCACGGAATAGAACTCGGCCGTGTTCTGGGGCGGCAGGGCCAGGCTTTCGCGCACCGACTGGCGGGAGGCGGGCGGGGTCGGTGACAGCCAGGCCCCCAGCCGGTTCGCGCCACCGCCATAGGCCCGGTAAAAGGTCATGACCCGGTCGGTGCGGACCTCCTCGACGGGGCCGATCCAGGCCTCGACCATGACGGCGGCAGTCGGTGGCGTGGCGGTGGTGCCGGTCGGCGTGGCGCATGCGGCGAGGCCCAGCGTCAGGGTCATCGACATCAGCATCAGGGGCGTGGTCAGCCACCGCTGCAGCCTGGCGCGCCAGCCCGTTCGATCGATCCGGTTTGTCATGATCCCCTCCGTTCTCACGGCAAGGCTACACCGCTTCCCTGCCCGGACAAGGGTGCGGCAAGCTGTCCTGTTCAGGACCCGGAGGGTCGGGCTAGGGTCGGGTCAGGCGCGGTATGCGCGGGGGATCGATCATGTTCGGAACGAAGATCGCATGGGCCGTTTCGGCCTCGGTGCTGGCGCTGTCGATGGCCTGCAGCGCGGCAGCCCAGAGCTGGGGCTCGGCGGCGGCGGCGCGGGACGAGGCGACGGCCAACAGCGTGATCCTGTGGAACCCGTCGGTGGGCCAGGTCGAGTGGACTCCGGCGAACGGGATCGCCGGCATGCCGATCCTGCTGAAGGACAATATCGAGACGTTCGACATGCCCACGACCGCCGGGTCACTGGCCCTTGCCAACAATGCGCCGGGGCGGGACGCGCCGCTGGTGGCAAGGCTGCGCGAGGCCGGGGCTGTGATCCTGGGCAAGACCAATCTGTCGGAGTGGGCCAATATCCGATCCAGCGCCTCGATCTCGGGCTGGAGCGCGGTGGGGGGACAGACCCGCAATCCCTATGATTTCGAGCGGACGCCGTGCGGATCGTCGGCCGGGTCGGCGGCGGCGGTGGCCATCGGCCTGGCTCCGGCGGCGGTCGGGTCGGAAACGGATGGATCGATCACCTGTCCGGCCTCCGTCAACGGCGTGGTCGGCTTCAAGCCTACGGTCGGGATGGTCAGCCGCACCCACATCGTGCCGATCAGCCATTCGCAGGATACGGCGGGTCCCATCGCCATGGACGTGGCGACGGCCGCGACCGTGCTGACCGCCATGGCCGGGTCCGATCCCGCCGATCCGGCGACCGCCGATGCCGATACGCACAGGACCGACTTCCGTGCCGCCCTGGACGCCGGATCGCTGAGGGGCGCGCGGCTGGGGGTCCTGCGCTATCTGGTGGGCAACTATTCGACGGAGGCCCAGGCGACGTTCGAACAGGCGTTGGTGGCGCTGCGGGAACAGGGGGCCGAGCTGGTCGAGATCACCACGGCCCCGGACACCTCGGGCGTGGGCGCGGGCGAATTGGCCACCCTCATGACCGAGCTGAAGGCGGATCTGAACGCCTATCTGGCCTCTACCGATCCGCAGCAGGTCCCCAGCCGGACACTGGCCGATCTGATCGCCTTCAATGATGCCGAGCCGCGCGAGACCGTGCTGTTCGGCCAGGAACTGTTCATCGCGGCCGAGGCGACGAAGGGGCTGGACGATCCGGCCTATCTGGAGGCGCGCGCCACGGCCCTGCGTCAGGCCGGGCCGGAGGGCATCGACCGGATGATGGCCGAGCACACGGTCGTGGCCCTGATCGCGCCCAGCACATCCCGCGCCTGGACCAACGATCCCAACGATGACGACCGGGGTCAGGGGTCCGCCAGCCGCCTGCCCGCCGTCGCCGGCTATCCGCACCTGACCGTGCCGATGGGGCTCGACCGGGGCATGCCGATCGGGCTGAGCTTCATCGGCGGCAAGTGGGACGACGCCAGGATCCTGTCGCTGGGCTATGCCTATGAGCAGCACACGCCTCGGCCGCCGAAGCCGCCGATGCCGTAAGCGCGAACCTTAGCGTCGGAACCGCTCTGCCCGGATGGGCAGGGCTACGGTGCGATTGCGCTCCAGCCACCACAGGCCTGTCAGGGTCAGCAGCAGCGCGATGAACCAGGGCCAGGGCGAGCCACCCGCACGGTTCGTCGTCGGCGATGAGGTCGCGCGCAGGGCGGCGTGCATCAGGGCCAGGGTGGCGGTTCTGCGCTCGGCGGCCACGAGCGAGGGCGTCGCCTCTGCGGGCTGGACGTAGACATTGGTCTCGCGCCCGCGCCCGTCGCGAACCAGATGCCAGCCGCTGCGCTCGGGCCAGACGCCGGCACAGGCCTGATCGCCGGTGGTCGGGTCGATGCGAAGGGGGTGCCCGGACCCGTCAGGTCCGATGACACTGGCCTGTCCTGCAAGGCCACAGATGGCGAAGCGCGTTCCGGCATGCGGGATGCCGGAAACCGAGGCGCGGGTGGCATCGCCCGCACGGGCGAGGTCCGAGAACAGGGCGCTCCACAGGTCGCCGTATCGATCCGACCGCCCGGTCAGGACCAGGGCATAGCTGTCGGTCACCGTCCACAGGCCGACCCGCCCCCTGCCTCGTGCGCGCCAGCTGGCGAGGGGCACGCCTTCGGAGTTCCTGAGGATGGAGACGGCGTCGGTGCCGGTGGGGATCGTGTCCAGGCGGTCGAGTTCGGGCAGGGCCTCTTCGTCGGGTTCGGCGGATTCCGGGGCGGTCGATCCGGGCGTCGGTGGATCGAGCCGGAGCGGCAGGACCTCGCCACTGCCGGTCAGCGTCAGGCCCAGACTGGCCCAGTCGCGGCGTGTCGCGGCCGACAATGTGCCTGTGGGACGCAGCAGGAGACCCAGGCCGCGATCGACGGCTCCAGCCAGCGCGGATCGGCCACCGGCCCCCAGCGCCTCCCAGCGCCGGTCGTCGATGACGACCAGATCGACGGCGTCAAGCGACGCCGCGTTGAGGATCAGGGGTTCATCCCCCAGCCGGATGCCGGCACCCAGGTCCATGTCGATGCCCAGATCGATTCCGGCGTCCCGGGCCCAGCGCTGAAGGTATTTGGTTTCCGGGCCGGGTGCACCGGCCAGGACGCGGACGCGGGGCGGCGTCTGGGCCCGGGTCTCGACCGGAATGGCGATCCGCTCGACGACCCTTCCGGTTGCGTCGCGCAGACGCAGGTCGAACAGGGCGAGGCCGGGCGCCCGGGTGCTGGCGGTCAGGACGAAGCGCTGGTTGGCGACGACGCGGAGGCGGTCGACGACGGTGTCGGCCGGATCCACCAGCTCGACCGTGCCGGAGGGCAGGCTGCCGACCTGTCCACCGACCTGGACCGTCGCCCCCGGGGCGGTGGGCGCGGGCAGGGTCAGGTCGATCAGCCCGGCCGGGACCGGCGGCGGGTCGAAGTCGACGGGCCGGGGCAAGGGCGTCCGGTCGCGGGGGATCAGCCCACCGCCCTCGATGCGAATTCGGCTGGCCGAGGCATGGCGGCGCAGGGCGGTGGCGAGATCGGGGACACGCTCGGCCTCCGCGATCTCGCCGGCCTCGGGCAGGGCGACGCGCACATCGCCGGGCGACATGGCGATCGTCGCGGGCGATCCGGCGGTGGCGACGATCAGGGTGCCGGAGCGAAGGATGGCCGCGGGGGGAAACAGGGTGAACCAGACCAGCGCCCCGGCCGCGACCTGAAGCCCCCCCAGCGTCAGCAGACGCCAGCGTGGGGCCCTGTCCCCCTCGATCGCCGCGCGCTGCCAGAGCCACAGCCGCAGCAGGCCGGCTGCGACCCCGACCGCGAGGACCAGCGCCACCCACAGGCGGGCATCTAAGGCACAGGCCATCATCGCAGGGCATCCAGATAACGCTGGCCGCGTGTGCCGGGGGCCTCGCGACGGCGCACGGCCACGGGCGGGCGCTCCAGCGCGCTCCAGAGGAGGGCACGCAGGCGGCGGCGGCAGTCCAGGCAGCCGGGCTCGTTGCGCACCGTGTCGATGGCGGCCCCCAGCGCCAGCGGATCGGACAGCCGGCCCCGGTTCTCGCGCACCCAGCGCTCCAGAGCGCCCAGAGCCAGAGGTGGCGCGCGTCCCGGCGTCGGCCGTTCGTCCAGGGCGCGCCAGGCCTCCGCCACGACGGTGTCGGCCGGTGTGCGGACGGGGGGAGGCGGATCCTCGGCGACGATGTCGTCGCGCCTTCCGCTCAGGCGGCGGGACAGATCGACCGGCGGCAGGTCGGAGCCGGTCCGGCGCAGAAAGATGCGCGTCGCCTGTTGCGCCCGTTTCAGCAGCTCCAGCGCGATGTTGGCGAAAGGCAGGGCATCCTCGGGTCGACCCTGACGCAGGGCGCGCTCGGAGCTCCACATCGCGTCCAGCATCTGGCTGAGCGTCGAGCGGGTGCCGGGGTCGAACAGGGTGGCGGCGTCGCCCTCGTCATGGGCATGGCCGAAGGCGTGCAGGACGTCCTCCGCGTGGCCGATGCCGGAGGGGGCCGTGTCGCCGTCCTGGTGGCCTTCGTGGTCGGGGTGGTCGTCAGGGCGCTCGAACCTTGGCGGCTGAGGCGCATCGTTGGTCGGCAGCGCAGGCGCAGGCGGCGCGTCGTTGGTGGGCAGGGCGATGCCGCCGGTCGAGCCACCGAGCTCGTTCTCTCCGCCCATGAACTGGCTGTAGCGATTGCGCAGGCGGGCCTGATCGTTGCCGATGGCCTCGGAGCGGCTGACGAACCTTGCCGGATCCAGCCGGGGCCGTTCGGCGATCAGGGCTTCCATGTCGATGATGATCTGGCGCTGGCTGGCGAAATAGACGGGCAGGACGGGGGCGGCCATGCTGTCCAGGCCATCGACCAGACCCAGGTCGGTCGGCCAGCGCAGGATCACGCTGGGCCCCTCGACGACATGACGTTCGGGCGCGCGGTTGTCGCTGACGACCAGCTGGACGATCAGGTCGCTGCCAGGGGCCATCCCTTCGCGGGCCAGGTCCAGGGTCGTGGAAAAGCGGCGTCGGCGCGCCTCGCCCGTGCCGGTCAGCGCGGTCGAACGCTGTTCGAAGGTGATGGTCTCGCCGTCTCCCCTGGTCACGGTGATTTTGAGGGTGGCAGTGGCTAGCACGCCATAGTCGTCGCTGACCTCGAACACCGGGGTCCAGAGGGTCTGGCCGGGGGTGACGAGCAGAAGCTGGCGATCGGGCTCGATCAGCTGGACCACGGGGGCGACATCAGCGACCGCGTCGAGCCGATGCAGGCGCTGGCGGGGCAGGCCGTCTGCCGCGATGCGATACAGGGTCGGTCGGTCGACCGGGCGGCTGCCCGTCCATCGAGTGCCGTCGCGCAGCAGCGGCGTTGCGCGCCCATCCGGCACATCGACGCTGGCCGTCGTCGGCTGGGGCGCGAAGTCGACGATCCATTCGACGCGGGAGCCTTCGGGCATGCTGGCGTCCAGGGCGGTCTGCTCGCGGACCGGCAGGCCGGTGTAGGCGGGGGGCATGATCCTGAGGCGCACGGCGGTGATCGCGGGGGCCCCTGCAGCGCCGCGCGCGGGCGGGCCATCGGTCGTCGGGCGGGCGGTCGTGCCGGGCGCGGGCCAGGCCAGGATGAGCGTGGTCAGGACCGCCGCCGCGGCCCCGCTCGCGGCGATCAGACGACGTGACCATGCCGGGTGCAGATCGACTGCGCGGGCGTCGTCGATGCGGCCTTCGATGCGGGCGCGCTGGAGGCCTGCGAGACCGGGCAGGTCATCGGGGTCACGGAACAGCAGGGCCGAGCTGTCCTCGAAGCCTGGCAGGCGGGCGTCCAGCGCGCCGATCAGCCAGTCCCGGTCCAGCCGCCGGGCGCGGCCGATGGCGAAGACCGCCAGGACGCCCAGGCCGAAAACACCCGCCGCGATCAGCCCTGCGAGGCCGAACAGTCGCCAGCCGAGCGCGGACGCCACGCCGACGGCGGGCAGGCCGATGGCCAGGATGTCGGCGACGGTCCGCCACTGGGCCTCGCGCTGGCGGTCCAGAAGCACACGGACAGCAGTCATGGCGCGACCGCCCTTTGCCGCCGGGTGGCCATCCATCGCTCGGCGGCGAAGGCGGCAGTGATCATCAGGGCCAGCCACGGATGCAGGTCCAGCGGTGGCTGGTCGTAGGGCACCGCTCCGGTCAGGGGCGACCAGGCGGCGGCCGCGACGCGGGTCGGGGCGGGTGCCGGGCGCAGCATCGCCATCAGGGCATCGGGGAACGAGGGTTCGACCAGGGCCGGGATGGAGGCCGGCTCCAGGGGACGGGTCAGGCGGATGACGCGGCCACGCCCCAGGGCTCCGGCGAGCGCGAGCGGTGCGCCGGTCTCGTCGCGCCAGACGGGCGTGGTTTCACCCTCGACCGGCACAGCGGCGTCGACGGCCGCGAGAATGGTCCCGCCGTCGCGAACCCAGCTCACGATCCGGTCGGGAACCGGACCGGGGGCCAGCCAGACGAGGGCACGGGTGTTGCGTCCGATGGGCCGATCCGTCGTTGCGGCCTCGAACTCCGGCCGGGCGTCGGCCGTCGTCCAGGCCGTGGCGGCGGCCCGGAAATAGCGGACGGCCCCTTCGGTCCCGGGCGAATAGCGGACCGACAGGGCGAGCGGCGGGACCGGCGCAGATGTGGCGGGTGAGGTCGCCTCCGGTCCGACGCGCCAGTCGACACGGCGGGACAGTCTGGGCCGTTCGGCATCGACGCCGTCCAGGGTTGCGGGCACGACGATGGCGACCGGGGTCCGGGGCGGCAGCTCCGCGTCGAGCTGCCGGATCTGGCTGGCGATGTCCGGACCGGCACGAGGCGCGAGGCCGCCGACGGTGGGAAAGCCGGGCGCGAGCCAGATCCGTCGTTCCTCACCGTCCGTCAGCGAGGTGAGGGTGGCGGCATCGACGCCGGGCGCAATCGCGACGACCGGTCGGCTGTCTCCGGCGTTCCACAGCACCGGGCGGGCCAGCCAGACGGCAACCAGGGTCAACAGCAGCAGACGGACGGCCAGCAGCCAGCGCTCGTCGACGGTCACACTGCGCCGGGGGTTCGGACGAGACTCAAGCCAGCGCAGGGCGGCGAACGCGATCGTCCGGGTCTCGGTCTTCCGGGCGATGTGGATGACGACCGGAATCGCCAGGGCCAGCAGGGCCAGCAGGCCGAGCGGGGTCAGAAGGGCGGGGCTCATGCGCGGCCCACGCTTCGGAACAGGGAGCGGATCGGTAAGTCGGCGCTCTCGTCGGTGAAATGCTCGACGTGGCGGATGCCGCACGCCTCAAGCCGGGCGGACAGGGTGGCGCGGGCGTCGGCGAAGCGGGCGTTGAAGTCCTGACGCAGGGCGCGGCCGTCGCCCACGATCTCCCGGCCGGTCTCGGGGTCGTGGAAGCGATAGCCATGAGCGAAGGGAAAATCGCGCTCGTCGGCGGTCAGGACCTGGAACAGGGCGACGTCGCGGCCCGACATGGCGAGGCGTTCGGCGGTGGCGATGCAGGCCTCGTCGAAGCCGTCGCTGACCAGCAGGATCAGATCGTTGCGCCCTATCTGCTCGCCAAAGACCGGGACGTCCCGTTCCCACCGGGCGATGCCTCCGGGCTGGATCAGGGCCAAGGTCAGCAGCAGCCGGTCGCGGTGACGCCCGCCGCCGCCGGGCGCGATGACGAGGGGGCCATCCGCTGCCTCCACGATCAGACCGAAGCGGTCGCCCTGATGCAGGGCGATCTCGACCAGGCTGGCGACCAGACGGCGCGCGGCATCGAAGCGTGACCAGTCGGGGCGGGCCAGATCGACCTGACCCATGGAGGCGCTGGCGTCGAGGACGAACCAGACGGCGATCGGGCTTTCGCGCTCGGCGTCGCGGACGAAGAACCTGTCGGACCGGGCGTAGAGCTTCCAGTCGATGCCGCGCAGGTCGTCGCCCCGCTCATAGGCCCGGTACTGGGCGAACTCCAGGCCACCGCCGCGGTTGCGGCTGTCGTGCATCCCCGCGCTGGCCAGCGCCGCCGCGCGCCGCGGGACGATGGACAGGGCGCGAAGGCGTGTCCGCAGTTCGGGAGGCAGGTCCAGCGGCGACATGGCCGTCGTCAGTCCGGACGGAGCGGGGGCAGGGCGGCCAGCAGGGCGGCGACGACGTCGTCGGCCGTCTTTCGCTCCGCCTCGGCGGCGAAGGACAGCAGGATGCGGTGGCGAAGCACCGGAGCGGCCAGGGCGAGGACGTCTTCCCGCGTCGCCGCCAGACGGCCGTTCAGCAGGGCCCGTGCCTTGGCCGCCAGGACCAGCGCCTGACCGGCGCGGGGACCGGCCCCCCAGCGGACATAGTCCTGGATGGCCTTGGGCGCGTCGGCGGACGGGCGGGTCGCGCGGACCAGGGCGGTGATCCAGGTCAGCAGGGCCTCGCCCACATAGATCTGACGCACCCAGCCCTGCAGGGCGACGACGTCGGCCCCCGTCATCACCTGGGGCACAGTACCGCCTGCGCCGCCGGTCGTCTGGACCAGGATGGCGCGTTCCTCGTCGGCAGTCGGATAACCGACGCGGATGTTGAGCAGGAACCGGTCCAGCTGCGCTTCGGGCAGGGGATAGGTCCCGGCCTGTTCAAGCGGGTTCTGGGTCGCCAGCACGAAGAACGGTTCGTTCAGCCGGTGGGTGACCCCGGCGTAGCTGACGGTGTGTTCCTGCATGGCCTCCAGCAGGGCGGCCTGGGTCTTGGGTGGCGTGCGGTTCAGCTCGTCGGCGAGGAACAGGTTGGTGAAGACCGGGCCGGGCTGAAAACGGAACGACCGGCGGCCGGTGCCGTGGTCCTCTTCCAGCACCTCGGTGCCGAGGATGTCGGAGGGCATCAGGTCCGGGGTGAACTGGACGCGGCGAAACTCCAGCGCCAGGGCCTGGCCCAGGGTGCGGACCAGCAGGGTCTTGCCCAGCCCCGGGACGCCCTCGATCAGGCAGTGACCGCCGGCCAGCAGGCCGATCAGCAGCTGGTCGACGACCTCGGTCTGGCCGACGATGGCCTGGCTGATCGCGGCCTTGAGCTTGCCGAGTTGGCCGAGACGAGCGTCGATTTCGGATTGGGTCGGGGTGGTCATGACGGCTCCGGGGAGGAGAAGAGGCGGGTCATGCGGTCAGGGCGTAGATGACGATGTTGACCGCGAACTTCGTATTGTCTTCGGCGAGGAAGCGCTTGTTGCGCCAGTCGTAATCCCACTCGCAGCCATAGTCCTTGTTGGAATAGAGCAGGCCGAGGCGACCCCCGATCTCGATACCCTTCAGATAGTCGTGCACCAGGTCGTCGCCCCAGCCGTTCAGTTCGAAACTGGTCGCGGGCGGGCCGTCCTCGAAGCGGAAGAAGCTGCGATAGATCCCGTGGTCGTTGGGCAGTTTCTTCAGGGCGTCCTCACCGAAGATCGCGCGCATCTGGCGTTCGAACGAGGTGGCGAACAGGCCATCGATGTCGTGGTTGCAGTCATCGACGAAGACGAAGCCGCCGTTGCGAACATAGCGTTCGAAATTCCGGGCCTCGGCCGCGTTGAACTCCACCAGCTTGTGACCGGCCAGGTAGCAGAAGGGCGCGGTCAGCATGGCGGGGTCGGCCAGGTCGATCACCCGCTCTTCCGGATCGACCCGCAGATTGGTGTAGTCGACCAGCGAGGTCAGCAGATTGGCGGGCATCCGCTGATCCACGTCCCAGTCGCCGGAATCGTAACGCAGGCGCGTGAACCAGAAATCGTAGGTCGCCTGGGCGCCGGCTGACCGGGGGAGCCCCGGGAGGATGCCCCCAAGGCTGCCGCCGATCAGCAGCTTGAGACAGTCGGCGCGTGTCATACTCGAACTCGACACGCGCCTTGTCCAGGATCAGACGGCGTCGGACAGCGACGTGAAGGTGAAGTCGCGCAGTCGCATCGGCGGGATCATCATCGTCGGGCCGTCATCGCCAACCCGGACCGGGCGGCCCAGTTCGTCGATGTTGTTCAGCATGATGACGGGTGACTCGTTGAAGCGGAAGTTCTTCAGCGGATACTTCAGCTCGCCATTCTCGATATAGAAGGTGCCGTCGCGGGTCAGGCCTGTCAGCAGCACGGTCTGGGGGTCGACCATCCGAATGTACCAGGTGCGGGTCACCAGGATGCCGCGTTCAGTTTCGCGCACCAGATCGGACGTCGACCTGGTCCCCCCCTCCATGATGATGTTGCCGGGCTGGGCCATCTGCGGCTTGCCCTGCTTGTCCGCCCAGAAGCGCGAATAGCGCAGGTTCCGGACAATGCCGTTCTCGACGATGTTGACGCGCTGGCGCGGCAGGCCGTCGCCGTCCCACGGCAGGGACGGGATTTCGGGATGGTTGGGGTCCGAATAGACGTTGACGCGCGGATCGAAGACCTGCTCGCCGATCTTGTTGCCGCCGCCGGCCTTCGACAGGAAGCTGCGCCCCTCGTCGGCCGAACGGGCGTCGAAGAAGTTGAACATGAAGGAGATCAGGCCCGCGGCTGCCGCCGGTTCCAGGATCACCGTATACTTGCCGGGCTCCAGAGCCTGGGCATCGGCCGAGGCGCTGGCCTTGCGCATGGCGATCTGGATGTCGGTGTCGACATTGAACCGGCTGGCGTCCTGCAGGTTGCGGGCGACCCAGCCCGAGCCGCGTCCGTCCTCGGTCCGCACCGTGCAGGTGTAGTCCATGCCGGTCGAGCGCTGATAGCCGAAGGCCCCGTTCGAGTTGGCCCAGGCGGTGAAGCTCTGGTTGTCGTTCAGGAAGCCGGCCGCGATCAGGTTCTGGCCCTTGCAGGGCTCGATCGAGGCGCGGGCGACCTCGGCGCGGTCCTCGGGCGTGATGGCCGCCGTCGCCGCCGTGAAGGTGTTCGTCGGCTGATAGGTCTGGGGTCCCACGGCCGGCATGAACTCGGGGTTCTCCGGGGCCAGCCTGGCCAGATCTTCGGCCCGCTTCACCACCCGGGCAAGGGCGTCGTCGGAGAACTCGTTGATCGAGGCCGTGCCGACCCGCTTTCCGAAGGCGACCTGAACGCTCAGGTCGGTGTTGGTGATGACCCCGCTGGTCGAGACGTTGTTCAGGGCAAAGCGGATGTTGCCGTCGATGGTGCCGTCCAGCTGGGCGGTGCATTCGTCGGCGGTCGACAGCGCGATCACCTTGTCGAGGATCGTTCTGGCCTCGGCTTCCGTCATGATGCTCATCTGAGTTTTTCCCTAAAGCCGATCAGCCGAGCGAACGGGCGGTGTTGATGACGTTGATCTTGTCGAAGCGGGTGGTCGATGAGCCGTGGCTGACGGCCGAGACCTGGCTGGGCTGGCCCTTGCCGTCGAAGAAGGAGCCGAACATCCGGTAGTCGCTCTGGTCGCAGATGGCCGAGCAGGCGTTCCAGAACTCGGGCGTGCGCATCTGATAGGCCACGTCCTCCAGCGGCCGGGTGACCTCTCCGTTCTTGATCTCGTAGAACAGGGTGCCGCCGAACTGGGCGTTGTAGCGCTGCTGGTCGATCGAGAAGGAGCCGCGACCCAGGATGTAGATACCGTTCTCGACGTTCGAGATCATGTCCTTGCGGGTCATGGGCCGGGTGCCGGGTTTCAGCGAGATGTTGGCCATGCGCTGGAACTGCACCGTCGACCAGCTGTCGGCATAGGAGCAGCCGTCCGAGGCGGTCTTGCCCAGGATGTGCGCCTGATCCCGCGTCGCCTGATAGTCGACCAGCTTGCCGTCCTTGATGAGATCCCACTGTTTGGTCTTGACGCCCTCGTCGTCGTATTCGACCGCGCCGAGGCTGCCGGGCTGCGTCTTGTCGGCGAACAGGTTGACGATGTCCGAGCCGTACTGGAAGCGGGCCTCACGCTTGTCCAGGGTGGCGAAGCTGGTGCCGGCGTAGTTCGCCTCATAGCCCAGCACGCGGTCGAGCTCGAGCGGGTGGCCGACCGACTCGTGGATGGTCAGGCCCAGGTGGTCGGGGTCCAGCACCAGATCGTACTGGCCCGGCTCCACCGACTTCGCGGTCAGCTTTTCCCTGGCCTGGCGCGCGGCGGCGATGGCGTCTTCCTTCATGTCGTAGGACATGCCGTAGCTGATGACGCCGGGGGCGGACTCCAGCTTGTCCTCCGGCCGACCGTCCAGATATTCGTAGCCGAGGCCCATCGGGGCCGACAGGCCCTGACGCGAGCGGAACTTGCCGGTCGACTGGTCGATGACCGTGACCCCCATCGGTGCCCAGATGCGGTGCACGTCCTGATCGATGTAGGACCCGTCCGAGCTGGCGAAATACTTCTGCTCATTGACCAGGAACAGTTGCGAGTTGACGAAGCTGGCACCGGCCGCCATCGCGGCGGCGTTCACGCCCAGCAGCAGCTCGACCTTCTCCTCGATCGGCACTTCCATGGCGTTGCGGCGGATCGGCGTCCTCCAGCTGACCTCGCCGACGCCGGGTGTCGGGGCCAGCTGGACCGGCCGGGTCTGGTTCTTTGCATTCGCCCTGGCGATGGCCGTGGCCAGACGGGCGGCGTCCGCGACGGCCTCGGGCGTCATGTCATTGGTGGCGGCGAAGCCCCAGGCTCCGTCGGCGATGACCCGGACACCTGTGCCGGTCGATTCCGTATTGACGATGTTCTGGACGTTGGCCTCGCGGGTGATGACGAACTGGCGCAGATAGCGGCCGACCCGCACGTCGCAGTAGCTGGCTCCGGCGGCGGACGCGGCGCTGAGGCCTGCATCGGCCAGCCGCTTCTTGACCGCGACGTCAATGGTTTCGACCAGCTGCGAGGCGGCGATGGCGCGACCCGCGAAGCCGGGCAGCAGCAGGCCACCCGCACCGATGCCGCACGCGGCGAGGAACGAACGTCTATCCAAGGCTTCTCTCCACCGACAATGCGCCCCCGCGGACGACGACCAAGGCAGGCGACCGTGCTGGACGAGGGCCAGGCACCGGTCACGAAGCAGTCATCATTGACGCGGGATCACGGGGCGTCAAACCGATGAATCATTAAACTCACGAAAGATTCAGGGGCTGGCGAAAGTCTGTAGAGACCGATCGGGCCTGGCGCGGGGGTCTCCCCTAGGACTGCGCACCGTGTGCTTGAGTGGCTTCGTCCTGAGCGACGGCCTTCATCGAGATGGCGGGGTCCGTCAGCTTGCTGACATCGACGCTCGTCCGACGTCCGATCAGCTGTTTGCCAGCCATGAACTCCGGCGGGGCGCTGACGGCCTCGACGCAGACGATGCGGTCGCCGCTGAGATGGAAGACGGCGAAGCGGCCGGTCGCCGGGTCGCCACGGACAACGGTGCGGTCGGCCTCGCTCGGCAGGCCTGCGATCTGCAGCTTCACGTCGTACTGATCGGACCAGAACCAGGGCACCTCCGGCGCGGCCTGGGGACAACCGACGATGGCGTGGGCGGCCTGACGGGCCTGCTCCAGGGCGTTGGGGACGCTTTCCAGCCGCAGAGTCAAGCCGTGAACGGGGATGGGCCGGACGGTGACGTCGCCGATGGCATAGATGTACGGGTCGGAGGTGCGGGCGGTCTCGTCGACGACGATGCCGCCGGACCCGGCCGGATCGAAGGTGAGCCCGGCCGCACGCGCCAGACCGTCGTTGGCCACGGCCCCGACGCCGACCAGCACGACGTCTGCTTCCACCAGACTGCCGTCCGCCAGACGCACGCCACCGTCCTCGAAGCTCGCGACATCGACGTTCAGCCGGATATCGACGCCCTCGGCGCGATGGCGGTCGGTGAAGAAGGCCGACAACGGCTCGGAGGCGACGCGCTTCAGCACCCGGTCGAGCCGCTCCAGCAGGACGACCCCGGCTCCCAGAGACCGGGCGGATGCCGCCGCTTCCAGACCCACATAGCCGCCACCGACGATGACCAGCCTGCGGCCGGGGCCAAGCCGGCCTTTCAGGCGTTCGGCATCGGCCAGGGTGCGCAGTTCAATCAGCTCGGGTCTGTCCGCCCCGGGGATGGGCAGGCGGCGGCCGGTCGAGCCAGTGGCCAGGATCAGGGCGTCGTAAGCCTCCACACGACCGTCCGAGAGGGTCACGGTCCGCTCGGCCGGTGAGAGGGCGGTGACCACGACGCCGGTCCGAAGGTCGATGCCCTGTTCGGCGTAATAGCTTTCGGGGCGCAGGAGCAGGGACTCAAGGTCCGCCTCGCCCTTCAGCCAGGCCTTGGACAGGGGCGGGCGCTGGTACGGGGGGACGGGCTCCTCGCCCAGCAGGACGATCTCCCCCTCGAAGGCGGAGGCTTTCAGCAGGGATGCGACGGACCCACCCGCGTGTCCGGCTCCGACGATGACGACCTTCATGGTGGTGCCCTATTCCGCGTCCGGCTGCAGGTCGGGGTGGGTTTCGGCGAAGGCGGGCAGGGCGAGGCATGCCGCCTCGATCGCGGCGAGCCGAGGCCATCGCAGGGCGACTCCAAAGCGGCGCGCATTGGCCATCTGTGGCACCTGACAGATGTCGGCGAGCGTCGGCGTGTCGCCGAACGCATGGGGTCCGGACCGACCGGAGACGAGCGTCTCCAGCGCATCGAAGCCGCTGGAGATCACATCCCGGGCCCAGCCGTTGGTATCGTCCTGTGTCTGACCACGCGCCTGAAGCGCCTTGAGCACGCGCAGGTTCTGCACCGGGTGGATGTCGCAGGCGATGACCTGGGCGAAGGCGCGCACCCGCGCGCGGCCCAGGGGATCCGCGGGCAGCAGCGCCGGATCGGGAAAGGCCTCGTCCAGATACTCACAGATCGCCAGCGACTGGGTCAGGACCGCGCCGTCGTCCAGGATCAGGCTCGGCAGCAGCCCCTGGGGATTGAGCGCCAGATACTCGGGCGAAAACTGTTCGCCCTTGCGCAGGTGCTGATACCGGTGCTCGACCGTCAGACCCTTGAGATGCAGCGCGATGCGGACCCGCCAGGCGGCCGAGGAGCGGAAATAGCCGTGCAGGATCATGGTCGCGGTCTCAGCGGGCGGGCGGGCCGATGGTGACCGTGAGCGTGCCCAGCCCGTCGATCGCTCCGACCAGGACATCGCCCTGAACCACGGGGCCGACCCCTGCCGGTGTGCCCGTATAGATCAGGTCGCCCGGTTCGAGGCGATAGAATCCGGACAGATGGGCGATGACTTCGGGCACCGACCAGATCAGGTCGGCCAGGTCGCCGGTCTGTTTCGTCACGCCATTGACGGTCAGGGAGATGGCACCCTTCGATTCATCGAACCCGGCGGCCGGATGGATGGGACCCAGCGGCTTGGATTCCTCGACATTCTTGCTGGCGTCCCACGGGCGGCCAGCGTCGCGGGCCATGAACTGAAGGTCGCGGCGGGTCATGTCGAGGCCGATGGCATAGCCATAGACCAGATCCAGGGCCCGGTCCTCCGGGACCTCGCGGCCCGACTTGCCGATGGCGATGACCAGTTCGATCTCGTGCTGATAGTCCGAGGTCGCCTGGGGATAGGCGATAATGCTGCCGTCCGGCACGACGGTCTCGGCCCAGCTCGTGAAGAAGAAGGGCGGTTCGCGGTCGGGATCCTTGCCCATCTCGCGGGCGTGGGCGGCATAGTTGCGGCCGATGCAGAACAGGCGACGGACAGGGAAGCTTTCGCCGTTGGTGGTCGGCGCCAGAACGGTGGGGGCCGACTCGAAAGTCAAGGTCACGCGTTTTCTTCCTTGTAAAGGCTCAATGGTTCCCGGCAGGCTTGGTCGGGTGACGAATTCGATCCAGCCGCCGGGCCTGGCTCTTTGTAAAATGACGTTATTTCATTTCTGGTTCGAGGGACATTATCTTGCCGGCCGCTTCAGAACTGACCGGTACGAAGCGCGACTGGCCCTCCGACCTGATCCTCCCTTGTCTCAGTGGACACCCATGCCAGGCCGTTCGGCGGCCGCGTCGTGCGCGCCGTGATGAACCTCTCGCCTGGGTGCTGTCAGTCTAACGCTAAAACGTCTTGTCTTGTGACGGCCTAAGCCGCTGTTGGAGATGATGTTTCGTTAAGCCGATTTCGTTCAAGCGCCACCGGTTTCCAGCGGACGTCATCCGCCATGCCGTCTGGCTGTACTTCCGCTTCAGCCTGAGTTTTCGAGACGTCGAGGAACTCATGGCGGCTCGCGGTGTGGACGTCAGCTATGAGACCATACGGTGCTGGACGATCAAGTTCGGACCGTTGATCGCGAGGCGGCTGAAGCGCCGTCGACCATCTCCATCGCCTCACTGGCACCTGGATGAGATGGTCTGTTCGATCGGCGGAAAGCGGATGTACCTGTGGCGCGCCGTCGACGACCAAGGCGAGGTCATGGACCTCGTGGTCCAGCGCCGGCGGGATACAGAGGCCGCGTTGAAGCTGATGAGGCGGCTCCTTCACAATCAGCCGGTCGAGCCGCAGACGATCACGACGGACGGCCTGGCCTCATACGGCGCGGCTCTGGATCAGCTGGGTCTGCGCCACCTGCACCGACCCGGCCGGCTTCGGGAGAACAACCGGATCGAGAACTCTCACCTCCCGATCCGACGGCGAGAGCGACAGTAGCAGCGGTTCAAGTCCCAAGGCTCAGCTCAGAAATTTCTCACCACCCACGCGGCGATCTAAAACACCTTCAGCATCCAGCGCCACGTGGTCAGCAGGCCAACCCTTCGGCTTCTCCGGGCCGAAGCCGATGCCGCTTGGGCGGCAGCAGTTGTCTGAAACTGGGCGGGGTAAGGGACGTTTCAACTGGGCTCAGTTGCCCTGACAGACCCCTCTAGATTCATCTCTATTGGGTGGTGCCTTTCCGCAACCGTAACTGATGGCTGACCTGAAGGGCCGGTGTTACGGTTGCCCCGGTTAGATCAACTGGGGGACGCTTCTCGATGGGATTTCTCGACCGCTTGTTTGGGGGCAACCGAGCTCGTGCAGAGGAGGCATATCAGGCTGGGGTCTTTTCGCTTCAACGAGACGAACCCAGCCATGCGTGGGCATGCTTCTCGCGAGCGGCTCAGCTCGGGCTCCCGGAAGCGCATTATCAGCTCGGCAATATGCGACTTAGCGGGCAAGGCCTTCCGGTCGATTTTAGCGAGGCTGCTCGATGGTTCACGCTCGCCGCTGAAAATGGAATCGCTGAAGCTCAGCACAACCTCGCCATGCTTTATCAGCAGGGCAAGGGAGTGGCCCAAGACGACGCCAAAGCAGCGGAATGGTGTCTGAAAGCTGCCGAACAAGGCTCCACTCGCTCAGCATACGAACTATCTATTTTGTATCGACGTGGTGCCGGCGTCCGGGAAGATAAAGTTGAAGCTGACAAGTGGTATCGCTTCTCGACTGACCCACGATGATATTCGCAGTCAGGTATGTGGAAACGACGCTTACTCCGACAAGCTATCCGGCGACCGCTTTCGTCTTCGCTCTCGACGGCAAAGGTCGTCTTGCATCTCACGCTCCAGGTTGCCGACCCGGCAAGCGTTGTGACTCCGAACCCGATTGGGGCGCAAGGAAATGTTCGTGGTTCGTTCCGTTTATCCACCACCATCCGAGACCGACCAGAATAGCCGGTCTTTCGGCGGCAAGAGTAGGGGACGGGGTAGGGGACGGTCCCGTCACCCGACCAATAACATGATAATAATCAGGTATTTCAGTTAAGTGACTGGCGGTGCGGTCAGTCCAACGCGAACTCGTCTCCGGAAAGCGCTGGCTGGGCGAACGGACGAGCACCAGGCAGCGAGCAACATGCCTGTGCCAATCTCGCCTGGACCTGGGGCGAGGTGTTGGCCCTGAGATTGAGAGGCCTGTTCAAGCCGATGGATCAGGAAAGGGACAGGTCACTTTGTGACCTTGCCCTGATGACAGAGCTTCTATGTCCCGACCCGGCCGCCGGTAGCGCGGTGGGCGATGGAGGCGGCGTCGGCCCAGATCTTGCCGCCGACCCACAGGCCGATCGACGGGGTGACCTCGGTCACCTCGACCTCGGCGTAGAGGTCCGAGGTGATGTAGGGGTCTCCGCGCATGACGCTCCAGGCGTCGTCCACGTCGGCAGCGCGGACGAGGAAGTACGACCCCGAAAGCGCCGTCTCGCCCGGACGACGCATGGGTCCGGCCACGACATATCGCCGCCAGTGGGTTTCGACGTGGGCGAGATGGCCTTCCAGATGCTCGACCCGGCGCGCGGGGCCGGCGGAGCCGTCCTTGCAGACGAACAGGAAGAGCGAGGTTTCGTCCCTGGGCACATGCGGCGGAGTGTCGGGCAAGACGGTGTTGGTGATCGTCTCTTGCATCGGTCGGGAATCCGTCGGCAAATGGTATAGACTTATACCAACTGATCGGGACGGGCATGCAAGGACAGTCTGGGGGCGGGGCTCGATCCGGGGCCGGATACGGCGAGTTCAAGCTGGGCTGGCCCGTGGTGCTGTCGGCCATGCTGGGCATCGGGCTCGGCCTGTCGCCCCTGCCGTTCTACACCATCGGCATCCTGGCCCCCGAGCTGGCCAAGGAGTTCGGCTGGGGCTTCGCCGAGATCCTCGGCGGCCTGCCGATCATGACCTTCGCCGTGCTGCTGGCCAGTCCGCTCGTGGGCCTTCTGGCGGACCGGATCGGGGTGCGGACGGTCGCGTTGTGGTCGCTGCTGCTGTTCGGCCTGGCGTTTGCGGCGTTCGCGGCCAACACGGGCGATATCCGGCTGTTCTATGCGACCTGGGGGATCATGGCGCTGGTTGGGGCGGGGACGTTGCCGGTGACCTGGACGCGGGCGGTCAACAACCGGTTCGACATCCACAAGGGCCTCGCGCTGGGGCTGTCGCTGGTCGGGACGGGCCTGTTCGGTTTCGCCTGCAAACTCTACACGGCCTGGCTGGTCGAAGAGTTCGGCTGGCGGGTGGCCTATCTGGGCGTGGCGGCCCTGCCGCTGCTGATCGCGCTGCCGATCGCCTTCATCTTCTTTCACGATGTTGGCGGGCGGACGGTGACGGCGGCCGAGCGGCGCGTGGCGGATGCCGAGAGGAAGGCCGTGACGCCGGGCCTGAGCTTCGGCCAGGCGCTGAAGGACTGGCGGTTCTGGGTGCTGGCGGTGGCCTTCGTACCGATCAGCTTCGCCGTCGGCGGGCCGATCCCAAACATCGAGAACATCCTGAGGTCCAACGGCTTCGAGGCGGGGGACATCGTGACCCTTGCCTCTCTGATCGGTCTTTCGGTCATTGGAGGGCGTTTACTCGGCGGCTGGCTGATCGACCGGATCTGGGCGCCGGGCGTAGCGTTCGTGCTGCTGAGCGCGCCGGCGGTGGCGTGCTGGCTACTGGCCCAGGGCACGACCGATCCAGTGATCGCGGGGCTGTCGATCGTGCTGATCGGCTTCGCGGCCGGGGTCGAATATGACCTGATGGCTTTCATGGTCGCCCGCTATTTCGGGCTGAAAAGCTACGGCGGCATCTATGGGGCGCTCTACGGCTTCTTTGCTCTGGGGGCAGGGATCGGGCCGGTGGTCTTTGGCCAGTTTTTCGACCGGACGGGCAGCTATGAGACGATCCTGCTGTATTCGGCCGTGGGCCTGGTGGCGGGGGCGGCGCTGCTGCTGTTGATGGGCAAGTACCGGAACTTCGGGCCGGATCGAACCGAGGCCATCGCGGTGGCGGAGCGGACCAGCGATCCGGACTTCGCGGCGTAGGCACCACACTCGTCATCATCGGACTTGATCTGAGGATCGGATCGTCAGCGAGATTGGTGATCGGAGCGGGTGGAGACGTCGACGCGCCAGCCTGTCTTTCAGCGTGAGGACAGTCCGATCCTCGGATCAAGTCCGAGGATGACGGAGAGGCGGTAAGGGTGCCGCTCCGGTCGCCCACGTCTCGAGATCACTCCATCGCCGGTGCGCACGGAGCAGGCCGACGGCCCGTGCGTGGGTGGCGGCGAGGTCGGCGGGGCGGTCGATGCGGTGAGACGGGTCGCGGCGATGCCAGGGGTCGAACAGGCGTTCCCAGGCGGCCACGCGGAAGGCGCGGATCAAATGGGCACCGTCCCACTCAGGTGACAGGGACGGCGCGGGGTCGGGAAGACCAAGGACCCGACCGGGCCGGTGCCTGGTGGCGGTCAGGGCCGAGGCAAGGACGGAGCCCGTGCCGGTGCCGCTGATCTCGGCGTCGGACAGGCCGAGGGTGTCGAGCGCGGCGCGGACGGTCTCTGGCCAGTCGATGCTGCCGGTCCAGCCTTCCGACGAGAGGCCATGGCCGGGGAGGTCCAGCGCGATGACCGGGCGGGTATCGGTGGTATGCAGGTCGGCGGCGCAACCTCCGGCGTCGTGGAGCATGACGAGGGGCCGGCCCGGACCGTCGGACAGGCGGTGGACGGCCAGTCGCTCCTCACCCGATGCGAGGAAGCCGTCGCCGATGCGGTCCGGCGCGACGGATCCCGGGCGGGCGGCGAGGTGCCCAGCCGCGGCGGCGTGCAGGGCCGGGGCATCGGCGAAGATCGTGCCACGTCCGGCCAGACCCGGTCGGTCGAGGTGAGGGGTCAGAATGTCGGGGGCGGTAGAGGCGATCAGGGCGGAGGCGGGCAAACGGTCGGCGATGGCCTCGGCGCGGAAAGTGAAGGCGGCGCGGTAGACGGGTCGGTAGGAATCGCCGGTGGCCAGCAGGTCCATGGCGTTGGCGTGGATGTGCTCTGGTGCTGAGACCGGCATCGCCATGCGCTCGGCCGGGTCGGTCGAATGCCAGGGGAAGAATACCGTCTGGGCCTCCATGCGGGCCCATAGCCAGGCCATGTGGGAACCATCCCAGGCGGGTTCGAACGGTGGGAGGTAGTCCGCCAGGAAGCGGGCGCGCTCGGTTTCGGTCCACGCGGGCAGGCCGTCACAGACGAGGGCGGCGGTGCTCTGGGGGAACAGGGCGGCGAATGTGGCGGCTGTCGCGGCCCCGGTGTGGAAGCCGTAGAGGCCGACGCGGGAAAGGCCGAGGGTCTCGATCAGGCGATGCAGTGCGCGGGCGAAGTCAGCGCTGGCGGGGTCTGCAAGGGGCAGGGGGTCCGAGCCTCCGGCGCCTGGCGTATCCGGGGCGATCGCGGTCAGGCCGCGCGCGGCGATGGCCTGGCAGACGGCTTCGACGGCGCGCGACGACTGGGGCGAGCCGTGGATGACGAGGACGGCAGGGCCGCGTCCGTAGCGGCGGATCAGCACGCGGCGGCCGTCGACGACGACGAAGCCGCGCTCTCCGCCGGAGCGGGTCACGCCACCTGCACCAGCGTCTTGCCGACATTCTCGCCGCGCATCAGGCGTTCGAGCTGGTGTCCCGCCGTGTCGAGGCCCGCGCCGATGTCCTCGGCGATGGTCAGTCGGCCGGAGCTGACCCAGGGCTCGGCCAGCGCCGTCCATTCGGCCCAGCGGGGATAGAAGTCATAGACGACCAGCCCGAACACAGCGGCGCGCTTGCCGACGAGGGGGCCGATGGCGGTGACGGCCGGTCCGGCGTCGGCGTGGTAGTGGTCGGCGAGGCCGCACAGGACGACGCGCCCGTAGAGCTTCAGATTGCGGATGCCGACCGTGAGCTGGCCCGCGCCGACGTTCTCGAAATGGATGGTCGAGCCGGGGGCGACGGAGGAGGCGAGGCGGGTCTCCCAGTCCCCGGCGCGGTAATCGATGCAGGCGTCGAAGCCGTAGCGGTCGACGACGACGGCGCACTTCTCAGGCCCGCCCGCGATGCCCACGGCGCGGCCGCCGAGGTTTCTGGCGATCTGGCCGGCGACGCCGCCGACCGTTCCGGCCGCCGCGTTGACGGTCAGGAGGTCGCCCGCGCCTGTCTTCGCCAGCTGGGTCATGCCGGCCCAGGCGGTCAGGCCGGGCATGCCGAGGACGCCGAGATGAAGCGCAGGCGCGATGTCGGTCGAGACCCGGCGCGCGTGGTCGGCGCGGACCCAGGCCAGGTCGGTCCAGCCCGCCTCGACCACCACGCGGTCGCCGGGGGCGAAGGCGGGGTCGTGGCTCGCCTCGACATCGGCGACGCAGAAGCCGGGCAGGGGCTCGCCGGGCGCAGGCGCGGGTTCGCCCATGTGCCGGCCCCGGATGCGGGCACCAATGTAGGGGTCGAGCGACAGGTAAAGCGGCCGGACCTTCAGCCAACCCTCGCCCTCTGGCTGGGTGCGGTCGCGCGTCACGACCGTGAAGTCTGCGGCGACGGGGGCGGCCGTGACGGGGCGGGAGAGGACGACCTCGCGAGCGGTATCGATCATGCCTCGACGACCTCCACCAGGGTGCCGTCGGGCGCGCGGAGGGTTCCCGATCGCTTGCCGCCATAAACGGCCCCGTGGCGCACGGCGGGCGGGGTGATCCAGCCGCTGAGCGCATCGAAATCCGGGTGACGGAAGGTTGTGATGGCGATGCCGGGAGGCAGGGCACCCGGCTCGGTCGCTCGGGGCGTCGTGGCCTCCGGATACTGGTCCAGCTCCAGGAAGCAGTCGCGACCGTGGACCATGGTGGCGAGGGTGTGTTTCGTGTCTGCCGGCAGGTCGAAGGCCGCGTTGATCATGGTGTAGATGAGGTCCATCGAACGCCCCGCCGACAGCTTCAGCTCGGTCTCGAACCAGTCCAGCGAAGCCTGGAGGTCCGAACAGGCCAGCACGATGATGAACAGCTTGTCGATCAGGCTGGCAGCGCGCGGCAGGTCGTAGGCAGGCAGATTGTCCCGGATCTGGGTCAGGTAGACGATCTCCTGATCCGGGCCCTTCACCTGCATGGGGAAGATGGCGGGCAGGCCGTCCAGCTCCTTCGGCGGGCCGATGATCTGGAAGGGCGAGCGTTCCATGCGCGCGTTCACCGCGTGGGTGTCCCGGGTGCAGATCTCGATGGCGGCCCAGCCGAAAGAGCGCAGCGGCGCGTAGTCGCGAGGCGTGCTGCCCTGGACGAAGCGGAGAAAGACATCGGCGCCCGAGGCGGGACGGCAGACCACGAAGGCGCGGTCTGCGGAGGCCGGGCAGCCCCAGCTGGCGGCCAGGTCATCGGAAACCGTGCCACGCTCCACGACCGAATAGTCCAGCCATTCGACGTAGCGGGCCGCGGTCGCCTCCGGATCGGCGACGGTCAGGGTGGCGGCGCGCAGGAGTTCCATAGGCTCTCGACGAAATGGTATAGATTTATATCATTTGAGCGCGCTAGGGTGGTCATAGCAAGGGGGTGCCCGCGTGACTGCCTATATGATCGTCCTGGCGAAGATCGCGGATCGCGAAGCCTTCATCGGCGGCTATGGCAAGACGGCCGCGGCCCTGATCGAGCGGCACGGCGGGCGCTATCTGGTGCGGGCACCGGGCGTCCAGCTGCTGGAGGGAGACTGGGGAGACGGATCGTCCGCCGTCATCTCCGAATGGCCCGACATGTCCGCCTTGCGCGCCTTCTGGGACAGCCCCGAATACGCCGAGATCAAAAAGCTGCGCGATGGCGTCGCCGAGTGCCGCGTCTGGGCCATCGAGGCCCCCAGGACCGCCTGACAGTCTCAACGGAGGAAGAGAAATGACCCGAACCCTGACCGCCCTGGCCGCGCTCGCCGCCGTCGTCCTGCCGATTGCTGCGTCGGCGCAGACGATCGACCTCTCGACGCCCGCCGGTGCCATCGCCGCCAACCGCAAGGTCCAGTGCTCGACCGTGGACGGTGAGCCGGTGGTCTATCACTGGTCCGGCCGTGTGTTCGCCCGCTCGCCGGGCGTGCCGGACCGTCACATCTTCAACGTCGAGGGCATGAACGTGCGCCAGTGCGGCACGGTCAGCGATCCGGTGCGCGGGTCGGGTTACCGCCTCGTGTCGCGCGAGCTGATGCTCTACCTCGACCCGCAGACGAACGAGATTCTGCGCACCTGGACCAATCCCGAGACCGATCAGTCGGTCGACGTCATCCATGTTGCCAACGACCCTGTGAATTCGCGCCCGACCTATGAGCGCAACGCCGATGGCACGCCGTTCCGGTTCAGCGGGCGGGTCAACCAGGGCAAGGTGTTCCTGAACTTCGAGGTCCCGCTGTTCTATGTGAACCCTCTGGGCGGCGACTATCAGGAGTATGCCGGCAACCAGTATCACGCGATGGAGATCTTCGACTTCTCCATGCAGGAGGCCGATCTGATCGACGGATCGCGGCCGCGCGCCGACCCGGCCATCGCCTGGGTGCGGATGTCGCCCTGGCTGCCGTGGATGCGGATGGGCGGACGCCCCGGCGGCCTGGTGTTCAACGCGGTCGGCCAGACCATGTCGAATGGCATCGACGGCCTGCCGCAGGTGCTGAGGGACGAGATTGCGGCCAACTATCCGATCTATGCTGCGCCTCCTCCGCTGGACGACGCGCGGCCGAACGAGACCAGCTGGACCTATTTCAAGAAGATCTTTGACGCCGAGCGGGCCGCGGCTCAGTAGCGAGTTACTTCTCCCTCCCCCTCGGGGGAGGGAGGATTGTCATCTGACCGGGGCCGTCAGGAACTGTTCGGCTGGGTCTCGGTCGATGAGATTGATAAGCACGCCGTCGGGATCGCGCAGGCAGACCTCCATCTGGCTCCGATGTGGCATGGCGAATGTGATCGGCTCGGGCGACCAGGTGGCACCGGCATCTCGCGCTGCGGTCAGCACGGCCATGAACGGCTGCGCATAGAAGACCAGCGCGGTCTCGCCCAGGCGCGGCGGACCGGCGGGGGCGGGCAGAGGCTCAGGCTGCGGCGTCAGTTCGAACAGGCCGACCATGCCAAAGTTGGCGGCATCGACCCCGCGCTTCAGGATGCGACAGCGCAGGGTCGAACCGGCCGGGACCTGGAGCGCGCCTTGCGAGGATTCCGGATCGAGATCACCCTCGAAATAGACGGCGTCCAGACCAAGCGCGCAATAGAAGGCCGTCGATCGTTCCAGGTCCGAGCAGAACACCGCCGACCGGATCAGACTGGAGACTGGCATCAGGCGTCGGCCCTGGACACTTCAACGGCCACTTCCTCGGAGGCCAGGTCGTCCTTCGCCTGAACGGCCTCGGCCTCCTGTTGCAGGGTCCGCAGGACGCGGTTCAGATACTCCTGCATCCAAAGACCACGCTCTGCGGCCTGGTCCTTCGAGGGCTCGAAGCCATCGATCTCGGATCGGGCGACGACGCCCCTGGCCTCCAGCAGGCGTTCGACCGTGTCCAGGCGCTCGCGCGTTACGGCCAGTTCCTGCACTGTCGCCATCAGGATGTTCAGAACCCGCTCGACCGAAGGGTCCATGAAATAGGGCCGCTTGCCCGCTGGCTTGGCCGAGGACAGGGCCAGCGCAAGATCGAGGCTCACTTGACTGCTCCGACGACGTGCCAGGCAGCCTTGCGCCCATAGTCCTCGCCCTCGTCGTCGGCCGCGTCAGGGAAGACGTCGCGGTCGACCACGGCCGTGACGCCGTCATGAATCAGCCTGGCCCGGTCGAAGCCTGCCTCGACCATGAAGCCGTCGATGTCGAGCTCGTGCATCGTGCTCCAGAAGGGCTCGTTGTTGTAGAAGGCGTCCCAGTCGCGCATGGCCTGTTCGAACAGGGGCATGTCGGCGGCGTACTGGGGCTGCTCGACGTGCAGGACGATGCCGCCAGGCGACAGCACCCTGTACGTCTCGGCGAAGATGGCCTTCATTGAGGTCAGTGACAGCTCGTGCAGGGTCATGGTCGTCTGGACCCAGTCGAACGATCCGTCGGCCCAGCGCGAGAGGTCCGATCCGTCACCCTGGACGAAGCGGACGTTCTCGACCCCGAGACTCTTCGCCCGCGCCGCCCCGTAGCGCAGCATGGGCGCGCCGACGTCCAGCGCAATGACGTCGGCATCGGGGAAGGCCTGGGCGATCGGCAGGACGTTCTGACCGAGGTTCGCGCCAATATCGAGGATGCGGCGCGGTTTGAAGTCCGGCAGGGTCTTCCTGACCCATTTCACGACCGCATGGCCGCCTCCGTCCGAAAACCGGCCAAGGGCCCCGCCCGTCGTGGCGAAGATGCCGCTGTCATAGTTGGCTGCGCTTGACACGTCGCCAGGGAAGACCTCGCGGTGGTAGCTGCCGGGCATGCAGTGGTGATCGACCGCCGAGACGTAGCGAGGAATCGGCAGGGCGGGATCCAGCTCAAGCCGGTCGCCCGTCTTGGTCAGGGCGTCGACCTTGGCTGACAGGGGCTCGGCCTGCCGCAGGGCGATCCAGCGGCCGGCCTGCTGGCGCTGTTCCATCGTCGCGCGGCGCAGCGCGGACCAGGCCTGATAATAGGGGTCATCCAGCAGGGCCTTGCGCACCTCGTGCCGGTCTTTGGGCGCTCGACCTTGGCGGGCCTCGAAGGCGGGTCCGGCGCGACGCTCCCAGACCGTCTTCAACGCGGGCATGACCTTCGTGGACAGGTGCCGGTTCATGTGGGCCAGGAAGTTGAAGCGCGCGATCTCGTCGTGGCTCGTCTCGGGGAAGACCCCGTGGCGACCGACCACGCGGTAGTCAGGCGGACCGGCGTAGGTTTCGGCCGCGCCAGCGTTCTTCAGATCGGGAGAACCATCCATTGTCGACCTCCGGGGCTTGCCGCGCGCAAATGATATAGGATTATATCATTTACCCGTCGAGGGTTCCTTCAGCATCAGGATGACGCACATGGCCGCCACCCGCATCTTTGCCCTGTTCAACCTGAAGCCGGGCCAGGACCCGGCGGTCTATGAGGCCTGGGCTCGGGCCACCGACATCCCGGCCGTGCGGGCTATGAGTTCGGTCGACGACTTCCAGGTGCAGAAGGTCGAGGGCCTGTTGGGATCGGACGCGACCCCGCCCTACGGCTATATCGAGACGATCGACGTCAACGACATGGGCAAGTTCTTCGAGGAGGTCTCGACCCCGGCGGCCCAGACGATCGCCGGGGAGTTCCAGGCTATGGTCGACGTGACCTTCCTCGTGACGAAGCCTCTCTGATGGGGCGTTTCGACGGCAAGGTCGCGGTGGTCACCGGTTCGGGCCGCCGCAAGGGTCTCGGCGAGGCGATCGCGAAGAAGCTGGCGGCGGAGGGGGCGCGGGTCGTCATCTCGGACATCGGGGCGTCGAAGGATGCCTCCACGCCCGGTGCCATGATCGGCGCGACCGACGAGATGGAGGCCATCGCGGCGGAACTTGCCGGCGCGTCGACCTGCGTCTGCGACGTGCGCGATCCGGTCCAGGTGCGGGCGCTGGCGGCCCATGCGGTCGAGACGCACGGCGGGCTCGACATCTGGGTCAACAACGCCGGCATCGGCTACATCATGAAGCCCTTGATGGAGGTGACCCCTGACGACTGGCGTGCCGTGATCGACGTCAATCTGTCGGGCTGTTTTTACGGCATCCAGGCGGCGGCGGAGGTGATGATCGCGCAGGGTAGGGGAGGCCGGATCGTCAACATCGCCTCCCAGGCCGCCAAGTCCGGCTTTCCCCACGCCCAGGCCTACACCGCCTCCAAGCACGGTCTGGTCGGCCTGACCCGGTCCGCCGCGATCGAGCTGGGCCCGCACGGGATCACCCTGAACAACGTCTGCCCCAATCACGTCACGACCGGCCTGGGGGCCTGGCAGAACGCGTATTTCGCCAAGGTCGTCGGGGCCCCGTCGGTCGAGGCCTACCTTGAGGCCATGGCCAACCGCATCCCGATGCGCCGGCCCGGCCTGCCCGAGGACACCGCCGACGCCGTCGCCTTCCTGTGCTCCGACGACGCCAGATACATTACCGCCGAGAGCCTGAACGTCTCCGGCGGCGAGGAGCCCCACTGACCTCAGAACGGCTTGACCGCACCAAGGAAGGCCACCGAGGCGATGCCGATCCAGTAGACATAGGCCAGGCCCCGCCCGATCGCGATCTCGCGCTTGAGAGCGGCTTCCTCTTCGGGATTCGGCCCTTCGGCCAGGCGGCGGAAGCGTACGGTCCAGGCGCGCATGATGAACCGCAGGCCCAGGCCGATGACCAGCATCAGGCCGTAGACGATGATCTTGGCCGGATACCAAAGCGTGCCCTCACCGACGGCCAGGGGACCATGCCCCAGAAGCGACGAGATCCCCACCAGAAGCAGGGCCGGGATCAGGACATAGCGTAGCGCCTCGTCGATCCGCGTCAGGTGAAGGCCGGCGTCGGTCTCGCGCTTCAGGAAGGCGGCCCAGGTCAGGGACAGCCAGGCGATGAAGCCGATCCACATAGGGATCAGCCAGACCCGGTCCCATGGCACGAAACCGTAGAGCGTGCCCATGTGCAGGCCCAGCGGCAGCAGCAGGATGATGCCCGTGCGCGCCAGGATGTCGATCCGGTAGGCCGTTTCCATGTGGCGCCGACGCTCGTCGAGGCCCAGTCTGGGGTTCACCACATTGTAGGAGGTCTGGAACACGCCCCACTCGCCGCCCAGCCAGTAGACCATGGCCAGGATGTGCAGCCAGCGGAGCACCTCGATCTCGCCGATGACCATGCTCCGGCCCTCCCGTTTCAAGTTATAAAGATATAACAATAGGCCATGATCGCCGACTGCAAGAGGAATCCATGCCTGCTCCCCCCGATTTCACCTGGCCCGGCGGCCGTCGCCTGGCCCTTTCCATCGTCGTCAATGTCGAGGAGGGGGCCGAGCAGAACATTCGCGACGGCGACAAGGGCCCCGAGCCGGTCGACGAACTCTCGGCCGTGCCCAAACGCCCGATGCGCATGCACGGCAATGAGTCCAACTATCAGTACGGCATCAAGGCCGGCGCGCCGCGCATCCTGAAGCTGCTGGACGAACACCGGATCGAGGCGACCTGGACGGCGGCGGCCCTTGCGCTGGAGCGTGCCCCCGAGCTGGCGGCGGCGATCGTCGCGCGGGGCGACGAGGTCTGCTGCCATGGCTGGCGCTGGGCCCACCAGTTCTGGATGGACGAGGACAAGGAGCGCGACTTCATCCGCAAGGGCTGGGAGTCGATCCAGCGTACCACCGGCAAGCGTCCGACGGGGTGGCTTAGCCGCTACCTGCACACAGACGCGACGCGGCGGCTGCTGGTCGAGGAAGGCTTCGCCTATCACATGGACGACTACTCCGACGACTTTCCCTTCTGGGACGTGGTCGAGACAGCGCAGGGCACGAAACCCATCGTCATCCTGCCTTATGCGATCGACTCCAACGACATGAAGTTCTGGCTGGCCCCGGCCCTGACGGCGCGCGACTGGCTGCAGTACGCCACCGACACCTTCGACCAGATGCACGCCGAGGCTATGGACTGCGAGACGAAGATGATGAGTCTCGGGCTTCATCTGCGCATCATCGGGCGGCCGGGACGCATCGGGGCGTTGCGGGGCTTTCTGGAGCACGTCGCCCACAAGCCCGGGGTCTGGGTGGCCAGCCGTCAGAAGATCGCCGCCGCCTTCGCTGACGCGGTTCCGGCGCCGTCCGCATGATCGAGCTGTGGTCGGTCCCGACGGCCAATGGCCAGAAGGTCCATATCGCCCTGGAAGAGGCGGGCCTGCCCTATCGTGCGACCATGGTCGACCTGACCAAGGGCGAGCACAGGGCGCCGGAGTTCCTGGCACTGAATCCCTTCGGCAAGGCCCCGGTGATGCGCGATCCGGACGGTCCGGGCGGACGGCCTATCGTGCTTGCCGAGACCTTGGCCATCGCCTGGTATGCGGCCGGGAGGGGCGCGAACGGCCTGATCGCGGACGATCCCGCCGTGCGAGCGGAGCAGATGATGTGGGCCTCCGCCATCTCCTCGTCCGTCGCCATGCCCTTCGCCATGCAGTTCTTCGCCACACAGCTGGCCCCGACCCCGGATCCCTGGCTGATCGAGACCATGACCGGCGGCGCGAAGGGCGCTCTGGCGGTGTTCGAGGCGCGGTTGACGGAGCGGAATTTCGTCTGTGGCCAGAGCTTCAGCGTGGTTGATTGCCTTCTGTTTCCGGTGGTCGCGACCTCGGCGAAGCGGCTGGAGGGCTGGCTGGAGTCTTATCCGGCGCTGAGGCGATGGCACGACCGGATCGAGGCGCGACCTGCGGTCCAGCGCGGGATGGCCATCGGCACGGATTGACCTTCGCGCCGCCCTCCGACTAAATGTCCGGACATTTGATCCGAGGCGTCATGGCCTATCGCTCTCTCCTGTTCGTGCCCGGTTCGCGGCCCGACCGCTTCGACAAGGCGGCCGGGGCGGGGGCCGATGCCGTCTGCATCGATCTGGAAGACGCGGTGCCTCCCGACGGCAAGGACGCGGCGCGCACGGCGACGCTCGCCGCGCTGGACGGACGGTTCGGACTGCGGGTCAACGCGGTCGGGACGGCCGACGGCGATGGCGATTTCGCCGCACTGAACGGGGCCAGCCCGGTCTTCGTCATGATCCCCAAGGCCGCCTCGGCCGCAGACGTCGCCGCCGTCCGCGCGGCCACTGACGCCCCGCTCTGGCCTATCGTCGAGAGCGCCGAGGGGCTGCATGCCGCGTGGGACATTGCCGCCGCGCCGGGCGTTCAGGGCGTCCTGTTCGGTGGAGCCGACTATGCCGCCGACCTCGGATGCACCATGGAGTGGGAGCCCCTGTTCCATGCCCGGGGCGTGCTGGCGGCCGCATGCGCACGGGCGGGCATCGAACTGCTGGACGTGCCGCACCTCGACATCGCCGACGAGGCCGATCTGATCGCCTCGACGCGCCGGATCAAGGCGATGGGCTTCACCGGTCGAGCCTGCATCCACCCCGTCCAGATCGGACCCGTCCACACCGTCTTCACCTCGACCGAGGCCGAGATCGTCCGCGCCCGGCGCGTGCTTGAAGCCTTCGAGGCAGCCGGCGGCGGTGCCGCCCTGCTGGACGGGAAGCTGATTGAGAAACCCATCATCCGCGCCGCGATGCGCACGCTCGAACACGTCGGAGACGCCTGAATGGTGCAGCAATTCAAAGAGGTTGGGCCGCAACGCTACCGCGAGACCTTCGGTCGCTATTTCGAGGATTTCCAAGTCGGTGACATCTATGAGCATCGCCCCGGCAAGACGGTGACGGAATACGACAATCACCTGTTCACCCTGATGACGATGAACACCCATCCGATGCATTTCGATGCCGAGTTCGCCAAGGCATCGGAGTTCGGGCGGAACATCGTGGTCAGCCCCTACACCCTGGCCTTGCTGATCGGGATGAGCGTGACGGACTGCAGCCAGAAGGCCATCGCCAATCTGGGCATGGACGAGGTCAAGTTCACCGCCCCCGTCTTCGCCGGCGACACCATCTATGGCGAGAGCGAAGTTCTGGCCAAGCGCGAGAGCCAGTCGCGGCCAGGCCAGGGCATCGTCACCATTCGCACCATCGGCCTGAACCAGGAGGGGGTGAAGGTCGCCACCTTCGTGCGCAACATGCTGATCCCCGGCCGCGGCAACGCGGTCGAGGACCGCGTCGGGAACTACTGACATGAATGTCCACACACCCCTTATCTCCGACGCCGACGAACGGGCGATCCTGGACGCCATCGACAAGTGGATCGAGCAGAAGGTCCGCCCTGTCGCCATGGAGCTGGAGCATGGCGACATCTGGCCTGCTGATCTGGTGGACGATATGGCCGAGCTGGGCCTGTTCGGGGCCATCGTCGATCCGGAGTATGGGGGTCTGGGTCTGTCGGCGACGACCTATTCGCGCATCGTCATGCGCATCGCCGAGGAGTGGATGAGCCTGACCGGCATCTTCAATTCCCACTTGATGATGGCCACGGTCGTGCAGCGGTTCGGCACCCGGAAGCAGAAGGACTACTGGCTGCCGAAATTCGTCACCGGCGAGATGCGCGGCGGCCTCGGCCTGACCGAGCCGGATGCGGGCACGGACCTTCAGGCCATCCGGACGGTCGCGACGCGCGACGGCTCCGACTACGTCGTGACCGGGACCAAGACCTGGATCTCCAACGCCATCATGGGCCACTGCTGCGCCCTTCTGGTGAAGACTGACCCGGAGGCGCAGCCGCGCCATAAGGGCATGTCGATGCTGATCGTGTCCAAGATCGACCCGGAGACCAAGGCCCCCCTGCCGGGCATCTCGAACGGCAAGAAGCTGGAGAAGCTGGGCTACAAGGGCATCGACTCCGGGGAGTTCATCTTCGACGGCTACCGCTGCGACGCTGAACTCAGCCTGGTCGGGGGCGAGGAGGGCAAGGGCTTCCTGATGGCGACGGGGGGTCTCGAGATCGGCCGCGTCAACATCGCCGCCCGCTCGGTCGGAATCGCCAAACGGGCGCTGAAGGAAAGCGTGATCTATGCCCAGACGCGCAAGACCATGGGCAAGCCCATTGCCGAACACCAGGCGATCCAGCTGAAGCTCGGGGACATGGCCGCCCGCACCCGCGCGGCCGAGCTGCTGGTCGAGGACGCAGCGCGGGCCTTCGACGCCGGCGGCCGGATCGACATGGAGGCCGGCATGGCCAAGTACTTCGCCTCCGAGACCGCCGTTGAGGTGGCCACCGAGGCAATGCGCATCCACGGCGGCTATGGCTATTCCAAGGAATACGTCATCGAGCGCCTGTACCGCGACGCCCCCCTGATGTGCATCGGCGAGGGCACCAACGAGATGCAGCGCATCATCATCGCCAAGCAGTTGGTGGCGAGGAACAAGATCTGATGCGCCCCCTGTCCGGCGTCCGCGTCCTCGCGGTCGAGCAGTACGGGGCCGGCCCCTACGGCACCATGCTGATGGCCGAGCTTGGGGCCGAGGTCATCAAGATCGAGGCCCCGTCGATGGGCGGGGACGTGTCACGCCAGACCGGGCCCTACTTTCTGGGCGACCACGACAGCCAGTTCTTCCAGACCTTCTCGCGCTCCAAGTCCTCGGTCGCGCTGGAGATCAAGACGCCGGAGGGCCGGGCCAGCTTCGAACGGCTGGTGCTGTCAGCGGACGCCGTCGTCAACAACCTGCGCGGCGACCAGCCGGAGAAGATGCGGATCGACTTTCCGGCGTTGATGGCGATCAAGCCGTCGATCGTCTGTGCCCATCTGTCGGCCTATGGGCGGGGCAACAGCCGGCAGGCCTGGCCGGGCTACGACTATCTGATGCAGGCCGAGGCCGGGTTCATGAGCCTGACCGGAGAGCCGGACGCCCCGCCGACGCGGTTCGGTCTGTCGATGGTCGACTTCATGACGGGCACCATGTGGGCCATGGCGACCGTCAGCGCGATCCTGAAAGCGCGCGAGACTGGCGTCGGCTGCGACGTGGACGTCAGTCTGTTCGACGTCGCCCTGCATCAGCTGAGCTATCCCGCCGTCTGGGCCATGAACGAGGGACACGACGTCGGCCGACTGCCGCGCGGTGCCCACCCGTCGATCGCCCCGTCCCAGCTGGTGAAAACCCGGGACGGCTGGGGCCTTCTGATGTGCCAGACACCCAAATTCTGGGACCGCTTCTGCGAGCTGGCGGGGGCAGCGCATCTGAAGGGGGACGAGCGCTTCGCCGATATCCCGTCGCGGCGGACCAATCTGGCGGCGCTCAGCGAGGCGGTGGACGCGGTGACCGCCACCCGAACGACCGACGAATGGCTCGGCCTGCTCGGCGGCGAAGTCCCCTTCGCCCCGGTCCGCAACGTCGCCGAGGCCTTGGCCAATCCCTTCGTCGCCGAGGTTGGAATGCGCGACGTGGTCGAACATCCGGACCGCGACGGCGGTCTGCACATGCTGGCCAGCCCGGTGAAGATCGACGGCCGCCGCGCGCGCGGCGCACGCGCGCCGAAGCTGGGCGAGCAGACCGCGAAGGTGCTGGGCAAGTGAAGCTGGAGGGGGTCAAGGTCCTCGACCTCAGCCTGTTCCTTCCGGGACCTATGCTGACGCTGATGATGGCCGACCACGGGGCCGAGGTGATCAAGGTCGAGCCGGCCGGGGAGGGCGAGCCGACGCGCCATGTCGGCTATCGCAAGGGCGACGACAGCGTCTGGTTCCGGAACACCCATCGCGGCAAACGCTCCATCCAGCTGAACCTCAAGGACCCCGCCGATCACGCTGTTTTCATGGCTCTGGCGGCCGAGGCCGATGTTGTGGTGGAGGCCTTCCGGCCCGGCGTCGCCAGGCGGCTGGGCGTCGACTACGACGCCGTGCGGGCGGTCAATCCGGGCGTGGTCTATTGCGCCATCTCGGCCTTTGGTCAGGACGGGCCGTATCGGGACCGCCCCGCACATGACGTGGCAGTACAGGCGCTGGCGGGGGTCGTGTCGTTGAACGAGGGGCAGGACGGCCTGCCCGCCATGCCCGCCATGCCTGTGGCGGATGCCCTGGGCTCGCTGACGGCGCTGTCGGGCGTGCTGATGGCGCTGCTCCGGAAGCGCGAGACGGGGCAGGGCGACTACCTCGACGTGGCCATGTTCGACAGCATCCTGGCCTGGACGCCCAACGTCACCGGCCGGATCTTCGCGACGGGCGAGGCTCACGTCGTCAAGGACGAACGCTCCTGGGGCGGCAATGCGATGTACGGCCTCTATCGCACCGCCGACGACCGCTGGCTGGCGCTGGGTGGGGCGGAGGTGAAGTTCGCGCGCAACCTGCTGACGCCGCTCGGCCGCGAGGATCTGATCCACTACGCCGAGCTGCCGCCGGGGCCGGGGCAGGAGCCGCTGCGAGCCTTCCTGCGAGAGGCGTTCGCGGGCCGGATATTGGCTGAATGGCAGACCTGGTTCGCCGACAAGGACGTATGCTGGGCACCGGTCCGTACGCTGAAGGACTCCTTCGACGATCCGGCGCTTGTCGAACGGGGAATGCTGGCGCGTGACGCGGATGGCAACGAGATCGTCGGCACGCCCATCCGCTTTCGCGAAGAGCCGGCGGTGATCGACCCGAGGGTGCCGGGCCTGGATGAGCACGGGGCGGAGATCAGACACCGTCATCCTCGGACTTGATCCGAGGATCGGACCTGCCGCAGCGGTCATGCTGGCGGCGACCCCTGACCATGCGACACGGCCTGGCGCATCATTCGAACAACGTCCGATCCTCGGATCAAGTCCGAGAATGACGGCTTCGAAAGGGGAGCGTCAGCCCTCCCGCCGGTAGGTCATCGCATAGACGAACCGCCCGCCCGGATGGACGGAGTCCGACGCGAGGATCAGCGTCCCGTCGTCCCCGTGGTAACGCCGCAGCGTCCGCAGCGCCGCCCCGCCTGCCTCGGCCTTCAACGCCTTCGAGTCGGCGGCGGACAGCAACTCTGCCGTGATCTCCTGGTCGATCCGCCCGGCCGCGACACCGAAGCGTTCGTCCAGCAGGGCGTGGACACTGCGGCCTTCGCCCAGATCACCCGCGACTGCCGTGAATGGCTGGGGCACATAGATGCGCGACAGGGCCAGCGGCAGGGCCTCCGCGATCCGCAGGCCGTCGATCACCAGCCAGACCCGCTCCACGTCCCCGCCGATCCGCGCCGCCTCGTCTGGCATCAGCTGCCGCTCGGCCTGGGCCAGCACTGTCAGCCGGGCGGTCTGGGCGTACTGCATAAGGTCCTCAACCCCGCCCAGCGGCTGAACGTAGGCGGACGGGCTGACCGCTGCGATCACCGTGGTGCCCGCTCCCCGCCGCCGCGCGATCAGCCCGGCCTTGGTCAGCAGGCGGATAGCGTCGCGGGCGGTGTGGCGCGACACCCCGTGGGTCTGGGCCAGCTCCAGCTCGGGCGGCAGCTGAGACCCGACGGCGAAGTCGCCGCGCGCGATGGCAGCGCGCAGGGTCTCGGCGAGCTGACGATAGCGGGGGGCTGCCATGGCTCTCCCTACATCGCCCGGCGCATCGCCGACCAGTCGGTGGCCAGGCGGTTACGGTACAGGGGCGAGGCGACGGCGATCAGGGCTTCCGCGCGCGCTTCGATCGACAAGCCGCGCAGGTCGGCGACTCCGTGCTCGGTGACGATCACGACGGGATCGCCACGCCCGACGCTGGGCGGGCACGACAGGCGCGGCACGATGCGGGTCAGGGCATCGCCCCTGGCCGAGGCGGGCAGGGCGACGACCGGCACGCCGCCGTCCGACGCCCCGGCCCCCCTCAGAAAGTCGATCAGCCCGCCCGCGCCCGACACCTGTCGCCCGCCCATCCACTCGGCGTTCACCTGTCCGAACAGATCGACCTCGATGGCCGAGTTGACGGCGACGAAGCGCGGGATGGCGGCGAGCGTCGAAATGGCGTGGGTCTCTCCGACCGGACGGAAGCGCACACGCGGGTCGCTGGCGGCCCTGGCGTAGAGCGTCGGCGAGCCCAGGGCGACGCCGGTCGTGACGGCATCGACAGCGTCCCTGTCCAGCAGGTCGATCAGCGGCTCTGTCACCATGCCGGAGTGCACCCTCAGCCCGCGTCGCGCGCTGAGCGCCGCCAGAGTGGCGACCCCGATCTTGCCGAGCCCGGTCTGTAACACCGCGCCGTCCGGGATCAGATCCGCCACGCGGGCGGCAATGGCGGCGCTGACCGGATCGATCTCGCCCGCGCCATAACCGGGAAGCGGCGTCCCGACCTCGACCACGCTGTCGAAGGCGTCGAACGGCACAGAGGGACCGTCGGCGACGGGGGGCATGACAGGGTTGATCAGGCCGAGGCGAAAACGGGTCCGCTTGAACACGGCCGGGCTGAAGTCGGCGGCGACGCCGAGGCTGCACCGACCGTCCGGGCCGGGTGACGCGACAGTGAACACGCCCGCATCGAACGCTCGTCCGATCAGGCGACGCCAGGCCTGGGTGTAGGTCAGCGGCGAGAAGGCGAGCCGACCCGCCTCGAAGCTGTCGCGCCATTCGGGGGCCAGGAAGATGGCCTCGGTGCGCGCGTCGCTGTGCAGCCTGGCCCAATCGGTGCGGTTCACACCGGGAATCCAGACGCCCTCGAACGTCAGCCCCGCCGCCGCTTCGGGCCGCTCCGCCAGCGCCTCGGCAAAGGCCAGCGGCTCGCCCGCGCAGCCGGGGATGAAGACGCGGCCGCCCTCCGGCACAGCCGCCTTGAGCGCGTCGATCGCGGCGTCCATCGTCACGGTGATCGGCATGGTCAGAGGGCGCGCTCCGGCTTGACCGGCGAGGGCCGGGGACGCGATAACAGCATATGTCCGGACATTTGTCCTCCATCACCGAACGGCTGGCGATCCTGCTGGCGTGGCCGGTCTCCGCCGGGGATCGGGCGCGGGCGCGGCTTCATCTGCTGGACTGGGTCGGGTGCGCCGTGGCGGGGTCACGGGAAGAGGACGTGGCGCGCGTCGCGACCTTGGCCGGGACCGAGGGGCAGGGGCCTTGCCGCATCGTGGGCGGAGGCCGGGTCGGGCCTCAGGCGGCGGCACTCGCCAACGGCCCGGCGGGGGCGATCCTCGAGATGGACGACGTCGACCGCCGCGCCCTGCTGCATCCGGGGCCGGTCGTCATGCCCGCCGCCCTTGCTCTGGCCGAACATCTCGGCGTGACCGGCGGCGACGCCCTGCTGGACGCCGTCGTGCGCGGCTATGAGGCGATGATCCGCATCGGCCGCGCGGCGGGGCCGTCCCACTACCGCTTCTTCCACCCGACCGGCACGCTCGGCGGCTTCGGCGCGGCGGCGGCGGGGGCGAGCCTGATGGGATTGGACGGCGAACGGACGGCCTGGGCGCTGGGTCTCGCGGGCCAGCAGGGCGCGGGCCTCTGGCGCGCGCGGCACGAGCCCGGCTCGGTCAAGGCGCTGCACGACGGTCGCGCTGCCGCGAACGGCGTGGCCTCGGCGCTTCTCGCTCGCGACGGCTTCCGGGGGCCACTCAGGGTGCTGGAGGGTGAGCAGGGCCTGTTCCCGGCGATGGCCCCAGACGCCTATCCCGAGGCCGTGCTGGCCCCCGCTGACGGCTGGCTGATCCACGAGGTCAGCTTCAAGCCCCACGCCGCCTGCCGCCACGCCCATCCGGCCATCGATGCGGCCCTGACCCTGCGCGAGCGGCTCGGCCGCCTGCCCGACGCCGTCCGCGTCGAGACCTATCGGGACTCCGTCCTCTTCTGCGACAAGCCGACCCCCACCACCCCCGCCGAGGGCAAGTTCTCGCTCCAGCACAGCGTCGCCGTCGCCCTGATCCACGGCGACGCGGACCTCGATCGGTTCGAGCCCGCCGCCCTGACCGACCCCGCCGTCGCCGCGATGCGCGGGCGCGTCTCGGTCGCGGTGGCCGAAGACCTGAGCGCCGCCTATCCGGCCCGGTTCGGCGGGCGCCTGATCGCGACCGCTGATGGCTCCGAACACCGCATCGAGGCGCTCGACGCCCTCGGCGATCCCGAGAACCCCCTGTCCGCCGACGCCGTTCGGGACAAGTCCCGCGCCCTCATGGCCTGGGGCGGCATGACCCCAGCCGACGCCGGAGCGCTGATCGCCGCCGTCGAGGGGCTGGGCCTGACGACCTCGGTCGCCGACCTGTCCGCCGCTCTTCCGGGGCGCGGCGCATGACCCTGTCGCGCACCCTGGCCGAACGCGCCCTGGCCCTGAGCTGGGCCGATATCGACGCCCCCGCGCGGGCGGCCGCCAAGACCTTCCTGCACGACACTCTGTGCGTCGGTGCCGCCGGTGCCCGCGCGCCGCTGGCGGACAATGTCCTCGCCGCGGCTCGCCGCGGGGGCGAAGGCTCGGCCTGCGGCGTCCTAGGCCGGCCCGACGTACGCCTGCCTCAGCCCGCGGCTGCCTTCGTCAATGCCTTCCAGATCCACGCCCAGGAGTTCGACTGCGTCCACGAAGCGGCCGTCGTCCACCCCATGGCGACGGTCGGGGCCGTGATCCTGTCCGAGGCGGATCAGGCCTCGGCCGACAACGACCCTGTCTCAGGCGAGCAACTGCTGGTCGCGCTGGTCGCGGGCGTCGAGGTGGCGGCGTCGCTGGGGCTGTGCGCGACAACGCCGCTGAGGTTCTTCAGGCCGGCGACGGCAGGGATCTTCGGCTGCGTGGCGGCGCTGATTGCACTGCGGCGGCTGCCGGTCGAGACCGGGGTGGCGGCATTCGGCTATGCGTTGGCGTTCGCCTCGGGGACGATGCAGGCCCACGCCGAAGGCAAGCCGGCCCTGCCGATCCAGATCGCCAACGCCGCGCGCGCGGCGGTGACGGCGGTCGATCTGGCCGAGGCGGGATTGCCAGGACCGGAGGCGGCGATCGAGGGGCCTTTCGGCTATCTGACCCTGTTCGAGACGGCGCACGACCTGACGCCGCTGACTCATCCCGCGCCGGGGTTCCGAATCAGCGAGGTCAGCTGGAAACCCTTCCCCACTGGGCGTGCCGCTCATGGAGGCATCGTCGCGATCCAGACGCTGATGGCGGCGCATGGTCTGACCGCCGACGCGGTCGCCGATGTCGTCTATCGCGCGCCGCCGCTGATCCATCGGCTGGTCGGGCGACGTCCGACGGAGGCGATGGTGCCGGCCTGGGCACGGTTGTGTCTGGCCTGGCTGGGGGCGGTGGTGCTGACGCGGGGGACGGTGGGGATGGCGGACTTCACGGCCGAGCGGCTGTCCGATCCGGCCTTGCGGGCACTGGCCGAGCGTATCCGGGTCGAGGCCGACGCCAACCCCGACCCCGCCGCCTTCACCCCCGCGACCCTGACGGTGACGACTACCGACGGCCGGGTACTGAGCCATACCGTGACCGCTCAGCTCGGCTCGCCGGCCCACCCCCTGACCCGCGAGCAGCATCTGGCCAAGCAGGCGGCCTGTCTCGACTTCGCGGGGCTGGGTCAAAACGCCGAGGCCGTCGCGGCCCTGATCGCGGGCTTCGAACACCTCGACGACGCTGGCGAAATTCTCTCCCTCCTCGGAGCCCCATGATGACCGACAGCCACCGCACCTACTGGGACGAGATCGACTTCGCCGGCATCGCCCGTGACCACCCCATCGGCGACGCCTTCACCACGCTGGTCACCTCCATAAGCCGCGACGCGCTCCGCGCCCGGCAGGAGGCCCTGTTCGCCCGCTGCGTCGCCCGCGCCTGGAAGACCGCCTTCTATCGCCGTCTGTGGGGTGCCGCCGGCATCGCCGAGGGCGACATCAAGAGCCTCGACGACCTGCCAAACCTGCCCAGTTTCGACAAGTCCGACATCATGGCCTCGCTGGAAATCGCCCCGCCCTTCGGCGATTTCGCGGGCTTCGAATCTTATCCGGAGGACCAGCGCCCGCCGGTGATCTTCCACACCACCTCGGGCACGACCGGAAAGCCCCAGGTTCTGCTGTTCGGACCCAAGAGCCGCGAGGTCCAGAACCTGCTGCTCGCCCGTCTCTACCGCTGGCAGGGGCTGCGGTCGGGCGACGTCGTCCACTCCGTCTATGGTCACGGCATGATCAACGGCGGGCACTACGTCCGCGAAGCCGTGACACACTGGACCAGCGCCGTCTTCATGTCTGCGGGCACGGGGGTGGAGACCCGCTCGGCCCAGCAGGTCGAGCTGATGAAGGCCTTTGGCGCGACGGCCATCGTCGGCTTCGCCGACTACATCAAGCGGCTGGCCGAGGTGGCGAAGGAAGCAGGGCTCGTGCCCGGCGTCGACATCCCCGTCCGGATGATCTCGGGCCACATGGGCCGGGAGGACAAACAGGCCCTGTCCGACGCCTGGGGCGGAGCGGAGTGCTTTGACTGGTACGGCGTCGGCGACACCGGCTGCATCGCAGGCGAGGGTCCAGACCGCGACGGCCTCTATGTCATGGAGGATGCCCAGTATCTGGAGGTTTGCGACATCGACACGGGCAAGCCTGTGTCGGACGGCTCCCCCGGCGACATGGTCGTAACCTGTCTCTACAAGGACGACCTGTATCCCATAATCCGCTTCAACACCCACGACGTGACCGAGGTCATCACCCGGCCGTCCTCCATCGGGGCCAGCTTCCAGCGGATCGAGGGCTTCCTCGGCCGGTCCGACAATATGGTGAAGGTGCGCGGCATCAACATCTTCCCCCAGGCCATCGGCCCCATGTTGGACGAAGCGCCCGAGTTCCTGAAGGAGTTCGTCTGCAAGACCCGGCGTGACGCCGTCGGGCGCGACACATTCGTGGTCGTCGCCGAGGCCACCGTGCCGGGCGACCCCGCCCTGGCCGCGCGCTTCGGCGAGATCCTGAAGCGCAAGATCGGCATCGAGGTCGCGGTCGAACTGGTCGGCCGCAGCGAGACCGCCGCCCTGACCCAGATCGACGTCCGCCAGAAGCCCATCCGCCTGATCGACGAGCGGTTCTGATGATCGGCCCGTTCGAGTCCGAGGTGACGGCGGGGGTCGCGGGACTGGCGGCTGCCTTCGCGGACGGTTCGGCCCGACCTGACGCGGTGATGGAGACCTATCTCGCCCGGATCGAACGGCTGAACCCCGCGATCCACGCCTTCATCGATCTGGACGTCGACGGTGCCCGCGATGCGGCGAAATCTTCCGCCCACCGCTGGGGCTCGGGCATGGCGCTGTCGCCGCTGGACGGTTGTGTCATCGGGGTGAAGTCGAACATCGCCGTCGCCGGCCTGCCCTGGACGGCGGGCATCGGCGCCTATCGCGACCGTATCGCCGACCGGGACGCCGCGTGCGTGGCGCGCCTCCGGGCAGCGGGCGCGATCATCCTCGGGACGCTGAACATGGAGGAGGGGGCGCTGGGCGCCGTCACCGACAATCCCTGGTTCGGGCGCACCCGGAACCCTTGGCGAGAAGACTTTACGGCGGGCGGCTCGTCCGGCGGCTCCGGCGCGGCGGTGGCGGCCGGGTTGTGCGCGGTGGCGCTGGGAACCGACACGATGGGCTCGGTCCGCATCCCCTCGGCCTACTGCGGCGTGTTCGGCATCAAGCCGCGCTACGGCGCCATCCCGGAGGAGGGGGTCACGCCCCTATCCCCCAGCCTCGACCATGTCGGCGTCCATGCCCGCTCGGCCGAGGATTGCGGGGCGGTGCTGGCCGAGATCGCCACGCCCGACCCGGCGTCGCCGTCTGGCCCGCTCGCGGTGCTCGACGTCACGGGCCGCGCGTCCCTGTCCGAAGATGTCCGCGCCGCCTTCCTCGCCGTGGTCGCCGCCGCCGAAGCGCAGGGCCTGCTGCAGGGCTCCGTCCCCCTCGACATCGACCTCGGCCGTCTGCGCCGCCGGGGCCTTCTGATCTCCGAGTTCGAGGGCATGGCCGAGCACGACGCCATGCTGGACGCCCGGCCCGACGGCTTCTCCGACACCTTCGCCGCCATGCTCCGCTGGGGCGCGGCGCAACCCCCGGAAAAGCTCGCCGAGGCCCGCGCCGAGGTGGCGACAGCGAAACCCCGGTTGGAAGAGCTCATCGGCGACCGCGTCGGCCTTCTTTGCCCCACGACCGGCGGCCCCGCCTTCCGCTTCGGCGAGCCGGTCCCGGCGGATCAGGCCGACATCACCTGCCTCGCCAACATGGCGGGCCTTCCGGCCGTGGCTTTCCCGATGGGGTTGTCGAGCGACGGGTTGCCGTTGTCGGCGCAGATCATCGGGCGGGACAGCCAGGCGATCCTTGCCCTGGCAGGGAAGCTTGCCACACCGCTTCCCCTCTCACAGAGGGAAAGGGTGAGGGGTTAGGTTGCGCGCCGGGGACAGGGAAACCCCTCACCCTTTCGGCTGGCGGATCGCTACGCTCTTCGAGCCTCAATCCCTCTCCCTCTGGGAGAGGGTGTCGATCACCGAAATGGAAACACCGGCTTACGCTTGCCCAGAAACGCGTCGCTCCCTTCCCGGAAGTCCTCGCCCTCGACCGCCTCGATCAGCCAGCGGGCGGTCTCCTCCGTATCCGCCGTCTCCCCGTCCGCGATCAGCCCCAAGATCGCCTTGGCCCGCCGCGCCGTCCATTGGCTGGCGGCCGCGATCTGGGCGGTCTTGTCCGCCACCACAGCCTCAAGGGCGTCCGGCGCATGCAGCGCATCCACCAGCCCGATCGCCAGCGCCTCCTCCGCTCCGATCAGCCGTCCGGTGAACAGGATGTCCTTGGCCTTGGACAGGCCCACCGCCTGAACCAGTCGGCGCGTGTCGGCCAGTGAATAGACCAGGCCCAACTTGCCCGGCGTCAACGCCAGCCGGGCGTCGCTCGCCGCGATCCGCAGATCGCACGCCAAGGCCAGCCCAAGCCCTCCGCCCACACAGGTTCCCTCGATCATGGCCACCGTCGGCTTCTCGAACGTCGCCAGCGCCTCCATCGCTTCGCCTACCCGGTCGAAATAGGCGCGGGTGCTGTCAGGCGTCGCATAGACGGTCCCGAACTCGCCGATGTCGGCCCCGGCTGCGAAGGTCCCGCCCGCCCCCCGCACCACCAGCACCTTGGCCGCCGGGTCCGCCGCGACGCCCGCCAGCAGGCCGGGCAGGGCGCTCCACATGGCCAGGGTCAGTGCATTCTTCTTCCCGGGCCGGTTCAGGGTCAGGGTCGCCACGTCGCCAGCGACCATGACCTTCAGTGCGTCATCCATCGGCCCGTCCAAAAAGGGTTTCCTGCCCAAATGATCTAAGTCTATACCATTTGCCAAGGGCGGATTGCGCCGCCCGTGCGAGGGAGCGGACGATGAGCGGAATTCGCGACGGCATGCCGGTTCTGGCCCGTCACGCCGGCGAGTGGGAAGGCGATTACATCCACGTCGATCCCGACAACAATGTCATCGACCGCCACCGCTCTCATCTCCAGTGCAAATTCCCCGAGGACGGTCCCTACGCCTACTATCAGATCAACACCTACATCTGGGACGATGGCAGGAAGGAAGAAATCCACTTCCCCGCCACCTATCGCGACGGCCAGATCTGGTGGGACACCGACCGCATCGACGGCCGCGCCTGGGAGATCGACCCCCGCACTGTCTGCCTGACCTGGACCCGCAAGGACATGCCGGGTGCCTATCTCTACGAGATGATCCAGCTGTCCGAGGACGGCAATCGTCGCGCCCGCACCTGGCACTGGTTCGAGAACGACACCCTGTTCAAGCGCACCTGCATAACCGAGCGCCGGGTGAAGTGAACCCGCTGCATGAGCATATGCCGGCCCTGGTTCGCCACGCCGGCGTCTGGGAGGGGACCTATCGCACGGTCACGGCGGACGGCGTCGAGGTCGACCGCCACGCCTCGCACATCGAGGTGTCTTTTCCGGACGACGGCGCTTTTGCCTACGTCCAGAAGAACCGTTTCACATGGCCCGATGGCCGGGTAGTCGAGGCCGAGCATCCGGGTGTCTATCGCGACGGCCGGCTGTGGTGGGACACCGGGCTGATCAAAGGCCACGCCTGGCAGGGTGATGAGCGGACCTGCATTCTGACCTGGGAGCGCACGGATGCGCCGGGCGCTCATCTCTATGAGCTGATCGTCCTCGCCCCCGACGGCCGCACACGTGCCCGGACATGGCACTGGTTTAAGGGCGGCACCTGCTATCAACGCACCCTGATCGACGAGCGGCGGGTCTAGCGCGAACAGCTGCCCTGGAGCGTCCGCAGGTTGATGCCGATCCGCGTCGCATCGGGGCTGGCCCAGCTGTAGCTGAGCGCCGGCGCATCCCGTGCGTCATGGACGTAAAGAGTCAGGGCGTCGGCGTTCTGTCCTGTCGGCCAGCGGACGGTTCTCAGGCGAAAGCCATAGGTGCGCGGCGTGGTCTCGTCGGTGGTCACCCAGACCTCGCCGCCCTGATCGTGGATCGCCAGGTCGCGGGCATAGAACCAGCCTTCCTGCGGTGCCTGCCGGGGCACGGCCAGCCAGCATGTGAAGGCCGTGGCGCGACGGTACTGGACGGGAGTCTCGGGCTCGTTCGGGAACGCATTCCGGCCCCGCCCGTCGCGCGCCGTCTCTGTCATCCACAGCTGCTCCCCCGAAAGGGCGATGTCGGCCCCGATGGTCAGGGTCGGCCCGGACCCTCCGCCGGACTGCACCGAGCAGGCCCCGTCCTCGATCCAGCCCACGAACTGGTCGGCGTTTCTCCGCCACAGGGTCTCACACCCCGGATTGAATCGCATCGCATCGCGGGTCAGGCTTGCGTGATCGAAGTCAGCAGCCAGCCGACCGTCCCCTTGCGGCGTCAGGACGTCCATCCGGATCGCCATCCTCGCCGGATCCACGGCAAGGGCGTAGAGCCTCTGGCGGCCCACGTTGGTTGGATCGTTGTCCCGGTATTCGTCCAGCCGCAGGACGAGGGGCCCGATGCCGGGGGCCTCGACGCGGCGGATCGTGACGTGCCGGCGCACGGGCGGTGAGCCTTCGGGATAGCCCAGCTCATCGGTGAAGCCGACCTGTTCGGCGTTGTCCCACTCGCCCTGAAACATCTCGACCAGCCGCGGCAGGTCCCGTTCCAGCACACCGACCGCCAGCGGCGCGGGCGGCGGGTCGCCCGCCGCCGCTGGTCCGGCCAGCAGGGCCAGAGCAGCGGCGACGGACGCCAGGCCTCGCATCAGAAGCGGGCGCTCAACGTAATGCCGTAGCTGGCACCGGGGCTGGCCGTCACGGCGAAGGCGCGCGGCCGGTCGCCGGACGGCGTCAGCGGAGCCGGGAAATCGATGAACCGCAGCACGCCCTGGGGCGTATCTTCGTCCGTCACGTTCCGGCCCCAGAAGGCCAGCCGGAGGTTGTCGTTCTGGACGCCCAGCTGCAGGTCCAGCCGGGTCGCCGCCGGGATGGTGATGTTGTTGTGGACCTGCTCGAAGAACTCGCCGCGATAGCTGACGTCGGCCGAGGCGAACGGGGTCCAGCCGCTGTCCAGCGCGTCGCCGTCCCAGCGCAGGCCCGCGCTGGCGAGGTGTTCGGACACCAGGGGCGGGCGTTTTCCGACGATGGAGCCCGCCGCGCGGCAGCCGGGCAGGTCGAGGTTGATCGCCGAGCCGGTCTTGCACGCCGCGCCGCGGAGCAGCACGGCCTGGTCGCCGTCCACGCCCTCGACGATCTCGGCATCGAGATAGGAGTAGGTGAAGCGTGCCGAGATGTTGTCGGTCAGGCTGTAGGCCCCCTCCAGCTCCAGTCCCTTCAGCTCGGACTCGCCGATGTTGGCGCGGAAGCTCTGCACCACGGCCAGGGTCTGGAAGGTGTTGGTCAGAACCTGGTCTTCATAGACGTTGTAGAACAGCGAGGCGTTCAGATAGTCGAAACCGAACAGCCGCGTCTTGGCCCCGATCTCGTAGTTGGTCAGCGTCTCTTCGTCGAAGGTGGTGACCGGCGCGGCCGGGTCGTTGAACCCGCCGGGCGCATTGCCGACCGCATACTGGGCATACAGGGTCAGGTCCGACGATGGCTCCCACGTCAGGGTGGCGCGGGGCAGGGTGTTGTCGAACTGGGTCGTGCGCGTCCCCGCCGTGCCGATCACCGCAATGGGGTTGGGGCTGCGCAGGGTCGCCAGATAGGCCGGCGTGAAATACTGCGAGGCTGTATAGGGCTGGTTGGTCGAGGTGACCTCGTCTTCCTGGTACCGCAGCTCAAGTGCCAGGGTCAGGGTGTCGGTGAAGGCCAGGTCGATGCCGCCGAACAGGGCCCGGGTCTCCACCTCGGTGATGGCACCCAGGGCGTCGAGGCCAACTTCGGTCGCCTCAAGGAACTCCGGCGACGGGGTGTTTTCGTCCGTGGCGGCATAGACACCGATGTTCCATGTCAGGAAGCCGCCCGAGGGACCTGACAGACGCAGTTCGTGGGTCTGGGTCTCGCGGTTGGAGCTGCCCGTGTCGTTGAACGGCGAGCGGCCGCACAGGCGGTTGGCGATCGGCACGAACGGGCACCCGGCCCCGATCAGGAAGAAGTCCCGGTCGTCGTACGACTGGTCGTAGCCCGAGGCCTCGTAGACGTCGTTCACCCCGCCCAGATAGGACAGCACATAGCCTGAGCCGCCGATGTTCCAGTTGGCGTCGGCGATGAAACGCTCGGCCTCGCGCTTCAGGCCCGGCAACAGGAAGCGGTCGGTGTTCAGGGCGAACCGCGTCGGCGTCGGGATCTCGCCGCAGTAATAGCTGCGGGTCGTCTGGAAGCAGTTGTTGAAGGTCGAGGGCTGAAGCGCCACGGCGAAATGGCTGTCGCGATCCTCGGTGCGGAAATAGCGGATCGAGGCGTCGAAATCGCGGTGCGGATTGAAGAACAGCCCGCCATACAGTCCCTGGGAGCTCTGGCTGCCCAGGTCCTCGCGCAGGCCGACCTGGTTCTCGTACTGACCGTCGGTGTCGGTGGTGGTCACGCTCAGCATGACGCCAAGCCCAGGCAGCACGGGGCCGGAGATGACGCCCGAGATGGCCAGGCGATTGTCGGTGCCCACGGTGTAGGTCAGGCGGCCCGAATAGTCGTCTCCCGGCCGGCGGGTCACAACGTTGATCGCCCCCGACAGGGTGCCGCGACCGAACACGGCCGACTGCGGCCCGCGGATCACCTCGACCCGCTGGGCGGTGTCCAGATCCAGTGTGGTGAAGTCGCCGAACCACGGCACGCCGTCCAGGAAGATGCCGACCTTGCCGTCGGACACCAGGATGTTGGACGCACCGCGAATCACCGGCCGGTCGCCGTCGCGGCCGAAGGCCTGCTGCAGCTGAACCCCGGGTGTATAGCGGGCGATATCGGACAGATCGTCCAGCTGGCGGTCCAGGATGGCTTCCTCAGTGAAGGCCGAGACCGAGATCGGCACATCCTGCAGGGACTCCTCGCGACGGCGAGCGGTGACTACGATGTCCTCGACCGCGCTGGCCTCCGGATCGGCGGAGGTCTGCTGGGCCGAGACCGGCGCTGCGGCGGACGCGATTGCGGCGAAGGCCACGCCGGCGAGGACCACGGTCCGCGTCCGAACGGCATTTTTGATCTGCGACATTGGAACCAGTCCCTCCGATTGGTCAAATGATATACTTTTAGGTCATTTGACTATGAACCAGCTTGTCGCGTCGTCAACGCTCTAATGTAACGCCGTCGGGGGACGCCGACGGGGTGTCATGGAACCGTAACCGTCAGGACACGGTGAACGCCGCTCAGATGACCCCGGCGTCGGCCAGCTTGTCGATCACGGCCCGCTGGCGCTGGGCATAGAAGGCCGGTGTCGGCACCGTCAGCCCGCCAGAGCCGTTCAGCAGGGTGTTCCTCGGCTGGATGTCGACGCCGGCATATGCCTGGGACCACAGGTGCATGGGCTGTCGCGACAGGATGTTGGGCATGCCCGGCCGACGGCGATAGCGGCGCAGCGCCCCGATATCGATCTCGGCATAGCCGGCCATGCTCTCGCCATAGCCGGCCTCGGCCAGGATCAGGCCGCGGAAATCGATGACCTTGGACGAGGCGTCTGTCGAGGCCCTGGGAATGGCGATCCCCTCTATGCCCGCCGAGTTGGCGCTGACGACATAGGCGAGGTTCTCGATGGCGCGGGCCTGTTTCGCCACGTTCTTGGGCGTGGACAGGGCCGCCGCGATCTCGCTGGAGGAGTGCACGAACACCTCGGCCCCGCGCACCGCATGGGCGCGCGCGATCTCGGGGTACAGGATCTCTTCCGACGCGATCGCCGATAGCCGCCCAATCTCTGTGTCCGCGACCGGGAAGACGCCGTCGATCCCGTAGCGCGCAACATAGTGGTCCCAGACGTCATAGGGGCTGGGTCCGAACAGGGTCACCAGACGGCGATAGCGAAGAACGACGTGGCCCGCCGGGGCGATGACGAAGCTGCACTGGAAATACAGGCCCGGGAAATGTTCGTCCGTCTCATATGCATTGCCCGCCAGGAAGACGTCATGCGTCCGCGCCAGCTCGCCCAGCGCCCGATACTCTGCTCCGTCGGGGGCGAGGCACGCCTTTTCGGCCCAGACCGCCGTCGGCTCGCCCATGGGGAAGCCAGTCAGGAAGTACTCGGGCAGGACGACCAGCCGCACGTCCGGGCCGATGAAGCGTTTCGACGCAGCGATCTGGCCCCCGATCCGGCGTATGGCCTCGGCCATGCGGGGGCGGCTGGCGCGGGCGTCTGCGTCGCCGTTGACCGCGAAACAGGTCGTCTGCAACGCGAGGGCGATGTAGGGCGAGGGGTCGGACATTGCGCGCTCCGGGCGGATCGTCCTATGCGTAGCGCGGACTGAGTTGGTATAGGAATAGGTCATTTGGCCGACGGCGCTTCGGACATCGACGGTTTCAACGCCCAGCTGCTGAACGGGGCCCTGCCGACGCCGCTGTATCACCAGGTCTTTCTGGTGCTGCGCGAGCGCATCCAGTCGGGAATCTATGGCGAGGGCGCGACCCTCCCGGGCGAGCAGGAACTGGCCCGCGCCTTTGACGTGTCACGCATCACGGTGAAACGGGCGTTGAACGAACTGGCCGCCAACAACCTCGTCAGTCGGCACCGGGGTCGGGGCACGATCGTGACCCTGGGCGGGGTCATTCCGATGGTGTCGGGCTCGTTCGAGACCCTGATCTCGTCCCTTCGGTCCATGGGCCTGACCACCGAGGTTGAACTTCTGGAGGTGGCGGAGGAAGCCGCCGACGCCCTCGTCGCCGAGCGGCTGAGGCTGGAGCCCGGCGCGGCCGTGCAACGAGCTGTGCGCCTCAGAAAGCTTCAGGGCGAGCCCTTCTCCTACCTGACCACCTATGTGCCCGCCGCGATTGCCGGGCGCTATTCGATCGAGGAACTGCGCTCGACCCCGCTGCTGAGTCTGCTGGAACGGGCGGGAGCGGGGGCCGTCGAGGCCGAACAGTGGATTACCGCCGCTTCGGCCTCGCCGATCGTCTCGGCCTGTCTGGACGTGCCCTCGGGCTCGCCGGTGCTGAAGATCGAACGCACCATGATCGGCGCGGACGGTGCCCCGGTGCAGATGATCGTCGGCCACTACCGGCCCGATCGCTTCCAGTACCACATGAAGTCCCAGCGCCAGTCGGGCGCCGAAGGGTGGACCTGACGGCCGATTGCGCTTGCCAACGGCCCCCGCAGCAAATGATATAGAAATAGATCATTTGCGGATGACGCCTTGGCCGATGCGCTTCTCCTTCTGCTGCATGTCCTGATCCTGGTCTATTGGCTGGGGGGCGATCTCGGCGCGTTCGTGGCCTCCTTCCTGATCGCAAACCCGGCGAAGGACAGGGCGGCCCGGCTGGGCGCGGCGGGACTGCTCGGCGACGTCGACATGGCCCCGCGCACCGCCCTGATCCTCGCCTTTCCGACGGGCTTCACCCTCGCCGTGACCCGTGGCTGGGTCGAGGCTGATCCGCTTTGGGTCGCGGCCGCCTGGATCGCAGGCCTTGCCTGGCTGGCCGTCGCGTGGCGCATCCACCTGTCCCACGCCACGCCCGCCTCCAGCCTGCGCCGGTTCGATCTTGGCCTGCGATGGATCGTCGCCGGAGCCCTGGTGTCGGGTGGCGCAACCGGACTGGCCGGGCTGAGCGGCTGGCCCCTGTTCCTGAATCTCAAACTGCTGATCCTCGCAGCCTGCGTCTTCACCGGCCTGCTGGTCCGCCGCCTGACCGCCGACCTCGGCCCGGCGCTCGGCGCGCTGGCCGCCGGTCAGGCCGACGCCGATGCCCGGATCGCCCGGTCGCTCGCCGTTACCCGTCCTGCCGTCCTCCTCATCTGGCTGCTGCTGCTCGCGGCGGTCCTCCTCGGTCTGTGGAAACCGCTATGAGCCCTGCCGACGATCTGACCCGCCCCTCCACCGCCGACAGCCTGCGCGCCGCGCTCGATCCCGATGTGGTGTCGACCGATCCGGTCCTGCTGGACCTCTACGGCCAGGACATCTGGAAGGTCGGCCGTCGCCCCGTCGCCGTCCTCAGCCCCGCCGACACGGCCGGCCTGTCGCGTGCCCTGTCCGAGACGGCGCGCCTGAATCTGCCCGTCGCGCCCCGGGGCGGCGGCATGAGCTACACCGGCGGCTACGCCTCGGACGCCGGTCCCGTCGCCCTGATCGACCTGTCGCGCATGGACCGCGTGCTCCACGTCGACGCCGACGCCATGACGGTGACGGTCGAGGCGGGCTGCACCTGGAAGACCCTGTACGAGACCCTCAAGCCCAGAGGACTGCGCACCCCCTTCTGGGGCCCGCTGTCGGGTGTTTCCTCGACCATCGGCGGCGGCCTGTCCCAGCTGAACGCCGTCTTCGGCGCGGGCCACTGGGGCACGACGTCCGAGAGCGTGGTGGGCCTGACGGTCGCCCTTGCAGACGGCCGTCTGGTCTCGACCGGTGCGCGGCGAAAGGCCGACGGCCGCGCCTTCTACCGCCACTTCGGGCCCGATCTGACCGGCCTGTTCTGCGGCGATTGCGGGGCGCTGGGCGTCAAGGCCGAGATCACGCTGCGGCTTATGCGAGCGCCCGCTCACGAGGCCCACGGCTCCTTCGCCTTCGACACGGCGGATCAGGCGCTCGCCGCCGCCGCCGAAATCAGCCGCGTGGGCGTCGCCGCGGACATGTTCGGCTTCGACCCGGCCCTGTCGGCCATGCGGCTGAAGCGGGCGTCCCTGCTTCAGGGGGTCAGGGCTCTGGGGGCCATCGCTACTTCGGGCGGGGACCTGTTCAAGGGCATGGCGGCGGCGGCCCGCACCGCCGTCGCCGGGCGCGGGTTCCTGTCGGCCGACGACTGGTCGATCCATCTGACGGCCGAAGGCCGCTCGGCGCGCGGTGTCGAGGACGATCTGGCCGAGGCCCGCCGCATCTGCCTCGGTCTCGGCGGGCGCGAAGTCGAGGCCTCGATCCCCCGTGTGGTCCGCGCCAGCCCCTTCACACCGCTGAACAATGTACTGGGTCCCGACGGCGAGCGCTGGGTGCCGGTTCACGGTGTCGTCGCGCTTCAGGACGGGCCGGCCGTCCATGCCGCGGTCATGGCCCTGTTCGAACGGCTCAAGCCCCGGTTCGAGGCGGGCGGCGTCCAGATCGGCCTGATGCTGACGGCGCTCTCGACCAACGGCTTGCTGATCGAGCCTGTCTTCGTCTGGCCCGAGGAGCGCCGCGCCCTGCACGAGGCGACGGTGGAGCCGCATATTCTGTCGAAACTCCCGCGCCACGCCGAGAACCCGGAGGTCACCGCCCTGATCGCCGAGGCCCGCGCCGGCGTGATCGAGGCCTTCACCTCGGTCGGCGCCGCCCACTTCCAGATCGGCCGGACCTATCCCTGGCTCGACAGCCTCGACGAGGGCTCGCGCCGTCTGATCCGCGCGATCAAGGTCGAGCTTGATCCGACAAATCGTATGAACCCCGGCGTGCTGGGCCTGTGAGAGACTTCACCGCCCGCGACCCAAGGACTGGCGTTAACGACTGGCGCGGCGGGGCGCTCGACCCGGCCGAGGTCGCGCAGGTCGCCTCGCGCCTTCGTGCCGCCCAGCCGGTCTGGGAGGCGAGGGGAGCGGCCGCCCGGCTGACGGTGCTGCGAGCCTTCGCAGAGGCCCTGCGCCGCCACGCAGACCCCATCGGTCAGGCCCTGGAGACCGATACGGGCCGTCGCCGGATCGCGCGGCTGGAGATCGACAGCGTGGTCGGCTCGATCGAGGGCTGGGCCCGGGTCATCGCCGCCGACGCAGCGCCCGAATGGATACAGGGCCGGGGCCTGCCCTCCGTCCGTCACACCGCGGCGTGGAAGGCCTATGCCCTCGTCGGCGTGGTCAGCCCGTGGAACTTCCCCCTGCTGCTCGGCATGATCGACGCGGTCCCGGCCCTGCTGGCGGGATGCGCGGTCGTCGTCAAACCCTCCGAGGTCACGCCCCGCTTCATCGCCCCGGTCATGGCGGCCGTGGCCGAGGTGCCCGACCTCGCCGCCGTCTTCGCCACAGTCCGCGGCGACGGCGCGACGGGGCAGGCTGTCGTCGACGTCGCGGATTGCGTCTGCTTCACCGGCTCGGTGGCGACGGGACGGAAGGTCGCCGTCCAGGCCGCCGGCCGCCTGATCCCCGCCTATCTGGAACTCGGCGGCAAGGACCCGCTGATCGTGCTTGAGGGCGCGGACATCGACACCGCCACCGATGCGGCGTTGCGCGGCTCGGTCCTCTCGACCGGTCAGGCCTGTCAGTCGATCGAGCGAATCTATGTCGCCCGCTCCATTCACGACGCCTTCCTCGACCGCCTCGTGGAGAAGGCCCAGGCCGCCCGCCTCAACTGGCCTGACATCACGGCGGGAGAGATCGGCCCCATCATTTTCGACCGCCAGGCCGACATCCTGTCCGCTCAGATCGCCGACGCGCGCAAGGGTGGTGCCCGCGTCCTGACCGGCGGCGAGATCGAGACCCACGGCGGCGGCCGATGGCTGCGCCCTACCGTCATCGCCGACGTCACGCACGACATGGCGGTGATGCGCGACGAGACCTTTGGCCCCATCCTGCCCGTCGTCGCGTTCGACACGATCGACGAGGCCGTCGCGCTGGCCAACGCCGGCGAGTATGGCCTGTCCGGCGCGGTCTTCGCTGCAACGATCGAGGAAGCCGAGGCCGTCGCCCGCCGGCTGGAGGCGGGGGCTATCAGCCTGAACGACGCAGCCCTGACCTCGATCTTCTACGAGGCCGCCAAACAGGGCTTCAAGAGCTCGGGCCTCGGCCCGTCGCGCATGGGCGAGGACGGCTATCGCCGCTTCCTGCGCCGTCAGGCGCTCATCGCCAACACCGCCCGGCCCCTGCCGCTGGCGGCCTTTTCCGAAGAGGGTTCGACGTGAAGCACCGCTCCATCACCGGCACCATCCTGTACACCTCGAAGAAGCCCGAGCGCCTCGACCAGCCGCGCGGCATCGAGCATTTCCGCTTCACCCACCACACCGACGGCAAGCGGACCCTGCGGGCCCACTGCGAGATCGAGGAGCCCCACCCCAGCGTGCTGCGCGACATCGTCTATTCCCTGGACGAGCACGGCCGACCGATGGACTGCCACGTCCGCCTGACGGTCGACGACCGCTTCATGGGTTCGGGCTGGTTCCGCTTCACGCCTGACGGCGTCGAGTGCGAGAGCTGCGGCCCCGCCATCGGCCGGCTCAGCCAGTTCATGCCGCTGGATGTTCCGATCGACGGAATGGGCACCCATCCGGTCGTGGCCGACGGCTATCTGCTTGCCCTGTTCGACTGGACGGACGGCGAGAAGAAAAAGCTGCGCGTCCTGCTGCCCAGCCCCGATCACCGCGGCGCGACGCCGCCGATGATCTCCGAAGTCAACATCGACGCCGTCTTCCTGGGGCGCGAGGCGGTGACGGTGAAGGCCGGGACCTTCGCCGCAAAGCACTTCCAGTTCATCGACGACGGCACCTCCGGCATGGCCGGCCAGCATCCGCCCTATGACGTCTGGATCACCGACGACGCCGACGGCATCATGCTCCAGGGCGGGGTCGGGGGCTATATGCAGACGTGGTACGAGCTGATCGAACTGAACCGTTGAGATGGACCGTCGCGTCCTTCTGTTGACCGGTCTGGCGGCCTCGGTCGCTAGACCTGCGCGGGCGCAAGTCCGACCTGATGTGATCGTCGTCGGAGCGGGTCTCGCGGGTCTTTCGGCGGCACTGACTCTCCAGGACTCGGGCGCGCGCGTCACGGTGCTGGAGGCGCAGGACAGGCCCGGGGGTCGTCTACGGACCGAAAGCGGCGGCGGCCTGACCATCGATGTTGGGGCGGTGGAGGTCGGCCCCCACTACCGCCGTCTTCGGGCCTGGGCCGCCCGGTTCGGTGTTGAGATCCGGCCCATCACCCGGCGCTTCGGCGGCTTCGGCTATGCGATCGGCGACCGGCTGGTCACCGCCACCGACTGGCCCTCCAGCCCTGCCAACCTCACGGTCGGCTCCGAGCGCGAGATCGCCCCCGCGGCGCTGGAGGCGCGGCTGCTGCGCCCACTGTCGCCGATCCGCACGGTCGATCAGGCCGCCGATCCCGCGCTCGCCGCCTTCGACCGCCCCTCCACAGATTTGCTGGCCGAGGCCGGCGTTTCTGCCGAGGCGATCCGGTTGATGGACCGCTGGACCAATGCCCCGTCGCTCGCGAGGGCTTCGGCGCTCGGCCTGTTCCGCGAGGCCGCCCGTTCGCCCCACGCCCCGCCGCCGACCGGTCCCGAGACCGCCGGCGAGATCGTCGGCGGCAGCGCGGTCCTGCCCGCCGCCATGGCCGCAGCCCTAAACCACCCCGTCCGCTATGGGGCCAAGGTCGCCGCCATCCGCCAGACGGCGACCGGCGTGGAGGTCGATCTCGGCTCCGGCGACACCCTGAGCGCCGCCCGGGTCGTCGTCGCCGCGCCCCTGACCGCCGTGGCCGGGATCGCCTTCTACCCACCTCTGCCGCCGGATCAGACCGCAGCCGTCACCGGGGCCGTTTATGCCCGGGTGACCCAGATCCACCTCGTGCCCGAAGCGCCCTTCTGGGAAGACGACGGCCTGCCGCCCTCCCTCTATGTCGACGGTCCGCTGGAGCGGGTATTCGCGGTCGAGACGGAGGCGGGGGTCGAGCGGCTGGTCTGCTGGATCAACGGCGACGGCGCGGTGCCCTGGGACGCGATGACGCCCGACGACCGGGTCGCCGTTGCGGTCGCAGAGCTCGCGCGGGTGCGGCCGGCCTCGGCTGACAGGGTGCGGGGAGCCTTCTCCTGGAGCTGGGCCGGCCCCCTGTCCGGCGGCATCCGCCACGCGCCCCGAGCGGGCGAGGCCCTGACCCTCGGCCCCGCCCTGCAGCGCCCGCACGGTCGCGTCCACTTCGCCGGCGAGCACGTCCGGCGCGAGGAGCACGGGATGGAGGCCGCCTGCGAGACGGGGGAACGGGCGGCGCAGGCGATCCTTGCCTAGGCCCGCTCGATCACGTTGATCAGGACGCCGTCCGGGTCGCGCAGCATGACCTCGCGGTCGGTGCGGCGCTGGGGCGTGTCGACCAGCCGTTCCGGCGCGCCGAGGAAGCCGTGACCCATCGGTGCCAGCCGCGCCGCCAGGGCGTCGAGGTCCGGCCGGTGGAACACCAGCACGCCCTCGCCGATGTTGACCGACCCTTGCGTCTTCTGAACCCGTGTCAGGGTCTGACCCGTCACCTGGAACAGGGCGATCATGCCATAGGGCGGGCCCTCGGCCTTCAGAATGCGGAACCGGACGCCCGCGCCTTCGGCGAGACCCAGCAGCCGCTCCAGCGGCGCGCCCTGCAGGGCCCCCTCGAACAGCAGCTCCGGGAGGCCGATGCCGTCGCGGTAGAAGGCGGTCGAGGCCTCCAGATCCGAGACGAACAGGGCGCACCGCACCAACTGGCCTGTGCTGGGCGGGGTCTGCGGTAAGGCTGTGGTGGCAAGAGCGGCCGGGGCGAGGGCAGAGCCGATCAGAAGGGCGCGGCGGTCGGGCGTCATGGGGTCATCCTGTCACGGTCTGGGCGAGAAGAAGGTCGGCGACGGCGGCCGGGGCCGTGACCATGGCGTCGTGGCCGGTCGCCAGGGTCGAGACCGACCAGCTCGCGTCGGACCGCAGCTGCGCATGATGCGCGCCGAACGAGGCCATCGGCAGCACCGGATCGACGCAATGGACATAGGCGCGGCGCAGTCTGTCCGACCCGCCGTTCACCAGCCGGATCGGGTCGGTCCAGGTCTTCAGAGGATGGGGCGTCAGGCGTCGCTTCAGCCAAGCCTCGTCCTCGCTCCCTGCGGTGACGCCAAAGATCGTCACGTCGGGAAAGACCTGCATCGCCACGCCGTCGGGGGCCAGTGCGCTCAGCCCCGCCAGGGTTCCGGCCGCCGCCTCGGCCGTGATCCCCGGCGACTGGGTGATCATCGACTGGCCGTCGGCGGGCACGGCGGCGTCCAGATACAGAACCGAGGCGATCCTGTCCTTCATCGCATCGCAGACCCCGGTGGCGACCATGCCCCCGTACGAATGACCGCACAGATGGACGTTCGTCAGCTCTTCGGCATGGATCACCGCTTCCACGTCGCGGATGTGCGTGTTCAGCCCGATCTCGGGTCCCATCAGATGCGCTCGCTCGCCACAGCCGGTAAGGGTGGGCGTCAGCACACGCGCCCCTGTCGCTTCCAGCCGCTCGACCACGCGCCGCCAGCACCATCCACCGTGCCAGGCCCCATGCACCAGAACGAAGACGGGGCGCGGGCTGTTCGCTCGCGCCCCGCCATGGGAAGCGTTCAGGACCGCCCCCATCGCGCCACCGGCCAGGAGAGTCCGGCGACGCAAACCGTCGGCCTCAGAAGTTCCGACGCAGCCGGAAGGTCACCCTGCGGGGATCGTTCGGGTAGCCGAGGCCCACCAGCGAGGAAGTGACGTAGTACTCCTCGCCGCAGTTCGAGCAGTCCAGCGACGCGGCCCAGTTCCCATCGGTGCTCTCGTAGCGGATGCCGACGTTGTAGACGGTAGTCGACGGTGTCAGTGACAACGGGACCGTGATCGCGGTCGTGGCTCCGAACGGAATGCCTGTGGCCGTACGGGCGTCATTGTAGGTCGAGGTCCAGTACTCGTCCGAATAGCTGAGCGAACCGTTCAGCGACCATTCCCCGTTCAGGAAGGCGGTCGGCAGGGTGTAGCGGGCCCCGAGCGTTCCCTGGGTCTCCGGGAACCGGACCGGCTGGTCCCGCGCCGTGACGCAGTTGGCGGGCTCCGGCGTGCTGCTGCAGGGGACGCCGCCGGCCCCGTTCACGGCCGGAATGTCGACGTATTCGCGGTCGGCGATCGAGCCCGTGACATAGATTTCCAGCGAATCCGTCGGATACCAGGTGGCCTCGAGTTCAAGACCCGTCGCTTCCAGACCACCGGCGTTGCGGGTTACGAAGTCGATGCCTCCGCCCGCGCGCGGCTGTCCGCTGAGAAGTTGCAGGTCCTCGACGTCGAGACGATAGGCCGTGAGGTTCAGCCGCAACGTATCGTCGAACAGATCCGAACGCATGCCCAGCTCATAGGACCAGGCCTCCTCGGGCCCGAAGGCCGAGTTGGTGACTGCCGTCGTTCCGCGCGCGTTCCAGCCCCCCGACTTGAAGCCGTTGGTGGCCGAGGCAAAGAACATGATGTCGTCGCTGTGCCGGTAGGCGAGGGCGACGCGCGGCGTGAACCGCGAGGTGCTCTGCTCGACCGGAATCCCCGCAGTGATCAGATTGGCCGTGGTCGGGCGGGATGTGACTGCGCCGGTCGCCGGAATAAAGCCCGTCGGATAGGTGGCGCGGGTCCGGTCGGTGAAGCTGATGTCCTTGTCCTCGTCGGTGTAGCGTCCACCGAGGGTCAGGGTCAGCTGGTCTGTCAGCGAGATGTCGCCCTGGGCATAGATGGCGAAGGACTGGGTTCCGTTGTCGAGCAGACGGTCACCCAGAACGAGGGCCGAGGTCGCGGTCGGCGTCGTGGCAAAGGTGTCGACCTGATAGGTCGAGTTGTCCTCGTCCAGATAGAACACACCCGCCACCCAGTTCAGCCGGCCGGTCTGGCCGACCAGCTTCAGCTCCTGCGTCCACTGCTTGGTTTCGACGTCGTTCGAAAGGGTGAAACCGCCGAACGGGGTCGGGCTGCCACCAAGGCCGAAGTCGATCGAGAAGACCTGGTCGGTGGCGATGTAGCCGCTGATCCAGCTCACGCTGCCCCAGCCCATGTCATGGGTCAGGTTGGAGATGATGGTCCCGACCCGCGTGCGCGCGCAGTTGCCGAGCCGCTGGCTCAGATAGGGTTCGATCGCGCTGTCGTCGCAGTCGCCCTGACGCAGTCCTGTCCGGCTGGTGTACTGGGGATCAACGGGGTTGGTGCCGATCGTGGTTTTCTGCTGATCCACGTAGTCGGCGGAGATGTTCCAGTCCCAGGCATCGGACGGCTGGAACCGCAGGGCTCCCCGAACGCCCCAGGTGTCCTCGCCGTTCAGCTCCTGGCCGGTCACCAGACTGTCGGCATAGCCGTCGTCGCCGATCTTCAGCACGGTGACGCCGGCGGAGACGGCCTCGTTCAGCGGTCCGCTCATGGCCCCGCGCAGGGTATAGCGGTTGAACGACCCGTAGCTGGCGTCCAGCGAGCCCCGGAAGTCCTGATCGGGTTTCCGCGTCGTGATCGAGATCGCCCCGCCGGTGGTGTTGCGGCCGAACAGCGTTCCTTGCGGCCCGCGCAGGACCTCGATCTGCTCGACGTCCAGCAGGGTGATGTTGTTGGCGATCTGGCGGGCGACATAGACCTCGTCGACATAGGTCGCGACGGGCACGTCGAAGGTCGCCACCTGTTCGGTCGAGCCGAGGCCCCGGATGAAGTAGCTGACCGCGCCACCGGTGCCCGTGTTGAGGCCACCCGTCAGGCTGGGCGTGACTCGCACCAGATCGGTCGTGTCCTCGACGATGGCGATTTCCAGCTGCGTGTCGGTGAACGCGGTCACCGCGAGCGGAACATCCTGAATGTTTTGCTCACGACGCTGCGCCGTGACGACGATGTCGTCGATCCGGGAAGCCTGGTCCTGCCCCGGGGCGGTCTGGGCGATGGCCGGCGCAGAGGCCAGGAGGACGAGCGCAGAGACACTCGAAAACAGCAACACGGACCTCGACATGGACAGCTCTCCTGCATCTGGATGACGGCGAACCCGACTCTAATCGGTCGGTTCTAATGATATAACCTTATATCATTTGCGACGTCCGACAAGCGTCGCTACCCTGTCGTCGTAACGTCGTGTTTTGAGGGTCACGGTCCACAGATGAGCGAGCTGCGTTTCCCGCCCACCATGGTCCGCGACGATCGCCCGGCGCGCGCGATCTACGAAGAGGTTCTGGCCAATCCGGCGCGGAAGGGCTTCGGATTCGGCCAGCGGGCGGCGGTGGTGAACATCGACGTCCAGCAGGCCTACACCCGCCCTGACCTGTTCCCGAAGTCGGCGTATGTCACCGATCCGGACCAGATCGACTGGATCAACCGGCTCAGCGACGCGGCGCGGGCAGGGGGGCTGCCCGTCGTCTGGACCCGCGTCTGCTACAAGCCCGACGGAGGCGACGCCGGCATCTGGGGCACCCGCACCGATACGCCCGACAGCCTGCAGAACATCAAGCAGGGCTCCGAGCGCCACGCCTTCGACCCGCGCGCCCGGCCCGACTGCGAGACCGACCTGATCTTCGACAAGCGCATGCCCTCGGCGTTTCACGAGAGCCCGCTCCAGAGCTATCTGGTCTGGCACCGGATCGACACGATCATCATCACCGGCGGCTCGACGTCGGGCTGTGTGCGGGCCACTGCCGTCGACAGCCTGTCGCGCGGATACCGCACCATCGTCCCGGTCGAATGCGTCGCCGATAAGCACGAGAGCTATCACTTCGCCAACCTGACGGACCTGCTCCTGAAATACGCCGACGTCCTGCCGGCGGCGGAGGTTCTGACCCATCTGGAGACCGCTCGATGATCCGCGCCCTGATGCTGGCCACGGCCCTCGCGGTCTCTGCCTGCGCCTCCACCGCCATCGCCGGGCCTCCGGTCGATCGCGTGCCCGCCGATCAGCGCGTGCCGCTGGACTTCCGCCGTACCACCCTTGTGGTCCGCGACATGGAGGCTTCGCTGGCCTTCTACCGCGCCATCGGCCTCGTCCCGATCTACGACAACATCATCCGCACCCCCCGGGATGCCCCGTCGGACCAGGCGGCCGAGCGGTCGCTCCGACTCGTCTTCCTGCGCGCCAACGACGACTACATCGGCATCATTGGCCTGATGGAGTATTCCAAACCCGAGCGGGAGCCGCGCCCGGCCCGGGCCGAGGACGACCGCATCCTTCACCCCGGCGATGTGGTCCTCGTCTTCAACGTCGTGAACCAGGAGGAGGTCTTCGCCCGCGCCATCGCCTCGCCCGGCGTCCGCGTCGGAGAGACACCGCACGTCGTGACCTATCCCGGCTACGACGGGACCAGCGTGATCCGGATCAACTTCTCGTCCGTCTACGACCCCGACGGCCACTACATCGAACTGAACCAGGTGCTCAGCGATTTGCCGGTCGGAGAATAGCCGTCAGGCGGCGGCGATCTCCCCCGCCGTCGCCGACCACCCCCTGCCGTCCGCCAACCCGGCCAGCATCCGACGCACCGCGCTCATCCGGAACGGCTGACCCGCGACGTAGCTGGTCAGCGTGAACCCCAGCACCCGGCGGTCGTCGGCCCCCGCATCCGCTGTCAGCCAGGTCGCCGCCTCCAGCACCTGATCGGCCCAGGCGTCCTCGGTCTGCTTCCGGTCAACCAGTAGCGTCCGGTCGTCCAGCTCGTTCATCAGCGGAACGGCATGGACGACGCCGGCATCGGTCGTCATCGCGACCGGGACCTCGTCCTGCTCCCAGTCCAGGCAGACGTCGAAACCGGTCTCCGCGATCAGCGACAGCGTCCGGAACGATTGCTGTCGCGCGGGGCTCATCCAGGCGCGGGGCGTCAGGCCCGCGCGATCAAAAGCCTCGCGTGTCCGTGCCACCAGCGCCCGCTCCTCGTCCTCGCCCAGTCCCGAGTGGTGGATCGCGTCGGTCGACCAGCCGTGGGCTGCGATCTCGTGCCCATCCTCCAGCGCCGCCTCGACCAGAGGCCGATACCGTTCCAGCGCGATCCCGTTCACCGGCACGGTCGCCTTCAGCCCGGCATCCTTCAGCGCCCGCAGCAGGCGCCACGCCCCGACGCGCGGCCCGTAGTCCCGGTTCGTATAGTGCCTCAGGTCCGGCCAGGGCGTCTGCATCGCGCCGGGATGCTTGAACGGCCTCCCCGACGGATCCAGCATGTGCCACTCGACCGGCATCACGATCATGACCGCCAGCGCCCGGTCGCCCGGCCAGCGCCCCTTGGGCCGCTCCCCCGCCGGTCGCCAGCCGTACAGCGACTGGTCCATTCCCCGCCGCCGATGCGGATAGATCAGATACTCCTCAGGCAGCATCGTCGAACCCGTACCCGCCGGTGGCCAGCCCCCGCCGCTGGATGTCTTCCACCGTCTGGTCCCAGCAGTGCTCGCGGAAATGGGCCGCGATCTCCGATCCCGTGGCGAACCACACCTCGTCCCGGTGCCCCAGGATATGCTCCAGCGCGTTCTCGAAGGCCCGGATGCGATGCGGCTGACTGACCAGATAGGCGTGCAGCGGAATGCACATGACCGTTCCGCTCTCGCGTCCCTCGGCCAGAAGCTGGTCGAAATGCAGCTTCAGGATGTCGGCGTAGCGCCACGGGTCCAGCCCCATCACCGAATAGCCGATGACGTCATTGACCTCGAGTGAATAGGGCATGGATACCAGTCGCCCGGTCCGGGTCTTCAGTGGTTGGGGCTGGTCGTCCTGAAACAGGTCGCAGCTGTACCAGAAGTCGTGCCCGGCGATCAGGTCCAGCGTCCTTGCGGTGTGCGTCAGGGCCGGTGCCAGATAGCCCCGGATGCGCTGGCCCGTCGCGGCCTCGACCGAGCGGATGCTGTCTTCCAGCACCGCCCGCTCCTGGGCCTCGTTCATGCCGTAGGAATACCGGGTGTTGTAGATGCCGTGGCTGAAGAACTCCCAGCCCCGCGCATTGGCCGCCTCGATGATCTCGGGGTGATGGTCGATCAGGCCGATGGAGAGGCTCACCGATCCGCGAAGCCCGCACCGGTCCAGCAGGTCCTGCAGCCGCCAGTGCCCGACCCGGTTGCCCCAGTCGCGCTGCGAATATCCGACCACGTCCGGCGCAGGACGGGGCCAGCCCGACCGAGCCGGGTTCACCGGCGGATCGAACTCATAGAACTCGATGTTCGGCGCAATCCAGAAGGCCAGCGCCTTGCCACCGGGCCAGACGATTTTCGGGCGATCCCGGTACGGCCAGTGGTCATACAGGTTGGGATCGGAGCGGTTCACTCGGCCGCTTCCTGCCGCTCCGGCTCGTAGCGGTCGCCCAACGCCAGCATCTCCTCCAGGCCTATGCGGGCATTGACCCCGCTCAGGTCGGTCATCCTGTCCTTGTAGCTGACGGTCGACCCCTCGGCCTTCAGCGCCTTCAGGAAGGTCTCTGCCGCCGGGATAAGGGCGCGGACCAAGGCGCCGGGGCTGATTACCAGCCGGAACCCGAGCTCGCCCAGGGTGTCCCTCGACAGGATCGGCGTCTTGCCGCCCTCAACCATGTTCGCCATGGCGGGCGTGGTTCCGAGCGCCGCGACGATCCGCTTCATCTGCTCCAGATCGCCGGGCGCCTCCACGAACACCACGTCGGCCCCGGCCTCGGCATAGGCGACGGCGCGCTCCAGCGCGGGCTCGAACCCCTCGACCGCGATGGCATCGGTGCGGGCGATGACCAAGGTCTCGTCGCTGCGCCGGGCATCCAGCGCCGCGTGGACCTTGCCCACCATCTCGTCCATCGGAGCAACCCCTTTGCCAGCCAGATGGCCGCAGCGTTTGGGGAACGTCTGGTCCTCCAGCTGGATCGCTCGGGCTCCGTTGCGCTCGAACACCCTTACCGTGCGTGCCACGTTCAGGGCGTTCCCGAAGCCGGTGTCAGCGTCGACGATCAGGGGGATCTCCACCCGCTCGCAGATGCGCGCTACCACGTCGGCGACGTGGTCGAAACTGACCAGACCCAGGTCCGGCCGCCCCAGCTGGGTGTAGGCGATGGAAGCCCCTGACAGATAGACGGCCTCGAACCCGGCCTGTTCGATCATCAGGGCGGACAGGGCGTCAAACGCACCCGGCGCATGGACCGCCGGTCCCGGCGTAGTCAGGCGGGCTTTCAGGCTCACGCAGCGGCTCCGGTGGGTTCAGAGGCGGAACGCTTCAGGTGGGCAATCAGCCCTCCGTCGCGCATCATCGCCGTCAGATGGTCGGGGAAAGGGGCGAACCCATAGATCCTGCCCGAAGTCTCATTGACTAGCCTGCCCGCTTGCAGATCGAGCCTCAGCCGGTCGCCGGCCGCGATCTCATGCGCGTCGGCCAGAGTCACGGCGGGCAGGCCCAGGTTGATGGCATTGCGCCAGAAGATACGGGCGAACGACCGGGCGATGACGGCACGCACCCCCAGGCGCTTCAGTGAGACCGCCGCCTGTTCCCGCGACGATCCCAGGCCGAAGTTCAGCCCGGCCACAACAAAGTCTCCTTGGCGAACGCTCCTCGAGAAACTCGGATCGATGGCCTCCAGGCAGTGGCTCGCCAAGGTGTCCGGATCGAGCTTCATCAGGTGGCCGGGAGCCAGCAGGTCGGTGTCGATCTGATCGCCGAAGACGAAGGCACGGCCGGTTTCTGTCAGAGTCATGCTGCCGCTCTCCGCTGACCCAGGTAACCGCGTGGATCCATGATCCTCCCCGCGACGGCCGCAGCCGCCACGCTGTAGGGCGAACCGAGATAGACCTCGGCCCCCGCATGGCCCATCCGGCCCTTGAAGTTGCGGTTGGTGGTCGAGATGCAGACCTCGCCGTCGGCCAGGAGGCCCGCCCCCATGCCCGCGCAGGCTCCGCAGCCGGACGGCATCAGCGTCGCACCCGCCGCCATCAGGGTCGCCAGAGTCCCGTCCCGCGCCGCCGCCTCTGTCACCCGCGACGACGCCGGGGCGACGAGCAGACGCACGCGCGGCGCGACGCGCTGACCCGCGAGCACCCGCGCGGCCATCCGCAGGTCCTCCAGCTTGGCCCCGACGCACGCCCCGACATAGGCCTGGTCGATCCGCCGGCCCTCGGCCTCGGCCACCGCCACGCTGTTCGCCGGCGAATGGGGCAGGGCGATCATGGGCTGCAGGGCGCTCGCATCGAACCGATGCACGGTCTGATAGTCCGCATCCGGATCGGAGCCCCAGGCCCTCGCCGCGGCCTCGTCCTCGACCGGTGCCCCCGCCGCCTTCAGCCAGGCGAAGGTGGTCGCGTCGGGAGCCACCACGCCGGTCTCGGCCCCCAGCTCGGCGGCCATATTGGTCAGGACCAGCCGCTCCGCCATCGACATCACCTCGACCGTCGGCCCAGCGAACTCCACCGCCCGGAAGGCGTTGTCCATCCCAAGCTCGCGGCAAAGAAACAGCATCATGTCCTTGGCCGTGACCCCGTCCACCAGGGTCCCGCGCCACTCGACCCGGATCGTCGCGGGCACCTGCAGCCAGGTGCGACCCGTCGCCGCGATCGCCGCCATATCGGTCGCGCCGTAACCGGCCGCATAGGCCCCGAACGCCCCGGCCATGGGCGTATGGCTATCGCCGCCGGCCATGAGCATCCCCGGCCGCACCAGTCCGCGCTCGGCCAGCAGCATGTGGCCGATGCCTTCCATGTCGAAGAAGCGGCCGACTCCGTGCTCCGCCGCGAACCGTCGCGTCAGGCTCAGGATCGCTGCGCTTTCGGCGTCAACCGCAGGCACATAGTGGTCCGAGGCGATCACCACCTTCGACGGATCCCACAGCCCCCGCCCCAGTTCGGCCAGCATCGGAGCCCACCGCCGGGGGCCCGAGCTGTCGTGAGCGAAGCACAGATCCACCTCGGCGGTCACCAGATCGCCCGCACGCGCGTCCGCGCAGCCCGACGCCTTGGCGGCGATCTTCTCGACGAGCGTGCGACCCCTTTTGGCGTTGGCCCCGGCCATCCGAACCCCGTAGCGGCGCGGGTGGACCGCGCAAAAGATATAATCTTATATCATTTGCTCTTGCGGCCTTGCCAAGGCAATTCCGCGGTTGAAACGACGAAGGATGGCCCTGATGGCCGACGGCAGCCCCGCTCCCACCCAGACCTACCGCTGGGACGACCCGTTTGATCTGGACGGTCGCCTGACCGACGACGAGCGGATGATCCGCGACGCGGCCCGGTCCTACGCCCGCGACCGCCTGCTGCCGCGCGTCGTCGCCGCCTTCAGGGATGAGGTCTTCGACCGCGCCATCATGACCGAGATGGGCGAGATGGGCTTCCTCGGGGCCATGCTGCCAGAACAGTACGGCGGGGCGGGCGCGAGCCACGTCGCCTATGGCCTGATCGCGCGCGAGATCGAGGCGATCGACAGCGGCTACCGCTCGGCCATGTCGGTCCAGAGCTCGCTGGGGTGCTGTCAGTCCAACGCGAACTCGTCTCCGGTCGACGGGGCTAGGGCTGGGGGCGTAATGCCTATGCGGCGAGCGTCTGCCACTCAGCCAGTGCGGCTGAGCGTTGGGCCTTGTATGTCTCTCTGCTGATGAGGTGGCGGTCCTGATTGAAGTGGTTGTGGAAGGCGGCGTGCACGGAGCTGAACTTCTGCAGGGTCTTCATCTGCCGGAAGCGGAGCATGGCCCGTTCTCGTCGTCGGAAGGGCAGGTGTGAGTTCTCGACCCTGTTGTTGGCCCAGCGACCGATCTCCTGCTTTGAGGCGTTGCCGAGGTCTTTCATCGCTGCCTTGTAGGAGCGCAGGCCGTCAGTGGTGATTGCCCTGGCCCGGCCGTGCCGCTTCATCAGCTTCTTCATGAACGTCAGGGCCGCGGCCTTGTCCCTGGTCTTGCAGGCAAAGGATTCCAGCACCTCACCCTCGTGATCAACGGCCCGCCAGAGGTAGTGCATCTCGCCATTGATCTTCACGTAGACCTCGTCGAGATGCCATCTCCAGTGTGTGAACGAGCGCATCCTCTGGACCCGCTTCCTGCGGATCTCCGCAGCGAACATTGGGCCGAACCGGTTCCACCAAAGCCTCACCGTCTCGTAGCAGATGTCGATCCCCCGCTCGGCCAGCAGGTCCTCCACATTCCGGAGCGACAACGGGTATTTTACGTACATCATCACCACCGTCCGGATCACCTCCGGCGAGCTGTCGAAGTAGCGAAACGGGTTGGTCGATTTGGCCATGGCGACCGAGCTAACGGGTCGCCCTTACCGTCAGGCTAAGCTTGGGCTGACAGAGCCGTCTGTTGTCCTCAGAATGAATAGCGCAGGGTCAACGTGGCGTTCCGCGGCGCGCCGGGAGCGACCCAGAGCCGGGCAAAGGAGTTGGTGTAGAACTCCTCGTCCGCCAGGTTGTTGACCTCTGCAAAGAGTTCGAGTTCGTCACTGAGCTCATAGGTGCCGAACAGGCGAAGGGTCGTATAGGCGGGCAGTTCGAAATTGGTCGCTGTCTCGCCAAGACGCTTGCCGACATACTGGAGGCCGCCTCCCAGCTCGAGCTCATTGCCGCCGACGTCGAAATCCCTGGACGCCATCAGACTCAAACTGTTCTCGGGCACATTGATCAGACGGTCACCGGCCCGGATCGCGAGCCCGAAGTTGAAGTCCAGCACATCCCGGGACGCCCGGGCATCGATGTGGGCGTAAGACAGCAAGACATCCACATTCCCGGGCAGTTCCCCTGCAAGATCGAACTCCAGTCCGCGACTTTCGGCCTCCCCGATCGCAATGGAGAATCCTGCATTGACGGGATCGGCGGTGAGGATGTTGGACTTGCTCATCGAGAACAGGGAAAGGGTCGCATCGAGCCCGGCCATGCTGAACCGTGCACCGATTTCGGCGGACTCTGACTCCTCCGGCTGGAAGGCACGACCCGAGAAGTCCGCGCCGCTGTTCTGCCGGAAGCCCTGACCATAGGCCCCGTAGAGGGTGACGGTGTCAGTGAGGTTGAACACCGCTCCGAACTGCGGGCTCAGCTTGCTGTCGGAGACGCTCGACCGGATGTTGTTGGCGCGGTTGAGACTGTCATTGGTGAAGTCGTCGTATCGTGCGCCGACCCTGATCTGCAGACGGTCGCTGATGCGGATCTGGTCCTGGACATAGACACCCCAGGCCGCCTGTTCATCGAGGCGATTGGTGAGGGGGACGGGGACCGGCAGCGGGAAACGGCCATAGACCGGGTTCAATATGTCGATGACATTGCCACCCTGTGGCGTTGGGTTGCCCGATACAGCCGGAGGCCTGAAACGCAGGAACAGCTGGTCATTCTCGAACCGATCATGGTCGGCCCCGACGAGAATGCGATGCTCGAAGGAGCCGGTCTTGAAGCGACCTTCAAGCTCTCCACGCACAACCGTGTGAGTTCCCTCGTAGTCGCGGAAACGACGTTGGCGCGAAAGCGTACGGCCGTCTCCGGACAGTCGCTGACGACCGCTGGCCAGTTCGGCCTCGGTTGAGAAGCCTTCGAGGCCCGTGTTGCGATAACCGGCCCCGAGCAGGAGGCTCCAGTCCTCGTTGAAGTCATGCTGCAGCTGGAGCTGATGGCTGAGAGCGTCGGCCTCCAGTGGGCCATCGCCGGGTTCACCGAGAAACCGCTCGACCGGTACAACGCCCAGCTGGTTGTTAACGGCAACCACCCCGCGATCGAACGGAATCTCCTGATGCGTCAGTTCAAGCTCGTAGGAGAGCGACGTGTCCGTGCTGATGAGCCAGAGTGCCGAAGGCGAGATGCCGTACCGGAGTGTTTCGATCGTATCCCGGAAGCTGCCGGCATCCTCGTAAAAGCCGTTGATCCGCACCGCGAGGGTGCTGTTCACAGGACCCGTCCAGTCTCCGTCGACCCGGTAGGTTTCGAAGCTTCCGATGGAGGCGCTGGCGGAGCCTTCGACTTCGAACTCCGGCTTCAAGGTGACGAGGTTGATCGTCCCGCCCGGCTCCCCGCGCCCCAGAAGGGCGGCGTTGGGGCCCTTGAGGATCTCGATCCGCTCAATGCCCGACAGGTCGCGGGGACCGCCGAAGCCCCGTCCGGCATTGAAGCCATTCACCAGATAGCCGCTGGGCAGGTTCTCGTCGCCGGCGAAACCACGGACGGCAAAACTGTCCCAGAGCCCGCCGAAATTGTTCTGGCGTGCCATCGAGGCCGACAGGTCGAGGGCGTCCGACAGACGTGTCACCCCGGCGTCCTCAAACACCTCGCTGTCGAGAACCGTTATGGCCTGCGGGGTTTCTCGCAGGGAGAAACCGCCCCGATAGGCCTGCCGCTGGCCGGTGACGACGATTTCGTCGAGGACTTCCTGGGCCTCCGCAGGCTCTTGGCCTCAGGCAAGGCTGGCTGCGGAGCCAATGGCGGCCATCAGGATGATATTGCGCATGAAGAAGTCCGGACCGCTGAATCGAGTTTCGGTGATAGTTAGCGATGTTATACGATAACATAACGTCATGGCAATCCGCCTGGCGCGGTCAGTCGTGGCGTCGCCAAAGCGAAACTGCGCTGCGCCTGGACCACGACGCGTTCGAACTCCCGGTTCGGTTTCTCAGAATGGCGCTTAGGCGCAAACCTCCTTCCGCCGAAGAGTTGCCGGCATACGTAGGCTTGTCCCGCAGATGGCCTCGGCTACGCTGCACTGATGCCGATGAAGCCTGACAGACAGAACCCGTTTTGGCCGGCGGTCCCCCGTGCGCGTCCGATAACTCGGCGGGTCCTCGCACTGATTGCCATTGTGGTGTTGGCCTTGGTGGCGGCGAGGCTCGCTGCGCGCATCCTATTGGGTTGAGCCAAAAAGCAGGGCAGGGGGCAAGCCCGCGTCTGACTCTTTGACGACCTTCCGACCGTCCGCTTCCGGGTGAGTCGTTCAGTGCGGCGACTTGGTGGTTGTGATCAGTGATATGCGACGTCTATTGACCGTCACCGGACCGCAGATTGTTCTTCACAAATAATTCGCTCAGAACGTAACCGGAACATCTTGCCGGCCATCGCCACGCTTCCCATCTAAGCCTCGACGTTAATCGCTTCCGGGGATCCCCTTGGCGCTGGATCATGAATACGCCCTGCTGGGAGGCTATAACCGTACCCACCTTGGGCGCTGGTTGTTCATGGCGGCAGCCGGCTTGTCGGCCTTGTTGGTGTTCGTTCTGCTCTCAGCGGTCGATTTGGCCGACCGGCTGGGCTTGCCGGTGAACTTGCCCCCCTCGGCGCTGTCGCTGCTCGGGGCCGGGACACTTTACTTGGCGCTCTATTTTCTCTTTGACCGGTACTTCTGGAAGGTCGGCTTCGTTGCCAAGGCCATGAAGCTACCCGACCTCTCAGGGGTGTGGCGATGCGAGGGGCTAAGTCGGGATAAGTCACCACCGGTCCCGTGGTTTGGCAGGGTGACCATCACGCAGTCATGGGATCGCGTGCGAGTGCACCTGATCAACGGCACATCGGAGTCAAACAGTGTGGCCGCTGCCCTGCAGGCAGACCCCGTCGGCGGCCATCGCCTAATGTACCATTACAAAAACCAGCCCCGGCAAAACAACACAGGGCTCCAAGCCCATCACGGTTTCGCGGACCTGGCCTTCGCTGATGACGGCCTGAGTGCGCGCGGCGAATACTTCAACGGCCGGGGACGAAACACCTTCGGCGACATGACTCTGACCAAGGAGACTTAGCGATGCCCCGTTCGATTGACGATCGTCTAACGCGGCTTAGCGAAAGGCGTTCTGGTCTAGATCGCTACGCCCAGCTGAACGAAAGCCAGCGCACCGAGGCGCTGAAAAAGAGCTTCACGCTAGATAGCTGGCAAAAGCGCGCTGCGGCAGACAAGCCGCATACCCGCTACGCGTTGGGCGCGATGCAGGAGGTTGGCGACGCCTCCACCAAGGTCAGTCTGGAGACGGCCGAGCGCGTGGGCAACCAGCTGAACAAGGGCTTCGAAGGACTTGGCCGTAATGTCGAGTTTAGGCTGCAGGGGTCGCCACGCGTCACGTTGTTCTTGATCGTCACATTGTAAGGCTCGTCCGTCAGACAAAGACGCGCCAACTCGGAGCCCATGAGATGGTCGTAATCGGGAGCGTGAAGCGCGTCACCATTGAGCAGTCGGTGTTTGCCAAGGATCCAGAGATCGCCCAGGTGGGACACGGGCGTCGCATCAGAGGCCGGTTCCAGCACCGAGGTCTCGGGCTCCCCAGGGGCGTCGTCCATCATGATGATGTCGAGCTCGGCCGTGGAGAACCCCGTGACTTCGAGAGGGAGGTCCAGATCAAGCGCGGCGAGATCGGCCAGCTCGATCGCCAGCGTGTCGAGGTCCCAGGCGGCCTTCTCTGGCAGCCGGTTGAGGGTGATGGTCAAGAGCCGCAGCTCTTCCGGCGACAGGTGGTCGATGAGGATGCAGGGAAGGTCGTGAAGGCCAAGCCGGCGCGCCGCTTCCACGACGTCATGGCCATCCACGATCTCGCGATTTCCCGAGACCAGGATCGGCCTCGACACCCCGAAAGCCTCCAGGCTCCCCACTATATCGGTGACGTGAGCCTCGTCGAGTTTATGGATCCGACGACGAGCCGCGCGCAGGGTGGCTATCGGCAAATCGACAAGCTCGAGCCTGGGCCGCAGATCATTACGCCTGGCGCGGGGTCGATCCCCCGCTTGGGTCTGCTCGGCGCTGGCCTCGCGGCGCTGCCGCGCCTTGATCTTCAGGGCAGGGGTGAGTGCGTTCGAACGCGGTTTCCGGGTGCTCATACCAGATCCTTGGGGACGGTAACTGCAACGAAAACCGCACGACCCGTGACTGCGCCTTCAGTGGCAAAGTCGAATATGGTTCGTGGCACCCGGAGCGATTTGGCTCGAGGCGAGCCTTTTGATCCCCTGCTTTCGCCCAAGCGTCAAGTCCGAATTCTGACTGGCAAAGACTGCTAGGCTGTGGATACTTTGGCGTCTCTCATCTTCCCCTATCCCAAAGGGATAGGGGAAGATGAGAGACGCCAGGCACGATTGAGGCGAGCACGAGTTTGAAGTCGATAAGCTTGAGAATACTCGTCGAAGTTGCCGGTTAGAGATTCAGACGGGCTGCGACTTGGTGGGGCTGACCGATGTACGGCGACGCCGTTGTTCAGCCGTTTCCTGGCGAAAGGCCTCGCGGTTTTCCCTGGCCCAGAAACAGCGGGGAGCCCAAGGACCGCTCGTTGCCGAAATAGGGGCTAGGAAATCAGCGCCGCGCGCGAGCGTGCAGGGCCAAAATTCCCTGCAAGCAGGGAAATCGGCAACGGCGCGGTGAAAAGGCACCGCCCATCCATGGGGTGGAGATAAAGGCCGACAAGGGCGCGCGTAGAGCGGGGTTTTGGCGACGACCAGGTCGACCTGGTGACCAGACACGCGGCTATTAGGCCGCGTTTCCGCGGCCTTGCCGTGGTGGGATTTAGGAGAGGGAACTAGGGCAAGGACGGTGGCGGAGACGGAGGGATTCGAACCCTCGGTACCCCTTACAGGGTACGACGATTTAGCAAACCGTTGCCTTCAGCCACTCGGCCACGTCTCCGGCAGGACGGCTCGATAGCCGAGGGCGGGCGAAGGCGCAATCCGCCCGGTGAAGATCCGCGTGTCACCGCGCGAGAGCGAATGGCGACTTTCCCCGACGTGATCTTGTGACCGTCGTCGCGGAGGGATAGGGCTTTGCCTCCATCGCTTCCCGGGAGAGCAAAATGGCCGATCTGGCTCAGGTTACCGATCACATCCGCGCCGCTGTCGGCGACAACTCCGGTCTGGGCAAGACCGTCAAGCTGGACATGGGCGACGCGGGCAAGATCTTCATCGACGGGGCGTCGGTGCCGAACTCCGTGACCAACGACGACAAGCCCGCCGATACCACCGTCACCGTCTCGTGGGACGACTTCATCGCCATGTCCGAGGGCAAGCTGGACGGCATGATGGCCTTCATGCAGGGCAAGCTGAAGATCGCAGGCGACATGATGATCGCGCAGAAGCTGATTCCGCTGCTGAAGCGTTAGACATCAATCCTCCCCACCTGGGGGAGGTGGCGCGGCGCGCCTTCGCGCTGACGGAGGGGGCTCACGTCGAGCGCGGTGTCCGGGGCTGACCCGTGCACCGCTTCGCGGTCCCCCTCCCCCATTGGGGGAGGATTATCCATGGATTTCAAGCATTCCGACAAGGCCCTTCACTGGCAGGAGCGGGTCACCCGGTTCCTGGACGACAAGGTGGCACCGCGCGCCGCCGACTACTGGGCCGAGGTTCATCGTGACCACACCGTCCAGTCCCCGACGATGGAGGCCCTGAAGGCCGAGGCGCGGGACGCGGGCCTGTGGAACATGTTCCTGCCGGGCGAGCACGGCACCGGCCTGACCAACCTCGAATACGCCCCGCTGGCCGAGGCCATGGGACGGGCCGGTCTGTGGACGCCAGAGGTGTTCAACTGCAACGCCCCGGACACCGGCAATATGGAGGTGCTCCATATGTACGGGAATGCGGCCCAGCAGGAACGCTGGCTGAAGCCGCTCATGGCCGGCGAGATCCGCTCGGCCTTCCTGATGACGGAGCCGGCCGTGGCGTCGTCGGACGCGACCAACATCCAGACCTCGATCGTGCGCGAGGGCGACGAGTATGTGATCAACGGCCGCAAATGGTGGTCGACCAACATGGGCCACCCGAACGTCGCCATCTCCATCGTGATGGGCAAGACCGACACGGAAGCCGCCACCCACGCCCAGCAGTCCCAGATTCTGGTCCCGACCGACACGCCGGGCTTCCGCGTCGAGCGGATGCTGACCGTGTTCGGCTATGACGAGCGTCCGATCGGCCATGCCGAGGTCGTCCTGGACAACGTCCGGGTCCCGGTCGAGAACCTGATTGCCGGGGAGGGCCGGGGCTTCGAGATCGCGCAGGGGCGCCTCGGACCCGGCCGTATCCACCACTGCATGCGGGTGATCGGCGCGGCAGAAAAGGCGCTGGAACTGATGTGCCAGCGGTTGCTCAACCGCACCGCCTTCAGAAAGACCCTGTCCGAACATTCGGTCTGGGAACAGCGCGTCGGAGAGGCCCGCACCAATATCGAGATGTGCCGCCTGATGGTGCTGAAGGCCGCCTGGATGATGGACAATGGCGGGGCCAAGAACGCGAAGTCCGAGATCGCCCAGATCAAGGTCGCAGCCCCCAGGATGGCGCTGCAGATCATCGACGACGCGATTCAGGCCTTTGGCGGTGCCGGGGTTTCGGGCGATACTCCTCTGGCCGAGATGTATGCAGCCGTCCGCACTCTTCGCCTCGCGGACGGTCCGGATGAGGTCCACAATCGCACGATCGCCCGGCTGGAATATGCCAAACACGGTGGTCGCCCGGTCCGGTAGGGGACTGACAGCAGGCGTCAGCAACGGCGTCTGCGACCTCTCGTTCCGGCAACGAAACCGGACCGACCGTGTTAGCGTAAGCTTGGATGGCCAGCGCGGCCGTCCAGCGCCCCACGGAGCAGGTTCCGATGACGTCTTCACCCCGGATCGCGGCTCGCGACAATGACGACGTCCAGCGCTTTCGGGCCGTGAGAGCGGCCATGCCCGCGCTGACCGAGGGCCTGTCAGTGGAGGATCTGACCGCCCAGTCCATGCCGGATGCCAGCCCGTCCAAGTGGCATCTGGCGCATACCAGCTGGTTCTTCGAGGCGATGATTCTGGCGGCTGACCCGGATTATGTGCCGGTCGATGGCCGCCTGCAGCCGCTGTTCAATTCCTATTATGAGAGCCTCGGTCGGCGGGTCGAACGCGGCGAGCGCGGGCTGATGACGCGTCCGTCGCTGGACGACGTCATGGCCTATCGGGCCGAGATCGACCGCCGCATGGAGGCGCGGCTGGAGACGGGCCTAGGCAGCGATGTGGATCGCTATCTGTTCGTGCTGGGCCTGCATCACGATCAGCAGCATCAGGAGCTGTTGCTGATGGATCTGCTGCACCTGATGTCACGATCTCCGCTGGACCCGGCAGCCTGTCCGGTGGAGCCGCGTCCCGGTGGGCCGATGCAGTCGGCACGCGGCGGGGCCACGCGCTTCGAGGGCGGGCTGGTCGATATCGGTCACGACGGCCGGGGGTTCGCCTTCGACAATGAGGGGCCTCGACATCGCGTGTGGCTGGAGCCGTTCCTGCTCGACCACGACCTGGTTACCAACGGCCAGTGGATGGCCTTCATGGCCGACGGCGGATATCGCCGCCCGGAACACTGGCTGGCCGACGGCTGGGCCATGGTGAAGACCGAGGGCTGGACCGCGCCGCTCTACTGGCGCGAGGACGACGGTGTCTGGACCGTGCTGGGACTGTCGGGGCGCGCGCTGGTTAATCCGGATGCGCCGGTCCGCCATATCAGCGCCTATGAGGCCGAGGCCTTCGCGGCCTGGTCGGGCAGGCGCCTGCCGACCGAGGCCGAGTGGGAAAGCGCCGCCACCACCGCGCCGGACGTGTTCTCGAACCTGTTCAACGAGGTCTGGCAACATACCTCCAGCGCCTACGTCCCCTATCCGGGGTTCCGGCCGACCGAGGGCACGGCGTCGGAATACAACGGGAAATTCATGGCCAATCAGCGCGTGCTGAGGGGCGGCAGCCTGGCCACGCCGCCGGGACATGCCCGGGTGACCTACCGCAACTTCTTCTATCCCCAGCAAAGATGGGCCTTCATGGGCTTGAGACTGGCCGCCGATGCGCCCGCCGCAAGACGACCCCGCATCGAGGACGTCGAGACCGCGCGCTTCCGTGCCGAGCTGATCGCGGGCTTGTCCCGGCCGCAGAAGGCGGTCTCTCCCAAATGGTTCTACGACGCCGCAGGCTCGGACCTGTTCGAGGACATCACCCGGCTGCCGGAATACTATCCCACGCGCCAGGAAGCGGCCCTGCTGAAGATCATGGCATCCCGGCTGACGGCGGGCTTTGGCGACAACGCCGTCCTTGTCGAGTTCGGCTCGGGGGCCAGCGAGAAGACGCGCATTCTGCTGGATGCCGCACCGACCCTGTCGACCTATCTGCCCATCGACATCAGCCCCGATGCGCTGAACGCGGCGGCCGGGCGGATATCGCAGGCCTATCCCGATATCGAGGTTGTGCCGGTCGTCGGCGATTTTCTGAGCCTGCCGCCGCTGCCGGAGCTGGGACGCGGTCGACGCATCGGTTTCTTTCCCGGCTCGACCATCGGCAATCTGGAACCGCAGCAGGCGATCGCCTTTCTGGCCAATGCCCGCGACCGTCTGGGACCCGGCGCCCTGTTCATCCTGGGTATCGATCTGGTCAAGAACGCCGATCTGCTGATCGCGGCCTATGACGACGCCCAGGGCGTGACGGCGGCGTTCAACATGAACCTGTTGTTGCGCGCCAACCGTGAGCTCGGGGCCGACTTCGACCTGACCGGCTTTCGTCACCGTGCCATCTGGAACGCCGAACGGTCGCGCATGGAGATGCATCTGGAGGCGACCCGCGATCAGACCGTGCGGATCGGGGACCGCAGCTTCGACTTCGTGTCGGGCGAAACGATACATACCGAGAGCTCCGGCAAGTTCACCCGGGACAGCGTGTCGTCCATGGCGACAGCGGCGGGATGGACTGTGCAGGCCTTCGAGGTCAGCGACGAACCCTCGGTGGCGATCGCCCTGCTTTCGAACTGAGCGAAAGTCGCACAAGAAAGGCGGTCGGTGATCCACCGGCCGCCTTTTCCATGTCTTCTGCGAAGCGGCTATTCCGCCTCGGCCTCGTCGTCGTCGGGCCGACGGGTACCGTGCGAGGCCTCGCCGCCCTTGCGTCCGGCCTGGGCGGCCAGACTGCGATCCTGGGAAAAGCTGCGCTTCTCGCTGGGCACGCTGGCCCCGCCCTTGCGGGCGATCTCGCGTTGGCGCTCCGGATCCATGGAGGCGAAGCCCCGCTTGGACACGCCGGAAGGGCGGGTTGACTGACCCTGGGCCATTCTGATCGTCCTCTACTGTCTATGGGCTGACCGTTGAACAGCTAACCCGACCGGACGGCCAAGGTTCCCAAAGGTCCGCGATTTCAAGCCCGTGCGGATCATATGGCAGCGGGCCGGTCGACGTCGCCGTCGTTGTCTCCGGGCTGCGGCGGGACCTCGTCGGGCGTTCCGGCGGGATCGATTTCGGGTTGGACCGGGACCGGCTCCATCGGCGGGATCTCGGGCTGCGGGGTCGGGTCTGTCATGCGCGGTCCTCCGGGGCCGGAAGCGGCCTGTCATGGGAACCGTGTCGAGGGCCTCCGGTTCAATCCCGCAGGATCAAACCTGCTTGAGGACGACCCATGACCGACATCCAGTCCAACCCGACGATCGATGACCCTGTCGATGATGTGGACAGCGAGCGCGCCCGCCTGGACGGTGCCGGCTACCGCTGGAGTGAGGGCAGCGAGACCCGTTCGTTCGCCCGCGATCAGGGTTTGCGTGACGCGGTCCGCAGCGACATCGATTCCGGCCGCGACTGGGCGCGCCGGCAGGCAGCCCGGGCGCGGGGCCGGATCGAGGAAGAGCCGCTGAAGGCCACGCTCTATGCCCTCGGCATCGGCGTTCTGATCGGCGTGCTTTTGCGTCGGTAGCCGTCAGGCCGGGCCGGACGCCGCCCGCACGGGTCGCGTTCCGGCCAGGGCGGCGTCGGACACGAAGGGATTGGTCCGCCGCTCCTCGCCCAGGGTCGAGATCGGCCCATGGCCGGGGACGAAGGTGACGTCGTCGCCCAGCGGCCACAGCTTCTCCACGACGGACCGCACGAGGGCGTCCGGGTCGCTCTGAGGGAAGTCGGTGCGTCCGACGGAGCCCTTGAACAGAACATCTCCGACCTGGGCGAAGCGGGCGGCCGCGTTGAAAAAGATGACATGGCCCGGGGTGTGTCCCGGGCAGTGGCGAACGTCCCAGGTCGTCTCGCCCAGGGTGACGACGTCTCCATCGTCCAGCCAGCGCGTCGGGACGAAGCGGCGAGCCTCCGGCAGGCCGTACATCTGTCCCTGTCCCGGGATGCCGTCGATCCAGAACTGGTCAGCGGGATGCGGCCCCACGATCGGCGCGCCCGACTTTTCGGCCATCTCCGCCGCACCCCCGGCATGATCCAGATGGCCATGGGTGATCCAGATCTGCTCCAGCGTCAGGCCGCGACGCGCGAGCTCGCCCATCACGATATCGACACTGCCGCCCGGATCGATCACGGCCGCCTTCATCGTCGCCGTGCACCAGACGGTGGTGCAGTTCTGTTGCAGGGGGGTGACCGGGGTCACGAAGACACCGACGGGGGAGGGGAGCTGGGTCATGTTCGAGAGATAGCGAAGCGTGCCGCCTTGCGAAACCGCCTTCGCGTTGACCTTTGGCGTCCCTCTCGACATAAGGGCGGGCTTCGAGGTGCCGCTCCGACTGGGGCGGCCCTTTCTGCTTTACCCATCCCTGCGCGCGCACCGTTCAGATGTGCCGCCCCAGAGCGTCAGATTCCGCCATGCAAGTCGTCGAAAAGTCCACCGAAGGTCTGAGCCGCGTCATCACCGTGACCGTGCCCGCCACCGAGCTGAGCGCCAAGCTGGACGCCAGGCTGGCCGAGTTCGCGCCGAAGATGAAGCTGAAGGGCTTCCGTCCCGGCAAGGTGCCGGTCTCGCATGTGCGCAAGACCTATGGCCGCGAGATGATGGGCGAGATCGTCAACGACACGATCAACGAGACCAGCCAGAAGGCGCTGGACGAGATCAAGGTGCGCCCCGCCGCCCCGGCCGACATGAAGCTGACCTCGGACATGGACAAGGTCCTGGCCGGGTCCGTTGACCTCGCCTACGAGATGGCGCTGGAAGTCATGCCGGAATTCACCCCGGTCGATCCGAAGACCCTGAAGCTGGAGCGCCCGACCTATGAGGCGTCCGACGCCGATCTGGACGAGGCCCTGACCGAACTGGCCGGACAGGCCAAGAACTATGTGGACAAGAAGGGCAAGGCCGCGAAGGCCGCCGACGGCGACCAGCTGACCATCGACTTCCTGGGCAAGCTGGACGGCGAACCCTTCGAGGGCGGCACCGCCGAGGACGCGGACCTGGTGATCGGATCCAACCGCTTCATCCCCGGCTTCGAAGAGCAGCTGAAGGGTGCCAAGGTCGGCGAGGAGAAGACCATAGAAGTCACCTTCCCCGCTGACTATCAGGCTGCGAACCTGGCCGGGAAGCTGGCGACGTTCGACGTCAAGGTGAAGGCCATCAAGGCCGAGGCTCCCGCCGTGGTCGATGAGGACTTCGCCAGGCGCATCGGGCTGGAAAGCCTCGACAAGCTGAAGGAACTGCTGCGTAACAACCTGAACCAGCAGTATGCCGGTCAGGCGCGCTTCAAGCTGAAGCGCGGCCTGCTGGACGTGCTGGACGCCGCCCACAGCTTCGACCTGCCGCCCAGGATGGTCGATGCCGAGTTCGACGGCATCTGGCAACAGGTCGAGGCCGACAAGGCGGCCGGCAACCTGCCCGAGGAAGACGCGAAGAAGTCCGACAAGGACCTGAAGGCCGAATACCGCAAGATCGCCGAACGCCGCGTGCGCCTGGGTCTGGTGCTGGCCGAGATCGGCCGCGCCAACAACGTCGGCGTGACGGACCAGGAACTGAACAACGCCATCATGGCCGAGGCTCGCAACTATCCGGGGCAGGAGCGCCAGGTGCTGGACTTCTATCGCCAGAATCCCAACGCCGCCGCCTCGATGCGCGCGCCGATCTACGAGGAAAAGGTCTGCGACCTGATCTACCGCCTGGCCGATGTGACCGACACGCCGATCACGAAGGAAGACCTGCTCAAGGACGAAGACGAGGGCTGACGACAAAGCCGCGCGTCGTGACTGGCGCGCGGTTGTGTTGCGGCCCGGTATCGCGGCCGAAACAACCCTGCCCTGACCGGAACACGATTCGCGACGAAGGTTTCCCGAGGATGAGATCGGGAGGATTTTCATGCTGATCGGATTGGTCGCCGCCCTGGCATTGGGATCAGGTCAGGCTCGGAATCCGGAGCCGACAATCCTGAGCGACATCATCGTCAATGCGCCGCCGAACGAGGCCAAAGCGCTCGGCTTCATCGACCGGGTCGCGGCCCCACCCAACGGGCGTCGATTGGCCCGGTGGGAGCGCAGCCTGTGCGTCAGCGTCGCCGGCCTCGACGCCGCCTATGCCCAGTTCATCGTCGATCAGGTCACGGCCGTCGGCGCGTCCGTCGGACTCGATCCCGGGCAGGCAGGCTGCAGGCCAGACGTTCTGATCATCTTTACGGCCGATCCGGATGCCGCGGCCGGCCGGCTGATCGACGAGGACCTGGATACCTTCCGGCCCGTACGCTACGGCGCGACCGACCGGGGCGAGGCCGCGCTGGAGCAGTTTCAACACTCCGATGCGCCGGTTCGCTGGTGGCATGTCAGCGCACCGGTCAGCATCCTGACCGGCGAGGTGATGATGGGGATGGACGACGGCCCTGCCATCATGAACGCGCCGAACGCCTCGCGCATCGGTGCCGGCACGCGGGAAGCCCTTCAGCGGGCCATCATCATCGTCGATGCCAACCAGATCCGCGAGGTCTCGTTTGGCGCCCTCGGCGAATACCTCGGCATGTTGACCCTGACCCAGGTCGAGCCAGGGGCCGACCTGACCGGCTATCAGAGCGTGCTGAACCTGTTCGCGGGGTCGGACGGCCAGCGGATCACGGACTGGGATCAGACCTATCTCCAGGCCCTGTACCGGACACGCGGCGATCAGCTCCGCTATGTCCAGCAGGCCAACGATATCGCCGAACGGATGGTCGAACGCGCGACGAGGTCCGGTGCGACGCCGGATTCGGGCGAATCCCGCGACTGATCGGATCGGCTCGCTTGCATAGGCGGCGCCCGGACGCGATATGCTGGAAGAACGGCGCGACGCCCGAGTCGCTGCCGACAGCATCCGAGAAGGCCTGAATGCGCGATCCGATCGACTATCTGCAATCCAACCTCGTCCCCATGGTCGTGGAGCAATCCAGCCGGGGCGAACGGGCGTTCGACATTTTCTCGCGTCTGCTGCGCGAGCGGATCATCTTCCTGACCGGCCCGTTCGAGGACGGCATGGCCAGCCTGATCTGCGCCCAGCTGCTGTTCCTGGAATCGGAGAATCCGAAGAAGGAAATCAGCATGTACATCAACAGCCCCGGCGGTCAGGTGACCTCGGCGCTCGCGATCTACGACACCATGCAGTACATCAAGTCGCCGGTCTCGACCGTGGTCATGGGCATGGCCGCCTCGGCCGGCTCGCTGATCCTGACGGCCGGGCAGGCGGGTCAGCGCATCGCCCTGCCGAACGCGCGCATTATGGTCCACCAGCCCTCGGGCGGGTTCCGGGGTCAGGCCTCGGACATCGAACTGCACGCAGCCGACATCCGCTACACCAAGCGTCGGCTGAACGAGATCTACGTCCACCACACCGGCCGGACCTATGAAGAGGTCGAGAAAACCCTCGACCGCGACCACTTCATGGACGCCGAGGCCGCCAAGGAATGGGGCATCGTCGACCACGTCTACGACAAGCGCGACCAGGCCGATGCGGACGGCGTCAAGACCGTCTGATTTATTCCTCCCCCTGGCGTAGCGCAGGGGGAGGGGGACCGTAGCGCCCTTGCGCTGCGGTGGAGGGGGCCAGCCGCAAAGTCGGTGTGTGGGGTCAGCCCCGTCCACCCCTTCGTGGTCCCCCTCCCCCAGATGGGGGAGGAATATCCATGCAACACACAAGAGACCTCAAGGGCGTCGTCACCGTCGACGGCGACGACTACGAATGGGAAGTCCGGCGCCAGCCGCAGCGCACGACCGGCAACGAATGGCAGGGCATCGGCATCGCGCTCAGGCTGGTCGACGGCCAGCGCGAGGCCCTGGTGCAGTTTCCGATGGTCATGCGGGCCAGCGGCATCCCGAATTTCGAGCGCCAGCGGATCAATGTCGAAAGCATCAGGAACGCGGTCGCCTCGGCCATTGCGGCCGGATGGAACCCGACGTCGCGCGGCAAGGTCGTGGTCTTCGACGTGGACGCCGACGGCAACTGAGGTGATCAGGGCTTGCCCTTGAAGACCCGGAAGCCCGCGATCCCGGCGATGGCCAGCATCTCGGTATCGCCGGAGGTGTCGCCATAGGCGGCGGCCAGCCGCACGTCCGGTCCGAAGGCCGCCCGCAAACGCCGCACCTTTTCCTCGCCGCGACAGTTGGGACCCGCGAAGGCCCCGGTGAACCAGCCCCTGGCGTCGGTAACCAGATCGGTCCCCAGAAGGGCGTCCGCGCCCAGCCGGTCGGCGAACGGCTGGACCGTCAGGGCAGGGGAGGCGGTCACGATTGCGCGATATGCGCCGCGACGGCCCCAGTCATTCCAGACGCCCAGGGCATCCGGTCGCATCAGTCTGTCCCACTGCTCATGCGCAAATTGTTCGGCTTCCATGCTTAGCGCAACCGCGCCCATACACGGCAGGAAACGGCGGATGGCGGCCTCCTTCAGCTTTTGGCGGTCGCGGTCCAGGGCATAGGCGGCCAGTTGTGGGGCCATGGCCAGAAGCCCGGTGCGCCAGCGTTCGGGGCCGACCTTCCACTTCAGAAAGGCGGTGAAACTGTCCCGGATCGTCAGCGTGCCGTCGAAATCGAAGGCGACGATGGGCTGGCCCGGCGCGGGCGACTGGCGAAACGGTCGTGTGGTTCCCATGTCACCCATTCGCCTTGATCCTCTCCCACTGTGAATCGTCCACGCCCTGTCGCGTGCACTCTGCTTCGGCGGGGTTGTCGTGGCGGTTCGGATGGGGGATTGTCATTTTTTGAATATCTTCGCCTCCATAGTGATGGAATCATTGCGAAGACAGCGCGTTCCCTCTCCGGGGCGCGAGAGTGAGAAGGGTCCATGACCAAAGCTGCCGGCACCGACGCCAAGAGCACCCTCTATTGCAGCTTCTGCGGCAAGAGCCAGCACGAGGTGCGCAAGCTCATCGCCGGACCGACCGTGTTCATCTGCGACGAATGCGTCGAACTGTGCATGGATATCATTCGCGAAGAGCACAAGATCGGCTTCAAGAAGGCGGGGGCCGATGGCGTGCCTACGCCCAAGGAAATCCGCGAAGTCCTCGACGACTATGTGATCGGTCAGAGCCACGCCAAGAAGGTTCTCTCGGTTGCCGTCCACAACCACTACAAGCGCCTGAACCACGCTGCGAAGAACAACGACGTCGAACTGGCCAAGTCCAACATCATGCTGATCGGGCCCACGGGTTCGGGCAAGACGCTGCTGGCCCAGACGCTGGCCCGTATCATCGACGTGCCCTTCACAATGGCCGACGCCACGACCCTGACCGAAGCCGGTTATGTGGGCGAGGACGTCGAGAACATCATCCTGAAGCTGCTCCAGGCGTCTGACTACAACGTCGAGCGGGCCCAGCGCGGCATCGTCTACATCGACGAGATCGACAAGATTTCGCGCAAGTCCGACAACCCCTCGATCACCCGCGACGTCTCGGGCGAGGGCGTGCAGCAGGCCCTGCTGAAGATCATGGAAGGCACCGTGGCTTCCGTGCCTCCGCAAGGCGGGCGCAAGCATCCGCAGCAGGAGTTCCTGCAGGTCGATACGGCGAACATCCTGTTCATCGTCGGCGGTGCCTTCGCCGGTCTGGAAAAGGTCATCTCCGCGCGTGGAGCCGGGGCCTCGATCGGCTTCGGCGCAAAGGTCAAGGAAGTGGACGAGCGCCGCACCGGTGACATCCTTAAGGGGGTGGAGCCGGACGATCTGATGCGGTTCGGCCTGATCCCCGAGTTCATCGGTCGTCTGCCCGTCCTGGCGACCCTTGAAGACCTTGACGAGAAGGCCCTGGTCACCATCCTGACCGAGCCCAAGAACGCCCTGGTCAAACAGTACAAGCGCCTGTTCGAGATGGAGAACGTCGGCCTTACCTTCACCGACGACGCGCTCAACGCCGTCGCCAAGAAGGCGATCACGCGCAAGACCGGTGCGCGGGGCCTGCGCTCGATCCTGGAAGGGATTCTGCTGGAGACGATGTTCGAATTGCCGACCTTCGACGGTGTCGAGGAGGTGGTCGTCAACGCCGAGGTCATCGAGGGCAATGCCCAGCCCCTGCTGATCTATGCCGAGAAGAAGAAGGCCGACGGCGCGGCCTGATCGTCCGCATTTAATCCCTCCCCTGCGGCGCTTCCCCGGAAGCGGCCGCATGGGACAAGGCCAGTTCGATGAGTTGGGTGGCCCGGCGTTCTTCTAAGGCGCTGTCGGGCAGTGCCTGGCGGATCAGCGTGGACGTTTGGTGGGTTGATATGTCCGATCCTTACCACCGGGGTCGGGATCTCCGCGCCTAGGGTGGCCGCATCTCAGCAAGGGGACGCGGACATGGATCGCAGAACGTTTTCGATATTGATGGCGGGCGGCGTTGCTGTCTCTGCCGCTCCGGCCGTGGCCGCTGCGCCGCAGCGGCAAACCCATGGCTTCGTCACCGCCGCCACCGAAGGCCGGTTCGGTGAGCGGACCCGACTGTTCGGCGGCACCAGCCCCAACGACATCAAGATTTCCAGCTGCGACACCGGCGGGCAGCTGTCCGTGTTCGAATATGTGGGCCACGTCCCCGGCGGGCCCCCGCTGCATGTTCACCCGGACCAGGACGAAATCTTCTTCATCCACGGCGGCGATTATCTGTTTCAGATCGGCACTGAGAGACGTCGGCTGGGTGCGGGCGACACCGTGTTCTTGCCGCGCGGCGAGCCCCACACTTTCGCCCAGCTCAGCGAGGTCGGCCGCATGTTGTTCATGTTCACGCCGGCGGGCGATATGGAGGCCTATTTCCGGGCGCTCGCTGAACTCGCCGGGCCTCCGTCGGAAGCAGAAGAGGCGGCCCTGTTCGCCGCTCACGGCATGAGGCGGCTTGGCCCCGGTCTCGATCCGCGCGTAGATGGCTGACCGCAAGGGAAGGGGAGGCCGCCTTGCAGCCTGTGTTCCGAGAGACCGCGCCCTGCCCCGGCCTGAGGGGCTGGGTCAGCCGCTATCAGATCATTCATCTGGACTTTCGCGCGATCGAAGCCCCACCGGCAAAAGCCTATTGGCCACGGCCTGCTTCGGCCCTGGCCTTCTATCCTCGTGATCCCGAGGTCGTAAGCCGGGCGGGCACGGGGGCCGAGACCAAGCCTCGCGCTGTGCTGATTGGCCAGCCGACCGCGATGGAGCATCGTTGTGGTGGTCGGGACTTCTTCGTCTTCCAGGTCGAGTTCAGGCCGGGTGCCCTGTATCGCCTGACGGGCGGTCTACGATCCACGCAGCTGACCGACGCCTTCGTCGATGCCGAGGCGGTTTTTGGACGCGAGGCGTCACAGGCCGCATCGGCCCTTTCGGACGCCGAAGACGCTGACGTCATGATCGGGATCGTGGACACCTTTCTCACGCGACTGGTCGCAAGGACGCAGGCCCGGCGTGGGGTGGGTGAACACGGTGCCGACTGGGCCGCGGAGCGACTGTGCCTGAATGGCGTCGGCTCGCTTTCACGTCTCGCCGACCGCGCAGGGCTGAGCTCAAGACAGCTGCACCGAAGCTTTCTGGATCGTATCGGTGTCGAGCCCAGCGTGTTCGGTCGGATCGCGCGGTTCGACCGCCTGTTGCGGGCCCGCAATGCATACCCCGACTGGGACTGGCTCAGCCTCGCGCTTCACGAAGGCTACCACGACCACCGTCACATGGCGCGCGATTTCCAGTCCTTCACGGGGCTGAGCCCCGGTGCCTTCTATCTCCAGGAACTGGCGGCACCAGAGCGGCACTTCGGACACCTGGAGACCTGAAGCCACGTCACGAGGACAATATCCTGGACTTTTGGGGCAACGCTTGAACGTCATGTGACAAGCGCCACATACTCATCCGAACGCCGTCGGAATCGACGGGCCTCTCCAGGGTGTCGCTGCATATCGCGGGACGTCGGGGGAGGCGGGCCGGAGATCGTCAATGGCCCAGGAGCGCATCATGTCCGAGTCAAAGATCCTGCCCGTCCTGCCTCTGCGGGACATCGTCGTGTTTCCCCACATGGTCGTGCCGCTCTTCGTAGGGCGCGAGAAATCCGTGCGGGCGCTCGACGAAATCATGAAGGGTGAAAAGCAGATCCTGCTGGCCACCCAGAAGAACAGCGTCGACGACGATCCGTCGCCCGACGCCATCTATCCGGTCGGCGTGCTGGCCACCGTGCTGCAGCTGCTGAAACTGCCCGACGGCACCGTGAAGGTTCTGGTCGAAGGCAAGGGCCGGGCCCGCCTGACCCGCTTCACCGACCGCGAGGCGTATTTCGAGGCCGAGGCCGTCGAGATCGAGGACGACCTGGGTGAACCCGCCCAGGCCGAGGCGCTGCTGCGCGCCGTGGTCGAGCAGTTCGAAAACTATGTGAAGCTGAACAAGAAGGTGCCGCCCGAGGCGCTCAGCTCCATCCCCCAGATCACCGACGCGTCCAAGCTGGCCGACAGCGTCGCGGCCCATCTGTCGGTCAAGATCGCCGACAAACAGGCTCTGCTGGAAACCATCGCCGTGCCGCAGCGGCTGGAGAAGGTCTATGGCCTGATGGAGGGCGAGATCAGCGTCCTGCAGGTCGAGAAGAAGATCCGCTCGCGCGTGAAGCGCCAGATGGAGAAGACCCAGCGCGAATATTACCTGAACGAGCAGATGAAGGCGATCCAGCGCGAGCTGGGCGAGACCGACGACGCCCGCGACGAGATCATGGAGCTGGAGAAGCGCATCCGGAAGACGCGCCTGTCGAAGGAAGCCCGCACCAAGGCCGAGGCCGAGGTCAAGAAGCTGCGCAATATGAGCCCGATGTCAGCGGAATCGACGGTGGTGCGCAACTACCTGAACTGGCTGCTGGCCATTCCGTGGGGCAAGGCCAAGCAGAAGCCGATCGACCTGAATAAGGCCGAGGCCATCCTCGAGGAGGACCACTACGGGCTCGAGAAGGTCAAGGAACGCATCATCGAGTATCTGGCCGTCCAGGCCCGCACCAACTCGCTGAAGGGGCCGATCCTGTGCCTCGTCGGCCCGCCCGGGGTCGGCAAGACCTCGCTGGCCAGGTCGATCGCCAAGGCGACGGGGCGTGAATACGTCCGCATGTCGCTGGGCGGGATGCGGGACGAAGCGGAAATCCGCGGTCACCGCCGGACCTATATCGGGTCCATGCCCGGCAAGATCATCCAGTCGATGAAGAAGGTGAAGACCACCAACGCCTTCATCCTGCTGGACGAGATCGACAAGCTGGGAGCCGACTGGCGCGGCGACCCGTCCAGCGCGCTGCTGGAGGTGCTGGATCCGGCCCAGAACAATGCGTTCGGCGATCACTATCTTGAGGTCGACTACGATCTTTCCAACGTCATGTTCGTGACCACGGCCAACAGCCTGAACATGCCCCAGCCCCTGATGGACCGGATGGAGATCATCCGGGTCAGCGGCTACACCGAGGACGAGAAGGTCGAGATCGCCAAGCGGCACGTCCTGCCCAAGGTCACGAAGGACAACGGCCTGACGGCTGTCGAGTTCGTGGTGCCCGAGGACACGATCCGCGAACTGATCCGCTACTATACGCGCGAAGCCGGCGTGCGTTCGCTGGAACGCGCCCTGGGCGGACTGGCGCGCAAGGCCGTTCGCGAGATGTCGAAGGAGAAGACGCTCTCGATCACCGTCGACAGCGCCAAACTGGCCGACTACGCGGGCGTCAAGAAATACCGCTATGGCGAGACGGACGAAGAGGATCAGGTCGGCATTGTCACCGGCCTGGCCTGGACCGAGTTCGGCGGCGACATCCTGACCATCGAGGCGATCAAGATGCCGGGCCGCGGTCGCATGACCGTGACCGGCAACCTGAAGGAGGTGATGAAGGAATCCATCTCCGCCGCCGCCTCCTACGTCCGGGCGCGCTCGCTCAGCTTCGGCGTCAAGCCGCCGGTGTTCGAAAAGACCGACATCCACGTCCACGTCCCGGACGGTGCCACGCCCAAGGACGGCCCGTCTGCCGGTGTCGCCATGACCGTCGCCATGGTCTCGGTCCTGACCGGTGTGCCGATCCGCAAGGACATCGCCATGACCGGCGAGATCACCCTGCGCGGCCGGGTCACCGCCATCGGTGGTCTGAAGGAGAAGCTGCTCGCGGCGCTGCGGTCCGGCGTCAGGACCGTGCTGATCCCGCAGGAGAACGAGAAGGACCTCGCCGATGTGCCCGACAATGTGAAGGGCGCGCTTGAGATCGTCCCGATCTCGACGGCCGACGAGGCGCTGAAGTGGGCCCTGACCGGCTCGCTGACGGCCGTGGAGTGGGACGAGGTGGCCGAGCCGCTGAATCCCGCGCCCGCCACTGTTCCGCCGATCGACGGCACGACCGTCGTCAGCCACTGACCAACGGTCTCCTCCCTGTTCGCAATGCGAACGGGGAGGTGGCACGGCCGTTCTTCACGGCCGTGACGGAGGGGTTCTGGACGCGGCCTCAATCAACGGGCAAACAGACCCCCTGGATGGGCGGCTAGCTCAGCTGGTCAGAGCATCTCGTTTACACCGAGAGGGTCGGCGGTTCGAACCCGTCGCCGCCTACCAATCGCATCGAAAAAGGCCGTCGGAGCGATCCGGCGGCCTTTGTCGTTCTCTGCGTCGGTGGATCGGGCGGGATGAACCTCCGATCCCGCGGATCAGAACTTGAAGCTGGCCCGCAGCAGCAGGCTGTAGCGGATGTAGTCCTCGATCTTCTCTGCGTCTGCCGAGATCGACAGCTTGCCCAGATCGTTGCCCACACTGAGGCTGAAGCCCGCGATCGGGCCGCCGCCCTCGATCGAATCGGGCGTCAGCTTGAATGACGACCCGGTCGACACGAAGCGCGCCATGGTATCGCCCGGATCGACGGAGATGTTCTGGCGCCAGCCCAGTCGGACCTCCGGTCGGATCCAGCCGTCCTGGCCGAAGCCGTAGCCGATGTTGACCGCGGCCACGGTCGAGAACATGTGCCCGTCCCGGCTTTCGATATCCAGATTGAAGCTCTTGTTGGAGCCTTCCTCGATGTGCGCTTCCTCGTTCAGCGAGAAATACTCGGCATAGACTTCGGGACGGATGCTCAGGCGACCGAATTCACGCTCGTAAGAGGCCCCGCCGGCCAGGGCCAGGGTGAAGCCGTTCCAGCTCGAGGTGTTCTGGATGTTGATGGCGGTCGTCACGATCTGACGGGTCGAATCGAAGGTCGCATAGCCGCCCGCCGCCCGTGCCCACGTCGTCCAGGCCTGTCCCTGGGCCCGCCAGTACAGACCCAGCTCGACCAGGTTGGCGGTCAGGACCTCTTCAGCCTCGGCTTCCGGGTCCTGGATATCCGAGGAGGTGAAGGCCAGCGATACGCCCAGGGCCCCCAGCGACGATCCGCGTTCGATACCGCCGGCGACGCCGAAGCCTTCGGAGCGGAAACCGTAGGAGTCGGTCTTGTCCTTGTCGGCGTAGAAGTTGATTTCCTGAACCCAGGCGCTGGTTTCGCCTGGCGCGACCGTGGCGTTGCGGCCGGTCAGGGCGCGCGTCACGGCATCGACGCCGGACGCGAGCGACAGCAGCGGCCCGCCCGAGTGGTCGGGCAGGACCTGTTCATACAGCTCGATGAAGCCGGCGCGCGTGCCCTGGGCGGTGAAGGCGTTCAACAGCGCACCGCTGCCGGCCAGACCGGCATAGAAGGCGTCGAACGCCTGGGCCTCTGCGGAAATCAGTCCCGCTTCGGCCGCCGTCCGGCGTCGCGCGTCGATATAGACATCGCCAGCCGCGACGTCGGTGCCCGCCGTGACGATGAACAGATAGGGCGAGTTGGACTGGACCGCCGTCTGGTCGATTGTTCCGGCCACCAGGGTGTTGGCGTCGATGATCGTATAGCGCTGGGCGGACGTGATCAGCGAGTTGAACCGGATACCCAGCCCCGCGCCGTTGGCCAGTGTCGCGGTCCCGTTGACACGGAAGCCGGAACTGGTTCCCGTTGCAGGATCAAGCGTGACGATCAGATCGCCGTCGGTGCCGATGTTCAGTCGGGTGACGCTGGTGACGCTGGTCTGGCGAGAGTCCAGCGTCCCCCTGGTGATGTCGACGGTCAGCCGGCCGTCGCTGTCGGTGATCGCCCCCTGGACGCGCGCACCGCCGGTGATGGCCAGCTGGTCGGCACCCGCTCCGAACGACACGTCACCCAGGATCGTGCCGTTCTCTGCGGCAAGGACGTCGGCACCCGATCCGAAGCGGATCGCGCCCGCCGTGACGGGTTCGCGCGAATCCGGCACGCCGTCGCCGTCCGTGTCGGGATCGGCCGTGCTGACGGTGCTGGCCACGCCATACTGGCGATAGGTGACGCCTGTTGTGTTGGCGGACACATCGATCGCTGTCGTCGTTCCAGTGGTCAATCCAGTCGTGTCGTTCGGGGCCAGAAGGGCCTGGATCGACCGGGTGTTGGTGATCGATGTCAGGGTGCCCGATGCATCGCGAATGGCGGTGGTCGATGCCAGTCCCCCGGTCGCGGAGGCCAGCAGCAAGCCGCTGTTCGTCAATGCCGGCAGATTGGCACCCGCGGCAATATCCAGCCCGAAGACGGTCTGGGCACCCTTGGTCGCGAGCGATCCGGCGGTGAGGGAACCGGTGTTGTCAAAGCGGGGCGTCGTCACGCCGCTGTTGATCCGAAAGCCCGTGGCCCCGGCTTCGGTCCCGATGGCGGCGACGGCCCCTTCGTTTCGAATGCCGCCGTTGATCGCGACTGTCTGGCCGCCGGCGACACCCACCTGGACCGCGGTCGCGCTGATGCCGTCATAGACGCCATTGGCGTTGATCGAACCGCGATTGATCAGGCCGTAGGCATTGTTGTTCGTCCCGGCCACACCCAGGGTGACGCCACGCGTCGACGACCCGATCGTGAGGGCTGCAGCGCTGCCAAAGGCGTTGATCTCGGCATTGCCCTCTGTCGCGTCTGCGATGCCGTCGCCGTCTTCGTCGGTGCTGTTGGCATCATTATCGGCCGGGCGGATGTCCACCACGACGCCGCCGGCCACATTGCCTGCCACGACGACGGTCGATCCGCTCTGCAGCAGATCGTCGGGATCGAGCTTTGCAATCTGTGCGGCCGTGGGGCGCGAAGAGTACCGGTACCCCGTCGACGAGATTTGCCCCTGCAGCGTCACGCGACCGCCGACATCGCCCTGAAGATTGACGGCGTTGGCGTCCAGACCCTGGGCCGTGACCGTTCCGGAGACGTTGACACCACCCGACACGGTGGCGGTCGTGGCCATCGCCGCGGCGTTTGTCCCGACGGCGCGCAAGGTGCCAAAGTTGGTCAGATTGCCGGTCAGGGCGCGCTCGACCGAGATGCCTCGCGCGTTGGCCCCTTCAACGAGGATACTGCCGGAGCTTTCCACCAGCACATTGCCGGTCAGTGCCGTGGTCCCCGTCAGGCGCACGCCGAACCGACCGGATCCATTGGCCAGCGGACCATCCAGGTCGCCATCGTTGTCGGTGTCTGGATAGGGGTCGATGTTATCGGTGACGGAGATCGTACCGCCGACCGTCACATTGGCCGTATTGGCTCCCGGGCCAACCAGGATCGCAGTGGTTCCATCGGCACTCGCCGGCAGGGTGATGTTGGAGCCGCTGTCCAGATCGACGCTGTTGTTGGAATCGACAGTGACGGCCACGCCACTGGTCACGGTGATCGAACCGCCCGACGCGAATCGAACGTCGTCGCGCCCCGTTCCCGTTGCGTTCGACGTCTGGATCGGCGTTGTCCGGGTTGTCGAAATCACGACCTCGGCCCGCGCGGCGGTGACCACCATCAGAGGGGCAAGCGCCACCGCGGTCGCAAGCAGTCTACGCATTCGCAAAATTCACCCCAGAAGGACACGCCAGCAGGCGCGGGGCCTTCTAGCAGGAGGGCCTCCACCTGTCTCAAGTTTCGCGAATTTGAGGCGATTGCAAGGCTAAAGCGGCCTGCCTTGCCATGTAGCACGGGTTTGCCTGGCGTGATGCAAGACAGCCTCCATGACGCAGCCATCGAGGGGCGAACCGGCTTGAGCTTGACGTTCACCGGGCGTAGGGGCGTTCAATGGCCCCGCGCAAATCGTCCGCACGCACCCAAAAGTCCCGACCCCGCGTTTCGCGCCGGTCTCCGGAGACACCGTCCATGAGCATGACCGATCTGGACGTTCAGGAGGGCGAACTTCGCCTTATCCCCGGACTGGACGAAGAGGTCGCCGAGACGCTGAGATTTCTGAAGGCGTCGACCGCCGATCCTCGCCCGCGCATGGTCGATACCACCATGCTGTATGCCCCGCGATCCGGCGGCGTGAAGCGGTATCTGTTGTCGAAGAAGGCCTGGATCGAGGCGAACCGCCCCGGTGTCGCCCACTCGCTGGTCGTGCCCGGCGCACGTCATGAAGCGGGTAAGGACGGCATCATCAAGCTGCACGCCACCAAGCTGCCGTTCGGCGATGGCTATCGCTGGCCCAGTTCGGTCAAGCGCTGGGGGGCCTGGGTGGCTTCGATGAAACCGTCTCTGATCGAGGCCGGCGATCCCTATACCCCGGGGCAGGGCGCGCTGGAGGCCGGCCAGCGCGCCGGCTGTCCCGTCGTCGGCTTCTGCCACTCCGACCCGGCCGGACTGGCGGCGCTGCATTTCGGCGAGTGGGCCAAGAAGCCGGTGGAAAAACGGTGGGCCCGCCTTTTTGGACAGTTCGACCGGGTCATTTCGCCCAGCCGCTTCATCGCCCGGAGGCTGGAAGAAGCCGGCGTGCGCGACATCGTCATCCGGCCCCTGGGGGTCGAGATCGACACCTTCCGCCCGGAGCGGCGTGATCGGGACGGGCTGTTGAAGCGGCTCGGGCTGCCCAGGGATTCGCGACTGCTTTGCTTCGCGGGGCGACCGGCCCGCGAGAAGAATATCGATGTCCTGATCGAGTCCGTCCAGAAGCTGGGCGCGCCCTATTATCTGGTGCTCGTGGGGGCCGGAGCCGGCATGCCCGCCGAGGACCGCGTCATCGCCCTGCCTTACGAGCGCGATCCCCGTGCGGTCGCTCGCATCATCGCGTCGTGCGACGCCTTCGTACACGCCAACGACAAGGAGCCGTTCGGGCTGATCGTGCTGGAGGCCATGGCCTGTGGCCGACCGGTCGTCGGCGTCAACGCAGGCGGCGTGGCGGAGACCGTGACCGATCAGGTCGGCCAGCTGGCCCCCACCGCGGACCCGGACGACTATGCGCAGGCGGTCGAAGCGCTGTTTGAACGCGACATCGAGGCGATCGGTGCGGCCGCCCGGGTTCATACCGTCGAAAAGTTTGCCTGGAACCGCGTGTTCGAGGATCTGTGCATGACCTATGGCGAGGTCAGCGGGAAGGCCGAGTTCGTAACGCCCGCCGAGGCCTTGCCCGTCCATTAGGCTCCACGCGGGACGGGTCGCTCAGACCAGGGCCGACCGCCCGGCGTAGAGGTCGGCCGAGGCCCGTTCCAGCACCGCAGCCGCGCTTTCGCCTGGCATCAGTTCGGCTGCGCCGACATGGAAATCGGCGACGAAAGGCGATCGGTCGGGGCCCGCATCGAAGGCCGTGCAACCGATGACGGCCGCGATCCGCTCGGCCGCAAGGCGGGCGGCCGCTGCCGGTGTGGCCGGCAGGGCCAGGGCGAACACCTCCGGGGCCAGGCGCGCGGCCGTGTCCTCGACCCGGACCAGTCGGGAGACCATGGCCCCGATTTGCGGCATGGCCCGGTCAAGCCAGCCCCCGGCGCGCGCGCGGGTCAGGGCGTCTGTGTCCGACAGACGCAGGACGCAGACCGACAGGGGACGCCTGCGGGCTGTCGCCGCCTCGGCCACCCGGCCCAGATGGCTGGCGAAAAGCGTCGGGGTGAACAGGCCCGTGGACGGGTCCATGATCCCGGCTCCGCGCGCGCCCTCCAGGGCCTTGCGGATGGCCAGATGGAGGCGATGGGTGCGGGCCAGTGACAGCACCCGAGCGGCCGTGTCCGGTTCCGGCGTGTCGGCTGCGGCGACGTCGGAGAAGCCCCGGTTGAACAACTCGCTCAGATTGATCTCGCCTTCGCTGCGCAGATAGAGGGCCAGCGGTATGTGATACAGGCGGGTATTCCGCTTCATGCCCGAGGCGATGGACAGGGCGGGGGCGTGATCCGGAGCCCCCCAAAGCACCGCCGCATCGAACGAGGTCTCGTGCAGGTAGTCGAACGCCGTATAGGGCGTCGGTGCCGCGATCACCTCCGCCCCTGCGGTCGTCAGGGTATTGGCCAGGGCCAGAAACCGGTGGTCCGGCGCTCCGGCGATCAGGATCTTGAGGGGAGCCGGATCAGGTGCCCCTGGATCCAGGGTCGCGCCATGCAGGGCAAACGTCGCCTGGCGCAGGCGGAATTCCTCTTCTGCGATAGCGGCACGGACCAGCTGTTCCATTCGCAGGGCGGCCTGGGCTGGATGCGGGGCCTGGATGGCCACCATGTCGAAGTCGCCGCCTTCCACCAGTCCCTCGCCGATGCCGACGACGGGAAGGCGACGCGCGCCGGCGGCGCGTCGCAGGGCATTGGGCAGGGTTGCGATCTCGGGGTGGTCGGCGTCCAGAATCGCGACCTCCAGCTTGAAATCGGTCAGGGCGGCCACGGCTGCGTTGCCGGTGCGCGCTGTCATGGTTCGCCACCCCAGCGAATCCAGCCCCTGGCAGAGTTGACCGATCCGTTCATCGGTCGCGGCGACCACCAGTACGCGCGGCTCCTGACTCAAGGCGACGTCTCCTCATGCGTCGGCCGAGCGCCCACGAGCCCTCGCGGGCCTTGTCACCATACCGATGCTGCCATGGTCGGCGCAATGTTGCTGATACCCGCCACAGGCGAAAATGGTCGGGTTGTGGACGCTTCACACAGGGATGTTTTACGATAGGGTCACAAAAAGGGACTGCGGCGGGAACCGGCTTGAGCGGATATCGAACGGACATCGCATCCCCGGGCTTCTGGGGCAGGCTTTCGGTGCGGGCCTTTACCCGCAGCTGGGGCCGTGACGTCATGCTCTATACGGGCGGGGTGTCGTTCTTTGCCCTGCTGGCGGTCTTTCCGGCCATCGCCATCCTGATCGGCTTCTACAAGGCCGTTCTGTCGATCGCGCAGGTCGGCGAACAGGCGGCCGCCCTGGCCGATGTCATGCCCCACGCGGCCCGCGCCATCTTCCGTGCCGAGATCGAGCGTCTGTCCAACGCCTCTGCCCGTACCGTCTCGACCCAGAGTGCCTTCGCCCTGATCGTCGGTGCCTATGCCGCGCACCGGGGGTTCAAGGCCCTGCTGGCGGGGCTGAATCTCATCCATGACGAGACCGAGCCGCACGGCTTCTTCAGGTTCAACCTTCTGGCCTTCTTCGTCGCACTGTTCGCCTTTGCCCTGTTCACGGTCGTGTCCGGTGCCGTCGTGACGTCCCGTCTGCTGGAGCACACGGGACCGGTAGCGGCGGAAAGCGCCTTCATGCCTCTGGATGGTCTGTGGCCGGCGCTGGGTCTCGGGGTGGGGCTGACCCTGCTCTATCGATACGCCATGTCTCATCGCGATCCCGTCGCCTGGGGGCCATCCATCACGGGAGGCGTCGTGGCGACCCTGATGTCGATGGTCTCGTCATGGCTCTGCGCCATCTATGTGGAGCAGATCGCACAGCTGGGCGCGACCTACGGTTCCGTCGGGGCGGTGGTGGTGCTGCTGATCTGGCTGTCGTGGAACGTCAACGCCATCTTCTATGGCGGAGCGTTCGCCACCGAGATGGAGATCGCCTGGCGTGCGCGGGGCGCACCGGACATTGAACCTGAAGCGTCCGGTTCCGTCGTCAACCTGTCGGAGCGGCGCGCGTCTCGACGGTAATCGTCAGGACGCCGTCGGTCTCCTCGACCGAGACGACCCGTCCTCCCAGTTCGCCCATCAGAAACGGAACGTCGATCCGCGCCATGGGGTCCGTGGCCAACAGGATGAAGGCTTCGATCCCCGGCTGGTCTTCCAGCGCCTTTCGGAGACGCAGGCTTGGCACCGGACAACGGTGCCCCCGCGCGTCGATGACCGTCGTCACTCTGCCTCCGCCGCCTCCACAAGCATCGTCAGCGCCACCCTGACACTGGCCAGGCGCACCGCCTCCCGCCCGATATCGCCGAACCGGTGCACCGTATGGCGGACGCCCGCCTTGCTCGCGCACGCGAAATGCACCAGGCCGACCGGCTTGTCCGCTGACCCGCCACCCGGGCCGGCGATGCCGGTGACGGAGACAGCCAGGTCGACGCCCGCGAGATCCCGGGCCCCTGCCGCCATGGCCTCGGCCACGGGTTGCGAGACAGCGCCGTTCTGATCGATCAGATCGGCCGGGACGCCCAGCAGCCGGGTCTTGGCGGTGTTGCTGTAGGTCACGAAGCCCCGGTCGACGACCGACGACGACCCGGCCACGGCGGTCAGGGCGGCGGCGACCAGGCCGCCGGTGCAGCTCTCGGCCGTGGCCAGCGTCAGGCCGCGGGCCGCAGCTTTGGTGACCACCGCCTCTGCCAGCGTCTGGATATCCTCTGGAAACATTGACCGTTCCGAAATCGCGTCGAGTCAATCTAGCGTGACGTCCGGCGAGGGTTCTGTCGAGCCAGGGACGATTGGGGGATCCGTGTCTGAAACCACTCTGAACACGGGTGTGCCCGGCGTGGGCGATGCCCCGACCGGCGACCGGTTCACGCCGATCCTGTTCGCTGTGGCGATCTTCACCTCGGCGGCCCTGGTCTTCGTCGTCCAGCCCATGGTGACCAAACTGGTCCTGCCGATGCTGGGGGGATCGCCGTCGGTGTGGAATACCTCGATGGTCTTCTTCCAGGCGGCGCTGCTTGCGGGATACGCCTATGCCCACGCCCTCCAGCGGCTGAAAAATCTGCGGACCCAGCTGGGCGTCCACCTGGCGCTGCTGGCGCTCGCAGCGCTGTTCCTGCCGCTGAAGATCAACGGTTTGCTCGGCGATCCGAATCCTTCGGCCCCCATCGGCTGGCTGCTGATGACCCTGGTGCTGTCCGTCGGCGCGCCCTTCGCCGTGCTGTCGGCCACGGCCCCCTTGCTCCAGGCCTGGTTCGCGCGGGTCAGGGCAGGGCATGCCGACGGCAAGAACCCCTATGTCCTCTATGCGGCCTCCAACCTGGGAAGTTTTCTCGCGCTGCTGGCCTATCCGGTCGTGATCGAACCTCTGCTGACCCTGTCGGGACAGAGGGCGGCCTGGACCGGGGGGTATGCGATCTTCATGCTGCTGGTCGTCGGCCTCGCGGTCGTGACCTGGCGGCGCGGGTTCGCGCCTGTGCTCGATGCCGCCCCGTTAGAGCGCAGCAAACCGATCGCCTGGGCCGACAAGATCAAGCTGATCCTGATCGCCGCCGCACCCTCCAGCCTGATGCTGGGGGTGACGCAGCATCTGTCGACAGACGTCGCGTCCGCGCCGTTCCTGTGGATCATCCCGCTGGCGCTTTATCTGCTGACGTTCGTAATCGCCTTCGCATCGAAGCCCCTGATTCCGCTGACCTATACCTATGCTGTCCAGGCCGCCCTGGTGGCGGCGTGCATGGTGCTGCTGCCGTTCCGCAACGGCGACTGGCTGATGATGTTCGGGCTTCACCTGGGCACGTTTTTCGTGACCGCCCTGATGTGCCACCAGGTGCTGGCGGAGCGGAGGCCGGCTCCCGACTGGCTGACGGAGTTCTTCCTTCTTCTGTCCGTCGGCGGGGTCGTCGGCGGCGTCTTCAACGCCCTGATCGCGCCGGTGATCTTCAACATGGTGTGGGAGTATCCCCTGGTCCTGGTCCTGGTCGGCCTGGTTCGCCCCTGGAGCTGGAAGCCGGTCGGCCGTGTCGAGATGGCGCTGCTTCTGGCGGGAATCCTGCTGGCGATCGTGCCGCCGGTGGCCCTGGAGGTCATGCGCTACAATGCCCCGTTCCGGGCCCTGTTCACGCTGGAGCAGATCGTCGCCCTGTCTCAGCTGATCTTCGGCGCGGCTGTGATCTGCGCCTTCGTGATCCGCGATCGGGCTCCTTTCTTCACGGTCATCATGGCCGTCGTGTCCGTCGGGTCGCACCATATCGCGCGCGGCTATGTCTGGGACCTGAGCGAGCGTAGCTTCTTTGGCCTGATGCGCGTTGCCACGCCTCAGGACCCGCGCCTTGGCGGCCCCGTCCATGTCCTGTCGCACGGCACGACGCTGCACGGGGCCCAGCCGGTCGCCCCGCGCTTCGCCTGCATGCCCACGCTGTATTACGCGCCGACGACACCCCTTGGGCAAGTCATGCAGGGCCTGCAGCTTCGCAACGAGGGCCGCGGCGTCACCGTCGGTGTTGTGGGGCAGGGGTCCGGAGCCATGGCGGGCTACAAGCGTGCCGAGGACAGTATGGCCTTTTTCGAGATCGACCCGATGGTCGACCGGCTATCGCGCGATCCGAAGTGGTTCACCTTCATCTCGACCTGCGCCGATGGACCGATCCGGACGGTGCTCGGCGATGCCCGCCTGTCGCTGGTCCATGAGACGCCGGGCACCTATGATTATCTGGTGATCGACGCCTTCTCTTCCGACGCCGTGCCGACCCATCTGCTGACCGTCGAGGCCATCGCAGGGTATCTGAAACTGCTGAAGCCCGACGGCGTGCTGCTGTTGCACCTGTCCAACCGCAATCTGGATATCACCCGGCCGGCCCAGGCGGCGGCCGTGTCGCTGGGGGTGCCCTATCTGCACCAGCTCTATGCCGAACGGCCCGATACACCGGAAATGGCGGAGGCCTCTACCGAGGCGATCATCCTGTCACCGACCGAGGCGGGCCTGTCCCGGTTCCGGGCCGATCCGCGCTGGGCCGTGCTGCCGGATACGAAGGTCAAGCCCTGGACCGACGACTATGTGAACCTGTTCGGTTCGCTGTGGCGACATTTCAGGGGGGAGGGCTGAAGACGCTCAGGCGTCCAGCGGCAGGCCCAGGATCCCGGCCAGGCGCTCGCGCATCGCCTGACGGTGCGGCTTCACCTTCGGCCTCTCGCAGAACGGGCTGACGTCGACATTGACCAGGCGAACGCTGCCTCCGCACCGACCGCCGCATGCCAGGGCTTTGATACCGTCCGGAAACATGGGCCTTTTCGAACCGGCAGCGAGTCGGCTTAGACTCGGCCCAGGGCGCGGGTCTTTCGACCGGTGCGCGACATTCCGGGGATTTCATGACCGACGCCACCGTGACGCAGGATATCGGCCCATCCCGGGATGGGGCCCCCGACGACCGGGTCATGCCGGCCCTGTTCGCCCTGGCCATCTTCACCTCGGCATCCCTCGTCTTCGTGGTCCAGCCGATGGTGACCAAGCTGGTCCTGCCGATGCTGGGCGGTTCGCCGGCCGTGTGGAACACCGCAATGGTGTTCTTCCAGGCGGCGCTGCTGGGCGGTTACGCCTATGCTCACCTGCTGCAGCGACTGCGCTCCATGCGGGGTCAGATGGCTGTTCACCTGGGGCTGCTCACTCTGGCCGCCTTGTTCCTGCCGCTGCGAATGAGCGGCCTGCTGGGAGATCCCAGCCCCGATGCACCGATCGCCTGGCTGCTAGGAACGCTCGCCCTTTCGGTCGGCGCGCCGTTCGCCGTGCTATCAGCGACGGCACCGCTGCTTCAGGCCTGGTACGCCCGGGTCCGCGCGGGTCATGCCGACGGCAAGAACCCCTATGTGCTCTATGCCGCCTCGAACCTGGGAAGCTTCATCGCGCTTCTGGCCTATCCCGTTCTGATCGAGCCGCTCGCGACCCTGTCGGGCCAGCGGGCCGGCTGGAGCGGCGGCTATGCATTGTTCATGCTGATGGTGATCGCCCTGGCGGTAGTCGCCTGGCGGCGCGCCCATGTGAACGTCGCGCCGGTCGAGGCCCTGCCGGTCAGCCCCGCCATCCCGTGGCACGAGAAGGTCGTGTTCGTGTTGCTGGCCGCCGCACCGTCCAGCCTGATGCTGGGGGTGACCACCCACCTGTCCACCGACGTGGCGTCCGCCCCGTTTCTGTGGGTCATTCCGCTCGCGCTCTACCTGCTGACCTTCGTAATTGCGTTTCAGGCAAGGCCGCTGATTCCCTTGCCCCTGACGCTGACGATCGGCGGTGCCATCGGCCTTCTGACCCTCTCGTTCACGGCGTTTCTGATGGCGTCCTGGCCGCTGATGTTCGGCCTGCACCTGCTGACCTTCTTCTTCCTGGCCCTGATGTGCCACCAGCGGCTGGCCGCGCGGCGACCGCCGCCGGACCGGCTGACAGAGTTCTATCTTCTGCTGTCGTTGGGCGGCGTGGTGGGCGGGGCCTTCACCGCGCTTCTGGCACCCGTCATCTTCAATGCCGTTTGGGAGTATCCTCTCGTACTTGTTCTGGTCGGGCTGGCCCGGCCCATGGACCGATCGCCGATCCGGACCCGCGAGGTCTATCTGTTTGTGGCAGCCGTGCTTGTGTGCGCCGTGCCGCCTCTGCTGTCGGAGGCCTTGCAGGCGAACTGGGCTTTCGCCGGATGGTTCTCGAAGACTGTCACGGTGGACATGCCGCGCCTGACCCAGTTCGTCCTGCTGGTCCCGATCATTATCGGCTTCCTGCTCCGGGGTCGTATGCCGGCCTACGTCATCATCGCCGCCCTGATCGCCATCTCGACCCAATACATCGCGCGCGGCTACGAATCGGCCTTCACCGAGCGCAGCTTCTTCGGCGTGACGAAGGTGGGCCGGACCCAGGATCCCCGACTGGGCGGCGAGGTCCACATCCTGATGCATGGCACGACCCTGCACGGTGCCCAGCCGCGCAACCCGGCCTTCGCCTGCATGCCGACCCTCTACTATGCGCCCTCGACCCCGATCGGTCAGACGACCGAGACGCTGCAGATGCGCAAACCCGGCCTGAACATCGGCGTGGTGGGGCAGGGGTCGGGCGCAATGGCGGGCTACAAGCGCGCCAGGGACACAATGACCTTCTTCGAGATCGACCCGCTGGTCGATCAGCTCTCGCGCGATCCCCGCTGGTTCACCTTCATCTCTGACTGCGCCGACGGGCCGATCCGGACCGTGCTGGGCGACGCGCGGCTGACGATGGCGCAGGAGCCGGCCGGCAGCTACGATCTGTTGCTGATCGACGCCTTCTCGTCGGACGCTGTGCCGACGCATCTGCTGACGGTCGAGGCGATCCGGGGCTATCTGAAGCTGCTGAAACCGGATGGCGTGGTGATCCTGCACCTGTCGAACCGGAACCTGGACATCGTCCTGCCCGCGGCCGCTGCGGCCCACGCCCTCGGCGCGCCGAACCTGCATCAGCTCTACACGGAAGGGAACGAACGGCCCGATATGGCAGAGAACTCGACCGAGGCCCTGATTCTGTCACCCACCGAGGCGGGTCTGGCGGAACTGCGTCAGCAGCCGCAGTGGGAAACCATCGCAGACACCAGAGTGCGGCCCTGGACCGACGATTATGTGAACCTGTTCGGTTCGCTGTGGCGTCACATCAAAAGTCAGGGAACCGACGGATCAGGCGGGCAGTTCGATCGTAGCGATGGCCGAGGCGGCTAGCCCTTCCTCGCGGCCGGTAAAGCCCATGCCTTCCATCGTCGTGGCCTTCACGCTGACGGCGTCCAGCGGCAGGCCCAGGATCCCGGCCAGGCGCTCGCGCATCGCCTGACGGTGCGGCTTCACCTTCGGCCGCTCGCAGATCAGGGTGACGTCGACATTGACCAGCCGCCCGCCCCGGGCGTGCAGCCGCTTGACCGCATGGATCAGGAACAGGTCCGACGCCGCGCCCTTCCACTGCGGATCGGTCGGCGGAAAATGATCGCCGATATCGCCGTCGCCCATGGCCCCCAGCAGGGCGTCGGTCAGGGCGTGCAGGCCCGCATCGGCATCCGAATGGCCCATCAGGGTCTGGTCATGCGGGATGGCCACGCCGCACAGCCAGACGGTATCGCCCGGGCCCCAGCGATGGGCGTCAAAGCCGGAGCCGACCCGGGTCTGGCGGGGAATGAGCGCTTCAGCCATGGCGAAATCCTCAGGCCAGGTGAGTTTCATCAGTCGTGTTTCGCCCGGAACGATCAGGACCCTGCCGCCCGCGCGCTCGACCACAGCCGCCTCGTCAGTGGCCGTCTCGTCTCCCGGCCAGGCCGCATAGGCATCGACGATGACCTGATAGAGGAAGGCCTGCGGGGTCTGGGCCCGCCACAGGTCTGTTCGATCCACGAAGCCCGCCACATGACCGTCGGTGGCCCGGCGCAGGCTGTCGGCGACCGGCAGGGCCGGCAGGGCTCCATCGGCGGTATCGAGGGCTGCGATCAGGCGATGAATCACGGGGCTGTCAAGGAAAGGGCGGGCGGCGTCATGGATCAGGACGGGCCGGTCGCCCGGACCACCGAGCGTCCGAAGGCCATTGCGGACCGAAGCGGCCCGCGAAGAACCGCCGGTCGCCAGTCTCCAGCCGGAGAGATCGGTCAGGGCGGTGGCCGCCGCAGTCTCTGATCCGGGCGCGACGACGACGACGACATCCGACGCGCCGGCTCTGAGCATCGCCTCGACAGACCAACGGATGACCGGCTTGCCGCCCAGCCTGCGCCATTGCTTGGCTTCGCCGGCACGGCTTCCTGTTCCGGCGGCGACGATGATGGCGGAAAAGCTCATGGGGCCGCTTCTACCGGCCCTGTCCTGTGCTGACGAGGCCCCATGACGCCGGGTGCATCCTGTTTGACAACGGACAAGGCCTCAGCCAGCCTGCTGTCGGGAGGAGGTCCGATGCGCTCTGTAATCCTGCAACCCGTTATTGTCCTGGTGCTGTGGTCGATGGTGATGTGGGTTTGGCTGTACGCCACCCGCGTGCCTGCGATGGTTCAGGCCCGGACGAAGCTGGACCCCGATTTGCCGCGGGACATCATGATGGGCGGGCTGCCCCCTCGTGTGCGGTGGAAGGCGGACAACTACAATCATCTGATGGAGCAGCCGACGCTGTTCTATGCGACGGCGCTGACCCTCGCACTGGTCGGGCAGGGCGACGGGCTGAACCTCGTGCTGGCCTGGGCCTATGTTGGGTTGCGCGTTGTGCACAGCCTGATCCAGTCATTGATCAATGTGATCCTGTGGCGGTTCGCCGTCTTCATGGTGGCGAGCAGCGTCCTCGTCCTTCTCGCCGTGCGCGCTGCGATGGCTGCCTTCCAGGTCTGAGACCGGGTTGGACCCGGGCCGCCAAAGGCCCTATCTGCCCACCATGCAAAACGGCTTGCAGATCGGCGACGTGACGATCCCCGGACGGGTGCTGATGGCCCCCATGACCGGCGTCACCGATCTGCCGTTCCGTCAGCTCGCCTGCCGACTGGGTGCCGTCTATGTCGCCACCGAAATGGTGGCCGCGGCCGAGCTGGCCCGCGCCCGGCCGGATGTCGTGCGGCGCGCGGCCGTCGGCGATGGCCTGCCATTGACGGTCATCCAGCTGGTCGGCCGCGATCCGGCCGCGATGGCGCAGGGCGCGCGCATGGCCGAGGCGGCGGGGGCCGACATCGTCGATCTGAACTTCGGCTGTCCGGCCAAGGAGGTCACGGGTTCGGCCTCGGGCTCGGCCCTGATGCGGACCCCGGACCTTGCCGGGCGGATCATGGCGGCGGTGGTCGCCGCGACCTCGCGGCCGGTCACGGTCAAGATGCGGCTGGGCTGGGACGATGACAGCCGCAATGCGCCGGAACTGGCGGCGCGCGCGGAAGCTCTCGGCGTGAAGGCGGTCACCGTCCACGGCCGGACCCGCCAGCAGTTCTATACCGGCCACGCCGACTGGGATGCCATTGCGGCGGTGAAGCGCGCCGTGGCAATTCCCGTCATCGTCAACGGGGATATCGTCACGGCCGGGCAGGCGCGCGAGGCGCTGGACAGGTCGGGGGCCGACGGCCTGATGCTGGGGCGGGGAGTCTATGGTCGTCCGTGGCTGGCGGCCCACCTGGAGCGCGCTCTTGCCGACGGCACCGTCCTGCACCAACCCGACCGCGACGAGCGGTTCGCGATCGTCGTCGATCATCTGCGCGCTTCCATCGCCTTCTATGGAGCCGGGCTGGGCCTGAAGATGTTCCGAAAGCATCTCGGCTGGTACGTCGAGCAGGCCCCCTGGCCCGCCTCGCCCGAGGAGCGGCGCGCCGCGAAAGGCCAGATCTGCCGCCTTGATGACCCGAACGCGGTCGCAGGGTCGCTGGCGGCCCTGTGGGGCGTGATGCTTCCGAAGCATTTCCGCAACGACACTGTTGAAATTTCGCCACAGGTAGTTGAAGCTGTCGTGATATGAGCGACACACAGGTCCAGCCCGGCGCGACAGAAGGCGAGCCATCCCTCTGGGGACGGCTGGAGGCCGGACCGATGCGCGCGGCGTTCGGCGCGGCCTATGCCCTGGCCTTTCTGATCGCCGGTGCCGCGATCTGGCTGGTCGCCGTCGCGCCGGGCGCGGCCGCCGGAGATGACGCCCGCGCCACGGCCAGCCGCGCGGTCCTCTATATCCTCATCGCCAACCTGGCTTTGATCGGCGGCCTCGGTGCCGTGATCGGCAGCCGTGTGCTGCGTCTGTCGCAGCGCCGGGCCGACGATCCGGGGGCGCGCCTGCATCTTCGGTTCGTGACGCTGTTTTCACTGGTGGCGGTCGTCCCGGCCGTACTGATCGCCCTGGTGTTCGGACTGCTGGTCAATCGCGGGGTGGACCAATGGTTCAGCCAGAACGTCCGCTCGGCCGTCAACAACGGTGCGTCGATCGGCAAGGCCTATGTGGCGGACGTCGGCGGTGGATTGGAGCGAGACCTTGGCACCATGGCCAATGAGCTCGGCGGAGTGCGCGACGTGTTCGACAACCGCATCCAGTTCTCCGGTGCCCTGACGCAGATTGCCGAGTTCTTCGGCTATCCGGCTGTCTATATTTTGAACGGAGAGGGTCAGGTGCTGGCGCGCGGTGAACTACCCGGCGCCCCCGCCTATGTCGCGCCCCCGCGCGAGGTGTTCGAAACCGCCGCCGAGGGTCAGGAAGTCCCTGTCACGGTCACGGAGCATCCCGACACGGTCCGCGCCGTCTATCCCTTGCCCGCCTATGGTGACGCCTATCTGTATGTCGTGAGGCCTCTCGCCCCCGGTATCGTCGCCCAGATGCGCAATGGCGAGGAATCGATCCAGGCCTATCGCGTCGCCGAGGAAAGCCGCGCCCGGCTTCAGGCCGCCTTCGCCCTCAGCTATCTGGAAACGGCGCTGCTGGTCCTGGTCGGCGCGGTCTGGCTCGGCATGTCGGCGGCCAGCGCGATTTCGGCCCCCATTGGACGGCTGGTGAAGGCGGCCGATCAGGTGGCTGCGGGCGACCTGTCAGCCCGCGTCGAGGCCGACGGCGCGCCCGGCGAAATCGCCACCCTGTCGCGCGCCTTCAACCGCATGACCGGCGACCTCCAGGCCCAGCAGGCCGCACTGAAGACCGCCAGCGACGAAGCCCAGGACCGAAGCCGCTTCATCGAGACCGTGCTGTCGGGCGTCAGCGCGGGCGTCATCGGCCTGGACAGGCGCGGCCGGATTTCGGCCATCAACGACAGCGCCTTGCAGCTGCTTTCGATCTCCGAGGTTGAGGTTCGCGGAAAGGGTCTGGCCGACGTGGCGCCTGAGCTCGGCGAACTGGTGCGGCGGGTCGAGGCCCATATCGAGGAAGACATCGACGTCTCGCGCGAAGGCGAGATGCGCCGCCTGCGCGTCCGGATCGAGGGCGGCGTCGGCGGCGAGATGGTGCTGACCTTCGACGACATCACCCGGCTGGTCACGGCCCAGCGCAATGCCGCCTGGCGCGATGTCGCCCGCCGTATCGCCCACGAGATCAAGAACCCCTTGACCCCGATCCAGCTGTCGGCCGAGCGGCTGAAGCGCAAATTCCGCCCCGCCATCACCGAGGATGTCGAAATCTTCGACCGCTGCACCGACACCATAATCCGCCAGGTCGGTGACATCGGCCGGATGGTGGACGAGTTCTCGTCCTTCGCCCGTATGCCCGCGCCGCGTTTCACCAACACGAACCCGGCCGAACTGCTGCGCGAGGCTGTCTTCGCCCAGCGCGTCGCGGCGCCCGATATGGTCGTCGAACTGATCGAACCCCTGCCGAGGGCGAAGATGAAGGCCGACGGCCGGATGGTCGGTCAGGCCCTGGCCAACATCCTGAAGAACGCGGGTGAGGCCGTCGCGGCGCGCCGCCTGGGCACCCCCGCCGACGAGGACGACGTGGCCATCAGCGCGCGGCTGGAGATCGAGAACGGCATCGCGACCTTCATCATCGAGGACGCGGGCAAGGGCCTGCCCGTCCGCGACCGCGACCGCCTGACCGAGCCCTATGTCACGACGCGCGAGAAGGGCACCGGCCTCGGTCTCGCGATCGTCAAGCGCATCTGCGAGGACCACGGCGGCGACCTGAAACTGTCAGATGCCGACACCCTGGGCGGTGCGAAAATCTGTCTGATCTTTCCCCTCATCCCCACCGGCAAAGCCGACCGCGCGCCCGAGCCGCAAAGCTCGCGCACGCTGGCGGCCGAATAGCGAGGCGATATGCGTTCCAACGGTGCTGACATCCTCGTCGTCGATGATGAGGCCGACATCCGCGACCTGGTCTCCGGTCTGCTGGAGGACGAGGGCCATTCCGTGCGCTGCGCCTCCAGTTCGGAGGAAGCCCTGGCCGGCATCCGGGCCCGCAAGCCCAGCCTGATCGTGCTGGACATCTGGATGCAGGGCGGGGGCATGGACGGGCTGGAGCTGCTCGACCTGGTCAAGACTCTGGACGCCGACCTGCCCGTCGTCATGATCTCGGGCCACGGCAATATCGAGACGGCCGTCAGCGCCCTGAAGCGCGGGGCCTATGATTTCATTGAGAAGCCCTTCAAGTCAGACCGGCTGGTGGTGGTCATCGAGCGCGCGCTGGAGGCGGCCTCGCTGAAGCGCGAGAACCGCCGTCTGCGGGGGATCGCGATGACGCCGACGGGCCTGATCGGTCGCTCCGCTGCGGCCCAGGTCCTGCGCACGACCATCACCAAGGTCGCCCCCGCCAACAGCCGCGTCCTGATCTCCGGCCCGCCCGGATCTGGCAAGGAACTGGTCGCGCGCCAGATTCACGAGGCCAGCCCGCGGGCGAAGAGCGAGTTCGTCGCCATCTCCGCCGCCGGCATGACGCCCGAGCGTCTGGACCTGGAGCTGTTCGGCGAGGAGGGCCACGACGGCCGCCCGCGCAAGATCGGTGTGTTCGAGCGCGCCCACAACGGCACCCTCTACCTCGACGACGTCGGCGACATGCCGCGCGAGAGCCAGAGCCGTATCCTGCGCGTGCTGGTCGAGCAGCGCTTCCGCCGCGTCGGGGGCGAACAGGACGTGCAGGTCGACGTCCGCGTCGTCACCTCGACCTCGCGCGATCTGAAGATCGAGATCGCCGAGGGCCGTTTCCGCGAGGACCTGTTCCATCGTCTGAACGTCGTCCCGATCCGCGTGCCGCCGCTGTCGGAACGCCGCGAGGACATCGCCGAACTGGTCGAGTATTTCATCGACACCCTGAGCACATCCCAGGGGCTGCCGCGCCGACGTCTCGGCGACGACGCCATCGCCGTGCTGCAGGTCCACCCCTGGCCCGGCAATGTCCGCCAGTTGCGGAACAACGTCGAACGCCTGCTCATCCTGGCCACCGGCGACCTGAACGACCCGATCTCGGCCGACATGCTGCCCCAGGAGGTCGCCTCGACTGGCAGCTCCGGCATGGGCACCGAGCGCACCATCGCCCTGCCGCTGCGCGAGGCGCGGGAGGTGTTCGAGCGCGAATATCTGGCCGCCCAGATCATGCGGTTCGGCGGCAACATTTCGCGCACCGCCGCCTTCATCGGTATGGAGCGGTCGGCGCTGCACAGAAAGCTGAAGTCGCTGGGCGTCTCGCCCTCGCGCGGCGGCGAAGACGAAGACGGGAGCATCGACTGATGTCGCGGGTCGCCTATGTGAACGGAGTCTATCAGCGCCACTCGGAGGCCACGATCCACGTCGAGGACCGCGGCTTCCAGTTCGCCGATGGAGTCTATGAGGTCTGGTCCGTCTTCGGCGGCCGGATGGCCGATTTCGAGGGCCACATGACCCGGTTGCACCGCAGCCTCAACGAGCTGCGCATCGACATCCCGATGACGCCCGAGGCCCTGACCCGTGTGCTCAAGGAGACCATCCGGCGGAACCGCGTCCGCGACGGCATCGTCTATCTGCAGGTCACGCGCGGCACGGCGCGGCGCGACCACCCGTTCCCGGCCCCCGGCACCCCGCCCAGCGTGGTGGTGACGTCGAGATCCATCCCCTTCGCCCGTTCCCAGGCCCAGGCTGCAAAGGGCGTCGCCGTCGTCACCCACCCGGACATCCGCTGGGGCCGTTGCGACATCAAGACGGTCGGTCTTCTGCCCAACGTCCTGGCCAAACAGGCCGCGCGCGACAAGGGGGCCTATGAGGCCTGGATGGTCGACGAGATGGGCCTGGTCACCGAGGGCTCCTCGACCAACGCCTGGATCGTCGACAAGGCCGGAAAGCTGCGGACCCGCGACACCCAGGCCAATATCCTGAATGGCATCACCCGCACCGCCATCATGGCCATGATCGAGGCCGAGGGCATCGAGCTGGACGAGCGCCCCTTCAGCGTCGACGAGGCCAAGGAGGCCCGGGAAGCCTTCTTCACCGCGGCAGGGGCCTTCGTCATGCCCGCCATCTCGATCGACGGCGTGAAGATCGGCGACGGCAAGCCGGGCCCGATCGCGACGAAACTGCGCGCCCGCTACCTTGAAGAGGCGAAACGCGAGGCCATCTAGATGTTGCGACGCGGCAACTGCGTCGTCTAGGCTGACAAGGCCGGGCTCAACCGGCCCCGCGTTCCTTCCCCCGAGCGCGGCGAACAACAAAAGAACAGGACAAACCTGCCATGTCGCAAGACAAGCGTCAGAACCTTCAGGACACCTTCCTCAACTCGGTCCGCAAGACCAAGACCCCCCTGACCATCTTCCTGGTCAATGGCGTCAAGCTGCAGGGCATCGTGACCTGGTTCGACAATTTCTGCGTGCTGCTGCGTCGCGACGGGCAGTCCCAGCTCGTCTACAAGCACGCCATTTCCACCATCATGCCGTCCGCGCCCGTGCAGCTGTACGAGCCGGACGCCGACGAGGACTGACACGAGTGGCGAGTGGCGAGCGTCAGCCGATGCGCTGACGCCGGCTCGTAACTACATGCGGTTCTGAGCGCTTTACGCCCCTCGACACTCGCCACTCACCACTCGCCACTCGCCACTCCGAGACGCCTTGACCTCCAAACTCATCGACCATTCCGTGCCGCTCATCCGGGCGGTCGTTATCCATCCCGACATGGGCGAGCGATCGTCCCGGCCGGCGCAGGAACGGCTTGAGGAGGCCTCGGGCCTCGCCCGCGCGCTGGACCTCGACGTCCGCGCCGAGGAGGTCGTGCGCTTGCGCAAGACCACGCCCGCGACCCTGTTCGGCACCGGCAAGGTCGAGGAGCTGGCCGCCCTGATCCGCGCCGCCGAGGCCGAGGCCGCCGTCGTCGACGACGACCTGACGCCCGTCCAGCAGCGCAATCTGGAAAAGGAATGGGACTGCAAGGTCATCGACCGCACCGGGCTCATTCTCGAGATCTTCGGCCGCCGCGCGCGGACGAAGGAGGGCAGGCTGCAGGTCGAACTGGCGCGGCTCGACTATGAGAAATCCCGCCTGGTCCGCACCTGGACCCACCTGGAGCGCCAGCGCGGCGGCACCGGCTCGACCGGCGGCCCCGGCGAGACCCAGATCGAGCTCGACCGCCGCCTGATCGCCGACCGCATCGTCAAGCTGAAGGGCGAGCTGGAGGAGGTCCGCCGCACCCGCGGCCTGCACCGGAAACAGAGGAAGAAGGCCCCGTTCCCGGCCGTCGCCCTGGTCGGCTATACCAACGCCGGCAAGTCGACCCTGTTCAACCGGCTGACGGGGTCGGAGGTGCTGGCGAAGAACCTGCTGTTCGCCACCCTCGACACCACCCAGCGCACCATCCGCCTGCCTCAGGGCCGCCCCGCCATCATCGCCGACACCGTGGGCTTCATCTCCGACCTGCCGCACGAACTGGTCGAGAGTTTCCGCGCGACCCTGGAGGAGGTGGGCGAGGCCGACCTGATCCTGCACGTCCGCGACATCGCCTCGGCCGATACGGCGGCCCAGGCGAAGGACGTCGAGGAGGTCCTGAAACAGATCGAACAGCCCGATGGGAAACCCCGCCGCATCCTCGAGGTCTGGAACAAGACCGACCTCCTGGACCCCGAGGCCCGCGAGGCCGTCGAGGGCCAGGCCGCCCGCTCCGGCAACACGGCCGTCGCCGTCTCCGCCTGGACCGGGCAGGGGATCGAGACCCTGCGCCAGGCCATCACCGACCTGATCGACGACGACCCCGAGACGGAACTGGTCCTCCAGCCCTCACAGGGCGAGGCCCTGGCCTGGCTCTATGAGCACGGCCGGGTGACGGCGCGCGATACGGACGATCAGGGTCGGATGCGGCTGACCGTCCGGCTGGACCCTCAGGCCATGGGGCGGTTCGAGCGGCAGTTCGGCTAAGGCGTCAGGCCCGTACGACCGCCCTTGTCATCCCGGCCGCAGCGAACCTTGTCATCCCGGCCGCAGCGAAGCGGAGAGCCGGGACGGCAGCCAACGGACACCCTCGACGCCCGGACGGCCCGAAGGGCCGAGCCGGGCGGCCGGCCGGGCCGCACGGAAGGCCCGTTTCGCGGCCACCCGTCTCCCGGACAGCCGCTTCGCGCCTTCCGGGAGGACTTTTCAGGGAACACTGCCCGTCCCGGATCGCCGCTGCGCGCCGTCCGGGATGACAAACGCGGTTCAAATTGCCTCGCGGCACCGCCGCCCATTCCCGTCTCCTCCCCACCGCTTCGCGCCGGGGAGGAGACTCTATCGCCGTCTACGCCGCCCGAACCTCCAGCGTGATCCCGGAGCGCCGCTGCAGCGCCCCCACGATGGCCATCAGATTGCTCGCGGTCGGATTTCCACGCGGCCCCAGCATCCGCATTAGGCTCTTGGCGGGCGTACCGGTCTCCTCGGCCAGATCGTGAAAGCCGATGGTGCCGTTGATGAAGTCGCGCAGCACGTCCTTGCCGGTCTCCAGATCGCCTTCCAGCAGCGCGGTCGCGGCCTCGGCCAGCAGCGCCTGCCGAAAGTCGGGATCACGGGTCAGGCGGGCCTGAACCGTGTCTCGAAAGGAGCGGGTGAGGGCCATGTCAGCTTTCCTTTATCCTTGCCTTGAATGCCGTCCACCGGCGCTTCGCGGCGGCAATGTCCTCATCCTGTCTGCGCTTGGTCCCGCCGCCAAGCAGCAGGATCAGTTGCTCGCCGTGCCGTGCGAAATACACGCGATAACCCGGACCCGTGTCGATCCGATACTCCAGCACGCCTCCTCCCACCCCCTTGGCATTGGAGTGCGCCCCACGAACGAGACGGCTGAGCGCAACACGCACCCTGGCCGCCGCGCCTGCGTCCAGGCCGTCAAACCATTCCGCAAAGGCGTTGTATCCGGAGGCGTCAGTATACTCTTCAATCAACCAGACTGATGGTAACATATACGATACCGATTTTCAAGGCGCGAGGGTGGGGTGGGGTTTGCATCATGAGACCCGAACCAGATCCTCTGCAACCGCAGGTTCGTCACGTCCGATTCTGACGCACCCGCATGCCACACTGCCCCGCATGACCATGCGCCATCAGATCAACCCCGACGACCTCGACGGCCTCGGCGGCAATATGTGGGACCATATCCGGCGGGAGTATCTGTCGGGGGTCAAGGCGACGCAGATCTGCCAGAAGTGGGGCATCTCGCTCAGCTCGTTCCGGATGCATGCGCGGGCCGGGAAGTGGCGGCGGATCGATCAGCCGATCGGCGATGTGCTGCCGGAGGCGGGCGAGTTCCACCCCGACGACGAGGTCAGTTTCGCTGACCTGGCCGATCAGGCCTTTCTGAACATCCGTCGCGCCCTGGGGATGGGCCGCGCGTCGGAGGCGTCGACCTGGATGCGCGTCTACGACCGGCTCTGCGACCGCGGCCGCGCCCAGGTCATGGCCGACCTGCCCGACATCGTCCCTCCGGCGATCGCGTGCAAACGGGAGCCGCTGAGGCTGGTCGGGGACGGGGAGGGGAACCTCAACGAATTGAACGCAGTGTCTGAATCTTCCGGCACGGACCCGGAGGAATTGGACTCCTTGCACCCGGTTTTTTCGGAGTCCAGTTCCTAGGTCACGTGGGCACTTATCTAGGCCAGAGGACTATGGCCGAGGGAAGCACCTGGCTGACCGGCTGGACCTGTTCCCGCAGGTTGCCGGACCCGGCTGACAGCATGGCGTTTCCGGGCCCAGGCCGATGCCGCCTGGGCGGCCGCCGTGACCTGATCGAGGAACAGGAAGGGCAACTTGCGCCCTGGGGAAGTCAGCCTGACCGCGCCGGGGCCGTCCAGGGAGGACAGAACCCGTCTTCCTGTCCGCCATCGCCCTCGCGGCGACCGTGCTCTTCTGGCTATGGGTCCTGAGCCTAGGAGCCGATGAGGCGTTCAAACAGGGCGAGCCCGCCAATCGTCGCGCCGAGATACACGATCAACCAGAGACTCTGGCGATCGATCCGGCCGGGCACGGTGCTCCATCCATCGATCGCGGTCGGAGCCCCGGAGGCCTCGAACCGTGCGCGCTGGCCCGGGATCGAATAGGGGGACCATTCGGCCTGCTTGCCGGTCAGGAGGCGGCTGGCGATCCAGCCCACCGACATGGTCGCGCCACCGCCGATGAGGCAGTACCAGGGCCAGGCGATCGGGGTCAGTGTCGCCACTGCCCAGATAATAATGAAGCCGACGAACACCCCGACCAGCAGGCCGCGCTCGGTGGTGTGCCTGGAGAAAAAGCCAAGGCCGTACATGCCCAGCTTGGCCCCCACGAAATAGCTGCCGATCTTGGACAAGACCTCCAGGATCGAGCCCGAGGAGTTGGCATAGAGGATAGCCGGCACGATGATGATCGCACCCCAGACCAGGGTCATCACCCGGGTTGCCGCGAGATAGTGGGTGTCGCTCGCCCCCTTTCGAAAGTACCGCTCGTAGAAGTCGACGACGCTGGCCGTGGCCATGCTGTTGAAGGCCGAGCTGAGTGTTGACATCGAGGCGGCAAGGACGGCCGCGGCAAGGATGCCCAGCAGGCCCGGAATGCCGGAATCGAGCGCGAACTGAAGGATGATCTCGTTCGTGTTCTCGAATGGACGCCCCTGGTAGTATCCCCAGGCCAGGACGCCGATGAAGAAGAACAGGAAGTAAATCGGGAAGGCGGCGTATCCCATCAGGAGATACGACTTCTTGGCGTCGCCGATGGACTTCGCGCCCAGCGTCCGCTGCACCATCATCTGGTTAGCACCATAGACAGTGACGTGGAACAGGGTCATTCCGATCAGACCGGACCAGATTGTGGTCGGGATGGTCGCGTCCAGGGTTGGATCGACCGCGCTGAGCCGCCCCGCGGCCTTGAGGTTGGCGAGGACCTCGCCGATCGGTTCGGGCATCAGGACGATCATCGCCACCATGATGACGATGGCTCCGCCGAACAGGACGACGGCCTGGAAGACGTCGGTCCAGATCACCGCCAGCATGCCGCCCATGGTCGTATAGATCAGTGCCAGGATGGTGATGGCGACGATGGCCCAGGGGATCGGGATCCCGGTGATGAATTGCAGCACCAGAGCGGTGGCATAGAGGATCGCGCCGGTCGACAGGCCCTGGGTGACCAGGAAGATGGTCGACATGACGGCCCGCGACGTCGTTCCAAAGCGCTTCTCCTGGTACTCATAGATCGAAGCGACGCCCGAGTTGTAGAAGAAGGGCAGGAAGAACGCGGTCACGCCGAGGATGACGATCGGATAGTTCAGATGGATGGCGAGAGCCGCCAGACCGTCGGAATAGGCCCAGGCCGGCGCACCCAGGAAGGACAGCGCGCTGATGTAGGTGGCGATCACGGACACACCGATGGCCCACCAGGGGGTCTTGCCGCTGCCGACGTTGAACTCCTTGGCGGTCTTTACATTGCGGCCGAGCAAGAAGCCCATGACCAGGTTGGTGGCGATGAAGACCAGGACAATGCCCCAGTCCAGCGGGGAAAAGGTCATCCGAGGTCTCCGAAGATATCGTGGCCGGACTGCAGCATGACGTGGGGCACGTCGATGAAGACCCAGTTTTCCTTCAGGGCGTCGCCTTCGCGCCGCCACCAGTCCATGACCCGCATGGTGATCTGACGGCCGGTCCCCGGCACGCCGAGCCAGGGGCCGGCGTGGGTGGCGGCAATGCTGGGCCAACCGGTGGAGGCGACATAGGCTCCATCGGCAAACCGCGCCTTGTGATTGCCCCCGACGCGGTCGGGGAAGGCCGTCAGGAAAGGCTGCTGATGAAAGCGCTGGAAACCCTTCAGGCCGCGGTTCGAGCCAATGCCCCCGGGCCCATACCAAAGCATTTGCGGGCTCCAGTACTGCTCCATGCCCATCCGCTTCAGATCGCCCTCGGCGAACTTGTGCAAGCCGAAGATCATGGCTTCGACCAGGGCCAGGGAGGCGTCGGTCTCGGTCTGCGAGGCCGGATCGAAGCGGACGCCGTCCTGGGTGATCGGGGCGGGGAAGATGTCCGGCACGCCGGCGGGCGGGGCGGGCAGGGGGTTGATCCCGGCCTGACGCATCAAGTCAATCAGATCGTGGATGGCATAGACCTCGGCGATGCGGTCGCCCTCGATCCGGTAGAACTCGCCGAAGCGCAGGTTAACCAGGCCGTCGGTCGCGGGGATGCCCAGCCAGGGGCCGCTCATCGTGCCCTCGAACACGCCGAGCGCGCAGACCCAGTCAGCGTCCTTGAACGGCCCGGCCATCAGGGCATAGGTGCGGCGTTGCAAGTCGGGGATGGCGGCGCGCAGCGGCCCCAGAAGGCCGGCGATCAGCCCCTCTGCACCGTGAAGGTCGTTCATCGGATGGACGGCGTGGAAGACGGCGTCGTGTCTCAGGGCTGCGCGCCACAGGGCTGTGGCCTCGGTCGGGTCGGCAACGTCGAGGCGCTGGAACAGGGTCCAGATCAGGCGTTTGCGATCAGCATCGGTCATTGGGCGGTCCAGCCTCCATCGACGAGCAGGCTGGAGCCCGTCACCAGCGAGGCTGCGGGCGACAACAGGAAGACGCAGGCCGCCGCCACCTCGGCCGCCGTTCCGACGCGACCCAGAGGGATGCGATCCAGCACGAACTTGCCGAAGGCTTCGTCGGCCAGCATGGGGGCGGTCATGGGCGTCTCGATGAAGGTAGGTGCGAGGCTGACGACGCGGACGCCGTGGGGGGCCAATTCCACGGCTGCGGCCTTGGTCAGCCCCTCCAGGGCGTGTTTGGTCAGGCAGTAGACGGTGCGGCCGGGCGAACCGACGTGTCCCATCTGGGACGTCATGTTGACGATGACGCCGGACCCCTGGGCCACCATCACCTTCGCCGCCGCCTGGGCGGTCAGGAAGGCGGCGCGGACGTTGAGCGCCAGCATGCCGTCCAGTGTCTGGACATCGACCTGGGTAAAGGGTTGGGGACGGTTGAAGCCGGCGTTGTTCACCAGACCGTCCAGCCGCGGCAGGCCGGCGACGCGGGCGGGGAAGGCAGGGTCGTTGACGTCCATGGCCCAGGGTTCGATCCGGCCCGGGCACAAGGCGGCCAGGTCGTCGAGATCGGCGGCCGAGCGGGCGACGGCGATGACGTCTCCGCCAGCGTCCGCGACGGCCTTTGCACAGGCGTAGCCGAGGCCACGTCCGGCCCCGGTGATCAGAACGCGAAGGCCTGTCAGGTCGCTCACGAGGTGTGGGGGTTCTTACGAGCGCCGCGTCTCACCATCGCGCCACCCGCCACGTCCGTGGCACAGTCCGTTCTTCGGGACACTGTCGGCAGAAACCGGTTCATCGCACCCTCCGTGCATTCGAACGCCTCTTGCATTCGAATGCAGCAAATCTAGACTGCCCTCAATTCGAAGTGGCGCGCAAGCTCCCAGAGCGATCCAGGAGGAAGTCTCGATGGCCCGTTGGCTGAAAGAAGGTCGCTCGGTCGAAGCCGTCAAGGCGGACAGCGCGAGCGTGCGCGAAACCGTCGAGCGGATGCTGGGCGACATCGAAGTCGAAGGGCTGGAGGCCGTGCGTCGTTACTCGCGCGACCTCGACAAATGGGACCGCGAGGATTTCCGGCTGAGCGAGGACGAGATCCGCGCCGCCTATGCCGCCCTGTCCGAGCGCACGGTCGACGACATCCGCTTCGCCCAGGCCCAGGTCCGCAACTTCGCCCAGATTCAGAAGGATGCGCTGAGGGACGTCGAAGTTGAGACCCTGCCGGGCGTGATCCTCGGCCACAAGAACACGCCAGTGAATGCGGTCGGGGCCTATGTCCCGGGCGGCAAGTATCCTTTGGTCGCTTCGGCGCATATGGGGGTGGTCACGGCCAAGGTGGCGGGCGTGAAGCGTATCCTGTCGGCGGCACCGCCCTATGGCGGCCAGGCCAATCCAGCCATCGTCGTGGCCCAGCACATGGCCGGCGCGGACGCAATTCTGGCTCTGGGCGGAGTGCAGGCCATCGGCCTGATGGCATTGGGGGCGAAAGGCGCGGCAGGCGGCGACATTGAGCCTGTCGACATGCTGGTCGGGCCCGGCAACGCCTTTGTCGCTGAAGCCAAGCGCCAGTTGTTCGGTCGGGTCGGCATCGACCTGCTGGCCGGCCCAACCGAGACCCTCGTTATTGCCGACGACAGCGTGGACGGCGAACTGTGCGCCGCTGACCTGCTGGGCCAGGCCGAGCATGGACCCAATAGCCCTGCGATCCTGCTGACCACCTCCGAGAAACTGGCGCGCGACACGGTCGCCGCCATCGAGCGTCAGCTGGAGTGGTTGCCCACCGCGCCGATCGCCTCGGTCGCCTGGCGCGACTATGGCCAGATCATCCTCGCCGACAGCGATGCGGAGATGGTCGAGATCGCCGACCGGATCGCGTCCGAACACGTTCAGGTGATGACACGCGACCCCGACTACTTCCTGGCCAATATGACCAACTACGGCGCATTGTTCCTGGGGCACCTGACCAATGTCAGCTATGGCGACAAGGTGATCGGGACCAACCATACTCTGCCGACCATGCGATCGGCGCGCTATACCGGCGGGCTGTGGGTGGGCAAGTTCATGAAGACCTGCACCTACCAGAAGATACTCACCCCGGCCGCCAGTGTCATGGTGGGTGAATACTGTTCGCGCTTGTGCGCCATTGAAGGGTTTGCAGGCCACAAGGAACAGGCCGATATCCGGGTCCGCCGCTATGGCCAGAAGGACGCCGCCTGACCCATGGCCCCACGCGACCCTGAACGCCGCGCCGGCCGCGCCACCAGCTATGACGTCGCCAAGGTGGCCGGGGTGTCCCAGTCGGCTGTCAGCCGAGCCTTCTCGCCCGGCGGAAGCGTATCCCGGGAAACGCGAGAGCGCATCCTGGAGGCCGCGCGCGGCCTTGGTTATCGGCCGAACGCGATCGCGCGCGGATTGATCACGCGGCGATCGAACCTGGTGGGGCTGATCCTGCCGGCCATGGCCAGCCTCTACTATCCCGAGATCATGGTGGAGATCACCGCCGAGGTCGCGCGGCGCGGGGCGCGGGTCCTGCTGATCACGGTCGATACCGCCGCCGAGGTCGGGGCGGCCCTGGAGGGCCTCTGGAGTTTTCAGGTCGACGGTGTGATCGCCGCCACAGCCATGACGGCCGCCCAGCTCGAGGACTTCGAGCTGCACCGGACGCCCGTCATCTTCTACAATCGGCCGCCGCCGCACCATGCCGGGAACTCGGTTGCTGTCGATCAGGTCGATGGCGAGAGCCGACTGGTCCAAAGGCTTTGGCAGGCCGGTCACCGTCGCTTCGCCATGATCACCGGCCCGGATGATTCAGAGGTCGCACAGCAGCGCGCCGCGGGTGCCCGCACGACACTGGAGCGACTGGGCGGTTGCATCACTGCCGTCACGCCAGGCGACTACCGATACGAAAGCGGGATCGAGGCCTTTGGCCGCCTGTGGTCCGAAGGCGAGGGGTTCGACGTCGTCCTGTGTGCGAACGACGCCATGGCCCTGGGTGCCATGGACGCCGCCCGGCTCAAGCACGGGCTGCGCATCCCGGAGGACGTTTCTGTCGCCGGTTTCGATGGCTTCAACGCCGGTCGCTGGCTGGCCTATCAGTTGACCACCGTGCGCCAGCCGATCGGCGCTCTGGCGGCGGCCGCGGTCGAGATGCTGTTCGCGCGGATCGCGGATCCCGACATGGCACCCGAGCGTCGGTTGTTCAGCGGCGAGATCGTGCCGGGACGGTCGGCCAGGCTGGCCCCGAGCGGCGGAGGGTGATCCCGGTCGTCCTGGCCCCCGGACTGCTGTGCGATGACCGGCTCTGGTCGTTGGTCCGGCCGATGCTGAAGGGCGAGGTGGTCATCGTGGATTTCACCGACGACGAGACTATCCATGCGATGGCTGACCGTATCTTGATGGAAGGCCCGGATCGCTTCGTTCTGGCGGGGTTTTCCATGGGCGGGATGGCTTCGATGACGGCAGCAGCGCGGGCCCCGGACAGGATCGCTGGCCTGGTCCTGATCGACACCCATGCAGAGCCAGAGACACCCGACCGCTCGACGCGTCGGTCACGCCAGATCGCCACGGCCGACGCTGGTGGGTTCGAACGGCTCGTGCGCGAAGAACTCAAACCGAGCTATTTCGCCGATGCTTACGGGCGCAGCGGCGAGCGCCGCTTGGTATGGAACATGGCACTGGACGCAGGCGCGTCACAGTTCAGGCGACACGTCGAGGCGCTGATGGCGCGGCCGGACCCTGGCGCGATGCTCGGCACCCTCACGATGCCGGTGACCGTGGTCACGGGCGAGGCAGACACTTTGGCCCCGCCCTCGGCGGCGCGTCATCTGGTGGAACGGCTGGCCGATGCCCGCCTCGTGCTCGTCCCGGACTGTGGGCACATGGCTCCGCTGGAGGCCCCTGCCGTCGTGGCCGCCGAAATCAACCGCCTATGCTGCAAACCGGAGTTCGCATGAAGACCTCTAACGACCGTATCCTGACGACCCATGTGGGAAGCCTGCCTCGCCCGGCCCTCGTCGCTGACGGTCTTTTCGCGCGCGAGGGCGAAAACCCGGACTTCGACCCGGCAGCCTTCTCCGGTGTCGTCACAGACGCAGTCGCCACCGTCGTGGCACGCCAGGTCGAAATCGGCCTGGACATCGTCTCGGACGGGGAGATGAGCAAGATTTCCTACGCGACCTATGTAAAGGACCGGCTCAGCGGCTTCGGCGGCGACAGCCCGCGACGCGCTCCTCAGGATCTGGAGCAGTTTCCGGGCTTTCTGGCCCGCCAGGCGTCCGGGGGCGGCACACCGACCTATCGTCGGCCCATGTGCATCGGCCCAATTGCGGTCATCGACAACGGCCCGCTGGACGCTGATATTGCCAACATGACCGCCGCCGTCGAGGCTTCTGGGCCCGGCGAAGCCTTTCTGAACGCGGCCTCTCCGGGTGTGATCGCCCTGTTCCAGCCCAACGGTCATTATCCGACCCAGGACGCCTATCTGGAGGCGCTTTCAGCGGCGATGAAGAGCGAATACGATGCCATTGTCGCGGCCGGTTTCGTCCTGCAGATCGACAGCCCGGATCTGGGCGTCGGCCGCCACATGATGTTCAAGAATCTTCCCGAGTCCGACTATGTCAGGGCCTGCGAGGGGCATCTGGAGGCATTGAACGCAGCGCTCAACGACATTCCCCGCGACCGGGTGCGGATGCATGTTTGCTGGGGCAACTATGAGGGGCCGCACCACTGCGACGCGCCGTTCGACACCGTCTTTGGCCTGGCCCGACGGGCCAAGGTGGGTGCCATCCTGTTCGAGGCCGCGAACCCGCGCCACGGCCACGAATGGACATGGTTCAAGGACAACGCCCTGCCCGATGACCTCATGATTATCCCCGGTGTCATCGATTCCACCACCAATTTCATCGAGCACCCCGAACTGGTGGCCCAGCGGATCGAACGCTACGCCGGACTGGTGGGGCGCGAGCGGGTGCTGGCGGGGGCGGACTGCGGGTTCGGCACTTTCGCGGGCTTTGGTCCGGTTGATCCCGACATTGCCTGGGCCAAGCTGGGCGCGTTGGTTGAGGGCGCGGCCATCGCCTCGGACCGGCTGTGGAAGTCACGATGAGCGTCGCCGCCGACTTCAAGATGCGGTTGGTTGCGAGCGAGCCGCTGTTGGGCACCTTCGTCAAGACGCCGCACCCTTCGGTGGTCGAGATTCTGGCTCAGACATCGCTCGACTGCCTGTGCCTGGATGCCGAACACGCGCCCTTTGATCGCGTCGATCTCGATCGCGGGATCATGGCGGCGCGGGCGGGCGGGATCGCCGCCCTGGTCCGCGTCGCATCGGGCGCTCCGCACGAAATCCTCAATGCGCTGGACCTCGGCGCGGTCGGTGTCGTCGTTCCCCATATCCGGTCGCCGCAGGAGGCCGAAGCGGCGGTTCGGGCCTGTCACTATGGCGCTGGAGGACGTGGCTATGCCGGCGGCACGCGGGCGTCCGGCTATGTCAGCCCGGCGATCGGCCAACGCCTGATCCAGACCCGCGCAGAGACGAGCGTCATCCTCCAGATCGAGGACGTCGAGGCACTCGACCACCTTGGCGCCATCGCGGCGGTGGCCGGCGTGGATGCGATCTTCATCGGCCGGATCGACCTGACGGTGGCGCTGGGCGAGACTGATCCGAAGGCGGAAAGGGTCTTGACGGCGGTGTCGGAGATCGTTGCCTCATGTCGCGCCGCCGGTCGTGCGGTCGGCATGTTCACCCCGGACCTCGGCGAGATCGCGCGCTGGCGAGCCGAAGGGGCCGGCCTGTTCCTGCTGGGCGCGGATCACGGCTTCATCCGCGGCGGTGCGACCCAGCTGCGGGCCGACGTCGGCTTCTGAGCGTCGGGCAAGGAAAAGGGGCGGCCGAAGCCGCCCCAGTTAGCTCAGGGTGTAGTGTCGAGTTGATCAGTAGGCCGCGCTCAAGCGAATCCCGTACATGCGCGGCGCGTCATAGCTCTGGTTCAGGCCGCGCGACCCGAATGTGGCGCGGTTCAGGGTGATTTCGTCGCCAATGTTGTTGGCGAAGACGTCGAACCGGTAGCGCTCGCTGGCGTCGACCCAGCTGAGGCGCAGGTCGACCTTGGCAAACGCCTCCTGCAGGTCAAGCGAGGTATTGGTGTCAGTTAGATAGTAATCATCCGAATATAGCACGGTTGCCTGAGGAGTGATGACCGATCCATCGCTCAGGACGAAGTCATAACCGATCTGGCCGGTCATTTTCATGCTGGGACTGTAAGGAACGTCATTGCCTGTGTAGTTGAGAAACCCGGTGTAGTTGGCCGGTGCCGGGACGTTACGATAGTCGTCGTACTGGGCTTCCATCAGCGTGGCCGAGAAGGCGATGTTGAGGTTGTCGATCGGCACCGCTTGAACCTCGACCTCAAGGCCGTGGCTGTGCGCCTTGGCGGCATTGAGGATTACCGAGGTGGTCGTGGTGCCGGTTGGGGTGACGATCAGGAACTGGTTCTGGACCTGCAGGTCCTCGAACTCATTGCGATAGGCCGAGAGGTTGATCTGCAGCCGGTCGTCCCAGAAGCGGTTCTTGGAGCCAAACTCATAGGCGGTGACCGTCTCGGGTCCGAAGGCTCCCGGCAGGGCCGGGTTGGTGAAGAAACCCGCGTTGAACCCCCCCGAGCGGAAGCCCGTCGAGATCGTTGCGTACAGCATGTTGCCGTTGTCGAGATGATACTCGGCATTGGTCCGCCAGGTCGTCTCGCTGAAGGTGAAGTCGAACGCTTGCCCGGTCGGGGTGACAGAGGTGAGCCGTTGCGAGCCGTTCGTTGTGGCGTTGGCCCGGCGTATGACTTTCTCGTCTTCGGTGTAGCGAATGCCGCCGGTGACGCGCAGGCGATCGGGGATCAGCCAGTAGGAGGCCTGACCGAAGACGGCGTTTGATGTGGTCTCCGGCAGACCGGCGGCGAAGGCACAACCCGGCGTGTCGCGCGCCAGGGTCGGACAGCTGGAGAAGAACGAGGCCGTCACGTCCTCGTTGAAGTAGAAATAGCCCACGATCCAGTCCAGCGGTCCGTCGCCGTTGGAGGCCAGCTGGAGCTCCTGGCTGAGGCTCTCGAGCACGTCTTCCTGTCCGTCGACCGAGCCGAGGCGCTGCGAGAAATCATTGTCGGCGTTCCGGAAGACTTCGTACTGGGTGTAGCCCGTGATCGAGCGGAACATGACCGGACCGAAGTCATAAGAGACGTTGGCGCTCCAGGCGTCCTGGGTCAGGTCCTGAACCAGCTTGGTGTCGCCGCCGTAGAAGAGTGGATCGGGGTTGATCGGGATGCCCTCGGTCAGAGGCCGGCCGGTGCGCGGCAGGTCATACCGCAGCAGATAGGGCTGGCCGTTGATGTCGAAGCTGCCCGTGGTCGGATTCACGAATATGCCGCCGACCCGGTAGCCGAAGGCCGCGCCGCCAGTGCCCTGCTCGGTCCAGTGGCTGTAGCGCAGTATGGCCTCGAGCTGTGGAGTCGGGGCGAAACGGACGCCCACGCGAGCGTAACTGGTGTCACGGTTGAAGATATCCAGATCGTCGGTGACCCCTTCGACATAGCCGTCCATGGTCTCGCGAAGCGCAGCGATCCGGAGTTGCAGCATGTCGTTGACCGGGACGTTGACGAAACCGTCGACGGCTAAGCGGTTAAAGCTGCCGACCGTCAGGCTGGACCCGGCGTCGAACTCTGTCGTCGGATCGTTGGTCGAAATGGCGATATTGCCGCCAAAGGTGTTGCGTCCGTAAAGGGTGCCCTGGGGGCCGCGCTGAACTTCGACGCGGGCGACGTCCACGAAGGGCTCGTTGGCCTGGGAGGCGCGGCTGCGATAGACGTTGTCGGTGAAGTAGCCGATCGAGGGATCGCCTGAGACGCCCACGTTCTCGGTTCGGACGCCGCGGATCGCAGGTCGGGCGTCGGAGCCAGACCTTCCGAAGGTGAATCCGGGTGTCAGGACCTCGACCCGAGACAGGTCGCGGATGTCGTTCTTCTGGAGCGTTTCCGAAGAAAGGGCCGTGACCGCCAGCGGCACATCCTGAAGATTCTCGGCGCGGCGCTGTGCTGTGACGACGATATCCTCGACGCTCGAAGTCTCCGGGTCCGGTGCCGTCTGTGCCATGGCGGGCAGGGCCGCCAGGGCCAAAACCGCAACCGAAACACCCACCAAGCCGTACTTGTTCGCCATCGTGTTAGCCCCCTTAGCTGTCCGTCTCCGGATCACAGAATTTCAGACTGCATTCGAATGCCAGGCTTGTCCACGGGTTTTGCATTCGAATGCAGAAAGGCGTCGCTATTCGGTCACAGTTTACGCCGGCGAGGCCTGGAATCGGGGCGTCCACAGTCTGCGCACGTCCTGATCCAGACCTGTCTGATCGTGTTTGCGAATCACAGTCTCGCGGTCGATCAGCAGGATCGCCCAACACCGGCGGGGGATCTGCAGCCGCCCGACCTCGCCCTCGATCATCACCAGGGCCGCCGTTCTGGCCGCGTCGCTCGTGGCTCTGAGCACCAGAGGACGGACCCGTTGCATCGCCAGGTCGGGCCACGTCCCGGCGTGTCCTGCGATCATCGCTGCGCCGTCCCGGGTCAGGCCGGGATGATCTGCGGCATCGAACCGCAGCTCTCCGTTCGCCTGGGCCAGGTCCGGATCGGCCGGAATGTCGATCCGGGGCTGCAGACCCGTCCTGACCCCGCCTTCTCTCACGACCCATGCGCGCGACACCCTGTGATCGGAGCACTCCAGCCACACTATCCCGTGCGGCATCACCTGGATTCGGATGCGATCGGTTTCCAGCCAAACCTCCGCTTCATCCAGGGCGAAATCCGCGAGGATCTCCCCGACGTCTTCGCGGCCGTAGAGGTCAAGGCCCCCACCTTCCAGCCGGCACGTCTGAAGTCCACCCGATGGATTCGGCAAGCAGGTCATGCGCCAAGCCCGCCAGCCAGCTGCCGCAGGATCGCCAGTTCGTCGAACACTGTGAAATCCTCCACGATCCGACCCCGTCGCAAGCGGTAGTGGGAGACCCCGAGGACCAGGAGATCCCGACCCGTCGGAGGTCCATAGACGCCGGTCCGGACGTGGCGTCCCGCCAGCGTCCAGCGCAGCGCGACCGCGACGTCGCCGTCCGGCAGACCCGTCGCCGCCCAATGATCGACCACGACCCGTGGGTCGGCGAGCGCGCCGGTCAACTGATTGACCGCTCCGATCCAGCCACCGCGTCCAAACCATCGGCGGCCCGAGGGCCATGTCCCTTCGGCGGCGACCGCCAGAGGGGATGCAGCGTCGCCCAGTTGGCTCCCGTTGATCGCGAGTTCCAGCATCGCGATCGGAGCGGCGGCGGGATGATCGGAGGATGGAGGAGGGGCGAGCGCCGTGCCCTGGCGGACGCGTTCCAGATCCGCAATGCGCCAGGGGTGCGCCTCGGGGTCGACCGCCCTGTCGGCTTCTGCCTGGGAGCGGGCCAGACCCCAGACATCGAGACCCAGCTGGCGCACCAGGCCGGCGTTGTCGCGCACCAGCCATTCCTCGATGATGCGGTTTTCCTTCACCAGGCAATCGGCGATGGTCATCACCCGGGCGCGACGGCCCGTCGCCGGACCGAAGGAATCGTCGCCCAGATGTGTCATCAAGCTGACGATCCGGTGCGAGGTGTGAAACAGGCCAGGTGAGTCCTCGCTCCAGATCACGTCCTCGCCGATCAGGGTGCGATCGGGGAAGGCCGCAAGCGTCGACAGGGTGTTGGCCACCACCGCTTCGACCCCGCTGACCGGCCCTGCCAGAGTATGGATGCGGCAGTCCGCGCCGTAGTGGGAACGGCACAGGCCGACATTTTTCTCCTCCCAGATCCGGTGCGTGCAGCGGATGATGTAGTCGACGATGTCGGAATAGATCGGTTCAAAGCCCTCCAGCGCCTGTCGCCGCGGCCGAAGTGCCAGCAGGTCCTCGATTGACCTTCCGGCGGGGGACGGGGCTGTCAGGTCAGGAGACCAGGGCATGACGATCTCCGGCGGAACCCGGGAGGGATGTGAAATGCCGCCGCGTCACGCCGTCGTCTCAACTACGATCGGCGGCTCGGGCCGATCGCCGCCCCGTGTCACGAACAGGTCGGCACCTTGATCGGCCGCGTAACGGCGAACGGTGCCGACGGGCACGGTCAACGTGTCCCCCGGACCCAGTCGCTCGGTCTCGCCGTCGATCTCGACGTCCAGGACTCCCGAGTGAACGAAAACCACCTCCGGTTCGTACCGACGAACGCTGCGCGTGGCCGCGCCGGGCGAGAGCTGAAGCCTCCGGCAGACAAAGCCGTGGGGCCAGTTCAACGGAGATGCCGGCATGCTTTCAGCGGGGTTCTCGCTCCCCAGGATCGCACCTTCGTCTACGCCCGGGCTCTGAGCTGAAACTTTGGGCAGGACGGTTCCATTGCGGACGACGACCGCTTCGAGCCCCGTGGCGTCGATGCGGCGGACGGTTCGCTCCAGGGCTTGCCTCGGTTCCGGTTCCACGACCGCGTCTGTTCCCTGTGGCAGCGATTGTTTCAGGGTGTCGATCAGACGGCCGCTTTCGAGCAGGACGAGACCGTGGCCGCGCGCCTTCTCCAGCACGTCCGGGGCCCAGACGACCCGACCGGGATCATTCCCACCCAGCACGGCATAGAGAAACCCGACCCCGGTCCCAACATTCTCGAATCCGCGAAACACATGGACCGGGATCGAGATGGTGTCGCCGGGCTCCAGGATCACTTCGGCGTCCTCGGCATGCTCTCCCGTACGGAAGGCCCAGCGACCGGAATGAACGAAGAAGACCTCAGCCGTTTCGTGGAAATGCTGGGAGTTCACGCACCCCGGCGGCTGGCGCGCGCCGCCAATGTTGAAGCCGTGAAGCTCGCTGATGTGGACGTGCTGGTCCGGATTTTCCGCCACGCCCGGCCCGATGATGGTGAAATTCTCTTTGGCGTCCGAACCCGGGGTACGCGCATCGATGAATGCTGTCGTACAAGGAAGCAGGTCACGATAGCGGACGATGCGATCAGAAAGCGATGGGCCGGAACGTTTCAGCATCCCGCTATTGAACGCGTCCTGCATTCGAATGCAACAAAGTTCTGGCAACAAGGTTCCCTGGACTTGCAGCCGTCGCGCGACATGGCGTGAATGCTGACTTCACCCTCATTGCCGTAGCCATGATCCGGATGCGGTAAATGTCGATTCGTCCTAGTCTGCTGGCACCGCCAGGAGGTGGTCACTGATCGCCTGGTAGGCGGGAAGTGACGTTGGATCGATCAACGCATTCCCGGCGTTGGGACCGGAAGCGAAACGGACGATGGTCATTTCGGCTTTCGGGTCGGCGTAGCAGGCCTGGCCGAAGACGCCGCGCGCCATGAAAGCGCCGTTGGGATTGTGCGAGACCCACCACTGATCGTGATAGCTCCAGCCTGGCAAAGTACTGTACCCGCCATAGACGAAGGCCTCAGGGCTGCCGCCCGCCACGATGTCGGCGACGACGGTCTCGGGTACGATCTGGCGACCATTGAAGCGACCGCGATTTCTCATCATTTCGCAGAACCGGCCGAAGTCCCGAAGCTGCAGGTTGAGCCCCCCCGCGGCGTAGCCCGCCCCGTTCGAACCGACCTGGATATAGGCGTCGCGCTCCATTCCCATCGGTCGCCAGAAGCGTTCGCTCATGACCGCCGCGAGGGTCATGCCGCTGACGCGTGAGACCAGCCAGCCTGCGACCTCTGTGTTGACGGACTTGTAGTGGAACTCCCTGCCGTGCTCGCCCGCCTTTTTCAGGGTCGTGAGGTAGCCATAGCCCGTGGTCGGACCCGAATATCCGGGGGGGCGAGGCAGCATTCCGACCGCACGGACAAAGTGGAAGGCGTCGGAGTCCGGATCGGTATAGACTTCAGTGTAGGCGAGGCCGGTTGTCATATCGAGCACCTGACCCACCGTGGCGTCGGCGAAGGCGCTGTCCGCCAGTTCGGGGAGGTACTGCGTGACCAGGGCGTCGCGATCAAGCCGGCCTTCAGCGATCAGCATCGCCGCCAGGGTTCCAACAAACGACTTGGTCACCGAGTGGGCGATGTGCTGTCCCTGCGCAGTCAGGGCCCCGAAATAGCGCTCATAGACGATCTCGCCCCTGTGCAGGACCAGGATGCCGTCGGTGTAGTTGGCGGCCAGGGACTGTTCCCAGGTCATGGGAGTCGTGCCCCCCATCGGGGTGAAGGTGACGGCGTCGAGGTCATCGCGCAGGGCCACAGGCAAGACGCTTGTCGGCCCGTCACCGCGCGAGATCTCGGCAGTCGGCATCAGTTCGCGCCAGTGCGAGAAGCTCCAGCGGATCTGGGGAAAGCGCAGGAGGCTCTGATCCTCGAACCGGATCAGCCGGTCGGGTGACGGCGGCGAACCGACCATCCAGCCGAGGGTGACGGGATCCGTCGCGGCAGCGTCCGGAACGGCCTGCGGCGACTGAGCGTTGGCAAGCGCGGGAGCCAGCAGGGCGACCGCCATCATGATCGGCAAGTGCTTCATTGCAGGCTCCTGGATCGGTAAAGACCACAGGCTATCGGAACTCTTTACTTGCGTAAACAGACCTCTGTGGTTTCCGCTCGCCAGGCTCCCTGGCGTGTCCATCGCGAAATGGCTTGCAATGTTGGACCAAACAGCAAAATCATTCACCCGACACAGTTCTGGAAACGCCATGGATCAGCCCGTTCGAACGCACCGGCCAGGGGAGGATCCGACGGCAGCCCCCTGGCCGAATCCCTCGCGTGCCTGGGCCACGGTCTTCGTCCTGATGGCCGCCTACGCGCTGGCCTTCGTCGATCGCCAGATCCTGACGCTGCTGGTTGAGCCTGTTCGTCGAGACCTCAACATCAACGACACCCAGTTCAGTCTCCTCAGCGGTCTCGCCTTCACCCTGTTCTATACCGTCATGGGGCTGCCGTTCGCGTGGCTGGCGGATCGGAGTTCACGCCGCAACCTGATCATTGCCAGTATCGGCTTTTGGTCACTCATGACCGCTGCGTGTGGCATGGCCAGCAGTTTTCTGACGCTGTTCCTGGCGCGCATTGGTGTCGGCGTGGGCGAGGCCGGGCTCTCACCGGCCGCCTACTCCATGATCGCGGACAACTTTCCCCCGGCCAGGCGCGCGCGCCCGCTTGGCGTCTATGCGATCGGATCAATCTGCGGGGTCGGGCTTGCCCTGATCATCGGAGGGGCCGTTATCCAGTGGGCCATAACCGCGCCGCCGGTCAGTCTGCCCTTGCTGGGTGAGCTCAAGAGCTGGCAGCTGGCTTTCCTGATCGTCAGTCTCCCGGGACCGATCCTGATGCTGGCCATGCTGCCCCTGCATGAACCCAAGCGCCAGGAGAAGGCGTTGGCGGATGGCGAGACGCGCCCGTCGTTCATGGCCTTCCTGCGTCGTCGCTGGAAATCCTTCACCCTGCTGTCCGTTGGCTACTCTCTGATCGGTGTATCGGTCGCCGCCTATCTGACCTGGACCCCGGCCTTCATGGTTCGGCGTTTCGGCTGGGAGATGAGTCAGGTGGGCGCAGCCTATGGAACTGTTCTTCTGATCTTCGGGACCGGCGGGATCCTTGTCGGTGGTTGGTGGTCCGACCGGATGGCTGCGCGGGGAGCCCAGGATGCGGTTCTGCGGGTTGCTGCGACGGGGGCGGCGCTCGCCCTGCCTTTCGCCGTGGGTGCCCCGTTCGCTTCAAGCGGCATGCTGGCCATGTCGATGATCGCCGCGATGTCGTTCGCATTCGGCCTGACACAGGGACTGCCGGCGCCGAGTCTCCAGGCCATTGCACCGAACCGCCTGCGGGCGAGGGTCATGGCGCTCTACCTGCTGATCGGCAACATCGTCGCCTTTACGGTCGGCCCGACCGGAGTGGCCCTTATCAGCGACTATTGGCTGAAGGACTCGGCACGGATCGGGGTCGCCGTGGCGATTATGTCCGCCGTGGTCGTGCCGCTTGGATTGCTGTCCTTGCTCGCGGCCCGCAAGAGTTTCATCGAGGCATCGGTTTTCGAGGCCGGCGAGGGCTGACACCATTTTCCTGACGGACTGCCGTCGCGGCGCGCTTCAGGGGCCAGCCAGACAGCCACACCTTCATTGCAGCGTCCGCTTGGGACCGTGCCCGGGCGGACGCGCGGACTGCACGCCCTATGCTGAGCCGTGATCCCGACGGGTTTCCGAAGCCAACAGGGACACGAACCTGTCGACCGCCGCCCCGTCGTTCCGGTAACCAAAGAAAAGCGCCCGCGATCCTCCTTGCAGAGTATCGCGGGCGAAGTCGGTCGGGACGGAAAGAGCGTTGATCAGAAGGCGTAGCTCAGATCGACGCCGTAGGTTTTGGGCGCACCGTAGTAGTTCATCAGGTCGCCGAAGAAGGTCTGAGCGGCCACGGCGTAGAGTTCATCCGTCAGGTTCTTGCCCCAGACGGTGACGTTCCAGTCGGCATTGGGTGCCTGGAAACGTAGCGAGGCATCAAGCAGCCCGAAGGCCTCCTGCTTGATCGTATTGGCCGGTGTCCAGAAGCTCTCACCCGTATGGGTATAGTTCGCCTTGAAGCTGAACGCATTATCCCAGGCCCCCTCACCGAAATCGTAGGAGACGCCGAGGTTGAACTTGTTCTCGGGCGAGCGCTGGATCCGCTTGCCGCTGAAGACCACGCCGGCCGAGCTGATGAAGTCCACATACTTGGCATCGATCAGAGACCCGGATGCGTTGATCAGCAAGTCGTCGGTGACCGCCCAGGTCAGTTCAGCCTCGAAGCCCTTGATGTCGGCCGCGCCGGCGTTGCTTGTGACCGTACACAGGCATTCCAGGATCAGCTGCTGGGACTGCAGGTTGGTATAGTCCATCTGGAAGGCCGCGACGTTCAGACGGACGCGATTATCAAACAGGTCCGTCTTGGCCCCGATCTCGTAGTTGATGACCTCCTCGGGATCGTAGCTGATCACGGCACCGGCACGCGTACCGGGGATATGGTCCCAGCCGCCGCCCTTGAAACCCTTGCCGGCGCTGGCATAGATCATGATGTCGTCGTTGGGGCGGTATTCGATGATGCCCTGGGGGGTGAATGCGTCCCACTCCTGTTCGTAGTCGACCGTAAAGCTCTGCCCGGCGGCGAGGATCAGCGCCGCGACGCACAGACCGTCCCCGCCATCGCTGAGACAGCGAGCAACCCGGTAGCCGCCCTTCTTGTCCCGCGTGAAACGGGCCCCGATCGTGGCTGTCAGTTGATCTGTCAGCTTGTAACCGATCTGTCCAAAGACCGCTGCAGTGTCGAGTTCGGCGGAGTTCGTGTAGAGATATTCGCCGCTGAGGGCCGCAATGGTGGTGTTGGTCGTGGCCTTGTTGGCGTCGAAGCGATCCACATTGTCGTGCTGGATGAAGGCACCGACGATCCAGTTGAACCGGCTGTCCGGGTTGGTCGACACCAGCCGAAGTTCCTGAGCGAGCGTCTCGGGCTCGTCCTCGGCAAAATAGAAGGTGTCGGCGAGCCCGGGGGGCGAGCCCACACCCAACTGGTTGAAGCCCATTTCGCCGGATGAATTGCGATAGCCTGTGATCGCGGTCAGCCGCGCCTGGTCGAAGTCATAGTCAATACGCAGGCTGGCCCCGAAGGTCGTGCGGTTTGAGTAGTCGCGCTGGGGGCTCAGACTTTCGCGTGGACCCAGATTGCGCGCGGTTCGATAGGCGGTCACCGCGCCAATACCGGCAGCGAACGGGTCATCGGTCATTGTGCGAGCCCCGGGGGTCGCCTTGGACGAGCCGTAGTCCACGGTCAGGAGGGCGCGAAGCGCGCTGTCTTCGGGTCGGTAAAGAAACTCGGCCCGGGCCTGATGCGCGGTCAGGTCATCCATGTCGTAGTTCAGGAGGGCGTTGCGACCGTAACCATCGCGATTGCGGACCTGGAAGGCGAAACGGGCGGCCACGTCACTGCTCAGTGGCCCGGTCATGTAACCGTCGGCGTTAAAGCCGTTGTAGTTGGCAAGGCCCGCGGTGATGCGGCCTGAGGGCTCGAAGCTCGGCTTGTTGGTGATGACGCTGATTGCCCCGCCGACGACATTCTTGCCGAGCAGCACGCCCTGTGGTCCGCGGATGATCTCTATGCGCTCCAGGTCATAGAAATCCGTGAATGCAGACCCCATCCGCGAGATATAGACCTCGTCCACAAACGTACCGATGGAGGGCTCGGCGCTGGCATCGATGATCCGGACGCTGGTGATGCCGCGGATATTCAGTTCCTTCCCGAGCGGCGTTCCCTCGGTCATGCTGAAGGACGGCACACTGCCGGCCAGGCTGCTGAGGTCGACAATCCGTTGCCGGTCCAGAGTTTCACTGGTCACTGCCGTGATCGCGCTGGGCACATCCTGCAGGCGGCGCTCGCGACGATCAGCGGTGACGATGACGTCCTCGATCGCAGTCGCGGCTTCGGCCTGACTGGTCTGTGGACCCGTCTGGGCCATCGCGGACAAGGGGACCGCACACAAGGCTGTAAGTGAAGTGGATGCAAGCCAAGCCAAGGTAAGTCTGCGCATTCGATTTCCCTCCCAGGGCTTCGCCCTTTTTGTTGATCCCCCAACCGACGAGATCGTCGGTCATCGGCCATTCCGGCGCGACGTGGTACGTCCGTCGGGCGGTGCAGACAGAAGGGCCCTTATGGGTCCTGCCAAACTTCACGACGCCGACAGTCCGGCAATAAATCCATAATTGCAAGTCAATGGACAAGGTGGCTTCAGCAAACTTGCGTCAACAGACCTTTTTCTAAGTTTCCTCAATATCTTGCGACTGTTGTGCGCTGCAAAATATCCAGCCCTGGATTTGGCAGACAGCCGATCGACCGTTTGCGCCCTTGCGAATCCGGTCTCCGGTCTCCTCGGCCCCGACCGGCCCGGCCGCTGTCGATCAGGCAGAAAGACGCGACCTTGCCATAGGGTCAAACAGGGGCCAGACACCGGCCGGACCCTTGGGTCGAGGCCCCCCGTGCGGATTCTCGACAGCCTCATGTCTCCGCAGGACAGGGCCGGAAAATGGGGGTCGGAGACGCGTGGACGCCCATCAGCCGACTGACCGGGATCAGGTTTGCGGTACCCGGTCGGTTGAAGGCGGGTGCCGCGGCCGGGACCTAGCCCTTGATGTCCTTGAGCACGGCGGCCTGGGCCGGATCAAGATACTCGTCCAGCCGTGTAATCAGACCGTCTTTCATCCGGACCACGCAGCAGGCGGCCATGCGGAACGGGCGGCCGTCAGGCAGGGTGGCCTCCAGAACATGCTGCTGAATCCAGCCATCGTGGAGGATCTCCCGACGCAGGATATTGTACTTCCGGACCGGTAGTTTGCGATGCATCCAGGCCAGCGTCTTGAGGTTCTCGTCCACCGACTGTTCGTGGTCGTCGAAATTGTGCCAGATCCTTGCGTCCGGAGCATAGAAGGTGCGCGCAGCCTCACTGTCACCACGCTCAAGAACCGCCGAGAAGCGGTCTGAGAACTCGTGAATGTCCTTATCGTCACTCATGGTTGGCTCCCAAGTGCAATGAGGGCCAGTTGCGGCCATCAAGTCAGGCGTCTGTTGCTAAATCCGGGCATCGTGTGACCCGCCCCTCTGCGTGAAACTCCAGGCCCTGCCGTCAGATGGCCAGGCGCCTTCTGTCTGCGTCCAGGAAGGCGACCACCTCGGCGATGGATGTGCGCGGGTTTCTCGTGTGCGGATAGGCGTGTGCGGTTCGGGGTTTGCGGTCGAACCAGATCTCGTCGACGACCTCGGGGGGGCGGGTCGCAGCCAGCCAATCGATCGTATCGGCACCCTCGTGGGCATTGCGCAGGATGGGGGCCAGGATTTTGCGGAATTTGGGAAGGCTGGTCTTCACCCCGGCGGTGTCCGCCCATCCAGGGTGGACGGCATAGGTCCTGATCCCGTCGGCGGCCCAGGCGGTGCGCCAGTGTTCGGCAAGGGCCAGTTGAGCCCGCTTGTGGGCAGCATAGGCGGCGAAGCCGTTGAAATGCGCCTCGGGTATGTTCAGCAGCTTCTTGTTCAGGCCGAGGTTATAGAGGCCGCCGGAGACGACGTTGATGATGTTCGCGCCTGGCTTCAAATTGCCGGCCTTGTGGAGATCCTCTGTCAGGATCCAGTGGCCGAGAAGGTTGGTGGCGTAGGAGGTCTCCAGTCCTTCGGGCGTCGCCTCGAAGTGACGCATCAGCAGGCCGACGTTGTTGACCAGGACGTCGAACTCTAGCGCCGCGATCTCGGGACGGTTCGAAAGGCCGGCGACGGCGGCCATCGACGACAGGTCGCAGGTGACGGCCACGATGGACCCCGGCCCCCTGGCCTCGCGGACCAGTTCGCCCAGAGCCTTCACATTGCGGCCAATGGCGTAGACGGTCGCGCCCTTGGCCGTGGCCCGCAGCGCTGTCGCCTTGCCGAGGCCGCCGGTCGCGCCGGTGACGAGCCACTTCTGGCCTGAGTAGTCAGCCTTGACCGGTTTGAACGGCAGGCCGCGCGCGACATAGCCTACGCGGGTGAAGGACGGGGCAAAGCGAGCGTAGAAGTTGACCGACTTCATAAGTGCCTGCCAGAAGGGGGGCTCGGCCATGGGCGTCTCTCCACGCGACCCACTGTCGCTTGCGTAAACACACTAATCGCTCAGCCGCGCTTGGCAAGCAGCTTGCGTTTCTGGACTTATGCAGTCAGCGTTGGGCCATGGAAACGCCGCGACAGCGTCGGGAGGCGTGATGACCAGACCCATTCGGGTGATCCAGTGGGCGACCGGCTCCATGGGCAAGGCCTGCCTGCGGGCGGTTCTGGACGACGACCGGTTCCAGTTGGTCGGCCTGCTGGTCTATAGCGACGCCAAGGCCGGGCGCGACGCCGGCGAGATCGCGCGTCGGCCGGAGACGGGAGTGTCTGCGACCCGTTCCATCGACGAGATCCTGGCGCTGGACGCAGACGTGGTGATCCACACGCCGATGTTGTCTGCGCCCTACGACGGACATGATGCGGACGTGAGAAGACTGCTGGAATCCGGCAAGAATGTCGTTAGCATCAACCACTATTTCGAGCCCGCCGCGCTCGGCATGGAATATGCGAACGGGCTGGCCGAGAGCGCGCGCAAGGGCGGTGCCACCCTTGCCGGAACGGGAGTGAATCCGGGCTGGGTCGCGGAGCGGATGGCGGTCAACGCCACGTCTCTTTGCCTGTCGCACCGGAACATCGCGACTCGCGAGATCATCGACTGCACAACGGTTCCAAACCCGGACTATGTCTTCGGTGCCCTGGGTTTCGGGACCGCACCGGGCAGGGTCAACTTGCTGAGCGGGCCGCTGGCGGAGATCTTTACGGCCATGTTCTCGCAGAGTGTGGAGGGGCTGGCAGCGCGGCTTGACCTGGTACTGGATCGGTTCGAACCGGACCACGCGGTTCGCCTGGCGGAGCGCGATCTGACCATCGCGGCGGGGATCGTTCCCAAGGGTACGGTCTCGGCCACGACCTGGCGTGTGCATGGTCTGATCGACGGGGTGAGGCGCATCACCCACGAGGTCAACTGGATCATGGATCCGGCCCAGGCCCCGTTCGCCGGCAAGCCTCACTGGCAAATCGAGATCGACGGCCTGCCCGGGGTCAGGATCGCCATGGACCTTGTCGACACCGCCCCGGTCGGCGTGCGCACCAAGCCGGAACAGTTCGCGGTGGCGGCCATGGTCCTGCAGGCCATTCCCCGCGTGATCGTCGCACCCCCGGGTCTGCTGCGGCTGTGATGTCGCCGGACAGACTTGCCCGCTAACGCAAGCCATGTCACTTTCGTTTAAAGACTAAATGAGACGACCGGAGGACGACAGGATGGCCGACCGCGACCCCGAGGTCCAGGCGCTGCTCGACAAGAAGGCGATCGAGGAGTTGCTGCTGAAGTTCCTCCGCGGCTGTGATCGCAGCGATGCGAACCTGGTCGAGCGCGCCTATTGGCCCGACGGATGGGAGGATCACGGCGGCACCTTCGACGGCCCGGCGTCGGAATGGGTGGCTGTGGTCAAGGAGCGGCTTTCCAAGGCCGGTCTGATGAATCACCTGGCCATGAACATGGTCATCGATCTGAAGTCGGCGACCACTGCGATCGCAGAATGCTACATCCTCACCGCCTCGCGCCTGACAGTGAAGGGGCAGGAGTTCGATACCCGGACCCTGGCCCGCTGCGTGGACCAGATGGAGAAGCGCGGCGACGAATGGCGCATCTTCAGACGCACCATGTGCTGGGAATGGAACGAGGAGCGCGAGCTCTCCGAGACATGGGCGCGAGGGGCAATCACCCGGGATGCCTCGGAGCTTCGGCGCGGGGCCAAGAGGCCTGACGACATCATCTATACGGCAGCCTGAGGCGAGCGGATGGACATCGAGGGCTCAGTGGCCATCGTCACCGGGGCCAACCGGGGCATAGGCGAAGGCTTTGTGCATGTGCTGATCGAGCACGGGGCTGCCAGGGTCTATGCCGGTGCCCGCGATCCGGCATCGGCCAGACATCTTGAGGACCGATATCCCGGCAAGGTCGTTGCTGTGCGGCTCGACGTGTCCAGGCCGGACGAGATCGAGGCCGCGGCCGCAGCCTGTCCCGACGTGTCGATACTGGTCAACAACGCCGGTGCCTTCCACAACAAGCTTCTGATCGGCTCTGACGACATCTCCGCTGCGCGCGACGAGATGGAGGTCAACTATTTCGGACCGCTGCAGATGGCGCGCGCCTTCGCCCCGGCGCTGAAAGCCAATGGTGGAGGAGCGATCCTGAACGTGCTTTCGGTCGGGGGCATCGTCGCGGTGCCGAACATGGGCGGCTACAGCCCGTCGAAGTTCGCCATGCGGGCAGCGGGATCCTGCATTCGCGCCGAACTGGCGGGGCAGGGGACCAGTGTCACTTCCCTGATCGTCGGTTCAGTCGACACCCGGATGGCCTCACATGTGAAGGGTGCCAAGGAGCAGCCCGAAGACATCGCCCGCGCGGCGTTGAAGGGGATCACGCGCGGCATCGACGAGATCGACACCGACCGGTTCGCCATCGAAAGCCGTGCCGCCCTGGCCCGTGATCCCAAGGGGATGGAGCGCGCCATGGCCAGGATGCTGCACGTCAAGGAACTGTCGACCGGTCGCTAGACGTCGGACGAACAAGGGAGACCAAACCATGCCGCCCATCACCGAAATCCTGACCATTCTCGGGATTAATTTTGCGATCTGCGTCGCGTCCTTCGTCATCCTGTGGGGCATTGGCGTCGCCATCCGGGACGTGACCTTCGTCGACGCCTGGTGGGCGTTGGGGCTGGCCTTCATGGGTGTGACCACCTTCTTCATGGCCGACGGTTCGGATCAGCGAATGCAGCTGATCCTCGTCCTGGTCTCCGTCTGGGGCCTGCGGCTGGGCGGCTATATGCTGTGGCGCTGGCGGGATCACGGGCCGGACAGACGCTATGTGAAGATGCTGGAGCGGGCCCAGGCGAAGGGCATGAGCTATCCCAGGGCTGCCTGGGTCCTGGTGTTCCAGCTGCAGTCGCCGATCCTGTTCATCGTCAGCCTGCCTGTACAGCTGGGCCAGTTGTCGTCGTCGCCGGTCGCTGTGGGCCTCATCGGCTGGATCGGTGCCGGGCTGACTGTCTTCGGCATCATCTTCGAAAGCCTGGGCGACTGGCAGATGGTGCGGTTCAAGAAAACGCCGGGCACGGCCGGAACCGTGATGGACAAGGGCCTGTGGCGCTATACCCAGCATCCCAACTATTTCGGCGACCTGTGCGTCTGGTTCGGCCTGTGGCTGATCGCGGCGGAGACAGGCCTGCTCGGCACCGCCTCGATTGTCGGGCCGCTGCTGCTGATGGTGATGTTCCTGAAGTACAGCGGCGGCGTGTCGTACGAAAAGCGCCTGAAGCATACGCGCCCGGGCTATGAGGGCTATATGGCCCGGACCAGCCTGATGATCCCCTGGCCGCCGGGGAAGACGTCCACCGTGGAGACGAAGTCCGCCGCATGATCCGTCCAGCCAGGCCACGCTTGATGTCCACGCCCGGGGTCGCCATGCCTGCGCCCCGGGCGGTCGGTTCCCTGTTGAATGTTCATGCTGCGCGCGATCCTGATCGCCCGGCACTGACGTTTGAGGGCGTGACCCTTACGCGGCGAGAGCTGGCGGAACGGGTCAACCAGCGGGCGCGCACGCTGCAGAAGGCGGGAGTGGTCGAGGGGGACTTTGTCGCCATCGCCCTGCCGAACTGCCCCGCCTTTCTGGAGCTGGCCTTTTCGGTCTGGGCGCTTGGTGCCACGCCCGCACCCCTGTCTCACAAGCTGCCGGCCCCCGAACTTGCGGGCATCCTCGACCTGTTGAAGCCGCGTCTGATCGTTATCGAGGACGCTGCCAAGGTCGGCGATACGCAGTGTCTGTCGGAGGCGGAGACCTGGGACGCCACGGCCGATGCATCGCCCCTTCCGGAGATCGTGTCGAAGCACCTGAAGGCCATCGCCAGCGGCGGTTCGACCGGGCGGCCCAAGGTCATCGTCGACATGGCACCGGCGATGGTCGACCCAGACGTCCTGCTGCTCGGCATGATCCCGGAGGATGTACTGCTGAACCCCGGGCCCCTCTATCACGCAGCCCCGTTCGGCATGACCTGTTTCGCCATGGGCTGGGGGCTGCACATCGTCCTGATGCCACGCTTTGATGCAGAGGAAACCTTGCGGCTGATCGACCGGTACAAGGTCAGCTGGTTGTTCCAGGTGCCGACGATGATGCATCGAATCTGGACCCTTCCCGACGATGTGAAGGCAAAATATGACGTCTCGTCGCTGGACGCCGTCCTGCATATCGCCGCCGCCTGTCCCCCCTGGTTGAAGCAGAAATGGATCGAGTGGGTAGGCCCCGAGACGGTCTGGGAAATCTACACCGGTACCGAGGCGCTCGGCGGTACCGGTATTCGTGGCGTCGAATGGCTGGATCACCCCGGCTCGGTCGGGAAGGTCCTGCCCGGCTTTGAGATGAAGGTGCTGAACGAGGCCGGCGAAGCCTGTGCTCCCGGCGAGGTCGGAGAGATCTATTTCATGCCGCTGCGCGGGCAGGGGACGACCTATAGATACCTCGGCGCCGAGCCGCGTGCGAACGGGACGTTCGAGACGCTGGGCGACATGGGCTATGTCGATGAGGACGGCTGGCTCTACCTGGCCGATCGGCGCGTGGACATGATCGTCTCAGGGGGGGCCAACGTCTATCCTGCCGAGGTCGAGGCGGCGATCGACAGCTTCCCCGGCGTCCTGTGCAGCGTGGTGGTGGGGTTGCCAGATGACGACTTTGGCCAGCGGGTGCACGCCATCGTTGAGACAGCAGACGGGGCTCTGGATCGGACCGGGCTGAACGCATTTCTGATGGAGCGGATCGCGCCTTACAAGCGGCCTCGGTCGCTGGAGGTGACCACTGAAAGGCTCCGCGATGATGCGGGCAAGGTGCGCCGCTCTGCGCTGAGAGCGGCGCGGATGCCGGCGGACACCTAGAGCCTGATCGGCTGAGGTGGAATCGCTTCGCGATTCCGCCGATGCCGTGAATCAGGCTCCAATCATGCCCTAGGTCGCCGCCGGGTCCTTCATCTGGAAATAGTCGCGCCAGGCCACGATCTTTCCGTCCCGGAATTCGATGATGCCCATATAGGGGTGGGAGACGCTGACGCCGTCGGCGTTGACATAGTCCTCCTGCCCCTCGGTCAGCACCTTTTCGCCGTTCTCGGCCCAGTTCACGAGCGTCCACTTCGTCGCCGAATGGTTGGCCCAGTATCTGGTGATGAACCGGTCGACCCACTCCTTTCCGATAAGGGGGCGGGTGCCGACATGGTAGTGGTATTCGACGTCGTCGGCGAAGAAGTCGAGGAAGGCGGGTTTGTCACGCATCTCCGACACCGCCATCAGCGCGCGCAAGCGTTCGATCGGCGTACTCATGCCGAGGCTTTCGCGTTGTCCGGCTTCGCCGGCGCATGGACCTGCGACGTGTCGTAGTAGTCGCGCATCCGGTAGATCAGGCTGTCGCGAACCTGGAAAACCTGGACGAAAGGGTTGTCAATCTTCACGCCCGAAGCACGATCAACCAGGACTTCCATCCCCTCGACGAAAAGGACTTCGCCGTTCTCGGCCGAGTGGGTGACCCGCCACTCCTGCTGATCGAAGCCGGCCTCGTAGTTGGACAGGAATTTGCGCATCTTGTCCTTTCCCACGGCTGGACGTTTGGTGGGGTGCCAATGGTACTCAATGTCGTCGGCGAGGGTGGCAATGAAGCCCTCCACATCGCGTTTTTTCCAAGCGGCCATCATGGCCTCCACGACCTGCATTTTTTGACCCACGGCCCGTCTCCCTGCGTTCCTGCTGAGCGAACGCTAAGGCCATAGGTCTGCTAGTGCAAGCGCCGAAAAGTCACTTTCAAAAGCGAACTTTCTTTACGCCGTCGGCTTGATCCGGCCAGCCTTCATCAGAACGTTCTGCAGCGTCAGCCTGCCTTTGCAGGCGCTGCAGGAGACCTGAGGGCTCAGAGGTTCGCCGCAAGCGTGCCTGATCTTGACAGGCGGTCCGGCGCGGTCCTTCAGGTGGGTATCGGCCCAGGTCATCATGGTCAGGGCATGGGGATAGAGGTCGCGCCCCTTGGTCGTCAGCCGGTATTGATACCGGGGCGGCGTCATCTCATAAAGACGTCTCTCGAAAATGCCCGACATCTCCAGTGTTCGCAGCCGGTCGGTCAGAATGTTGGACGCTATTCCAAGCATGCTCTGGATCTCGTCGAACTTGTGCAGGCCGAAATACTGCACACTGACCACCAGGGCGGTCCAGCGATCGCCCAGCAGGTCAACAAGCTCGATGGTCGGGGCTTCATCGTTGGGCTGGCGACGACGGTGCATCCGCTGGACCGGCAGCTTCTCCATCCCCTGACCGGGGCCGGGCGTGAAGGAGCAGGTGTGAAGCGTTAGCGGCTCGCCGCAGCCACCGCAGCGGAGCTCGGGCAACATGGGCTTGCCGCATTCGGTGTGAGTGAAGACCGTTGGTGCCCGGCCGCCGGTCACGCCCCAGCGTACGCCCCAGCCCCACATCAGCATCATGGAATCGAACAGACCCAGTCCGCGCGGCGTCAGATGGTAGGCCATGCGTGCGCCGTCATCCTTATGGGGCTTCTTGACCAGGATGCCGTGCCTTTCCAGTGCCGCGAGGCGGCTTGAGAGTGTTGACCGGGCACCGCCCAGTCGAGCGTGAAATTCCTCGAACCGCGTTGCGCCGAGAAAGGCCTCCTGGACGACCAACAGGCTCCATCGATCGCCGAGAGCGTTAAGGGCGCGGTTGACCGAGCTCTTTGGAACCAGACGAGTTCTCGGCGGGACGCGGGGCATCCCTCCTCTTAGCCATCGCCATTAGGTCTTATCAAGCAACCGTCAATTTCTGGCGTCGAACCACCAGCCCGGCCGCCTCACGGTCGAAGGTCCCGGCTGTGACCCCCTCGTCCCTCAGTCCCGTCTTCTGGATCTTGTTGGTTGGGGTCTTGGGCAGGGCAGCTTCCACCCGGACGTAGCGTGGCACCATGAAATGGGTCATGCGCGGGATCAGCCATTCGAGCAGTTCGCGCGCGTCGATCTCGGCACCGTCGATCGGTGCCACGGCCACCATGACTTCCTGTTCTCCACCGGGCAGGTCGACGCCGTAGGCGGCGCATTCGCGCACGGAGGGGTGGGCGATGACTTCGAGCTCGATTTCCAGAGAGGACATGTTCTCTCCGCGGCGGCGAATTGCATCCTTCTTGCGATCGACGAAGAAGAAGCAGCCCTCGTTGTCGCGCCACATCAGGTCGCCGGTGTGGAACCAGCCGTTGCGCCAGGCCTTCGCCGTCGCCTCCGGATCGCCGAGGTAGCCGCTGAAAAGGGTCCAGGGGGTATCGGAGCGGATGACCAGTTCGCCCGGCTCGCCGTGCGGGACCTCGTTGTCGTGATCGTCGACGATGCGGCACTCCATGCCGACACGAACACGGCCGCAGGAGCGCATCACCGGTTCGTTGACCGCACTGATCAACGGCCCGGACACCTCGGTCATGTTGAACCCCGACAGATAGTCGAAGCCGAACCGCTTTGCGAGCGCGACGGTGTCCTCGTTGATCGGCGATAGGGTCACCATCCTCAGCGGGTTGTCGGCGTCGTCGGGCTTCGGCGGCTCCTTCATCAGGAAGGACGTCAGGGCGCCGATCAGGCCGGAGCAGACCGTTGAGCCGGTCTCGCGCACGGTGTCCCAGAATCGGCGGGTGTCGAAGGCCTCGAACAGGGCGACCGAGCCGCCGCAGGCCACCGCCGCCGTGATCGCCGAGATGCCGCCGACATGGAACATCGGCAGGTTCACCAGCATCCGGTCGGACTGGACCATGTAGCCGTAGGTCACCCTGGCCGTCGTCCATTCCTGCACGTAGGAGGTGACGACCGCTTTGGAAGGGCCTGTTGTACCGGAGGTGAAGATGATCACCGGCGGATCCCAGGGATGCTGTTCCACTGGCATGAAGTCAGTCGGATCGCCGTCCAGGGCCGAAGCCTCCTCGATCACGACGGGCAAGGCCGGTGGCTCTGACGGCCCGGTCAGGATCAGCCGTTCGGCCACACCAAGCGACAGACCTTCCAGACGTGGCGCAAGGTCGGGGTGGACGATCATCAGCCTGGCACCGGTCTTGCCGATGGCGTGTTCCAGCAGCTTGCCGCGAAAGCTTGTGTTGATGGGGGCGAGCGCCGCGCCCGCATAGTTGGCCCCGAACCAGGCGCGCAGCAGGGTCGGGCCGTTCGGCGCCCAGGCCGCGACGATGTCCCCGCCCTTGACGCCACGCGCCTGAAGCGCGGCGGCGGTGGACACTGCCCGCCTGCGGGTCTCGGCCCAGGTCCAGGTCTCGCCGGTCTCGAAGCGGATGAAGACCGTGTCCGGCGTCTCGGCCGCCCAGCGGTCGATCAGCAACGGAATGACGCAGTCCGCGGCCGCCGGCGGCACGGGGTCGAACCACGGGACCGTCAGGCGCGAATCGTTCATTGGGCAGGTTCCTGCCACGCCCTGGCTTCCTCGACACTGTCGCGGAAAGGCTTTAGCGCGCGCGTGAGCATCAGGGCGGCGACGGTGATGGTCGCCCCGCTGACGATGGCGAGGGACAGGCCGATCCTCTGGTCACCGCCGAGCCAATTGTCGCTGATGGCAGCCACGACGGTGGGGCCGAGGCCGAGCGAGATCAGGTTGCCGATCAGGAAATATATGGCGGTGATCTGGGCCCGAAGCTGGTTCGGCGCGACGGCCTGTAGCGCCGTGGCCGGCAGGCTGTTCATCACGCCCGCGAAAAAGCTGAAGCCGGCGAGGGCGGCAAGAGCCTGATCGCGGTCGGACATGAGGGGCATGGCTATGGCGAAGGGGATACTGGAGACAAGAGCCAGGATGGCGACCCGAACGGGCGCGTCTGTGCGGCCCTTGCCGGCGAACATGTCGGTGAGCCAGCCGCCAACGAGTACGCCTGGCGTGGCGGCGGCCAGCAGAACCAGTCCATAGGCGAAGCCAACCTCGGCCGGGGTCATCCCATGCTGGCGGATCAGAACCGCAGGCGCCCAGGCCAGATAGGAAATCCCGGCCATGCCGAAGATCGAGAAGGCGAAGATCAGCATGTAGAAGGTTGATTTGCGCGACCACATATATCCCAGGACGCCCGCCTGGACGCCCGACTTCACCACCCCCTGGCGCGGCGGTTCGCGCACGACGACAAAAAGTGCGGCGATCAGCAGGCCCGGGGCACCGACCAGAACGAAGGTCTGCTGCCAGGGTGCCAGTTCGCCAACGAAGGGCAGTTTCATCGCCCCGGCCTGGGCGATGATGTCGATGACTGCGCCGCCGATCATCAGGGCCAGACCGGCACCCAGATAGGGGGCCATCGAATAGACGGCCAGGGCACGGGCCCGTTGTCGCGGCGGGAAGTAGTCGGAGATCATCGAATAGGCGGCGGGCGAAAGGGCAGCTTCGCCGATTCCCACGCCGATGCGGGCGGCGAACAGCGCCCAGAAGCTGTTGGCCAGGCCGCAGGCCACGGTCATCACGCTCCAGACCACGATACCCCAGAAGATGATCCAGCGCCGGCTGCCCCGGTCCGCCAGTCGCGCCAGCGGCACGCCCATGACGGTGTAGAACAGTGAGAAGGCGATCCCGGCCAGAAGGCTGAACTGAGTGTCGGTAATCGTCAGGTCGGCCCGGATCGGCTGCACCAGCAGGGTCAGGATCTGGCGATCGATGAAGCTGGACGTATAGGCCACCATCAAGGCGGCGACAGCGAACCAGGCCCAGCCCGAATGGGGCCAGAGTCCCGGCTCCGCAGGTTGCCTCACGCCCGTCACATCCTCAACCGCGCTCATGCTGTAACCTTGTTCAATCTCAAGATGAAAGTGACCTTCGCAGTTGCGAGATAGTGGATTGCTTCTTTCGCATTCGCGTCAAGGCAAGCGAGCTCCCTGCGAGGTTCTGTCCAGTGCGACTTGCGATAGATGCCAACTAACTCACTGATTATAAGCGATTTAACCTCAAAAACGTCGTCGAACTTGAGCGCGCGCGGTCTCCGGACAGCCCAGGCGTGGCTGGACCGTGTCGCCGTGCTCACACAGAAGTACACATGTCGGTCTGATTACAAAAGCTATTTGACAGTCTCAATTCGCTAGTAACACATTGGGCGCAGAAGCACCTCGGTGAACGAGGGCTCATGGGAGGATTGGGCGTGAACATCAGAGGCACAGTCAGCGTATCCGCATTGGTCATCGCCGCGACGCTTTCCGCGACGCCGACCCTGGCCCAGACCGGGCAGGAGGCAACGGTCGTCGATGAGATCATCGTTACGGCCACCCGCCGCGCGCAGCGCTTGATCGAGGCACCGGTCGCCGTTACGGCGATCAGCGGCGAACAACTGGATAACTCGGGCGTCAGCGATATCCGCGAACTGACCAGCCTGGCCCCGAGTGTTCAGTTCCAGACTCCTGGCGGCGGCTCGGACTCTTCGATCCGCATCCGTGGTGTGGGCACAACCTCGACGAACCCCGGTCTCGAATCGTCCGTCGGCGTGATCATCGACGGCGTCATCCGGGCCCGCACGGGGGTAGCTCTTTCGGAACTCGGCGATCTGCAGGGGATCGAAGTCCTGCGCGGGCCCCAGGGCACGCTCTTCGGCCGCAACACGTCTTCGGGCATTATCAATGTCACGACGAAGCAGCCTGATTTCAATGGTATAAGCGGCAATATCTCCGGCTCCTACGGCAGCTTCAACGACCGCCGGATTTCCGGTGCCGCGAACTTCCCGCTGGTCGACGATGAACTGGCCCTCCGCATCGAGGGGAGTTACGAGCTGCGTGACGGCTTCCATTCTGACGCCAACTCGAACGCGACCCTGGACAACCTCGACCGGCAGTTCGTACGCGCCAAGCTGCTGTGGCGTCCGTCCGAAACCCTCAGCTGGACCTTTACGGCCGACTATACGAACCGCGACGAGAACTGCTGTGTCGCGCTCCTCGCCATCGCCGGCCCCACCTACAATCTGGTCAATCAGCTGGCCGCCGCACGCGGCGGGATCGGTTATTCCTCGACCAATCCGTTCGACCGCCGCGCTTCCAAGAACAAGATCCGCCAGAACCAGGAGGACATCGAGGATATGGGTGTGTCCGCCTCTGCAGAATGGGATCTGGGCTGGGCGACGCTGAACTCGGTCAGTGCCTTCCGTAGCTGGGAAGCGTTCCGGTCCCAGGACTTCGACCACTCGGGTGCCGATCTGGGCTTCTTTGCCCCCGATGGTCTGAACCAGGGCTTCGACGTCCTGACCCAGGAACTGCGTTTGCAGGGTGAGAACGGTCGTCTCGACTGGCTGGTGGGCCTGTTCTACGCGGATGAGACCGTGCTGAACGACAGCGCGTTTCGGATGGGGGCCGACTATCCGCTGATCTACGGCGGGGCGGCGACTTTTCAGGCCTCAACCCTGGCGGCATTCAGGCCCGGCGACGGTGCTCGCGGCATCGGCGAGCAAAGCGGGCAGGATCTGTCCTTCTTCACCCATAACGTCTTCCACATCACGGATGCCCTCAGCATCACCGCCGGTCTGCGTTACACGCAGAACGACAAGGAAATCACTTACCGGGGTGAGAACTTCAACCCGGCCTGCGACAGCGCCGTGCTGACCAGTGACGCCCCCGGCATCACCCGCTTCTGCGCCCCGTTCTGGGACACCCGGCTGAACCCGGCGGGCGATAGCGACGCCCGCACCGAAGAGGCTACGACCGGAACGGTGAACATCGCCTACCGGGTCAGCCAGTCGCTGAACACCTATGCGTCCTACTCGCGGGGCTACAAGTCGGGCGGCTACAACTTCGATCGGGCCGGCTTCACCAACCGTGCAGCGCCGAATGCCCGCGATCTGGCCTTCGTCGAGGAAACGGTTGACGCCTATGAGATCGGCATCAAGGGCGAATTCCTTGACAGGACCCTGCGGGCTAACTTCGCGGCCTTCCATCAGACCTTCGAAGGCTTCCAGCTGATCGAGTTCACGGGCGTCAGCTTCGTGGTCCGCTCTCTGGCCGAGGTCATTACCAAGGGTGCCGAGCTCGAGCTCACGTGGGAGCCGACTCCCGGGCTGACTCTGACCAACGGCCTCAGCTATACCGACGCCTACTATCCGGTGAACGTGCTGAACCGTCAGTATTCGGGCCTCGAGCTGGAGCAGTCCCCGGACTGGGTCAATGTCTCCTCGGTTACGTGGGAGTTTCCGATCGGCGACGGCCTGACCGGCGTGGCCTATGCGGACGCCCGGTATTCATCGGAGTTCTTTACTGGCGGGTTCGATCCGAACCGCATCCAGGACAGCTTCACCACCGCCAATGTTCGCTTCTCCCTCCGGGACGCGAACGAGGCCTGGCAGCTGGACGTCTTCGCAAGGAACGTCTTCGACCAGGACTACTATCGTCGCGTTATCCCCGCGACCTTCCAGGCGGGCTCCTATTCGGCCTTCCTCGGCGACCCCCGCACCTACGGGGTCACCCTGCGGCGCAACTTCTGAGCCGCATCTACTCCAGGTTTTCCTGACCTGACACGCCTCGGCCCCGCTGCGAAAGCAGCGGGGTTTTTTTGCATGCGGCTCAGAACCCCATCTGTTTCGCCGCCAGATCGCGCAGAATCTCTTCCGATCCGCCGCCGATGACGAAGATTCGGGCCTCGCGATAGATTCGTTCGACGCGGTTTCCTCCGGTATAGGCGCGGCCGCCCAGGACCTGCAGGCTTTCGCGGGCGCAGTGCTCCAGTGTCGTCGTCGCCTGCACCTTCAGCAGGGCCAGATCCGCGACGGGGACCTCGCCCCGACCGAAGCGCCAGACCAGGATGTCCAGCATGGCGTAGGCGACCTTGATGCGCTGGACCATGTCCACGATCTTGTGACGCATCACCTGATGGTCGATCAGTCGCTTGCCGAATGTCTGACGCTCCCGGGCGAAGGCGATGGCCTCGGCGACACAGGTGCGGGTCATGGCCAGGGTCGCGGCGATGCCGGAGAACCGCTCGATGTTGAACTGGCTGGCGAGACCAGCGAAGCCCCGGTTCTCGACCCCGACCAGATTGGTCACCGGGACCTCGACATTGTCGAAGTTCAGCCATCCGTTGTTTCGATTGTACCACTGCAGCCCGAGCAGGGGACCGCGCGTCACGCCCGGGCGGTCCGTCTCGATCAGCAGCATCGACAGGCCGCCCATGCCGGGCCCGCCGGTCCGCACTGCCGTCAGCAGATAGTCCGCCTTCATGGCACCGGAGATCAGTGTCTTGCCGCCGTTGACGATGAAGACATCGCCCTTGCGTTCGGCGGTCGTTGTGAACCCCGAGACGTCCGATCCGCCGCCGGGTTCGGTCACTGCGAAGGCGATTTTCCTTTCACCCGCCAGCACCGGCCGGGCGACGCGGTCCAGCATCTCGGGCGTGCCGCCGTTGATGATGGGTGGCAAGGCGATCCAGGGTGTAGCGAGGTCGGCGAAGACCACGCCCGAACCCATGCGGAAGAACTCCTCGGCGAAGATGATGCGATCCCACAGGTCGATGTTCTCACCCGTGCCGCCCAGATCCTCGCGGAATCCCATGCCGCTGATGCCTTCACGCGCAGCGTCCTGGTAGAGACTGTCGGGGAAATCGGACGCCGCGTCCCACTGATCCAGATGCGGCGCGATATATCCATCCACGAAACCGCGCAGCCTGGACCGCCAGGCCTCATGGGCAGGCGTCATGAAGGGACTGGGTGGCCTCAGGCCGTCGAAGTCCAGTGCGGGGGGGGCATGATCGGTCATGGTCGTTCCCTGTCGCGCCGGCGGATCCGGCGTCGCTTTCACTTTCATACTAATCCTCTCTCGCCTTTCGCCGCAAGCATGGTATGTTAACGCAACCCACTAGGCGCAGGCCTTGTGGAATGAGGAGCGATCAATGGGACAGGAACAGACGGGCGAGCACCGCACCGCATTCACCGAGGGCAGGACAACGTCGGCCCTGAAGGTGACGCTGACCGATCGGGCGCATCCCTATATGCAGGGTGCATGGACGCCCCAGAACGAGGAACACACCGCTGACGACATGACGGTGATCGGGACGATCCCGACCGACATCGACGGCGTCTATGTGCGCAACACCGAAAACCCGATCCACCAGCCGCTGGGCCGCTATCATCCGTTCGACGGCGACGGCATGCTGCACGCAATCAGCTTCAGGGACGGCAAGGCCAGCTATCGCAACCGCTTCGTCCGCACCGCCGGCTTCGATGCGGAACAGGCGGCGGGGCGCTCGCTCTGGGCCGGTCTGGCCGAGCATCCGTCCCTGTCGGAAAGGCCCGGCTGGGGCGCCCATGGGGGGCTCAAGGATTCGTCCTCCACCGACGTCATCATCCACGCCGGAGCCATACTCTCGACCTTTTATCAGTGTGGCGAGGCCTACCGGATCGATCCCTACACGCTGGAGCCAATGGGGACGGACGGCTGGTGCCCGCCCGAGGGCATTTCGGCCCACCCGAAGGTCGACCCCAGGACCGGTGAGCTGCTGTTCTTCAACTACTCCAAGGCCGCGCCCTATATGCACTACGGGGTGGTCGGTGCCGACAACAGGCTGAAGCATCTGACGCCAGTCCCGCTGCCCGGGCCGCGCCTGCCGCACGACATGGCCTTCACGACCCACTGGTCGATCCTCAACGACTTCCCTCTGTTCTGGGAACAGGACCTGCTGCCCAAGGGCTTCCATGTGGCCCGGTTCCATCCCGACATGAAGTCTCGCTTTGGCCTGATCCCCCGCTTCGGCCGCGAGGCCGACGTCCGATGGTTCGAGGGTGACGCCACCTATGTGTTGCACTTCCTGAATGCATGGGAGGACGGCGATACCATCGTTCTGGACGGCTATTTCCAGGACAATCCGGTGCCCAAGACCAGCCCGGACGCCTGGCCGGGGCATGAGCGGATCATGACCTTCCTCGATCAGAACATGCTCCAGCCCAAGCTGCATCGCTGGCGCTTCGATCTGAAGACGGGTGAGACCACGGAACAGCGGCTGGACGACCGGGTGCTGGAGTTCGGTATCATCAACAACCAGTTCGCGGGCGTGAAGTATCGCTGGGCCTACTCCGCCGTGTCGAAGCCTGGCTGGTTCCTGTTCACCGGGCTCGTCAAGCACGACATGGAGACGCTGGACAGCTGGGCCGTTGACTTCGGGCCGGAACGCTATGGCTCGGAGCCTGGGTTCGCGCCTCGCGTGGGGGCGACCGAGGAAGATGACGGCTATCTGATCACCTATGTCACCGACATTATCGAGGACCGGTCCGAATGCGTGATCTATGATGCGCGGAAACTCTCCGACGGTCCGGTAGCGCGCATCATCCTGCCCGGCCGGATATCGAGCGGAACCCATGCGACCTGGGAGCAGGGCGAGACCATCCGGGCGTCGAAGGCGGCGCTTGCAGCGTAAGGATAAGCTGACATGACCTATATCCTCGGCGGCTGGCAGTCGGACTTCGGGCGCAACTATGCGCGCGAGGGGTTGGAGATCGGCGACGGCTTCGCAGAGGCCGTCCACGGTGCCCTCGCCGAGACGAGTCTTGAGCCTGAGGACATCGATGTGGGCCACGTCGGCAACTTCGTCGGCGACCTGTTCACAGGACAGGGGATGCTGGGCGGCTTCTTCGCCATGACCGACGAGCGGTTTACCGGCATGCCGGCCTCGCGTCATGAGGCCGCCTGCGCCTCGGGCAGCCTCGCCATCATGGCCGCTGCGGCCGATATCGAGTCGGGACGCTACGGCACGGCCATGGTCCTGGGCATCGAGATGATGCGTAATGTCCCGGGTGTCACTGCAGCTGAGTACCTGGGTGCCGCTGCATGGGCCGGGCACGAGTATCTGGACGCCACCTACGCCTGGCCGCGCGCTTTCTCGGACCTGACCGAGGAATACGACCGCCGCTACGGTATCGACGAAAGGCATCTGCGGCGCATCGCCCAGATCAATTTCGACAACGGGCGACGCAATCCGAACGCCCAGACCCGCAACTACAGCTTCTCCAACGCCAGCTTCACCGACGACGACGAGGCCAATCCGGTCATCGAGGGCCGGGTGCGCAAAACTGACTGCGGCCAGGTCACCGACGGTGCCGCCGCCATCATCCTGGCCTCGCCGGAACGGGCCGCCAAGTATGCGAGGAAGCACGGAATTGCGCTGGAGAGCATTCCCCGCATCAAGGGCTGGGGCCACCGCAATGCCCCCATCGACTACGGCCGCAAGATCAAGGCCAGCGAGGGCCAGCCCTACGTCTTCCCCCAGGTGAAGCGCGCCATCGATGACGCCCGTGCCCGGGCCGGTCTCGACCTGTCGGGTATCGACGCCGTGGAGACCCACGACTGCTTCTCCATGACAGAATACATGGCCATCGATCACCTGGGCCTGACTGCGCCGGGCGAGAGCTGGAAGGCGGTTGAGGCCGGCGATATCGAGATGGGGGGCAGGCTGCCGATCAACGCCTCGGGCGGCCTGATCGGTTGCGGTCATCCGGTCGGGGCGACCGGAGTGCGGATGGCCCTGGACGCCTTCAAACAGACCACGGGCACGGCCGGCGACTATCAGGTCGAGGGGGCGAGGAACGTCCAGACGCTGAACATCGGAGGGTCCACGACGACCACGGTCAGCTTCGTGGTGGGGGTCTGATTAACAGACTCCGCTCATCCCCGCGAAAGCGGGGATCCAGTTCGTTTGTGAGGCACGGTGCGCGGGATGACGGTCTGATCTGACCGGGAGCGTTTGCTCGCCCAAAGCACTGGGTCCCCGCTTTCGCGGGGATGAGCGGAAATTATTTCGCCGCCCGGATCGCCACGCCGACCGTCCCTTGCGCCACCACCACGCCTGAATCGGTCATCACCTCGGCCGTCACCACGGCCTTGCGGTCGTTACGCCAGGTCACCGTCCCGGTCGCTTCCAGCCGCGCGGTGGTGCCGGGCGCGGCGTTGAGGAAGCGCATCGTCAGATCCGTGGTCACCAGCGTCTGGCCTGGTTTCAGGATGCTCATCGTCGCCGCGCCGCCGGCCATGTCGATCAGGGCTGCCGTGACCCCGCCGTGGACCAGGCCGATGAAGTTGGCGTGGCCCGGGTCGATGTTCAGCGCCAGCCGCACGAAGCCCTCGCGCGCTTCCACCGGATGCGAACCCAGCCGCTTCAGGAAGCCGCCCACGCCATCGCCCGCCGCGATCCAGCGTCGAACGAGCTCCAGCCCGTCGACGGTCGGATCGAGTTTGAAACGGATGGGTTCGCTCACGCCGCCCCGCGCAGGGTCGTGAACTCGGCCGTCTTGCGTTCGAACCGCTCAAGCGCCGCAACGTATTCCTGCTCCAGCTGGGCGACCACGTCGGCAATCGGCTCCACCGCCTTGACCGATTCGATGCCCTGTCCGGCCGCCCAGATGTCGCGCCAGCGCTTGTTGTCGCCGCCGGAGGCATAGTTGCGCTCGACCGGGCCGCCCAGATTGCCCGGGTCGTGACCGGCAGCCGCCAGCGATGGCTTGAGCCACGAGGCGGCAGTGCCGGTGACCGAGTCCGATACCACCAGATCGTCCGGTCCCGAGTCGATGACCATCTGTTTGTAGGCCGGCTGGGCCATACTCTCGGTGGTCGCAAGGAAGCGGGTGCCCATGTAGACGAAGTCCGCTCCGGCCGCGACCGCGCCCGCGATGCCGGCACCGTCCCCGACACCCCCGCCGACCGCGATATAGCCGTCGAAGAACGCCCGCACCGCCGAGATGAAGGCGAAGGGCGACAGGTGGCCGGTGTGTCCGCCCGCACCCGCGCTGACGCAGGCCAGGCCGTCGACCCCAGCGGCCGCGGCCTTCTTCGCCAGGGTCATCGAGATGACGTCGGCAAAGACCAGCCCGCCGTAGGCCTTGACCGTCTCCATCACAGGCTTCGGCGACCCCAAGGCGGTGATCACGACCGGCGGCTTGTACTGTGCCACCAGGCGTAGATCCTCGGCCAGGCGCGCATTGGTCGAATGGGTGATCAGGTTGGCGATCCAGGGTGCGTCGCCGGGCTTCAGGGCTTCGGTGATCCGGGACATCCAGCCGTCCAGGTCCTCGACCGTGCGGCAGTTGGTCGTCGGAAAGGCCCCTCCGATCCCGGCCTTGCAAGCGGCGATGACCATCTCCGGTCCCGAGACCAGAAACATGGGGGCTGCGAAGACGGGAAGGCGCAGGCTGTCGAAGGCGGCGGTCATGCGGTCTCGTTTTCTCTGAAGGCGGCGCGCAGGTCGCGTTTCAGCACCTTCCCCACCGGATTGCGGGGCAGGGCGTCCAGCGTCTCCAGCCGTTCGATCTGCTTGTAAACCGCGACCTGACGCTCGCTGATCAGGAACCGGTTGATCTCGTCCATGGTCGCCGTCAGGCCGGGCCGGTAGACGACGAAGGCCGCCAGCCGCTCGCCGAGGTTCGGGTCGGGTGCCCCGACCACGGCGGCCTCGGCCACGGCCGGATGGGCAACCAGATGGTTCTCGATCTCCTCGGACGAGATGTTCATTCCGCCCCGGATGACGATGTCCTTCAGCCGTCCGACGAACTTCAGATGCTGAAGCCGATCGCCGGCCAGTTCGAACAGGTCGCCAGTGCGGAACCAACCGTCGGCGTCGAAGGCCCGGGCGTTGATCTCCGGCGCGCGCCAGTAACCCGAAAAGATCGTGGCACCCTTGACCCGCAGCTCGCCGGGCTTGCCGGCGTCTGTGATTTCCTGCTCGGTGTCCGGGTCAATAAGGCGGGTGAAGATCCGGTCGTGCAGGACCGCGTTCCATCGGAAGCCTTCGGCCAGGCGAGGGAACAGGCCCGCACGGTCGGCGGCGACCGGAAGGTCTTTCATCGCGCTGACGAACGAGGCTCCCTCGTTCGAGCCGAAATAGTTCACGATCTGCACACCATGCTTTTCGTGGAAGGTGCTTACCATCCATTCGGACAGGGGCGCGGAGCCCGAGCCGATTGACTTGAGCCGCCGGAAGTCGATGCCCTCCAGCAGGACCTCGTTCTGAAGCAGCAGGTTCAGCACGGCAGGCGGGGCCACCGTGTAGTCGATCTTCTCCTCGCGCATCTGGCGCAAGAGGACGGGCAGGTCGAACGGCTGGTGCTGGATCAGGACCCCGCCCAGCAGCAGCCAGCCGACGAAGGCCGTCGAGATGCCGGCCATGTTCACCATAGGGAACGGGTTCAGCAGCCGGGCACCGGGCTCCAGGTCCGCAGCGTCGACGACCCCGGCACCCATGATGATCCACTCGTTGTGGCTGCGGGGCACCCCTTTGGGCTGGGCCTCCGTTCCGGAGGTCCAGCATATGGTGAAGACGTCGTCGGCGGTGATCCGCGCGTCCTTCGCCGCCTTGACCGCCATACGGTGCTGTTTGCCCGTCACCCCGTCCATAAGGGGTTCGAGATCGAGCGCTCCGGTCGGGCAGGTCTCGCCGAGGACGAAGACGGTCTTCAGCGTCGGGCAGCGCGCCTTCAGGGCGACGATCATCTCGCCGTGCTGCTGTTTGCCGATCCGATCCGCCGTGATGGCGGCGACCGCATCGGTGCGCTCGATAATGTAGGCCAGCTCGCTTTCGCGATACTGCACAGGAGCGGGACAGGCGATCACGCCGAGCCGCAGGCAGGCCAGATAGGCGATGCTGAGTTCGGCGATATTGGGCAGCTGGATGACCACCACCTGATCCTTGCGGATGCTATGGGCGACAAGGACCGCCGCCAGTCGATCAACAGCGTAGGCGGTCTCGCGCCAGGTCAGGCGGTCGGGCTGCCCCCCGATGACGTCCGCCGCGTTCAACGGATCGACAAGGGCTTCAGCATCCGGATGGGCGGCGACGTGTTTCAGGAACAGATCGTCGAGCGTCTGGTCACCCCACCAGCCCTTCGATTTCATCTCCTTGATGCGGTCCCTGGGGATCACGATCATCGGGCAAGCTCCAGCGGTCGGGATTGGAATTGGCGGCACAGGGCGCGGACGTCGTCGCGCACCACCTTGCCGACAGGGTTGCGGGGCAGGGCGTCCATCAGGTGCAGACGTTTGGGTGTACGCACCGGGCCGATGCGGTCACGAACGAAGGCTGTGATATCGGCGGCGTCCGCGCCCGGGGCGATCGCCACCGCCGCTTCCAGCCGTTCGCCCCAGACGTCATCGGGCTCGGAAAAGGCGCAGGCCTCGCGCACCGCCGGGTGCTGGTTCAGCGCCGTTTCGACCTCTCCCGGATAGACATTATAGCCGCCGGTGATGATCAGGTCCTTCGAGCGGCCGATCAGGTGCAACAGGCCGTCTGGGCCGATCCGCCCGATGTCGCCCGTCTTCAGCCAGCCCTGGTGGCGCGACTCCGCCGTCAGACCGGGCGCATCGAGATAGTGGGTCCGGGTGAGGTCGCCGCCGACCACGATCTCGCCTTCGCCGCGTTCGACCAGGTCGCCGTCGGGGGTCAGCAGGCGTACGGGCGCGGCGTCGAAGTGTCGGCCGACGCTGGCGCGACTGTCAGGGACCGCCATTTCCTCCGGCGACAGTCCGGCGATGGTCATGGGGGCCTCGGTCTGGCCGTAGAGGGTTGAGACGACCGGACCGAAGCGCTGAATGGCCTGGGCGATCCTGTCCGGAGACATGGGAGCGGCGGAATAGGTCAGGTGGCGCAGACGCGGGAAATCCCCGGGTGTGAAATTCGCCTCACTCATCAACACAGTGATCAGGGTCGGGGGCATGAAGACGGTGGTGACGCGCGTCTTGAGCTCGCCCAGAATCGCGCCGCGGTCAGGTTCAGCCAGCAGGACATGCGCTCCACCCGCCGCCAGCACCGGCAGGACGTAGTGCGATGACCCGTGGGTCAGGGGGGCGACTGCCAGATTCACATCGTCCGCGGTGAAGCCGTAGAAGGCCTGCAGCGATCGCAGTGCAGCAGCCCCGCTGGCCTGGCTCTGGACCACCCCTTTGGGGACGCCCGTCGAACCGCCGGTGAACTTCAATGCCCAGGGAGCATCGGGGTCGTCCGCGAAAAGAGGCGGGGTTTGGACGCCAAGGCCACCAAGCCATGCCTCCAGCGGGACGGGACGGGCCGAGACGCCCGCCGCCACTTCCGAGGCGGCGTCGACCAGGGTCAGGGCCAGGTTCGCTCGCGCCTGGAAATCGCTGTTCAGCCGGGCACCATTTCGGGGATTGAGCGGCGTCCAGACCGCGCCGGCGCGCAGGATCGCCAGATAGGCGACGACATGGCACCAGCTGTTCCGGGCGCACAGTCCCACCCGATCGCCGGGACCGATACGGCGTTCCCCAAGGTCGCCGGCCGCCGCCTCGACCATCGCGATCAGTTCGCCGTGGGTCAGGGTGACGCCGCCGTCGAACAGGGCGGGGCGGTCGGCTTTGGCCGACAGGTTGTCGTAAAGGGCCCGGATCGGATGGCTCATGCCGCCCGCTCCAGAATGGTGACGACTGTCGCCGCCTCCTCGACGCCGAGGAAACCGCCACCGTTCTCGGCCACGGCGATGCGCGCGCCCTGGACCTGACGGGGGCCAGCCTCATTGCGCAGTTGCGTGGTCAGTTCGAACAGCTGGGCGATACCCGTGGCTCCGACCGGATGGCCCCTGGACACCAGACCGCCCGAAGGATTGACCGGCGTCCGGCCGCCGAGGGCGAAATCGCCGGCTTCAAGTCGCGACCCGACCGTACCGGGCTCCGCGAGGCCGAGGTTCTCGATCTGCTGCACCTCGGCGTAGCTGGTGGCGTCGTGAACCTCGACGACATCGACGGCTTCAGGCCCGATGCCGGCCTGCTCGTAGGCCCTGGTCGCCGCCCGACGGCCGATATGGTTGTCGAAGTCACTTGCCGCCCGGTCGCCCGCACTGACCAGGGCGCATCCGCGCACGCGAACCGCGCGATCGGGTCCGGACAGTCGGGCCAGACCGGCAGCCGAACAGACGATCATCGCCGCCGCCCCGTCGCTGACCGGGGCGCACATGGCGCGGGTGAAGGGAAAGACCACGAGCTTTTCCGCCATGACCTGATCGACGGTCATCGGCGTACAATACTGACCCCGTTCATTTAGCGCTCCGGCCGTGTGGTTCTTCGATGCGATGCGGGCGAAGTCCTCTTGCGTCGTCCCGTGGCGCGCCATGTGGGCGCGGGCCTGGGCGGCGTAGAGGTCCATGAAAAGACTTCGGTCGGGACCAGGGTCTTCTCCGCCCATCGATCGAATATAGGCGACCACGCCATCGCGGTCATGGATGTCCGTGCCGCCGGCGAAGGCCGCAGCGACCCGCTCCGGCCGGTCTGGCCAGACCATCTTTTCGACCCCGACGACCAGGGCGATGTCGCCCGCACCGGCCCTGATCCAGTGGAGGGCGGACAAGAGCGCGGTGGATCCCGAGGCGCAGGCGTTTTCGACGTTGACGACCGGAATGCCGGTCAGGCCGAGCGGGCGCAGGGCGATCTGGCCGCGCACGGTGTTCTGGCCTTCCAGCATGGGCTGGCGGGTGTTGGAGAACCACGCCGCTTCGATATCACTGACCTCGGCACCGGCATCGGCCAGCGCCGCCATCACGGCTTCCGCTGTGAGCGACTTGACGCTGTCGTCCAGCCGCTTGCCGAAGCGGGTCATGCTGATCCCGGTGATGAAGACGTCCGACGTCACGCGGCAGGCCGGCGTCGCTGAACGATGCGGAAGCGGGAGGCGACGAAGGCGAGGTCCGCCAGACAGGCGTTGCCTGCAGGGTTCAGCCCGGTGACGTGATAGTCGCTGTAGGCGGCGGCGAAGTTGATCCACATCGCGCCGGTGAGGTTGATCGACAGATTGGCCCCGGCGGCTTCGTAGGCGGGCGTCGCGCTGTCGATGAAGGTCTCGTCGGTCGAATAGAGATAGGAGGAGATCGACCCCTTTTTGCGGGCCAGCCAGGTCGCCTCCATGACCGCCTCGTCGGCGTCCTTCTTCACCAGGAACAGGACCGGACCGAAGTGTTCCTCCGCATACAGGTCAACATGTTCTCCGGCCTCGACCGCGATGACCAGCGGCGTCAGGGTACGGGCGTCCGGGAACTCCGGATGGGCATAGGGGGCGGCTTCGCGCAGCATCCGCACGTCGGTCAGATCCGCGACCATAGTGCGGACCTCGGCCACAACCTTCAGCGACACAGCGCCCTGGATCGCGCCCATGATCCCGGCGGCCATCGCCGGATCGTTCGCAATCACGTCGATCTGTTCGACGACCGCCTTCGACATCGGGTCGAACAGGTCCGGCGCGATATAGATCACCTGCGGGCTGGTGCACATCTGGGCCGAGAACAGGCTGGACGAGCGGGCCACGGCGCGGGCGACGGCATCGACGTCGGACACGCTCTCGATGACGACGGTGTTGACGCCCGCTGTCTCGGTGAACAGCTGCTTGCCGACGACCGTGCGTTCCAAATGGCCGCCATACCGGGGGCTACCGGTGAAATCGATGATCTGCACCTGCGGGTCATCGACCAGGGACTGCGCCACAGGCTCGGCCAGGCTGTCGACGGCGAGCGTCACCAGGTTCGGATCGAAGCCGAAATCGACGAGCACAGCGCGGCTGGTTTCGACCACGATGGCCATGGGCAGGATGGCGATGGGGTGCGGCTTGACGATGACCGGGTTGCCGGTGGCGAGGCTGGCGAACATCGCCGGATAGGCGTTCCAGGTCGGGAAGGAGGCGCAACAGATCACCAGCCCGACCCCGCGCGGGACAAGCACATAGGTCTTCTCCAGCGCGACAGCTTCGCCGGCGAAGTTGCGGTCGTAGGTCGCCGACGGTGCCACATCCCGCATCGCCTTGGCGGCGTAGGCAAGGGCCTCCACGCCCCGATCCAGGGCGTTGGGGCCAGAGCCGCTGAATGCCTGGGTATAGCTCTGACCCGCCACATGCATGACCGAATGGGCCATCTCGAAATTGCGGTCGTAAAGCCGCGCCGCCATCTCCAGGCAGAGGGCCAGACGCAGCTCAAAATCGGCCTCGCGCCAGTCGCCCATGGCGCTGACAGCCGCAGCGACCAGGGCCCCCGGATCGCTCTTCGGATAGAGGATATTCAACGGTAGTTGTGTGAAGGGCGAGACCTCCTCGCCGACTGCGCCGACGACGCCGGGCTGGCCCAGATCAAAGGTCGTCCCGAGCCGCGCCTCGAACGCCGCCTTGCCGGCACCTGGCTTGTCGGGACCATGGACCTTCGTGGAGGGGCTGTCGCTCCAGGGGCTCCAGCTCTTGCGGGTCTGGACCGCGTCGATGGCGGCCGCCAGCGTCGGCGCATGGCGCGCGATCAAGGCCCAGCGGCGTTCATCGAGGCTGGTCGCGGACCCGTCCATCCCTAGGCTATTCGCTCGACGATCATGGCCGAGCCCACGCCCTGCGCGCCATGGGCCACGACGATGCCGTAGCGGCCTTCGCAGGCGTCGAGCGCATCCAGCAGCGACGACAGAAGGATCGCGCCGGTCGCACCCATCGGGTGGCCCTTGGCCATGTGGCCACCGCCGACATTGACCCTGTCCGGATCCACCTTCCTTTCGCGCATGAACTTGACGATCGTGACGGCGAACGCCTCCATGAACTCGATCCGGTCCATGTCGTCGAGGCTCAGGCCGGCCTTGGCCAAAACGCGATCCATGGCTGTGAAACCGGCCGTCAGGGAGGCCGCCGGATCGCCTCCGGCCTCGGCATAGGCGACGATCCTCGCACGGGCGCCGACCGCTTCGCCGGTGACGATGGCCAGGGCTGCGCCGTCACACATGGGCGGGGCGTGGGCGACGGTATGGCGGTGGTCTATGGCCCGCCCCTCCAGCGCCTCGGCATACTGTTCACCCAGGGCCCCGAAGGCGGCGGGCATGGCGGCCAGGCTTTCGGCGGTGGTCGAGGCGCGGGCCGGTTCCTCCTTGTCGAGGCCGTTCAGGGGGATGCGCGACCTGACCAGTGGCGTTCCTTCGGCAGCCGCCGTCTTCTGCTGGGAGGTCAGGGCCGCAGCGTCCATCTCCTCGCGGGTCACGTTGATGTCCTCGGCCAGCCGGTCGGCGGCGACGACGACGGGGATGTAGCGCGTGCGCGGTGGGAAGCTGGCGTCCTCATAGTAGTCGGCCTTGTCGCCCATGAAGGGAACGCGCGACATCATCTCGACCCCTCCGGCCAGGGCCGTCTTCGCCCCGCCGGCCTCGATCATCTGCGCCGCCTGGCCGATCGCGGTCAGGCCCGAGACGCAGTAGTTGTTGATCGAGTAGGCATAGGCGTCGTCCGGGAGGCCGGCGTACATCTTGGTGACCAGGGCCACGTTCGCGCCCTGCGCCCCGACCTGACCCACGGCCCCCAGGATCAGGGCATCGACCTTCCTTGCCTGACCGTTGTTGCGGGCGTCCAGAGCGTCAATCAGGCCCCCGACCAGTTCGTGAGGTTTCATTGAGGCAAGGCCGCCGTCGGGGCGGGCCTTGGCGCGCGGCGTCCGTACGGCGTCGAGAATATAGGCGGTCACAAGCTACTCTCCCGAGGTCTGGTTCAGGCCGCGATCTGGTCGCCGGGTGCCCAGGTTCCGTGGAAGCCCGCGGGTACGCGCACGGGCAGGGGGATGCGCGCAATGGGCCCCTTGTCGAAGTCCTGCGCGTTCAGAACCTGAACCTCCGAGGTCCCGTCGGGCGCGGTGGCGAAGACAATGACATAGCCGTCGTCTTCGGAGGTCGAGCCGATGCGCGGCGCGAAGGCCGGCTCCGAGCCCCCGACGCCATCAGCGAATTCATATTCCTGTGCCTGCCCCGTGACGAGGTCATACTTCAGGAGCCCGTCGAAGCGCTGCAACTCCTCCGGTGCCATCGACACATGATAGGACCACCTGGAGCGGGCACCGGTGTAGTCAAGGTTGATCACCGGGAACTCCCCGATGCGGTCGTCGAGCTGACGCTTCTTCACCTCGCCCGTGACCATGTTCATCCGCCATTCGACGGGCACGGCATTCAGTGCCAGGACATTGACCATCGAAGCGTAGGGGCCATAGGCCGGGTTCGGCGGGAAGCCGTTCGGCTGCATCATGCAGGCGGTCATGACCACTTCGTCGCCATCCTCCCAGGCATTGACGACATGATAGATGTAGCAGGATTCGGTCTCGAACCATTTGATCTGGTCGCCCGTGCCGTTTTTCGGCGCAATGCCGAACCGGGCCGGCTGATCGGCGACCTTGATCTGCCACATGTGATTGCGCCGCCCGCCCTCGGTGAAGACCACCGGCAGGTCATGCAGGATGATGTAGTTCTCGGTCAGCCCCATGTCGTGCGGCAGGCGCGGACCAGGTAGATCGACGCGCTGGAAGTTGGTCAGGACGTTGTCTTTCGACACCACGCCCCAGCTCATCCACGGCTCGGTCAGGGAATAGTCGAAGAAGCAGAACTCGCCCGTCCTCGGGTCGACCTTGCCGTGGGCCGAAACATGGCGCGGCAGGGCCCCACCAAAGGTCTCGTTGCCCAGGGTCTCGAGCGTGCGCGCATCGACCCGAACCGGCTTGCCGGAGATATACCACAGGGCCATCAGCGAGCCGTTGTGGAACACCAGGTCCGTGTTGGCGGTGTCCTTGTAGACGAGCTCTCCTCGCGTCGAATCCGCCCGGGACTTCGCTGACGGCATCAGGACTCCGCCGGCGCCGATCACCTTGCCGGCCTTCTCTGCGAGATAGTCGGCGGTGCCGACATAACGGTTGCGGTATTCAGCCTTTCCGTTCTCGAAATAGACGGCGTGGACCATGCCGTCGCCATCGAACCAGTGGTGCATCCCCACCGGTGTCTCGTGAGGATTCGGACCGTTGCGGACGAAAGATCCGTGCAGATCTTTCGGGATCTCACCCATGACCGTCAGCTCCAGCGCGGTCGTCTCGGCGGCGACGGGCTCGTAAAGGCCCTGGAGATAAGGGTTCAGAGTATTCAGGCCGGTCAGTTCGCCGGTTGATATTCTGCGGGCTACGGCGGCATCGTCGGCCATGGCTCAAGCTCCATCCATCTAGAAAGGCAAGTTACGCGTGGAGGTATCTTAACGCAAGTCAGGCGGTAGCGGCGAGTGGGGGTTTCGCCGTCAGGAATTCCTCGAAGGCCGTGATGCCGTCACCGGGGCAGGTCCAGGTCTCGGCGGACATGAGGGTCTCCCGGACGGCATCAAACCGGACCAACGGGATATCGGTGTCGGGCCCGAAATCCAGACCTGGCCCTTCGATTCTGTAGGTCGGTCGCACACGCCCGGCTCCCGCGACGATCGTTTCTCCGTTCAACAGGCAACGCTCGCTGACCAGCCAGCTGACCACAGGCGCGACCAGTTCGGCCGGCATGGCCGCGGCGGTGGCGTCATCGACGTATTTCTCGGTCATGGCGGTCAGGGCGTAGGGCGCGACCGCATTGGCGTGGACGCCTTTGGACGCCCCCTCCAGGGCGATGACCCGCATCAGGCCGATCACCGCCGCCTTCGACGCCGAATAGGCCGCCATACCATGTACTCCGTGCAGGCCGGCAGCAGAGGTGGTCATTACGATCCGTCCCGCGCCCTGCTCGCGCATGTGCCGGTAGATCGGCAGGGTCGCCGTCAATGTCCCGAAGAAGTTGATGTCGAAAACGCTGCGGACCTGTTCGACGCTCTGTTTGTGCAGGCTCATCGCTTCGGGCACGCCGGCGTTGTTGATCAACCCGTCGACGCGGCCGAACGCCTCCAGCGCCGCAGCCAGAAGCCGGTCTCCGGCGCCGTCCTGCTCGACTGCCAGGGCGCAGGCCACGGCCCTGCCGCCCGCGTCGCGAATCCGCTCGGCCACCGCATCGGCCGAGGCGGGTTTGCCCTGTGCTTTGGGCCGGGTGTTCACGACCACGCTCGCGCCGCGCGCTGCAAGATCCAGCGCATAGGCCAGTCCCAGGCCGCGCCCCGCGCCCGTGACGATGACGACACGGTTCTCCAACGAACGGTCGACCATGAACCCTCCTCGCACAACGCTTGCATAAAAGGACTTGCAAATATGGTCTGTTGGCGCAAGCCTCTCGGCAGAGCTTCCGGCAAACAGGAAGCCAATCATGGGAACAGGACCGCCAACATGAAGGCCATCATCGGGAAAACTGTGTCTGCCGCCGTGCTGATTCTCGCAGCCGGCCTGGCCACGCCGTCCTTCGCTCAAAGCACTGGAACGGCCGCACCTCAGGACGACGCCGCCTCGCTTGACGACATCATCGTCACCGCCCAGCGTCGCGAACAGTCACTGCAGGACGTGCCGATCGCCATCACGGCCTTCAACGCCGAGACGCTGGAGCGCACGGCGGCCCAGGGCATCCAGGACGTGGCGTCCAAGGCACCGGGGGTGACCTTGACCCAGTTCAACATCGGCGAGCCCCAGCTCTACATACGCGGCGTCGGCACCGCCAGCGACTCGGCCGCCAGCGACCCGTCCATCGGCATCTCCATCGATGAAGTGTCTATCGGTCGTGCGGGTGCCAGTTCCCTGGCCTTTCTCGACGTCGAGCGAGTCGAGGTCCTCCGCGGCCCCCAGGGGACCCTCTACGGCCGCAATGCCTCGGGCGGCGCGCTGAACGTCTATACCCGCAAGCCCCAACTGGAAGACTCGACCATGGCGCTGCTGCGCTACGGCAGTTTCAACGAATGGGGCGGCGAAGCGGTGATCAACCGCATGATGGGCGAGAATTCGGCAGCTCGCCTGGCTGTCCGCGTCAACTCCAACGACGGCTATGCCGAGAATGTACCCTCGAGACGGGGACTGGAAGGCGGCCGCCAGCTCGGCGCACGCGTGTCGCTAATGACCGAGGCCGGACCCTGGACGCTGACGGGATCGGTCGATGTTTCCCGTGACCGCATGGACGGCCATGCCCGTATTCCGGTCACAACGTCGCGTACCGCTCCGGCCTTCGTCGCCCTTGTCAACAGCCTGCGCACCGGACTGGATGTTCGCCAGAGCTACTCCTCGGCGGACAACTATCAGAACCGCGATAACTGGGGTGCCACTGTGCGGGCTGAGTATGCGGCCGAGGCGTTCGACGTCGTCTCCCTCACCTCCTATCGCGATAACGAATACAGCTGGCGCGATAATCTGGGCGGCCTGCCGTTCCCCAACTTCCCGTTGTTGGTCGATGACCGGGCCACGGAAGACGCCAGCCAGTTCAGCCAGGAGGTGCGACTGGTTTCCAAGCCAGATTCGGCCATCAGCTGGGTCGCCGGCGTCTACTACTTCAGCGAGGACGTGGACCGTTCGGAACGCTTCATCGTTCAGGCCGCCCTGCCGATCGCCCCGCCGTCATTCGGCGGTGACACCACCTTCAACCAGACGGCTTCGAACTCGAGCTATGCCGCCTTCGGCCAGGCGACCATTCCGTTCGCCAGCATCTGGGAACTGACCCTCGGTGCGCGCTGGACGCATGATGAGCGCGAGATCCATCAGGTCGCGCTGGACAATGATCTCGGGCTGAACCCGCCCGTCGGCATCCCGCTGGGGCCGACGGGTTCGCCCTACAACATTCGGGCCGAGGCCAGTTTCGAGGAACCGACCTGGAAGTTGGCCCTGGCCGTCGAGCCGTTCGACAACGTGCGCCTCTATGCCTCCTATGACCGGGGCTACAAGGCCGGATCTTTCCCGTCGACCGCACAGACGGGCGTCCAGGCCGGCAGGCCGCTGCGCTCGGAACTGCTCGACAACTACGAGCTCGGTCTCAAATCGACTGTGATGGACGGCCGGCTCCGGTTCAACGCCGCCGCCTTCCGGCTCGAATATGACGATCTGCAGGTCTATGAACTGCTGGGTCTGAACCTGGTCACGTCCAATGCCCAGGCCGAGGTCAACGGCTATGAGATCGAGAGCGCGTTTGCGGTCACGAACAACGTGACGATAGGCGGCTCCTACACATCGCTTGACGCCCAGTACACGTCGAACGCTGTGTCGGGTGCCTCGATCCTTCTGTACAACGGCCTGACCCTGCCGCGCTCGCCGGAGAGCCAGTACACCCTCTATGCCGATGGCGAGTGGGACATGTGGGGCGGTGAGCTTGCGGCCCGCATCGACTATCAATGGACGGACGACTTCTTCTTCGACCCTTCGAACAACCTCGAGGTCCGGTCGCCGGCCCACAGCCTGATCGGTGCCTATGCCTCGTGGGAAGCCGCAAACGGGGTGAAGGTCGCCGTCTACGGCAAGAACCTCGGCGACGAGGAGTACCAGCAGCACATCATCAAGAATGTGGGCGTGGGCTTCAGCGTCTTCGGCCCACCGCGCTCATGGGGCATCACGTTCAGCCGCAGCTTCTGATCGAGTTCAGGCGGCGCTGGTTTCGACCGGTGCCGCCGCCTCCACTTCCCAGCGGATGGCGCGGGGATCGATCTTCCTGCCCGTCGCCAGGTCGCATACCACCGCCGCGATCGGCTCGTTCGTCCCGGTCTCGATCAGCCTCACGGGTGAGCCGCCCGGGCACAGCCAGCGCTCCGACCAGCCATGCATGGCCATGATCATCGGATAGAGATCGCGGCCTGCCTCGGTCAGCCTGTATTCGAACCGCGGCGGTGCCTTCTGGTAGAGCCGCTTCTCCAGAACCCCCTGCAGCACCATGGTCTTCAGCCGGTCGGCGAGGATGTTGGTCGCCACTCCCAATGCCTCGTGGATCTCGTCGAACCGGCGCAGGCGGAAAAAGGCGGCGGCCAAAACGGCCCAACTCCAGTAATCGCCCATGATGTCGGTCGAGCGGTCGATAATGGCCCGGTCGGTCTCGATCGGCTGGGTCCGGCGGCGGCGGGAGGTCGGCGGCGCGATCGGCGTCAGCCCCTCGCGCGCCTCCCAGCGCACACTATGCATTTCGATAGGCCGACCGCCCTCGTGGTCGAAGACCGCGGGCTCGACCCGCCCACCGGTTTCCCGGTCGTAGAAGGCCAGGGCGTAGCGTTCCTGCAGCGGCGAACGCGCCCATTTTCGCTCCCACTGGCCCTGCATGACCGCGACCCCGAACATGTCGAGCCCCATCTCGGTCAGCCGATATTCCATCCGCGTTGCCGAGCCCCTGGCTTCGCGCTGTTCCAGCAGGCCTGCGGCGACCAGCCGGTTCAGCCGGTCGGTCAGGACGCTCCTCGGCATGCCCAGCCGCTCGCGCCACTGCGAGAAGCGTCGCGCGCCATAGAAGGCCTCGCGCAGGATCAGCTGGGTCCAGGCGTCGCCGGTCACAGCGAAGGCGCGGGCAACGGGATTGCCCATGATCAGGTCACGGGTGGAGGGAGACGTCACGCGGTATCGTCTTTGTCTTCGGCCCGATCTGCGCCGGGTCGAGTCGATCCTAGCACCAGATGGAGACGCTCGTCGCCCGTGGATAAATCTCGATTTGCAAGTGACCTTGCCGAGCCTGGCATGCGTTTTGACTGACGCGATTTCCACCATCGACCTGACTGCTGCGCCGTGTCGCCTGGCTGTACTTTCGCTTCAGCCTCAGTCTTCGCGACGTCGAGGAACTGATGGCGCGGCGCGGGATCGAGGTCCGCTACGAGACCATCTGCTGCTGGACGATCACGTTTGGCCCACTGATCATCCGGCGGCCTAAGAAGCGGCGAGGGGCCCCATCGCCGCGCGGGCACCTGGATCAACCGGATCTGAGGCATCTACACCGGCCGGGTCGGCTCCGGGAGAACAACCGGATCAAGAACTCCCACCTGCCGATCCGACGACGAGAGCGACAGCAGCAGCGGTTCAAATCCCAGGCCTCAGCCCAGAGAGTCCTCACCACCCACGCGGCGATCTACAACACGTTCAACATCCAGCGTCATCTGATCAGCAGACCCACCCTTCGCCGCTTCCGCGCCGAAGCGGCGACCGCTTGGGCGGCGGCGGTTGCTTGATTTCAGGCAGGGTAGGGCGGTTCTCAACCTGCCGCGGTTAACCTGTCAGCACCCGGGCGAACTTCCCAAAAATGGGAAAATTGTTATATTTCAAGGGACTGGCGGTGCTGTCAGGCGAACGATAAATGGTCTCCGGTATTTGTGACATAAGCCACTGACGGGGATGATGTTTCGTGAGGTCGATTTCGTTCAGGCGCCACCGGTTCCCGGCGGAGGTCATCCGCCATGCCGTCTGGCTCTACTTCCGCTTCAGCCTCAGTTTTCGCGACGTCGAGGAGCGCATGGCGGCTCGCGGTGAGGACGTCAGCTACGAGGCGATCCGGTGCTGGACGATCAAGTTCGGACCGCTGATCGCGAGGCGGCTGAAGCGCCGTCAGCCACCTCGATCGCCTTCTGATCCGACGACGGGAGCGGCAGCAGCAACGGTTCAAATCCCGGGCCCCAGCCCAGAGAGTCCTCACCACCCACGCGGCGATCTACAACACGTTCAACATCCAGCGCCATTTGATCAGCAGACCCACACTTCGGCGTTTCCGCGCCCAAGCCGACGCCGCTTGGGCGGCCGCCGTTGCCTGATCGAGCCCAGGGTAGGGCGCTTTGCGCCTTGGGGAAGTTAGCCTGACAGCGCCCTTTCGACTTGGCGCAGTTTCCCTGACAGCGCCGCCAGTTCTTGATCGATCATCATACGTCTGTGCAACTGAACGCCAATCCGTTGCGGAAAGGGTGACAGCATGGTGGCCGAAGCGGGTGGAACGTTGCGGCCGACCGGTCCTGTCTTCACCGTCCATGTCGACCTGGCCACTCCGATCGACATCGGCCCGGTGGAGGGTGGCTTTCGACGTGTCATTCCGATCATGGGTGGGCGGGTCGAGGGCGAGGGCTTCAGCGGGCGGGTTCTGGAAAGTGGCGCGGACTGGCAGCTGATCCGGCCGGAGGGATACATCGATCTGGACGCCCGCTATGTGCTGGAGATCGATCCGGGCGAGCATATCTACATCAGCAACATCGGGCGGCGACAGCTGACGCCTGAAGCCTGCGCTGATCTGATCGCCGGTCGCCCGGTCGATCAGTCGCGGGCTGTGTCGAAGGGGCTGACCACCATGGAGTCGGGCTCGCCGCGCCTGCAATGGCTGAACACCCAGAAGTTTCGTCCACGCGGGAAGCGGGGGCCGGACGGGATCGAGATCGGCTTTTACCGGCTGGAGCCATCCGACGCCGGTGAGCATCCCTGGGCCTGACTGGCCGCTTGCAGGGCGACGTCCTTCATCGAGACGGCAGGGTCGGCCAGTCTGGCGATATCCACCGGCGTGCGGCGTCCGATCAACTGCTTTCCGGCCATGAACTCGGGGGGTGCACTGACGGCCTCGACGCAGACGATCCGGTCGTCGCAGAGGTGGAACAGGGCGAACCGGCTGGTCGCGGGGTCGCCGCGGACCACTGTCCGGTTGGCGTTTTGCGGCAGGCCTGCGATCTGAAGCTTGATGTCGTACTGGTCCGACCAGAACCAGGGCACTTCGGGGGCCGTCCTGGGCGCGGCCGACAATGGCGTGGGCGACCTGACGGGCCTGCTCGAGGGCGTTGGGCACGCTCTCAAGCCGCATCGTGCAGTCATGAACAGGAACAGGGCGGATCGTCACGTCGCCGATGGCATAGATGGCCGGGTCAGAGGTGCGGGCCATCTCATCCACGATGATGCCGCCAGAGCCCGCCGGGTCGCAGGCCAGACCCGCCGCGCGGGCCAGGCCGTCGTTCGCCAGGGCTCCGATGCCGACGAGGATGACGTCGGCCCCGACGAGGCTGCCGTCCGACAGCCGAACGCCGCCGTCCTCGAAGCCCGCGACCTCGACCTCCAGGCGGATGTCGACGCCTTCGGCGCGGTGGCGGTCGGTGAAGAAGGCCGACAGCGGTTCGGACGCGACGCGTTTCAGCACCCGGTCCAGCCGTTCCAGCAGGACGACCTCGGTCCCTAGCGCTCGCGCCGAGGCAGCGGCCTCCAGCCCGACATAGCCGCCACCCACGATGACCAGTCGACAGCCGGGGCCAAGCGGAGCCTTCAGCCGCTCCGCATCAGCGATGGTGCGCAGCTCGATCAGGTCGGGTCGATCGGAACCGGGAACCGGCAGGCGCCGGGCGATGGAACCGGTCGCCAGAATGAGCGCGTCATAGGCCTCGACCTTGCCGTCCGACAGGGTGACCGTGCGTTCGGCTGGCGAGATCGCGGTGGCAACGAGGCCGGTCCGCAGGTTGATCCCCTGTTCGGCGTAGTAGGCTGCGGGTCGCAGAAGCAGGGAGTCGAGGTCTGCTTCGCCCTTCAGCCAGGCCTTGGACAGGGGCGGGCGCTGATAGGGGGCGACCGGTTCTGCGCCAATCAGGACGATCTCGCCCTCGAAGCCAGAGGCCTTCAACAGGGACGCGACGGACCCACCCGCGTGTCCGGCTCCGACGACGACGACCTTCATGGTGGCGACCCTATTCCGCGTCCGGTTGCAGGTCGGGGCGGGTCTCGGCGAAGGCGGGCAGGGCGAGGCAGGCAGCCTCGATCGCTGCAAGGCGGGGCCAGCGTAACTCGACCCCGAAGCGGCGGGCGTTCGCCATCTGGGGTACCAGGCAGATGTCGGCGAGGGTGGGCCTATCGCCGAACGCATAGGGCTGCACATGGCCGGCCACGAGCGTCTCCAGCGCATCGAAGCCGCCGCCGATGACGTCCCGGGCCCAGCCGTTGGTGTCGTCCGGTGTCTGGCCGCGTGCCTGAAGGGCCTTCAGCACCCGCAGGTTCTGTACCGGATGAATGTCGCAGGCGATGACCTGGGAGAAGGCGCGAACCCTGGCGCGCATGACCGGGTCGGAGGGTAGCAGGGCCGGATCGGGATACCGCTCGTCCAGATACTCGCAGATGGCCAGGGACTGGGTCAGGACCGCGCCGTCGTCCAGGATCAGACTCGGCAGCAGCCCCTGCGGATTGACGGCCAGATACTCGGGCGACAGCTGTTCGCCCTTGCGCAGGTGCTGGTAGCGATGTTCGACGGTCAGACCCTTGAGATGCAACGCGATACGAACCCGCCAGGCGGCCGAGGAACGGAAATAGCCGTGCAGGATCATCGTCGATATCTCAGCGGGCCGGCGGGCCGATGGTGACAGTCAGCGAACCCAGCCCGTCGATCGCGCCGACCAGGGTATCGCCCTGAACCACGGGCCCGACCCCTGCCGGTGTGCCCGTATAGATCAGGTCGCCGGGCTCGAGGCGATAGAATCTCGACAGATGGGCAATCACCTCTGGCACGGACCAGATCAGGTCGGCCAGGTCGCCGGTCTGTTTGGTCACGCCATTGACGGTCAGGGTGATGGCACCCTTCGATTGATCGAACCCGGCGGCCGGATGGATCGGCCCCAGAGGCTTGGATTCCTCCACGTTCTTGCTGGCGTCCCAGGGGCGGCCGGTATCCCGGGCCGCGAACTGCAGGTCGCGGCGGGTCATGTCGAGGCCGATGGCGTAACCATAGACCAGGTCCAGGGCATCTGCCTCGGAGACCTCGCGACCAGACTTGCCGATGGCGATGACCAGCTCGATCTCGTGCTGATAGTCGGAGGTGGATTGAGGGTAGGCGATGATGGTGCCGTCCGGGACCACCGTCTCGGCCCAGCTCGTGAAGAAGAAGGGCGGTTCGCGGTCAGGATCCTTGCCCATTTCGCGGGCGTGAGCGGCATAGTTGCGGCCGATGCAGAACAGGCGACGGACAGGGAAGCTCTCGCCGTCAGTGGTCGGTGCCAGAACGGTGGGGGTCGGTTCGAAGGTCAAGGTCACGCGTTTTCTTCCCTGAAGAGGTTCAGCTTTTCCTGGCAGGCCCGGTCGGAGTAGCCGAACAGAACCAGGGTGTCTTCGGCCTGGAACCTCAGCGCCGTCCAGGACGGGACGACCAATACGTCGCGACGGACGAGGGGCATGGGCTTGTCGTCCAGCCAGGCCGTCCCGGATCCCTGGACGACGACATAGATGCTGGCGTCGGTGGATCGGCGGGCCTTCGTCTCGAACCCGGCAGGCAGAAGGCGGACGTGGGCCGAGATGGTCGGCATGATCGATCCGCCGTCTGCCGGGTTGGTGAACTCCAGCGCATGGCCAAGATGCGGATCTGGCACAGCCGAACTGGCGAGGCGGTCCAGGGCCGGTCGCCATTCGGCATAGGGGTAGTGGAACAGGGGCTGATGCTGTGGGCGCCGATCCGCCGCGCTCCCGCGCAGAGGCCGCAGATTGTGGCCGTAGCGGCTGGAGGTATCGCCGGGCGGGACGGTCTCGGGGTGTGCGTCGGTGCCGAGCTTTTCGGAAAAGCTGGCGTCGAAATGACTGACGGTCGGAATGTCGAGGCCGTCCAGCCATATCATCGGGCTGTCGGTCAGATTGCCGTGATCGTGCCACTGGCCGCCCGGCGTCAGAACCAGATCAAAGGGCCGCATAATGGCCTTTTCGCCGTCGACGGCGGTGAAGGCCCCATCACCTTCCATCACGAACCGAAGCGCGCACTGGGTGTGGCGGTGGCAGGGCGCGACCTCGCCCGGTAGGATCAGCTGCAGGCCGGCGTAGAGGCTGGTGGTGATGCGCGATGCGCCCGGCAGGCCGGGGTTTTCCAGGATCAGAACGCGGCGCTCGGCCTGGGCAGCGCTGATCAGGTCGCCGGCGCGCATCAGATAGTCGCGCGCGGCGTCGTAGGACCATTTGTGCGCCACCAAGGGCGAGGTCGGCTGTGGCGTCACAAGCGAGGCCAGCACCTCCCACAGCGGCGTCAGACTTGCCGGGCGCATCTCGTCATAGAGCGCCTGAAGCTGTCTGGACTGTTCGTTGCTGAGCGCGGCGTGCGACATGGTCGGAACCCCCTGCCTCAGATACTGATTACGACGCGGTCGTCGATGGCGGCTGTGCCTTCGATTCCCATCGCCTTGCAGTAGGCGTTCCAGACCTCTGGCGGCTGTCCGGCCTGGAACAGGAAGCGTTCGAGGTGACGCCCCATCAGGGGATGGGTGCGGAACTCGTCCAGCGGGATACCCTCGACCAGCAGCTCGCGCTCGGCGATCGGCAGTTCGACGAAGGCGGCGACCTCGGGGTTGCGGATCACGCCTTTGGGATCCTCGCCCCGTTCGACCGCGTCCATGTCGGCCATCAGCTGTTTGCGCAGCATCTGAATGCCCCGGTCGCTCAAGCCCAGCTTTTCCTTGGTGCGGTCAGCGATGGTGCCCTGTCCGACCCAGGCGATGAAGTCCTGGTTCATCACATGGGTGCTGATCCAACGGCCGGTCTCGGCATCCTTGATCGGGCCGTGCCAGGTCGGGATGCTGTCCTGGACAAAGGGTTCAGCTTCGGTCGGGACGCGCACGAAGACCCAGGCGATGCTGAGGGTGTTTTCGTCGTCGATTGGCACGCGCCACTCGAAATGGTCGCCCAGGAAGAAGCAGTTGGGCAGCAGGCAGACCCGGCCCACCGTCCACATGGTGTGGTCTTCGGGCAGGTCCTCGCGCTGGCGGCGGTAGATCAGGCCGTAGTCGAACTCATCGAAGGCGACCTGAAGATGTTTGGGTCCCAACTCGGCCATGGCGTCGGTCTGGCGGCGCGACCAGTTGGTATGCATCCACTCGAAATGAACCGGGTCAATGGAGTTCTCCTGGCATTGCAGCCAGTTGCAGGGAACTTCGGAGATGATGATCTGGGTAAAGCCGTTGGTCCAGGTGAAGGGTTCCCAGTTCGGCAGCTCGGGCGCGGGCAGGGGGCCCATATAGGTCCACAGCATCCCGGCGTGCTCCTTCACCGGATAGGCGGTGATGCGAACCTTGTCCTTGTATTTGGCCTTGGCGGCGACGGTATCCTCGTAGGGCATCTCCACGCACTGACCGGCCTCGTTGTAGGCCCAGCCATGGTAGTTGCAGCGCAGGCCACATTTCTCGACGAAGCCATAGGACAGGTCTGCGCGGCGGTGGGCGCAGGCGCGCTGGACCAAGCCGTACTGGCCGGACAGATCCTTGTAGAGGACAAGGTCCTCGCCCATGAGGCGGATGGCCTTGATCCGGGTCTGGTCGTCGAAGTCGGTGACGCCGGCGATCGGCGTCCAATGGCGACGCAGCATCTCGCCCATCCGGGTGCCGGGGCCGACGCGGGTCAGCATCTCGTTGGTTGCAGCGTCCAAGACGGGCTTCCTTCTACTCTACTTCGCGGCGGTCGCTTCGACGGAGAACCCGGCGATGCGTTTGTAATTGTCCGACAGCGCTCGAAGTTCGTCCTGGGTGATGTGGTCGTCCAGGTTCTCGAACGGCTGGTCCCCGGTCAGTTCCTCGACGCGGAGATTGATGATGTCGGGCGGCGAGGTCCGGTTGGTCTGAACGATTTTCCCCGTTGGCTCCAGCCGGGCCGCCTCATAGGCTTTCAGCGCAGCCTGCGGGTCGTCGCCTGTCGCCAGCAGGTCGGCGAGGGTGCGGGCGTCGATCAACCCTTGCGCCGAACCATTCGAGCCACGCGGATACATCGGGTGGGCCGCATCGCCGGCCAGGGTAAAGCGACCGAAGGTCCATTGTGTCAGCGGGTCCTTGTCCACCATCGGATATTCGAGGACCGTCTCGGCGCCCCGGATCAGGTCGCCCACATCCAGCCAGTCGAACTGCCATCCCTCGAACGTCGGGAGGAAGTCGTCCAGTCGCCCACCTTTATTCCAGTCGTTCATGGTCGAGGACGAGCGTTCGATCTCTGCCACCCAGTTGACCAGCTGATCGCCCGATCCGTCGTCGAGGTTGGAGATCGGATAGATGACGATCTTTCCGGTCCGCAGAGAGCCGATGCGGAAATAGGTGTGGCCGTCGAGGATCGGTTTGCGCCGCGTCACGCCGCGCCAGGTGTTGATGCCGGTGAACACCACCTTGTCGTCCGGATAGAAGACCTTGCGCGTGGCGGAGTTCACGCCGTCGCAGCCTATGGCGATGTCGGCGTGGACCGGTGGCAGGGACGCTCCGCTGGAAGTCTCACGGAAATGCAGGGTGACCACGGTCTCGTCCTGCGACATGTCGGAGAAGGTGTGATCGGTGACTATGCCGTCGGGACCCAGGCGGGCCAGCGCCTCTGCATGCAGGATCGCATGCAGCTTGCCGCGGTTTATGGCCACCTCGGGCAGTGGATATCCGGCGGCGATGCCGCGGGGCTCGGAATACAGTTTCTGACCGAAGCGGTTGTAGAACTGGCTGGTCCGGGTTTCGATGCCGGCAGCGCGGATCGCGTCCAGCAGACCCAGTCCCGCGATCTCGCGCATGGCATGGGGCAGCAGGGTGATGCCGACGCCGATCTCGCGAAGCTGAGGCGCGGCCTCATAGACCCGGCTTTCGACGCCCCGGCGATGCAGGCCTATGGCCAGCGCCAGCCCAGCGATCCCGCCTCCGATAATCGCGATCTTCACGTCGCCTCCCTGACCCAACTGATCCGGCCGCGAATGGCATAAATCCAGTCGTCAGCGGTCATACCAATAGAAAGACGTCTGTTCAATTGCGGTTTGGAAAAAACGCCGGCGTTCGTGGGGCGTCGCGAACGGCAAAACAAAAAACTCATAAAGATCATGACAGAACACATGAATCGTCAGGAGGTTTGGGTGGTTGGTCGCGTCAAAAAATGGGTCTGGTTCTGAAAACCTACTGAAGGTAATACGTCTGATGATAAGGCTTTCGGGCCTCGGCTGTTGTCCTGCTGCACGATCCTCGCCATTTGCCCCGGAGGTAAGCCCATGTCGAAACTCTCATCCCGGACCCTGGCCGAGGCGAAACGACTGGGGACCGCGACCCTGCATGAAGCGGCGGGGCGCATCGGGGCGCTTCCCGGGGTCATCAAGCCTGTCGACAATGCGATGAAGCTGGCGGGGCCGGCCTTTACCGTTCACTGCCCCGCTCTTTCGAACCTGCAAATCCACCACGCTCTCTATCTGGCGCGGCCGGGCGACATCCTGATTGTGCATGTCAGTGGCGGCGTGGAGGCAGGCTACTGGGGAGACATCCTGAACGAGGCGGCGATGGCCAGGGGGCTGGGCGGTCTTGTGATCGACGGGGGCGTTCGAGACAGTGCCGGCCTGGCCGCCATGCCCTTTCCGGTGTTCTCGAACGGGATCTGCATCCGCGGTACCGGCAAGGACTATGACGCTACGGCCTGGCTGCAGCAGCCGGTGCGGATGGGCGACGTGCTGATCCAGCCGGGCGATCTGATCGTGGGGGACCGCGACGGGGTCGTGGCCCTGCCGATCGATCGGGTGGACGAGATACTGTTGGGCGGGCAAAGGCGTGAGGCCGACGAGACCGCCAAGATCGAGGCCATCCGTCGCGGCGAGCGGACCCTGGACCTCTATGGCTTCGCCAAGGGCGCGCCGGTCGCGATCGAAAGCGGCAAGCCCTTCACGGGTCGCGCGCGCTGAAAGGCGTCTCAGACCTCGTCCAGCACGATCGGGGCTCGGGTCACACCATTGAATTTGCCAACGAATTTTTCCAGCAAGCGCAGGAACTCAGCCGCTTCTTCCGGAGAGAAGGCGGACAGGGCGCGTTGCCGGGCGACCGCGGCGGCGTCGCGCAGGTTCTCCAGCTTGCGCTCTCCCTTGCCGGTCAGGACGATCACCTTGCGGCGGCGATCGGCGCGGTCCTCGACCCTCACAACGAGGCCTTCGCTTTCCAGCCGCTTGACCACCAGCCCCGTCGTGGATCGATCCATGCCGACCTTCTTGGACAGGCCGATCTGATCCAGATTCTCGCAGCAACGTAGAATGACCAGGACCCCGTACTGGGTCGTCGTGACATTGAACGCTGCGGATTCCTCCATGAACAGCGAGACGCTGATCTGATGGGCGCGCCGGAGCAGGAACCCGGGGCGCTTATACAGGGCATCGACGCTATTGGTGTCGGTCGGCTCCATCGCGGCCAACCCTCGTTGGGAACGTTCAGCCAATTTTCAGCCCCGAACGATCGTATCCGCCCGGAATGGACGGCTCGATTCCAGCCGATCAGTATACTGACCGGAAACGTCTGTCGAATAGGCGAATGTTCGCGCATTCCCTGCCTATTCGATCTCGATCATCTCGGTCGGCGCCACGCGCCGCTGGCCGCCGCCTCTCAGAAGGTTGAACAGCGAGAACCCTGCGGACCCAAGCGCGAGGCCGGCCGACAGGAAGGCCGGTGCAGGGCCGTTGCCATAGGAGGTGGCCAGGATGGCCGAGGCCAGGGCCGCGCCCAGGGCCTGGCCGACGAACCGGGTTGAGGACACCAGGGCCCCGGCCGAGGCGGCGCGATCCGGTGGTGCCGCTCCGACGATCAAGTGGGAGGTCGGAGACATGAAAATCCCCATGCCTGCCCCGATCAGGACCATCGGGATCGCGAGGACGCCGAACGCGCTCCCGGTCGGAACCAGGCTGGCGATCACCAGCCCTGTCGCCGCCATTACCATGCCGATGAAGCCAGGAAGTCCCTTCGGAGCCCGGTCGGCCAGGATTCCGGCAACCGGAGCCGCCATCATCATGGCGACCGGCCAGACGGCCAGCAACAATCCGATCGTGCCCGTGGCCATTCCCGCGGAATGAAGACGGAAGGGCAGGGCGATCATGAACGAGAAGGTGCCGCAGAAGGCGAACAGAAGGGCTGCGGCCGGCAGGGCAAACGTGGCCCGGGCCAGTAGATCGACCGGCAGGATCGGCCGTGACGACCCCAGCTCCCGCCGGACCACGGCGATGGCCACGGGAATGCCGACGACGATCAGGCCAAGACCAATGGGTGCGTTGCCTTGCAGGACAAGGCTGAGTCCCGTCATCAGCAGGCCGAACATCGCCGCACACAGCGCCGCCCCCGCAAAGTCGAACCGGGTGCTTTGGGCCTTGGGGTCGGGCAGGATCTGACCCAGGAGAAGGGACATCAGGGCGAAGGGGACGGCCGCGGCGAAAACCCACCGCCAGGAGCCGAAGCTCAGGATAAGGCCTCCTAGGGTCGGTGCGGTCGCCGAGGCGACGGCGACGATCAGGCCGTTCAGGGCAATGCCGCGACCGAGTCTGGCTGCCGGATAGGTCGCGCGCAGCAGGGCGGAGCTGACACTGAGCGCGGCGGCGACTCCCAGCGCCTGAAGGCATCGCGCGGCCAGCAGCATCGGCAGACTCGTGGCAAGGGCGCTGCCGAGGCTGGCGATCAGAAAGACCACCTGGCCCCCCTGATACATCCGACGATGCCCCAGTCGGTCTCCGAGCGCGGAGAAGGGCAGCAGGCTCATCAACATGACGACCTGATAGACCGTGACAATCACGACGGCGCTGGCAGAGGAGATCTCAAGCGATCGAGCGATGGTCGGCAGGGCGACGGTCGCGATGGCGTTGTCCACCACCAGCATGCCGGTCCCCAGAGACAGCGCCAGGATAGCTACATACCGCCCGGGAGGCGGCAGGCCGATGTGCCCGGCTGCCGTCACTCGCAGATGATGTTGAGAAGAACCTGTCGTCGCTCGTCACGCACCATGCGGATGGCGCGCCGGATGGCATCGGGCACGGTAGCGGGATCCTCGATCCTTTCGCCATAGCCGCCCGATGCCTCGACGTATGTCTCGAAGTCGGGCACGGGTCTTAAATCGCTGAGGGGCGCAGGTCTGGGCCCCCGTGCTGCATGACCGTCTGGAAAGACGCCGATGGTCGAGGTCTCAACCGCGCCCCAGCGGGCGTTGTTGCACAGGATTGTCAGCAGCGGGGTCTGATGCATGGCGATCGCCTGATGGCACGCCGCAGGGTTTCCAAAAAGATAGGCACCGTCCCCCAGAGTGCAGACCACGGGTCGTTCGGGGGCGGCCAGGGCCGCCCCGATGGCCGCCGGCATGCCCCAGCCGAGGCCGGCCGCTGGCGAATGCATGTAGAAGCTACCTGCGGTCCTGGCGTCGAAGATCTCCCGATCCACCCAGTATTCGTTGACCACGATGGCGTCGTCGGGGAGCGACTGGTTGAGGCAGTGGTTGAGCCAGTCCTTGGTCATGCGGGGCTGGTCGATCAGAGGGGCGAGGCGTTTGCGTCGACGCTCACGCCGACCGTTGGCCAGCGTTGTGATCGTGGCGGCGCGTGCCTCCAGACGCTGTTCATCCGCGATCTGCTCCAGGGCGTCACCCAGGGGTCCCATCAGCTGGCCCGCCGAGCTGGTGACGAACAGTTCGCCGCGGAAGGACCGCAGCGGATAGTCCAGGAACAGGGGATCGACGCCGACGTGGACGATACGGGTTTCTGGCCGGGGCTCACGCGTTTCCGGCAACCACGGCACTTCGGTTTCGAGACAGATCAGCAGGTCCGCCTCGCCCAGGTAGGGATGGACCGATTGGCCCAGATGAAAGGGATGGTCGCCCGCCGCGCAGACATAGCGGGACTTGGCCTCGACGATGCCGACGCCGAAGCGGGCGCAAAGATCGCCGAGGGGCTGGACTGTGGCCGGGTCGCGCCCGGACGCCGAGGTCACCAGCAGCGGGCATTTCGCCGCGTCGATCAGTTCGGCCAGCTGCCGGATCGCATCGGGGTCGGGGGCGGGGCGACTGGTTGGAGCCAACGGCCTTGCCTGGACCGCGTGCGGCTCTGATGGCTCTGACAGAACCTCGCGCGGCAGGGTCAGATAGACGGGTCCGGCGGGCGCGGCTGTGGCGATCATCAGGCCGCGATCCAGCACGTCCTCGATGTTCAGGCCCGAACGAAGCTCGTAGTCCCACTTAACGAGTTCGCGGAGCATGCCGGCCTGGTCGTACATCTCCTGGGCCCAGTGGATGGCCCCGCTGCGAGCCCCCAGGGGGCCCTTTTCATAGAGGGGCGTACGGCCTGCCATGAAAAGCATCGGGATTTCGTCGCGCTTGGCGTTCATCACGCCGCAGACGGCATTGGCCGCGCCGACACTAACATGGACCATCACCGCCTGTGCCCGGCCGGTGACCATGGTGTACCCATGGGCCATGCCGACGACGAGATTTTCATGCGTGCCGATGATCGGCGTCGGGAAATCCAGGCGCGACAGGGGCTGGCGGGCATAGGCCTCTGCGACGGGGGCCGAGTCAGTGCCACTGTTGATGAAAAGATAGTCGACGCCCTTCTGTTTCAGCAGGGCCAGAAAAGTCTCTGCGACGGCTTCGGATTGCGGCAGGATGTCCGTCTGCTGCCGTTCCATGGGCTGTACTGCCAAGGTCGCCTCCTCTGTCGTCTGTCGTTCGAAATCATATGAGAAGACGTCTGCTGGTTTGCCAAGCAAAAACTGAGGATCGGCCGTTGGCTGTGACAAACCGAGGTTGCCACGGGGCATGACGGGCGGATATACAGACGTCTGTGTAATCGCCCAATCCTGAGCGAGAGGCTGGCGAAGACCGGCGAGGGAGAGTGGACATGATCATCGACTGCCATGGCCACGTCAGCGCGCCCCCCGAGCTGTGGGCCTACAAGGCCAACGTTCTGTCACACCGCGGCTCGCATGGTCGCGGCGGCGTGCGAGTGTCGGACGACCAGATCCGGGCCGCCGCCAACAAGGTGGAGATGGCTCCCTGCGGTCACCTCGACATGCTCGATAAGCACGGCACGGACATGCAACTGATCTCGCCGCGTCCGTTCCAGATGATGTCCAGCTTCGAGCCGGGGCGGGTGGTCCATTGGTTCGTGGAAGAGTGCAACAACATCATCCATCGGAACACCACGCTGTTCCCGGACCGGTTCATCGGGGTAGGCGGCCTGCCTCAGGTGGCCGGGGAGCCGATCGAGAATACCTTCGCCGAGATGGATCGGTGCATCAACGAGCTTGGGTTCAAGGGGATGATTCTGAATCCCGATCCCTATGAGAATACCCGCACCGACCATCCGGGGCTCGGGGACCGCTACTGGTATCCGCTTTACGAAAAGCTGTGCGAGATGGACATTCCCGCACACATCCACCCGACCGGATCGCGCGTCGATCGTTCCCCCTACAGCCTGCACTTCATCAACGAGGAGACGATCGCCGTCTTCAACCTGGTGAACTCCGATGTGCTGACGGACTTCCCCAACCTGAAGATCGTGGTCAGCCACGGCGGCGGGGCCATTCCCTATCAGCTGGGACGGTTCGAGGCCGGGTCGATCAATCCGGGCTCGCCCAGGCGGTTCTCGGAAGGGATGCGCAAGCTCTACTATGACACCGTCCTCTACACCGAAGGCGCGCTGCGGCTGCTGATCGAGACGGTCGGCGTGGACCAGTGTCTGTTCGGCTCGGAATGCCCTGGCGTCGGCTCCAAGCTGCTGGATGGGCACGACCACACAATGGATCATATCGCGCCGACGATCGCCAAATTCGAATTCCTCAGCGACGCCGACAAGAAGAAGATCTTCGAAGACAACGCCCGCAAAGTTTTCAAACTCGACGTCTAGGAGGCATCGATGGCCGAGATCGTACTGGGCGCCTGGACCACACACGGGCCGACGCTATCGACAACGCCCGAGGAGTGGCTGCTGCGCCTGCCTGCCGATAAGGCGAAGACGGATCATCCGTTCCGCGGATCGACCTACGACTTCGCGTCCCTGGTCGAACTGCGTAAGGACGAGGATCTGGGAGCCAGGGCGACGCTGGAAGAGCGCACCCGCCGGTCGAAACTGTGCCGCGCCGGGATCGATCGCCTGGCCGACATCTTCGAGGAGGCCCGGGTCGATGTCGCGGTCATCTTCGGCAACGACCAGCATGAAATCTTCATGGACGACCTGATCCCGGGACTGACCGTCTTTAATGGCGAGATGATCTGGAACGCGCCGGCGACCGAGGAGCAGGCTGCCAAATCGCCGCCGGGCATTCACGCGTCGGAGTGGGGGCACAAGCCGCCGCAGTACACCGAATATCCCGGTCATCCGGACCTGGCCAACCGCATCATCCGCCAGGCCATCACCGACGGCTTCGACGTCGCCAAGTCCTCGAAGATCCCCGAGCATGAGGGTAATTGGCACAGCGGCATCGGCCATGCCTTCGGCTTCATCTATCGCCAGATCATGCGCGACAAGCCGGTGCCCAATGTGCCGCTGTTCGCCAACACCTTCTTTCCGCCGAACCAGCCAACGGCGCGGCGGTGTTTCGCCTTCGGCCAGTCGGTCGGCCGGGCGATCCGGGCCTGGGATTCTGACGCACGCGTCGCCGTGTTCGGCTCGGGCGGCATGAGCCATTTCGTCATCGACGAGGCTTTCGACGCCAAGATCATCGAGGCGATCCAGGCCCACGACGCCGAAACCCTGTGCTCCATCGGCGAGGAGTATTTCCAGGCCGGGACCTCGGAGCTGAAGAACTGGATCGCGGCGGCGGGCTGTTTGTTCGAGACCGACCTGAGCGGCGATCTGATCGACTACGTCCCTTGCTACCGCTCGGAGGCGGGGACCGGCACGGCCAACGGTTGGCTGGCCTGGAACAGGAAGACCGGAGGATGAGCGACGAAATCCTGATTCGCCTGGCCCGGCTCGACGCCTGCGCCGTCTCGGACGCGCTGGACCAGGTCGGCGCGCCGCCGTCGGTGACGGGGTTGAAGGCCTTGTCGGTGCGTCGGCGCATCTCGGGTCGCGTGACGACGGTCAGGCTGGCTGCCGGCAAGCCGCCCGAAGGGTCACCTTCGCGTCACCTCTGCACCACCGCCATCGACACGTCGGAGGCGGGGGCCGTCATCGTTGTCGAGCAGAGGACCGGAATCGAATGCGCCGGCTGGGGCGGGATCCTGTCGAACGCCGCGCGGGGCCGGGCGATTTCCGGCGTCATCGTCGAGGGTCTGGCCCGCGACATCGACGAAGCCGCTGACATCAACTTCCCGGTCTATGCGCGCGGCGGGACCGCCCGCACCGCCCGCGGCCGCATCCACGAGGCCGAGACCGGCGGCGCCATCCAGGTCGGCGAGACGACCGTTTCGAATGGCGACTACGTCGTCGCCGATTCCAGCGGCGCGGCCTTCGTGCCGGCCGACCGGATCGAGGCTGTCCTGGCCGCCGCCGAGAACATTGCGGTGAAAGAAGCCGCCATGACCAAGGCTGTCATGTCGGGCCAGCCCGTCAGCCAGGTCATGGGCGGCAACTACGAACATCTTCTGGAGCAAGGCTGACATGACGGACGCCAATGTCGAACGCGTGGGTCGCATCGACACTGCCACACTGTCGGACGCCCTGGACAAGCTGGGTATCCCGGGCCAGTGCCTTGGCATCAAGCCGCTGGATCACAAGTTCCGCCTCGCGGGCCGCGCATTCACCGTCACCTATGCCCCTGCGGGACCGGGCGGGACGGTCGGCGACTTCATCGACGATGTGCCGGAAGGCCATGTCGTGCTGATCGACAACGGCGGCCGTCCCGACGCGACTGTCTGGGGTGATATCATGACGGCCTGCGGTCATCAGAAGAAGCTGGGCGGCACGGTGATCGACGGGGCCTGCCGCGATACCCACCTGGCGCTCGACCTCGGCTATCCGATGTACAGCCGCAGCTATTCGATGCGGACCGGCAAGGACCGGGTCCAGCTGGAAGCCGTCGGTCAGGTCGTCAACATCGGCGACGCCCGTGTTCATCCGGGCGACCTGGTGCGCGGCGATTCCGACGGCGTCGTGGTCATCCCCAAGGGCCGCGAGGACGAGGTGCTAGACATCGCCGAGGCCATCGAGGTGGCCGAGGGCCGGATCCGCGAACTGATCGCCTCCGGCATGCGGCTGGATGAAGCCCGCAAGCAGCAGGGCTACCACCTGCTCCAACGCCGCGAGAAGGCCTGAGCCATGGCCTGGCGGATCGTCACGACCGCCACCATGGGCCCGCACGAGGGCACGATCGCACGCCTTGTCGAGGCGGGCGGCGAGATCGACCGCCTGCCCGCCGACGCCACGACCTGGACGCCGGATTTGATCGCCCGGTTCGCGCCGACCGCCGACGCCTATGTCGGGACCTTTCGCGGTATCGGCCTGCCGCGCGAAGTGATCGAGGCCTCGCCCCGGGCGCGGGTCATCACCTCGCCGATCATCGGGGTGGAATACATCGACATAGAGGCCGCGACCGAGGCCAGTGTGCTGGTTGCCCACGGGGCCATGTCCGAAAACTTTGACGGCATGGCCGAGGCCGGGATCATGCTGATCGCAGCGACGCGCAAGGCCCTCGCCGGAAAGATCGCGGCCACAAGGGCGGGACAATGGAAGACGGCTCCAGCCGGACGGCTGGTGCTGGGATCGACGATCGGCATCCTGGGTCTGGGCCGGATCGGGCAGGGGATCGCGCGGCGTCTGGCGGGCTGGGGCTGCGAAATCGTGGCCTGCGATCCCTATGTCGACGCCGGTGTCGCGACCCGGCTGGGTGTCGCGCTGGTCGATCTCGACGCCCTGTTCCGCACCTCGGACGTGGTCGTGGTCCTGACCACCCTGACGCCGGAGACCCGCCATATCGTCGATGCGGCGCGGATCGCCCTGATGAAGCCGGGCAGCGCGATCATCAATATCGGACGCGGCGGCTGCATGGACGAGGCGGCCGTGATCGCCGCCCTGGATGCCGGGCATCTGGCGGCCGTCGCCATCGACGCCTGGGAGGCCGAGCCGCCGCCCGCCGACCACCCCTTGCGCAACCACCCGGCCGTCATCGCCACCTCGCACGATGTCGGCCATTCCGAGGATCTCTATGCCCGCATCCCGATCGTAGCCGCAGAGAACACCCTGGCGGCGTTGGCGGGTCGGGCGCCGGCCTATCTGCACAATCCGGTCGCCTTGCCGGCCTGGCAGGCGCGCTGGGCCGCGGCTGACAAACCTCTCGTCGGAGCGATCTGAGCGAGCTTCCCCTCACAACCGATCTTGCCGTGAACGTCACGCTCCGATGACGAAGCGGCCAAAGGAAATGCCCCGTGACCGACGCCTTCACCTATCCCGCCCCCAAGCTGTTTATCGCCGGTGTCTGGCGCATGGCCAACGACGGCGCGACCCAGCCCGTGCTGAACCCCGCGACCGGACAGACGATCGGCGACCTGCCCGTGGCGGGCATCTCCGACCTGGACGAGGCGCTGGCGGCGGCCGATGCGGGGTTCAGGGTCTGGAAGAAGACCTCGGCCTACGATCGCGCCCGCATCCTGCATGAGGCCGCGCGTCTGATGAGGGAGCGCAGCCGCTATATCGGCTCGGTCTCGACCACCGAACAGGGCAAGCCGCTGGCCGAATCCAGCGCCGAGGCCATGGCCTGCGCCGACATCTTCGACTGGTTCGCGGAAGAAGCCCGCCGCGCCTATGGCCGCATCGTCCCGTCCAAGAACCCCGGCGTGCGCCACATGGTGTTCAAGGAGCCGATCGGACCGGTCGCCGCCTTCGCGCCCTGGAACTTCCCCACCACCATCCCGTCCCGGAAGATGGCGGCGGCGCTGGCCAGCGGGTGTTCGGTCATCATCAAGCCGGCAGAAGAGGCGCCGGGCAGCTGTCTGGAGCTGGCGCGGTGCCTGGACGATGCGGGCCTGCCCAAGGGCGTGCTGAACGTGGTGTTCGGGGTTCCCGCCGACATCTCGACCTATCTGATCGCCTCACCGATCATCCGGAAGATTTCCTTCACCGGATCGACGGTGGTCGGCAAACATCTGGCGAAGCTTGCGGCGGACGGCATGAAGCCGACGACCATGGAACTGGGCGGCCACGCCCCCGTGATCGTGTTCGAGGACGCCGATCTGGATCTGGCCGTGCGGCTGTCGTCCGGCGGCAAGTATCGCAACGCGGGCCAGATCTGCATCGCGCCAACCCGCTTCTATGTCCACGACAGCCTGCATGACGCATTCGTCGAGAAGTTCGCCGCCTATGCCAACGGCCTGAAAGTCGGCGACGGAATGGACCCGGCGACCGGCATGGGGCCGCTGGCCAATCCACGTCGCCTGACAGCCATGGGGGAGTTCATCGGCGATGCGGTCGCCCATGGCGCGCGCGCGGCAGCGGGAGGCGAGGGGCTCGGGAGTTCCGGCAACTTCTGGCAGCCGACGCTTCTGGCCGACGTGCCCAACAGTGCCCGGATCATGAACGAGGAACCGTTCGGGCCCGTGGCGGTAACACAGCGGTTCTCGACCTTCGACGAGGTGATCGCACAGGCCAACCGGCTGCCCTACGGCCTGGCCGCCTATGCCTACACCCGCTCGGCCCGCACCGCGGCGGATGTCGGCGACGCGCTTGAGGCCGGGATGATCGGAATCAATTTCGGCATCCTGACCGGCCCGGAGACGCCATTCGGCGGGGTCAAGGAAAGCGGCCACGGGTCCGAGGGCGGGCACGAGGGTCTGGAGGCTTATCTTGTCACCAAATACGTCGCCCAGGGCTGAGCCATGATCACGCCGCAGGAGATCGCCAGCCTGATCGACGACCGGCCCGAGGACGGAGTGTTCCGGGTCCACCGCCGTCTGTTCACCGATCCGGATGTCTTCGATCTGGAGATGAAGGCCATATTCGAGGGGGGCTGGGTCTTCCTGGGGCTGGCGTCCCAACTGCCGAATCCCAACGACTATTTCACCACCACCATCGGCCGACATCCGATTGCGGTGATGCGGGCGTCGGACGGCTCGATCAACGCTTTCATCAACAGCTGCCCGCACAAGGGCGCGCGCATCTGTCCGCTGGAACAGGGCCACGCCAAGCTGCACGTCTGCCCCTATCACAGCTGGTCCTTCGACAGCGCCGGCAAGAACCGCGCGATCAAGGGCAGGGCCCAGGGGGCCTATAGCGAGGCCTTCGACCAGGACAGTCATGACCTGAGGGGTGTGGCGAAGTTCGACAACTACAAGGGTCTGCTGTTCGCCAGTCTGAATGCAGACGTCGGCCCGCTGGAGGATCACCTCGGCGAGGCGAAACCCCTGATCGATCTGATTGTGGATCAGAGCCCGGACGGCATCGAACTGGTGCCCGGCGTGGTCAGCTTCACCTATGAGGCCAACTGGAAGATGCAGCTGGAGAACTGCTCGGACCAGTATCACTTCTCCTCCGTCCACCCCTCCTATCTGCGCATTCTGGAGCGCCGCACCGAGCGCGCCTTCGAGGGCTCCACGCAGAACATGTGGGACGTCGCAAAAGAGCACGTGGAGATTCCCGGCGAACCGACCGGCGGGACCTACAGCTTCGATCAGGGCCACGTCATGAACTGGCGCATGTCCGACGTACCCGAAGCCCTGCCGCTGCACGAACGCAGCGCGATACTGGAGCAGCGATACGGGGCGGCGAAGCGCGACTGGATGCTGCATTCGCGCAACCTGACGATCTTTCCCAACGTCCAGTTTGCCGAGAACGCATCCAGCCAGCTGCGGATCATCCGGCCAATCTCTGTGGGGCTCACGGAGATGCGGACCTATTGTTTCGCGCCGGTGGGAGAAAGCAACGCGGCGCGTCGAAAGCGCATCCGCCAGTACGAGGACTTCTTCAACCCGAGCGGCCTAGCCACGCCCGACGATACGGTCGTCTACGAGGCCTGTCAGGAGGGGAACGCCTCGCAGGGGTCGCCCTGGCTGCAGGGCTATGGACGCGGCATGTGCGCCAGCGTGAAGGGGCCCGACCGGTTCGCCGACCTGATCGGGCTGAAGCCCTCAAGCTCGGTCGCGGCTGACCGCTGGCTGAGCGATGAGACCATCTTTCACGCCTACTACCGGGCCTGGCGCGAGCGGGTATCCGCCATCGCGGCGCGCGAGGCCGTGTCGTGAGCGCGGACACACTGTCGGCCGCAGATGCCGCGACGCTGCTGCATCTGGAGGCGTTGTATCTCGACGAGCGGCGATGGGACGAATGGCTTGAACTGTACCTGCCGACGGCCCGCTACTGGGTCCCCGCCTGGAAGACCGAGGCCGAGCCTGTCAGCGACCCTGATCGGGAGATTTCCCTGATCTACTACGAGAGCCGGGCCGGCCTCGAGGATCGGATCTGGCGGCTGAAAAGCGGTTTGTCCGTGGCCTCCAACCCACTGCGTCGCACGGCTCATGCCGTAACCAACGTCCTGGTGACGGATGCGTCGACGCCGGGGGAGGTCGAGGTCAAGGCGACGTTCAATGTCGGGGTCTTCGATCCCCGGCGAAAGACCAGCCATGCCTTCTTCGGGCGCTATCTGTACCGCCTCAGGTCGACCCCCGAGGGCTGGCGGATTGCCGCCAAGACCATCGTCCTGCTGAACGACCAGATCCCGGCCGTCGCCGACGTCTATATGCTGTGATGGAGAATGCGATGTCACTGAAAGGCAAGGTCGCAATCGTCACGGGCGGGGCCTCCGGCATCGGGCTGGAGATCGCCAGTGATCTGGGGCGGCATGGGGCGCTGGTGGTACTCTGTGATCTGGCCGACACCACCCGGGCCTTGGCGCGACTGACGGAGGAGGGCGCGACAGCGACAGGTGTCGGGGCTGACGTGGCCGACCCTGTCTCGGTCGAAGCCGCCGTCGACGCGGTCATGGCCGCCCATGGCCGGATCGACATCCTGGTCAACAATGCCGGCCTGTTCAGCGACATCACGCGGGCTCCCTTCGATCAACTCGATCTTGCGGAATGGAAGCGTGTGCTCGACGTCAATGTGACGGGGCCTTTCCTGTTTAGCCGCGCCGTCTGGCCTTCGATGCGACAGGCGGGTGCGGGGCGGATCGTCAACATCACCTCGGCCAGCATTTTCACGGCGCCGCCTCTGATGCTCCACTATGTGGCCAGCAAAGGTGCGCTGACGGCAATGACGAAGTCGATGGCGCGAGAGATGGGACCGGACGGCATCACGGTGAATGCAGTGGCCCCCGGCTTCACCCTGAGCTCCGGTGTTCTGGAGAAGCGTCAGGACATGCTGGAGAGCACCGCCGGTCGGGCACGCGGGATGCGAGCCTTGCAGCGCGATCAGATGCCCGAGGATATCGTGGGCGCCGTCACCTTCCTGTGCGGAGAGGGAGCCGCCTTCATCACCGGTCAGACCCTGGTGGTGGACGGCGGCGCGGTAATGCATTGAAGTGAACGAAGAGGAACGGCCCATGACGATCTCTCTCCAGACCCTGAACGACCGTGCCGAGGCGCATGAGGCGGCGATGAGCGACCAGCTCGACGCGCTGGTGATGAAGTCGGTCCTTTATCAGTCGGGCGACATCGACCCGGCCGCGGAGCGCCCGCGTCCGGGCCAGCCGCAAGGGCGGACATGGCTGATGGGGGAGGATCCGCGGCTGCGTCCGATGCCGACCAACGCCACCCTGATGGACTTCTTCAAACAGCGGTTCGGCCCCTCCCAGCACCTGCTTCAAAGCGCCCGGCTGGCCGTAAAGAACGGGCTGGACGAAAAGGCCGTGCTGGCCTGTCTGCTGCATGACATCGCGGTGTTCGGGTTCATCCGCTCGGACCACGGATACTGGGGCGCGCAACTGCTCGAGCCCTATGTCGAGGAAGAGGTCAGCTGGGCCATCCGTGCGCACCAGGCGCTGCGCTTCTATCCCGACGAAAGCGTCGGCTATGAATACCCGGAGGTCTATCTGCGCCTGTTCGGGGCCGATTACACGCCGGATCCCTTCGTCGACCGGGCCTATCGGGAGGCGCGGGATCATAGATGGTATATGACCGCGCGGCTGGTGACGATGAACGACCTCTATGCGTTCGAGCCCGGCGTGGTCGTCCAGATTGAGGAGTTCGAGGATCTGATCGGCCGCAATTTCAAACAGCCGGCCGATGGGTTGGGCAACGACAACAGCCCGTCCACCCACATGTGGCGCACCATCATCGCCCCGACCAGATTCCTCTGACACTGCGAACCGACAGGCCAGGGATCGCCGCTTGAACGAGCTTCAATTTCTCGCCCCGCTTGCGGTGTCGCTGCTGGCCGCCGGACTGTTTGCGGGCCTGCTCGCGGGCCTGCTGGGCGTCGGCGGCGGCATCATCATGGTGCCTGTGCTCTACTATGTGTTCGGCCTGCTCGGCGTGGACGAAGCCGTGCGCATGCATATGTCGGTCGGTACCTCGCTGGCGGCGATGATCCCGACCTCCATCCGGTCTGCCTTGGCCCATCGAGCCAAGGGCGCGGTCGATGAGGCCATGTTCCGGCGCTGGCTGCCCGGAGTCGCGCTGGGCGTCCTTGTCGGCGCACTCACGGCCTCCTTCCTCAAGGGGCCGGTCCTGATGACCGTGTTCGCCGCGTTCGCCCTCCTGATTGCAGTGTACATGGCCTTCGGAAAGGACAGTTGGCGCGTGGCTTCTGAATTGCCTGGTCGGCTCGGCCAGACGGTCATGGCCTTCATGATCGCGGATGTGTCGGTGATGATGGGCATAGGGGGCGGCACCTTCACCGTCCCGGCCCTGACGCTGTTCGGCTATCCCATTCACCGTGCGGTCGGCACCGCGGCGGCGGTGGGAGTTCTGATCGCCGTCCCGGGCGCGATCGGGTTCGTTCTCGGCGGACTGGGAGAAGCCGGCCGGCCCTGGGGCTCGCTAGGGTTCGCCAATGCGATCGGCGTTCTCTGCCTGATCCCGACCACACTGTTGGCTGCACCCTGGGGCGTCGCCCTGGCCCACAGGCTGGAGCAGCGCTGGTTGCGCGTCGCGTTTGCCGGTTTCCTGGCGGCGACGGGTCTCAAGATGACCCTGAGCCTGCTAGGCGTCTAACCGGCCTCAGTCTTCCGGCGCGATGGTCACGCTGAGACCATCCAGGGCTTCCGACATCTTGATCTGGCACGACAGGCGCGATCGCTCTGTTGGGTACTCACTGAACTCCAGCAACTCTGCCTCGCCGGATGCAGGCGGGGACAGGCGGCTCCAGTCCTCGTCGGCGACATAGACGTGGCAGGTCGCGCAACTGCAGCATCCGCCACAGATGGCCATGATCTCGTCGATGCCGCTGTCCCGGATCGTTTCCATCACGGAGGCGCCAGCTTTGGCGGGGATCGCACGGGTCTCGCCCGTGCGCAGAGTCACGTTCAGAGTGGTCAAGCCTTGGTCTCCGCGTGCGGCACGGGTTTCGCGTTCGCCCGCAGGGCATGCCAGAAGGTTGGCTTAAGCATCCAGGTCATGACAGCTGCAGCCAGGGGCATCGCGGCGAACAGGATGAAGGCGACATGGTAGTTGCCGTTGAGATCATACAGGCGTCCCATGATCCAGGGCCCGATGGCGAAACCGACGCTGGTAATTGCGGTGAAGATACCGACCATGGTTCCGAAATTCTTGAGGCCGAAAACGTGCTTCGTCATCACGGTGGTATCGACCAGCACCGCCGCGTGACCGGCTGCCCTGAGGACCACGAAGGCCATCAAAACGATCGGACTCACCAGATAGAAAGCGGCCAGAGCCGACAAGGTCAGTGTTCCATAAAGCAGCGACAGACCCTTGTTGGAGGTCCCGTCGAGGATATTACCGGCCAGAATCCTGCAAACGATGCCGACAAGGCCGATCGCGCTCACGGCAAGGGCAACGGCATCACGTGACAGGTTCATATCGTTGAGGATGAGGACCTGATGCTGGATGAAACCCTGGTCGACCGTGGCCGTGAGAAAGGTTCCACCAGCCAGCAACCAGAACTGTCCGGTCTTCATCAACTTGAAGGCCTCGCCGAGCCCTTGGGGCCCGGCTTCATCGATCTGCGCCAGCGTAACGGCTCGGCCCGTATCGGCACCTTTCGGCATGAAGAACAGCAACATCGGCATGACGATGAGCCAGATACCCAGGGACAGCGCCGGAAAGGCGAGGCGCCATCCAAGGGCCGCAACGAGGGCGGTGATCACCAGAGGCACGACGACGGATCCAAGGCTGGTCCCCAGCAGTGCCACGCCGATGGCGGTTCCCTGCGACGCATGAAAGGTTCGTGAGACCAGGATTTGCACCGCGACCATGGCCCCGGGCCCTGCCAGACCAAGGAGCACTCCGGCCAGGTAGTAGACCGCAAGGCCGTTCACAAAGAACAGGCTGACCAGCGCAATCCCGCCAATGCCGAGGGCGGCTACGAGCGCCGCCCGAACGCCAATCATGTCGAGACAACGCCCGACGACCAGAGCCGCGATCGCCCCCGTTAGATATTTTGCCGACGCCAGCAGAGTGGCCTGTTCCCGGGTCCAGCCGAACTCGCCGATCACCTCGGAAAACAGGAAGGGCAGGGCGAAGGCAGGCGCGCTGAAGCCGAACAGCAGGGAGCAGAACGCCAGAACGAGCACCGGCCAGTTGGCTTGAAGCTCGCCTCGAAACGAGGCATCGAATCTGAACAGTGACACACTTCCTCCTGGACCGGGTCCGGTGGGTCGATTGTGGGGTGGAGACACCCCCGCCGACCTCGTTGAGCCGAATATGCAGACGTCTGCTCAAACCGGCAAGAGGGCCGTGCCCGCGTCAGGCTTGCTCATGGAGCCGGTCGACTTCGAGCTTCGGCTCTGTGGCGGGTCACCGACCAGGGGCTTCAGGCGGATCAGACGGGCTTTCCGTCAAGAGCGCGCCACAAGCCGCCATAACAGCAGACGTTTGATTTTTGTGGACGAGCAGCCTGATTGAGGAGAAGTGCCGGTTCGACACGCCGGGGTCGTAAGGCGCTGCTGAAATTCTATGGGGCGATCTGGTCCAATGGTCGGACTGACGCGCTTTCGGTCTTGAGGGCTGCGGCGGCCTTTTCAGCACGCGCGGCCAGCCAGAAGGTGGGTTTCAGATGCCAGACCAGCACCGCGCCGACCAAGGGCAGGATGGCGAACAGGACGAAGGCGGCGTTGTAGTTGCCATAGACCTCAAACAGCCTCCCCATGATCCAGGGGCCGAGCGCGAAGCCCAGGCTGACCATCGCTGTGTATACCCCGACCAGGGTGCCGAAGTTCCTGAGGCCAAAGGTCTGCTTCGTCAGCACGTTGAGGTCGATCAGGATCGCGGCGTGCCCGGCGGCCCTGAGGACGACGAAGCTCATCAGCAGGAATGGGTTCACCAGATAGAAGGCGACGAGAGAGGTGATGCTGACCAGCACATACATGGCGCTGAGGCCCTTGTTTGAGGTGCTGTCCAGCAGGTTGCCGATAAGAATGCGGAAGAAGATGCCGACGACGCCGATGGCACTGACGGCCAGGGCGGCCGTGTCGCGCGACATGTCGAGGTCGTTCAGGATCAGGACCTGATGCTGGATGAAGGCCTGATCGACCACCGCACCGATGAACAGGGCCGTGCCAAGAATCCAGAACGTTTTGCCTCTGGCCAGTTTGATCACCTCGCCCCAACCCCTGGCGGTGGGAGCTACGCCCGCGATCGTCGGTTCGGCGACGGGCGTGCGGGCCCCCTTGGGAAAGAAGAAGAGGAGCATGGGCATGGCGACAACCCAGATGCCGATCGAAAGGCCGGCGAAGGCCATGCGCCAGCCGAAGGCACCGATCATCGCGCTGATCGCCAGCGGCACCAGCACCGATCCCAGGCTGGTGCCCAAAAGGGCCACGCCCGTCGCCGTTCCCTGTGATTCGTGGAACGTGCGCGAGACCAGAACCTTCACGGCCACCATGGCGCCGGGCCCGGCCAGCCCCATCATGGCGCCGACGATGTAATAGGCCGTCAGGTTCGGCACCCACAGGAAGCTGATCAGGGACAGTCCGCCAAGGCCGATGGTGACCAGCAGGGCCGAACGAACGCCCGTGATGTCCAGGAACCTGCCGACCAGAAGCGCCGAGACTGCGCCCACCAGATATTTTGCCGAGGCCAGCAGTGTCGCCTGTTCCCGGGTCCAGCCAAACTCCTTGATGACCTCTGCGAACAGGAAGGGCAGGGCGAAGGCCGGGGCGCTGAAGCCGAAGAACAGGCAGCTGAAGGCCAGCAGGAGCACGGGCCAGTTGGTGCGAAGCTCCTCGCGGAACGCCGCATCGAATCTGAACAGAGACACACTTCCTCCTGAGCCATGCCCGGCGGGTCTCTTGCGGTGGCTATCTACCGCTTCGACCTCGTTGGATGGAATATGCAGACGTCTGCGCAAAGGGGCAAGCTGTTCGTATTTCCGATCGCCCGGCCTCGCCTCTCACGGCAGGAAGAGAACGGTCTGCCCTATAGCGGGCCACGGCCACAAGCTGATCCGGCAGCGTCAAACCATGAATGCCAATGCGGGACACGACCGTCGCCCATAACAGCAGACGTCTGAGTGTTATTGACAGGAAGCTTGATTGAGTGGAGGCTTCTCGAACGGGACGCCCGACTAACGAGGCGCTGCTGAATTCTACGGGGGATTTTTCAATGGTCAAACGCAATCGCTTTCTCGGAACAGTCGCGCTTTCGGCGATGGTGTGCATGGCTGCTGGCGCAGCGAATGCCCAGGCGGCCGCCGCGGGAAACGCCACCCAGACTCAAGACTCTGTCGATGACATCGTCGTCACCGGAAGCCGGGTGGTTCGCACGGGCTTCGACGCGCCGACGCCCACGACCGTGCTTTCGTCCGAAGAACTGGAGCAGCGCGGAGCGGCCCAGATCGGCGAGTTCCTGACCGAGGTCCCGGCGTTCCGCGCCACCCAGACGCCTCAGGCAAACCCGCAGAGCGCGCGCGGCGCCGGCCAGTACTTCGCCGACCTGCGGGGTCTGGGGAGCATCCGGACCCTGGTGCTTGTGGATGGCCGACGCTTTGTGCCGAGCTCGCCGGAGGGCCAGGTCGATCTGAACCTGATTCCGTCGGTGCTGGTCAGCCGCGTGGATGTCGTGACGGGTGGTGCGTCCGCCCAGTGGGGCTCAGATGCCGTCGCCGGTGTCGTGAACGTCATCCTGAACAACTCGCTGGACGGCTTCAAGGCCGACTTTTCGTATGGAGAAAGTTCCTACGCGGATAACGCCGAGACACGCGCGTCCGTAGCCTGGGGTAGCGATTTCGCCGAAGGGCGCGGGCATATCGTTGTCGGTGGCGAGTATGTGAAGGGCGATGGAGTCGATACCCACTATGATCGCCCCTTCGGTCGCGAAATCCAGGAGCAGGTCTCCTATGCCGGTGCCCGGCTCCCCGACCAGCCGTCGCGTTTTTTCGCCAGGGGCGTCCAGCCGCTGATCTTCACCGACGGCGGGGTCATCATCGGCGCCAATACTGCGGCTGGGCAACCGCTGCGCGGCATCCAGTTCGGCCCGGGCGGAACGGTGCTGCCGTTCACCTATGGCACTGTCGTCGGCACCTCCGCCATTGACGCCACCGGGGGCCAGCCAGGTCTGTCGATCCGTTCAGGGCACACGCTTTCCCTGCCGGTTGAGCGGTCCATTGCGCTGTTCCACGCCGACTTCGAGGTGAGCGACAACCTGACCCTGTTCGCCGAGGCGTCGTGGGCAAAGGCGGGTTCGGACTTCCACACGGCCTTTGCGCGCGACTCGACCGCCAACGCCCTGCTGATTCAGCGTGACAACGCCTATCTGCCCGCTGCTGTGCGCAACATCATGCTGGCCAGCAATATTGCCTCCTTCTCGCTGGGCCGCCAGCACAAGGATTTCGGAGAGGTTTCCGCCAGCAATTTCAACACCACCGCCCGGTTCGCCTTCGGGGCCTCGGGCGCATTCGGCGACGGCTGGACCTGGGACGCCTACTATCAGTACGGCGAGAACGAATTCCGCTCGACCCTTGAGCGCCTCAAGATCAACGCCAACCTCATCCTCGCCGCCGATGCCGTCGATATCGGGGGCGGAGTAATCGCCTGCCGCAGTGTCACGGCGAGGGCCGCCGGCTGTGTGCCAATCAACCTGTTCGGCGAGGGCTCGCCCAGCCAAGCGGCGATCAACTACGTCACGGGAACCGCGACCTATGATGTCGACACCTCCCAGGAGGTGATGGCCGCCAACATCCAGGGCACGCCATTCTCGACATGGGCCGGCCCGGTTTCCTTCGCCGCGGGCCTCGAGCGTCGGGTCGAAGAGGCGGAATCGCGGGTTGATGCCATCTCCCAGGCCAATGGTTTCGCCTACGGCAATCCCAAGAATTTCACCGGCTCCTACGACGTCGTGGAAGGCTATGCGGAAGTCGTTGTTCCGCTGCTGACGGACACGCCATTCGCCGAGTCGCTCGAGTTCAACGGCGCGTATCGTTATGCTGACTACTCTACCAGTGGCGGCATCTCGACCTGGAAAGCCGGGTTGACCTGGGAGGTCAACGACATGCTGACGTTCCGGGGCACACGCTCACGCGATATCCGGGCACCCAACAACAGCGACCTGTTCGCCCAGACCAGTACGCAGGCCACCCTGCGCAATCCGTTCTCCGGGGCCACCACCCAGATGAATGTGGTCAGCGGCGGGAACTCTGCCCTGGTGCCTGAAGAGGCGGACACCCTGACCCTGGGTGCGGTGCTGAGTCCCAGCGTGATTCCGGGTCTGCGGCTCTCGGTCGACTATTTCGACATCGACATCGCCGACGCGATTTCCTCCTACGCCGCCCAGAATGTGCTCGACAGCTGTCAGGCGGAGATCGGCAGGGGTGCGGCCGGCTTCTTCTGCGGTTTCGTGACCCGGACGGGTACGGGTGCAACGACGGTCATCAACGCGATCGGCACTCCCTTGCTCAACATCGCGGGCTTCCGTGCCAAGGGCTATGATTTCGAGGCCGGCTACCGCTTCGACGTGTTCGGGGGGGCCTTCAATGCGCGGCTGTTTGGCACCTACACGAAAAACCTGATTGCCAACGACGGCCTCGGTGTCCCCCGGACGTTCAACGCGGCCGGGGTGATCCAGACCGTGGGCAGCGTGGTCGATCGCGCGGGTCAGGTCGGTGGCTTCACCTCCAGCAGCGTCACCGGCGCAACGAGCCAGCCGCACCTCATCCTGAACGGCAGCCTTACCTACAGCCGCGGCCCCTGGTCGGTGACATTGCAGCAACGCTATGTCGGCGGGGGTCTGATCGACGCCAGCCTGGTTGGTCCGGACAGTTCGGATTACAATGCAGCGTCGCCCATATCGATCGGCGACAATACGGTGGATGCCCGTTGGTACACTAATCTTTCGGCCAACGTGCAGGTCAACGACCAGATCGAAATCTACGGCGTCGTCAATAACGTCACCAACGAACAGCCGCCGTTCGCCTACACCAGCTATGTCGGCTTCTATGACAAGGTCGGCCGGACCTTGAAGTTGGGAATGCGAATGGCCTTTTAGGCACGGGTTCCTCCCGAGCCACACTTAAAGCGGCGGCTGTCTCGCAGCCGCCGCTTTATTCTTGTCTGCAGGGGGCCTCAGGCACCGAGAACGATCAGGGCATCCAGCGCGCAAGGGGGTGAGCCATCGGCAAATGCCATCACCGGATTGATGTCGATCTCGGCGATCTCGGGGTGGTTGATCAGCAGACGACCCACCGCAAATACATTCTGCCAAGGCGTCCAGATCGACAGGCGCACTGCCGCGAAACCCCTGAAGCAGGGCGGACCCGCGACGCTGCTCTGCAGGGGCCTCAGGCGCCGAGAACGATCAGGGCATCCAGCGCGCAAGGGGGTGAGCCATCGGCAAATGCCATCACCGGATTGATGTCGATCTCGGCGATCTCGGGGTGGTCGATCAGCAGACGACCCACCGCGCAAATACAGTCTGCCAGAGTGTCCAGATCGACAGGCGCACTGCCGCGGAACCCCTGAAGCAGGGCGGACCCGCGCAGTCGCAGCAGTTCTTCGACCACGCGCGCCCTGGAGATCGACGCCGATGCCAGGCGCACGTCGCCAAGGGCCTCGATCCAAATCCCGCCCAGGCCGAACAGCAGGATCGGTCCCCATGAGGGATCGTGGCGACCGCCAATGACGATTTCCAGGCCGCGCGGGCTCATGGACTCGATCAGGATGCCGTCCAGGGTCAGGTCGGGGCGAGCTGTGGCGACGCTCTTGTGCATGGTCTCCCAGGCGGCCTTCAGACGATCGGGACCATCGATGCCCACAACGACACCGCCAACCTCGGTCTTGTGCGGCAGATCGGCCGCCTGGGCCTTGGCTACGACGGGCCAACCGATCCGCCCGGCGATCTCGACCGCCTGTTCGAACGATGTCGCCAGACCGCCCTGCGGAACGTTCAGTCCAGCCTTGGAGAGGATCGCCTTGCCGATGTATTCGGCCAGGGTGCCGGCCCCCGGGAACCGTTCAACGGTCGCAGCGGACGTCGCCACGATATCGACCGCGGCGGCCTTGGCGCGCGCATAGCTCTGGAGGTGTCCGAAGGCCCGAATGGCGCGTTCGGGCGCGCGGAAGAAGGGGATGCCTGCGTCGAGGACTATCTTCTCCAGGTCCGGTGCGACCGGCGCCGCCCCGCCCATTAGAACCAGAGCAGTGGGGGCCGTGGGCCTGCCCAGGGCATCGATGACCGTCCTGGCCTTCAGCTTTCCGACGTCGGGCGAGGCGGGCATGAGCGACAGGATCAGGCCGCCGGGGCCGGCTCCGTCGCGCATGATGACGGCGGCCTCGCCATACATCGGCATGTCCTTGAGACCCTGTGCCGTGATGTCCAGTGGATTGGTCTGGGAGGCAAAGGCGGGCAGGCGATCCGCCAACTGCTGCGCCGTGGCCGGCGTCAGCTCCGGGATGGTCAGGCCGACCGTTTCGGCCAGATCCAGCGCCAGGCCCTTGAAGGCGCCGGAGTCTGTGATGACGGCGGGGCCATCGGTCGATGGGTTGGGGAAACGCGCGAACATCTCGGTCGCGTCCAGCCACTCCTCCATCGTTTCCACGACGACGACGGCCTGTTCCTCGACCAGGGCGCGCATGGTGGGATAGTCCCCGGACAGGGCGCCGGTGTGGGAGGTTGCCGACACCCGCGCCCGCTCGCTGCGGCCCGGATGCAGCATGATGATCGGCTTGCCGTTGCGACGGGCCCTGGCGGCCAGTTCCAGGAACAGGCGCGGCTTGCGCAGTTGTTCCGCATAGATGGCGATGGCGTCGGTCGCTGTGTCGTCGACGATCTCGGCCAGATAGTCCTCGATGCCGGTGACGGCCTCATTGCCCGTGGCGACGCTGTAGGACGCCCTCAGGCCGCGGGTCCGTGACGACAGCCGCATGCTGGCGGCCATGGCGCCGCTCTGGGCCAGGACGGCGACGGAGGGACGCGCATCCACCGGGTCCGGCGTGTTCGGCCCGAAACCCAGATGCACGCCGGCAACGTAGTTGGTCATGCCCAGGGTGTTGGGGCCCAGCAGCGCCATACCTGCTTCGTTACAGACGGCCGTGATCTGATCCTGCAACCGGCGACCCTCGTCGCCGGTCTCGGAAAAGCCTGCCGCGAAGACGATCATGCCGCCGACATCGCGACGCGCTGCGGCCTTGGCCGCCTCCAGCACGGCCGAGGACGGCAGGGCCAGGATCATCGCGTCGATTCCCATCGGCAGGTCATCGATCGTAGGCACGCAAGGCCGGCCGGCGATGTTCGCATTGCTGCGGCTGACCAGATGGATCTCGCCGTCGAAGCCGAAGCTGTCGAGGTTGGAGAGAGCGCGACCGCCCATTGACGCCGGGTCCGGCGACACGCCGACGATGGCGATTGACCGGGGTCGCAGCATCCGGCTGACGGGAAAGGCCTTCATGACATGGGCTGGCATGGCGTCAGCTCGTACGCCGATAGGTGTCCAGGCCAGGGCGGATCGATTTCTCCTCGAGGAACTGTTTCATCCCCTTGTTCCGCCCGCCCTCGGGATCCTGCGCCGCCGTCTGCTCGGCCTTGGCCCCCAGATAGTCCTCGGCCATGTCCCAGTCCATGGAACCGATGCGCTTGAAGACGGATTTGGCCTGACGGAGCACGGTCGGGTTCTTGGCCAGCAGGACCTGGGCCAGTTCCCTGGTGCGCTCGCGCAGCTTGGCCAACGGCACCGATTCATTCACCAGCCCGGTCTCACGCGCGACCTGCCCGTCGAACGGCTCGCCCGTCATGATGTAGTAGAGGGCTGCACGGTGGTTCATCGTTTCGGCCACGGCCTTGGTCACGGTTCCGGCCGGAATGATGCCCCAGTTGATCTCCGACAATCCAAAGGTCGCTTCGTCTGCAGCGATGGCCAGGTCGCAGGCGACCAGAGGCGAGAACCCGCCGCCGAAACACCAGCCGTTGACCATGGCGATCGTCGGCTTGGGATAGAGCCGCAATTTGCGCCATTGCCACTCACCGGCAGCGCGGCGGATGCGCAGTTTGACGGCGGCCGGCGCGTTGTCCGTCTCGCGGAAATACTCTTTCAGATCCATGCCGGCGGTAAAGGAATCCCCGGCTCCTGTGAGGACCACGACACCGCAGCGGTCTTCGACCTCCAGGGCTTCCAGCACCTCAAGCATTTCGCGGTTGAGGGTGGGGCTCATGGCATTGCGCTTTTCGGGTCGGTTCATCGTGACCCAGGCGATGCCCTCGTCCAACTCGACTTTGACCGTCGTCAGTCTGTCGAATAGTTCGTCGTTTGACGCTGCGTAATCTACCATGGCGTTCACCGCGCTCCCTTTTATTCAGGTTGCCTGATATCAGGCGGTCTGGCGATGCGTCAATGCGGTGCTGAAGGGACCAGTATGCCGGCGAGAACCATCTATCTGATCAAGCGGCTGGAAGTCGCCATCCGGCTGATGCTGGAAAAGGAACTCATGGATCTGGACCTGACGCCGAGCCAGTACACGACCTTGAGCATGCTCGCTGCGAATGGCGAGACCTCGTCGTCGGATCTGGCGCGTCGCGTGCTGGTGACCCCGCAATCTATGTCCGAAATGATCAAGGCGCTGGATCGCAAAGGGTTGATTAAGCGTAGGGAAAGCGAGGTCAACCGGAAGGTTCTCGACATCGCCCTGTCCCCCGCCGGCCGGGCGCTGCTCGAGAAGGCCGAGGCCCGTGTGGACGCGCTGGAAGCCGCGATGTTTGGCGCAATCGCGCCGGATGAGCTGAACGTGCTGCGCGACAGGCTGGTCACGGTCCTGGCCGCAGATCGGCTCGGGCGCGACAAGAAGACCCGCCGCACCCAGGTGGCTTGACCGCGCAGGGCCATAAACGTATCAGGCTTCCTGAATAAGCGGCAATTTCTGCACTTTTGGCCGGTGGCTGATGAACCTCGACTTCGACGACGACGCCCTGGCGTTCATGCACGAGGTGCGTCTGTTCGTGCGCGCGAACCTGGATGCCGACACCAAGGCTAAGGTGCTTCTGGGGCATCTGCCCGATCGGAACGAGCGAACGGTCTGGCAGCGCGCTTTGGTCGCGCGTGGCTGGGGAGCGCCGGCCTGGCCGGTCGAGCACGGCGGCGCCGGCTGGTCGGTGGTGGAAAAATACCTGTTCGACGAGGTCCTGTCGGAGGAGGGCGCGCCACCCTCGCCGGTGTTCGGCATGTCGATGCTGGCCCCTGTGCTGATGCGCTATGGGCGGCCGGACCAGATCGCGGAAATGCTGCCCCGCATCCTGAACATCGACGACTGGTGGTGTCAGGGCTTTTCGGAACCCGACGCCGGTTCCGACCTGGCCGCCGTCCGTACCCGCGCCCGGCTTGACGGGGACGAATGGGTCATCACCGGCCAGAAGATCTGGACAACCCTGGCGCATCAGGCGGACCGGATCTTTGCTCTGGTCAGGACGGAAGACGCGCCGAAGAAGCAGGACGGGCTGTCGATCCTGCTGATTCCGATGGATGCGCCCGGGATCACAGTGAAGCCCATCATCACCATCGACGGTGCCCACGAGGTGAATGAGGTCTTCTTCGATGCGGTCCGCATTCCCGCAAGCGACATCGTCGGCGAGGCAGGCAAGGGCTGGGATCACGCCAAATATCTGCTGGGCCACGAGCGAACGGGCATCGCCCGCGTGGGGCAGTCGAAGCGGGAGATCAGCCGGCTCAAGGATCTTGCGGCCCGCAGACTGCGGCATGGCCGACCACTGACCGAGGACACTGTCTTCGCCTCGCGGATCGCATCGCTGGAGATCGAGTTGCGGGCGCTTGAGCTGACCAGCCTGCGCATGATCAGCGCCCAGAATGAGGGAGCCGGCCCGGGCCCGGAAGCCAACATCCTGAAGATCCGGGGATCGGTTCTGCAGCAGGACATTGCCGAGGCGGTCATGGATGCGTGGGGTACCGATGCGTTTGGGCCGATACCGGCCGGCGACGTGTTCGAGACTGATCGTGCGGCAGCGGCCGCAACGGCCTATTTCAACCTGCGAAAGGTGTCGATCTACGGCGGATCCAACGAGATCCAGCGCAACATCCTTGCGCGCTCCTTGCTGGGTCTCTGAGATGGATTTTCGACCGACAGAAACCCAGGTCCTGATCGCGGACACAATGGCTTCCCTGGTCGGCGACCACTTGCAGCGCATGCGAGGGGCATCGGGCATCGACCGGGCAGAGATCTCTGAAAGCCTGTGGCTCGAATTGGCCGGGTTGGGCCTGCTGGCGGCCGAAATCCAGGAGGTCGATGGCGGCAGCGGCGGGTCGTTCGAAGATCTGGCCATCATCCTCCAGTGGCTTGGGCGGGCTGGTGGCGCAGGGGCCATGGTTCCGGTCGTCGTGATGGCGACGGCGCTGATCTCCCGGTTCGGCACTGTCGCTCAGAAGGCAACCCTGTCGGCGATCACCGCAGGACGCAGCCGGGTGGTGCCGGCTGGCTTCGGGTCGTTTGGCAACACTGCTGCCGTTGATCACCCGGCGGTGGCTGCGGCCACGGCCGGCGATAGTGGCTGGATACTGACCGGCCAGATCCCAATGGTCCCCGGGGGCGATGTTGCCGATGCCTTCATCGTGGCGGCCGTCACGGCCTCTGGCCCGACGCTGTTCGTGCTGCCCGCCGGAACGCCAGGCCTGTCGATCCAGCCTCTCAAACTCTACGACGGCACGGGGGCGGCCCACCTGGACCTGCAGCCGTGCCGACTTCCCGACGAGGCCCGTCTGGGCGGCGAGGGAGCGGCCGGTCCCGCCATCGACTGGGCCGTTGATCGCGCCCATGCCGCCTTTGCCAACGAAGCCATCGGTTTGATGCAGGCGCTTTGCGACCTGACTCTGGACCATATCAGGACGCGCAAACAGTTCGGTCAGATCCTCGGCAGCTTTCAGGTGGTGCAGCACCGGATGGTCGATATGCGGATCGAGCTGGAGCTTGCCCGGTCCATGGCCATTCTGGCTACCGTGGCGGCCGACGATCCTGATGATCGACGCCGCGCGCGCGACATCTCCGCCGCTCGTGCCGCGGTCGGCAAGGCCTCACGCATCGTCGGTCAGTCGGCGATCCAACTGCATGGAGCTATCGCCCTGACCCGGGACTACCCGGCCGGGACCTATGTCAAACGCCTGACGCTGATCGAAAGGACCTTCGGCGACACCGACGGGCATCTTGCGCGGTTCGCCCGGCTGAGCTGACCCTCGACGAGGGTGCTGTCAGGCGAACGCTAGAGGGCCTCCACCGAAGGCGGCTTGAGCCCCCCGATGGGGACGATGCGTCGTGAAGCCGATTTCGTCCGAGTGCGACCGGTTTGCGGCGGACGTCATCCGCGAGGGCGGTCGTGGTCAGCCCGGCCCATGGCCTGCCCGTGGCTTGTCAGGATGAGAAACGCCTGGCCAACGTCCAGAGATCGGCAGACGTCTGAACGTTTGACGGACGTCGCCCGTTGTCGCTATGCCGAATGACAACGATGGTCAGGAGGGCTGCATGGGGGAGTTGCTGAAGGGGCGCACCGCGCTCATCACGGGCGCGAGCTCGGGCATCGGTCTTGCGGTGGCACGCCGCTTCGCGCTTGAGGGTGCCCGGCTGGTAATCGCCGCCCGGCGAGCTGATCGGCTGGAGACCCTCGCAACGGAATTGCGCGGGCTTGGCGCGGACGTGCTGGTCAGGCCTACCGACGTCACACAGGAAGATCAGGTCATAGACCTGTTCGCCGAGGCCGAAGCGTTCGGTGAGATCGATATCCTGGTCAACAACGCCGGGGTCGTGTTCCACACGCCGACGGTGGACGTGACGCTGGACGATTGGCGGCGTGTGATCGATCTCAACCTGACCGCCGCCTTTTTGTGCGGGCGCGAGGCGATGCGCGTCATCAAACCGCGCGGCCGGGGCAAGATCATAGCGGTCGGCAGCATCTCCGCCCAGGTGCCGCGTCCGGATACGATCGCCTATGCGACCAGCAAGTTCGGGCTGGAGGGGATGACACGCAGCCTGGCGCTGGACGGACGCGCGCACGGGGTCAGCGCGTCGATCATCCATCCGGGCGTAACCGAGAGCGAACTGCGCGCGGGCGAGACCAGTCTGCGACCCGGGCCCAACATGATGACCGGAGAATCGGTCGCCGCGGCGATCACCTTGATGGCGGCGCTGCCGTTTGACACCAACCTGTTGACCGCCACCATGCTGCCGATCGCTCAAGCCTATCTGGGTCGAGGATGACGGCCCCGTCCGGTTTCAAGGCGGCGGTGATCGGCGCCGGCGTCTCGGGCCTGTTCATGGCCGAGCGCCTGCTGCGCGCCGGGATCGCCTTCACCGTCTACGAAAAGGCATCCGACCTTGGCGGCACGTGGCGGGACAACACCTATCCTGGCCTGTTTGTCGACGTGCTCTCGCGCCAATACGAATTTCCGTTTCGGCCCAATTTCGACTGGAGCCGGAAGTTCGCCCCACAGCCCGAAATACAGGCCTACCTGCTTCAGGTCGCGCGGGAGCGTGGATGGCGGCGACACATCAGGTTCGACACCGAAATCGTCGAGGCGGTCTTCGAGTCCGGCCGATGGCGGCTGCGCACCAGCGATGGTCAGACCGATACCGTCGATGTCCTGATCTCGGCGACGGGCTTTCTGCGAGAACCGAAGCTGCCCGATATCGCCGGCCGCGAGAGTTTCGCCGGGACGGCCTTCCACTCCGCGCGCTGGGATCACGGCGTGGCGCTCGAAGGCAAGCGGGTCGGCGTGATCGGCAGCGGGGCGAGTGGTATCCAGATCGCCGAGACGCTCGCCGTATCTGGCATCGACGTCACTCATTTCGTGCGTCGTCCGCAATGGATCCACGTCCGCGACAACCCCCGATCGACCCTGCTGGAACGTTTGGCGCTGCGGCTGCCCTTTGCCTACGGTTTCCGCTCGCGCCAGTTGTGGAAATGGCTGGGCGGCATGGACCTGTGGCGAACGCAACCCGGCCCGGCGCGCGACGCCGTGGCCCTGGAACTGGCGAAGCCGCTCGAAGCGATGCACGACCCGGAACTGCGCGAGAAGTTGCGTCCGCGCATGCCGGTCGGCTGCGTGCGGATCCCCAAGTCCGACAAGAATTATTATGCGGCGATGGAGCTGCCCAATGCGCAGGTCGAGGTGCGGCGAATTGAGCGGATCGAGCCGGACGGGGTCCGCATGGAGGACGGCGCCCTGCTGGGCTTCGACGTTCTGGTCTATGCCACCGGTTTCGATGCCCAGGCCTATATGCGGCCGATGCGCCTGATCGGCGCGGATGGCGTTTCGATCGAGGAATGCTGGAAGAACGGCGTGTTCTCCTATCGCGGCGTATCTCTTCCGGACTTCCCGAACTTCTTCATGTTGTACGGCCCCTTCAGTCCGGTGAACAACGTGCCCATCCCGATCGGACTGGACCAGCAGACGGATTACATCCTGCGCGTCATCGAGGCCGCGAGGACGAGGAAGGCTGTCGTCGCGCCCAGCCGCGAAGCCACCGATCGGTTTGTCTCGGACATTCGCAGCAAACTGCCGGACACGGTATGGACGGGCTGCCCAAACTGGTATCGCGGCGAAGGAGACACCGAGATATTGTGGCCATTCACGCAGGAGGAGCATCGTCAGATGATGCTCGATCTTCGTATCGACGACCTCGATTTTGCGCCGCTCGCACGGCTTGAGCTGGTGTTGTCAGTCGCTTAACCCCCAACACCATTCCAAGAATGGGGCTTAGGCGCAAAAGGGGCAGGGGGTGATTTCGGCACCTGGCGCGGATCCGATCTCAGACTCTGACCAGACCTATCATTTTCTTTCCCTTTCGTAGCTGTTCTTCATCTTTCTGAGCGTCTCCTTTCTTGAGCGCCATTTTTCCAGATCGAAGTCAGGCTCCCGGCGGGTTTGTTCGTCGGGCAACAAGTCTTCGATCTCATCGGCGATGCGCTGTTGAGATGCGATTTTTCTATCGAGGCCTTCTTGTGAACCCGCCCAAGCCTTTTTGTTTTTGAGCTTTTTGGCCTTTGCGACCTCAGAGAGAGCTTCTTCTTTGCTGGCGACCAGCTTGTCCCATTTCTCTTTTTCATACGGGCTCGACGGCCCAGTATATGTCACTTTCATGTTATGCATGTTCAGGCGGATCTCGTGGGGGTGAGGCACGGGCTCCGGGCGGGGTGCTGTCAGGCGAACGATAAAAGGTCTCCGGTGTTGGTGGCGTAAGCCACTGACGGGCGTCATATTTCGTGAAGCCGATTTCGTTCAAGCGCCACCGTTTTCCGGCCGATGTGATCCGGCATGCCGTATGGCTGTACTTCCGTTTCAGCCTCAGCTTTCGCGACGTCGAGGAGCTGCTGGCACAGCGGGGGATCGACGTGAGCTACGAGACGATCCGGTGCTGGACGATCAAGTTCGGACCGCTGATCGCCAGGCGATTGAAGAAGCGGCGGGGCCCGCCGTCCCCACGCTGGCACCTGGACGAGATGGTCTGCTGGATCGGCGGAAGGCGGATGTATCTGTGGCGCGCGGTCGATGATGAAGGCGAGGTCCTGGACGTCGTAGTCCAGCGCCGGCGGGATACGGAGGCCGCGCTCAGGCTACTCAGACGCCTCCTGCGAAACCAGCCGGTGGAGCCGACGTCGATCACCACCGACGGCCTGGCCTCCTACGGAGCCGCTCTGGATCAGCTGGATCTCAGGCATTTGCACCGGCCGGGTCGGCTTCGGGAGAACAATCGGGCGGAGAACTCCCACCTGCCGATCCGACGACGAGAGCGACAGCAGCAGCGGTTCAAATCCCAGGTCTCAGCCCAGAGATTCCTCACCACCCACGCGGCGATCTACAACACCTTCAGCATCCAGCGCCATTTGATCAGCAGACCCACACTTCGCCGTTTTCGCGCCCAGGCCGATGCCGCATGGGCCGCGGCGGTTGCCTGAAGGGCGGCCGGGTAGGGGGCTTTCGGCTTGGCGAAGTCAACCTGTCAGGCCCGCCGGGGGTCATATTTCGTGAAGCCGATTTCGTTCAAGCGCCACCGTTTTCCGGCCGATGTGATCCGGCATGCCGTATGGCTGTACTTTCGCTTCAGCCTGAGTTTGCGTGACGTCGAGGAGCTCATGGCTCAGCGTGGGATCGACGTCAGCTACGAGACGATCCGCTGCTGGACGATCAAGTTCGGACCGTTGATCGCCCGACGTTTGAAAAAGCGGCGGTGGCCGCCGACGCCTCGCTGGCACCTGGATGAGATGGTCTGCTGGATCGGCGGCAAGCGGATGTATCTGTGGCGCGCGGTCGACGACGAAGGCGAGGTCCTCGACCTCGTGGTCCAGCGCCGGCGGGACACAGAGGCCGCGTTGAAGCTGCTCGGTCGCCTCCTTCACAACCAGCCTGTCGAGCCAGAGATGATTACGACCGACGGCCTGGCCTCATACGGCGCGGCTCTGGATCAAATGGATTTGAGGCATCTCCATCGACCGGGCCGGCTTCGCGAGAACAATCGGGCAGAGAACTCCCACCTCCCGATCCGACGACGGGAGCGGCAGAAGCAGCGGTTCAAATCCCAGGCCTCAGCCCAGAGATTTCTCACCACCCACTCGGCGATCTACAACACGTTCAACATCCAGCGCCATCTGATCAGCAGACCCACCCTTCGCCGCTTCCGCGCCGATGCTGATGCCGCATGGGCCGCTGCGGTTGCCTGAAGGGCGGCGGGGCAGGGGGCTTTTGGCTTGGCGAAGTTAACCTGTCAGGCCCGCGGCTCGGGTCAGGACGATCTTTGAACTCTACCTCGAACTGGGGGCGGTTTCCGCCTTGGAGGCCAAGCTCGCGTCACTTGGCTGGCTAACCCGTGCGCGGGTCAGTCGGCGCGGCAATGAGTCAGGCGGGGTGCCCTACAGTCGCGGGATGCTGTTCCACATGCTCAAAAACCGTGTCTACGTCGGCGACATCGTCCATGCCGGTAAAGCAGCCCAAGGGTTGCATCCCCCGATCGTCGATCGCGATGTTTTTAGTCGCGTGCAGGCCCGACTGGCCACCAACAGCGTGACGCGCGCCGAGCGTCCTCTCCGGTCGGCGGACCTGGCGCTAAGGGGCAAGCTGTTTGATGCGGACGGTCATCCAATGAGCCCCTCGTTCGGCTATGGCCGAGGGCGCAGGGTCTATCGCTACTACATCTCAGCGCCGCTTCAGCAGGGTCGGGGAAGCGAGCTCGACGCCGAAGCCGCCATCCGGCGGGTGACGGCCGAGACGATCCACGAAGTGGTGACTGAGGCCGTGGGGCCGAGGATCGGGATCGGCGCCACACTCGACGTGCACGCCGTTGTTAGCGCGGTCGAGCGTGTCGACCTCCTGGCGGAGGAAGTGCGGATCGTGCTGAACGCGGATCGGCTGACGCCCAAAGGGCGCAAAGGCCTGGTCACCGACACGAGTGACCTGGCTGTGTTGACGGTGCCGGTTCGTTGTCGGCGCCGCGGCGGGCGGGTTGAGCTGGTCCTGCCGCCCGGCGCTCAGCGACAGCGGGGCCGGCGAGATCCGGCGCTGATCCGGGGTCTGCAGCAGGCGCATCGATTGGCGACGGGTTTGGGATGGAACTCGGCCGATGGGTCAATCAGCGAGCCCGCCCTCCGCCAACTCAAGGGCGCCTATGAGCGCAAACTAGTCCGCCTCGCCTTCATCGCTCCCGATGTTCAACGCGCCTTCACGGCCGGGCTCCAATCGCCGGGCCTGACGCTCGCTCGCTTGCTCAATGAGCCGATCCCCACGGACTGGGCGGATCAGCGGCGGGCGTTCACCTGACAAGATAGCTGGCGGTTTCTAACCTGATGAGGGCATGACCCTGTCCAGAAAGCCTGGTCCTCACCCCGAAAACTGGATCGTTCTTTTTGAGAATTTTCCCGGTTTCGCGCTTTGCTGCGCGACCGGGAGGTTCACATGCGCAAGTCGAGGTTCAGTGAGCAGCAGATCGCCTTCATTCTGC